>Ga0068863_100002308_pt1 | contig 18967 bp, 22 predicted proteins | sample KBSSwiS62_FD_66596 | JGI IMG/M metagenome (GOLD analysis project Ga0068863, IMG submission 66596) | Switchgrass rhizosphere microbial communities from Kellogg Biological Station, Michigan, USA - KBS Switchgrass S6-2 | ecosystem: Host-associated > Plants > Roots > Rhizosphere > Soil ...
GCCGACGTGGCAGAAGGTGCAGCGCACCCCGAGCGACTGCGAAAACAATTTCATATTCGCAATCAGCTGGTCGCGGGTGATGGTCTGCGGGAAGACCTTGAGGTTCGTGTACGGCGGATTGGCGAAATTCGGCGGGGCCGGCGGTGGCCCGGCCTGCGCGACGGCGACCGACACGCCGAAGGCGGCACCGGCGGCGAGAAGCGCGACTCTTGGAGGTCCGAGCTTCATGGCGCCCATGCTGAACCGTCCGGCGGAAAGGGCAAGGCGGGTTTCGACCAACGGTTTGAACAACTGCGCCGGCGGCCTTATGTGCGCTGCAACAATCCGACTCCGGAGATTCCCCAATGGCCACCACCCCGTCCGACCCGATCGTCATCCTCTCCTACGCCCGCACGCCGATGGGCAGCTTCCAGGGCGCGCTCTCGGCGCTGTCCGCGACCGAGCTCGGCGCCACCGCGGTCAAGGCCGCGGTCGAGCGCGCCGGCCTCACCGGCGAGGACGTCGACAAGGTGTTCATGGGCAACGTCCTCTCGGGCGGCCTCGGCCAGGCCCCCGCGCGCCAGGCGGCGATCGGCGCCGGCCTGCCGCAGCACGCCGAAGCGGTGACCATCAACAAGGTGTGCGGGTCGGGCATGCAGGCCGCGATCTTCGCCCACGACATGCTCAACAGCGGCTCGGCCGACGTGATCGTCGCCGGCGGCATGGAGTCGATGACCAACGCGCCCTTCCTGCTCAAGAAGCACCGCGCCGGCGCCCGCATCGGCCACGACACGGTCTACGACCATATGATGCTCGACGGCCTCGAGGACGCCTATGACAAGGGCCGGGCGATGGGCACCTTCGCCGAGGACGCGGCGCGCGAATATCAGTTCACCCGCGAGCAGCAGGACGATTATGCGATCGAGAGCCTGAAGCGCGCCAACGATGCCATCTCCTCGGGGCGGTTCGACAAGGAAGTCGTTCCGGTCACGGTCGTCACCCGCAAGGGCGAGGTCACGGTCGACGTCGACGAGCAGCCGGGCAAGGGCAATCCCGACAAGATCCGCGAGCTGCGCGCCGCCTTCGCCAAGGACGGCACGATCACCGCCGCGACCTCGTCGTCGATCAGCGACGGCGCGGCCGCTTTGGTGTTCACCCGCCAGAGCGTCGCCGACAAGCTCGGCAAGACCCCGGTCGCCCGCGTCGTCGCCCACGCCGCCCACGCCCAGGCGCCCGAGAAGTTCACCTCGGCCCCGGTGCCTGCGATCCAGAAGGTGCTCGACAAGGCCGGCTGGAGCGTCGGCGACGTCGACCTGTTCGAGGTCAACGAGGCGTTCGCCTGCGTCGCCATGATCGCCATGCGCGACATCGGCATCAGCCACGACAAGATCAACGTCAACGGCGGCGCGACCGCGCTCGGCCACCCGATCGGGGCCAGTGGCGCGCGGCTGATCACCACGCTGGTCGCGGCCCTCCAGGACCGCGGCCTCAAGCGCGGCATCGCCTCGCTGTGCATCGGCGGCGGCGAAGCGACCGCGATTGCGGTGGAGCTGGTCTGACGCGGCGTCAGGGCGGCGCGTTTGCGGTGACTGCCGGTAGCTGATAATTGCGCGGTCCTCGCACCAAGGGGGGATTAGCGATGAAACACGTTCTGTTGCTCGCGGCCGCGGCCGCGGCTCTGGTCGGCTGTCAAAAGGCTGCGGACAAATCCGAAGCGAACGCGTCGAACACGGCGGCGATGGCTCCGGCGCCGACGCCTGCGGCAATGGTCACCGCCAATGGCTCGACCCCGGGGACCTACGAGGTCATCCTGAAGGACGGGACCAAGGGCCATTCGACGCTGAACGCCGACGGAACCTACACGGACACCGACCCCAAGGGCAAAGAAACCAAGGGCACGTGGAACGTGACGGACGGGAAGACCTGCTTCGATCCGGACGGCGCGGAGGGCCCGAGTTGCTACTCAGAGAGCGCGGTGGGCGCCGACGGCAGTTTCACCGCGACGTCCGACAAGGGCGAGTCGGTCACCGTCAAGAAGGTCGGCTGAAGGCTTCAGGCGGGGAAGCTACTTCTTCCCCGCATAGGCCTGGCACTCGAGCTCGATCAGCCCGCCGAGGGCGAGGCCGCTGGCGCCGAACGCGCTTCGCGCGGGGCGCTTCCCTTCGGGGAAATAGGTCACGTAGACGGCGTTCATCGCCGGCCAGTCGGCCATGTCCTTGAGCATCGCCGTGCAGTGGAACACATCGGTGTAGCCGAGCCCCGCGCGCTTGAGGATCGCGCCGACATTGTCCAGCGCCTGTTTGGTCTGTGCGGCGATGCCATCGGGCAGCTTGCCGTCCGGGCCGATGCCGAGCTGGCCCGACAGGTAGAGCGTGTCGCCGACCCGCACCGCGTCGGAGAAGGGCAGCGCCTGGCCGTTGAGATTGGGCCGGCCGAGATGCTCGACGGCGGGGCGGGGTGACGCGGCAGCGGGAGCCGCGGTCATAACCAGGACGCCGGTTGCGATTGCGAAGATCGTTTTCATCTCTGCCCCCATTTCGTCACCCCGGACTTGATCCGGGGCCTGCCTGCCTTTGCGGCAGTGGAAGGAAAGGCGGGTCCCGGGTCAAGCCCGGGATGACGTTCCGCCTAATCCACCACCTCGCGCTCGCCGACGCCCCACAGGTCGGTCGTGTGGATATAGCCGTCGCGCTTGCCGACCGCGAGGCGGCACCAGCCGCCCGAACATTTGTCGATCCGGCCGACGACGCCGTGCTCGACCGTGTAACGGACCTTCGCGCCGTCATTGGGATCGGCGCGCAGCGGGCGCGGGTCGCCCGGCCGGACGATCGCAGTGCGGCGGTCGCTCAGCAGCGAGACCAGCATCCAGCCCTGCGCTCCGTCGGGGTCCTGGATCAGCCGCCAATGCTCATATTTCTTGACCACCCGGACCGGCAGGTCGCGGCGCTGGTAGAGCCACACGCCCGGATAATTCTTGCCCGGTCCGGTGCGGGTCATCGCCTGGCCCGAAGCGATCGACGCCCAGTAAGGCGGCGGCCTGTCCTGCGCGGCTGCGGGGGTCGCCAACAACAACGTCATTCCCGCGAAAGCGGGAATCCCGCTGTTCTTGAACCGCTGAGGAAGCGGGACCCCCGCTTTCGCGGGGGTGACGAAGCGGTGACGCACTAAGCCCCCGTCAAAATCCGGTCGACCAGTTGCTTCACCGTCGGGATGAAGCCGTTCGAATAGAAAGGGTCGCTCTTGAAGCGGAACGCCGAATGGCCGGCGAACATCAGATTCTGCTCGACCGGCCCGCCGTGGGCGATCTCCTGCAGAGTCTTCTGAATGCAGAAGCTGCGCGGGTCGGCGAGGCGCCCGGTCGAGTTCTTCTCATTGTCCGCCCAGGACGAGAAAGCGCATTGCGACAGGCAGCCCATGCATTCGGCCTGGTCGGTGCGGATCTGCTTCTCCTCGTCGGGATTGACGAAGATCAGCGTGTCGTCCGGCGACTTCATCGCATTGGTGTAGCCGGCCGCGAACCACTCGCGCGCGTGCTGCAGGTCGCCCTTGGTCACCCAGAAATTCTTCTTCTTGCCGATGCCGACGTCGAGCTCGAAATGGTGGTCGCCGATCGGCTCCTTGGTGAAGGCGATCTGGCGGTCGCTGCGCGCCTCGAGGTTGCGCAGGAACGGATTGCGCACCGCCGAGGAATAGAAACCGGTCGGCGAGAAGCGGTGCAGCAGCACGTCGCCTTCCTCGAGCGTCAGCAGCCGCGCTTTCCACTCCGGCGGAATCGGGCTTTCCTGGGTGAGCAGCGGCCGGGTCCCGAACTGGAAGACGATCTGGCCGAGCTCGGGATTGTCGATCCAGTGATCCCATTCGTCGAGCCGCCAGACGCCGCCGGCCATGACGATCGGGATGCTGTCGGCGATCCCCTGCTCGCGCATGGTGTCGCGCAGCGCCTTGACCCGCGGATAGGGATCCTGCGGCTTGCGCGGGTCCTCGGCGTTCGACAGGCCGTTGTGGCCGCCCGCCAGCCACGGGTCCTCGTAGACCACGGCCGCAAGCCATTCCGCGGCCTTGTGGTAGGCGCGCTTCCACAGCGCGCTGAACGCACGCGCCGAGCTGATGATCGGCAGGTAATTGACGCCGTAGGAGGCGGCGATCTCGCTCAATTTGTAGGGCATGCCGGCGCCGCACGTGACACCGGTGACGAGGCCCTTGGTTCGCTCGAGGACGCCGTGCAGCACCCGCTGCGCGCCGCCCATCTCCCACAAGACGTTGATGTTGAGCGCGCCCTTGCCGCTCGCGATGTCATAGGCGCGCTGGACCTGTGCGACCGCGCCGTCGATCGCATATTTGATCAATTCCTCGTGGCGGTCGCGGCGGGTCAGAGCCTCGTACACCTGGGGGATGATGCGCCCTTCAGCGTCGTAGCTGTCGGCATTGACCGCGCTGACCGTGCCGATGCCGCCGGCCGCAGCCCAGGCCCCGGAGCTTGCGTGGTTGGTGGCGGACACGCCCTTGCCGCCTTCGATCAGCGGCCAGACTTCGCGCCCGCCATACAGGATGGGCTTGAGGCCCTTGAACAACTCACGTCTCCCCGGCGCACCAGCGCCCGCAACGCGGTCATATAGGGCGATTTGTTCGATCTGCCTTAAAAAAAGTTAGCGGAGCCCCGCCGGCGTCAGCAGCCGCCGGCCGACAGTGCGACGCCGCCGAGCAGCGCGCCGAGGAGCCCGCCGATGATGATGCCGTCGTCAGTGTTGTGGCGATTGCCGTCGTCGCTGGTGATCACGCCGCCGATCACAGCGCCGGCGAGCCCGCCGCCGGCGGCCCCGACGGCCGGATTGGTGCCGCAGCGCGAGCCGCGGTTGTTGTAGCCGTAGTAGGGCTGGCCGTAACCGGACTGCGGGTAATTGCCGGCCTGCGGATACGGCTGCGGATAATAGCCCGACGGCGGATAGGTGGACGCCGGGTACCCGCCATAGCCTGACGGCGGGTAGCCGTAGCCCGGGTAGCCGTTGCCGGGGTCACCGTAGCCGTAGGCCGGATAGCCGTTGCCGGGATCGCCATAGCCGTAGCCGGGGTAGCTCTGCGCGCCGGCCGCGGCGGCGCAAAGGCTTAGCGAAACTGCGGCGGTGATTGCGACGAGCTTCTTCATCGAAAGACTCCTCGACTGGACCCGCGAGCCGGCGCGGCCGACTCAGCGCAGCGCTGCTGCGCCTTTTCGCCTGTCGAGTTCATGAACGCCGTTTCGTTGGCTCAACGATCCGGCGCCGGGCCTTAGCAATTGTCGCTGGCGATCGCCCCGCCGGCAACCGCGCCGATCGCCCCGCCGACGATCGCTCCGGTCGTCCGGTCGCCGTCGTGGCGGCGGTAGCCGTAGCGGTTGTAGCGATGGCCGCCATCGGCCACCTCGCTGCCGATCACCGCTCCGGCGACGCCGCCGACGGCCGCGCCCACGGCAGGATTGCCGCAGTGATAGCCGTCGTAATAGCCGTAGCCGCCGTAACCGTAGGGGCTGCCGTAACCGTAGCCGTACCCATAGCTCGGATAGCCATAGCCGCCGTAATAGCCGTACGGCCCGTAGCCATAACCGCCGTAGCCATAATAGCCGTACGGTCGGTAGCGGTAGCCGTACCAGTGATCGTGACGGCCCCAGCCGCCATGGTGACCGCCCGACCAGCTGCCGCCGTAATGGCCGGACCAACCGCCATGACCGCCGGACCAACCGCCATGACCGCCGGACCAGCCGCCGTGACCGCCGGACCAGCTGCCGCCGGAATGGCCGCCCCAGCCGCGCGCTGTGGCCAGCGACGGAGTGGCGAGAAGCAGTGCGGCAGCGGAAAGCAGGAGAAGAGGTTTCATCGGAGGAACTCCTCGGTTCAGGTCCCGCCTCCTCGCCGCGTATGTGGATTTTCGCCGGCCGGATTCAAGCCGTGAGAATGAGAATCAGCCTTCCAGCGAATAGTCGAGACCGATGTCGACGGCGGGCGCCGACTGGGTGATCCGCCCGACCGAGATGAAGTCGACGCCCGTTTCGGCGATGGCTCGGATGGTCTCCAGCGTCACGCCGCCCGAGGCTTCGAGCGGGACTCGGCCGGCGACCAGCTTCACCGCCTCGCGCAACAGCGCGGGGCCCATATTGTCGAGCAGCAGCCGGTCGGCCCCGGCGGCCAGCGCCGGCTCGATCTGGTCGACCCGGTCGACCTCGACCTGGACCTGGAGGCCGGTGTTCGCTGCCTTCGCCCGGCGCACCGCCTCGGCCACCCCGCCGCACACCGCGACGTGGTTGTCCTTGATCAGGACCCCGTCGTCGAGCCGCATCCGATGGTTTTGCGCGCCGCCCATTCGCGCCGCATGTTTCTCGAGGGCGCGCAGGCCAGGGATGGTCTTGCGCGTATCGAGCAGCGTTGCGCGCGTCCCGGCTATCGCATCGACATAGGTCCGGGCCAGGGTCGCAATGCCCGACAAATGCTGCAGCGTGTTGAGCGCCGATCGCTCGGCCGCGAGCATCGCCCGGGCATTGCCGTCGAGGTGCATCAGGGCAGCGCCGGCTTCGGCCCGGTCGCCGTCCCTGGCGCGCAGCTCGACCCGGACCTCTGGATCCAGCGCCTGGAAGAACGCCGCGGCGACGTCGAGCCCGGCGATGACGAGCTGCTGCCGCGCGCGCATGTCCGCGGCGAACCGGGCGTCCGCCCCGATCGTCGCCAGCGACGTGACATCGCCGCCGCTGCCGAGGTCTTCGGCCAGGGTGCGGCGAACGAAATCGTCGAGGTCGAACCCATCGGGTAGCGCCATGGGGCGCGTCTAGGCGAGCGGTGGACCCGCCGACAAGCTCAGTGCGCCGGCTCTGGCGCCTGGACCAGCTTCCAGTGCTCGTCCTGCCAGCGATAGCGCCGGGCGTCGGTCGGCTCGAAGCCGGCGCCATCCCAGGCGTTGACGGTGATCGTCACGTCCTCGGCGTGAGCGACGTCGATGGTGTTGAAGCTTTGCTCCTGGTGGCGGACCCGGGTCGAGGTCGCGGTTCCGGCCTGGACGACCAGCACGCCGCCGGCGCGGGTGACGAGGTCGCCGGCGTCCTGGCTCGAGGCATGGTGGGCGTGGCCGGCGAGCAGCATGTCCACTCCGGAGTCCGCGACCGCGTCGAGCGCCAGCTCCTGGCGGCCGATCGCCCGCTCGACCTGCTCGCCGACCTCGAGCGCGAACAAGGGGTGATGGGTGACGAGGATCCGCACCACTCCATCGGAGGTGCGGGCGAAGGTCTCGCGGACGAATTCGACCTGGTCGCGGCTGATGCGGCCATCCTTGAAGGTCAGCGAGCGCGCGGTATTGACGCCGAGCACCGCGACCCCCGGCAGCTCGACGAACGGGCACAGCGTCTCGTCGATGAAGCGCCGGTAGCGGGCGAGCGGCGACAGGAACCGGCGCAGCACGTCGTAGAGCGGCACATCATGGTTGCCGGGAACGCCGAGCACCTCGTGCCCGCGGTCGCGCAGCCGGCCGAGGAATTCGCAGGCATCGCGGAACTGCTCGGTCCGGGCGCGCTGGGTGAAGTCGCCGCTGATCACGACGAGGTCGGGCTTGAGCTCGTCGAGCGCCTGCTCGACCGCCGCGACGAGACGCTCGTCATGCGCTCCGAAATGCAGGTCTGAAAGGTGGACGAGGCGGGTCATGTTCGGTGAACGCCTTGCCCGCGGGCGGGTTCACCACGTCATTGCGAGCGAAGCGAAGCAATCCAACGCCGCTCCGGATTGCCGCGGCGCCTTCGGCGCCTTGCAATGGCGCTCAGAAATCCAGGAGCAGCAGCAGCTTCACGTCGATCCCGAACCCCTCGGCGCGCTTCTGCTCGAGGAAATCGGGGACGTCGGCGCGGGCGACGAGGTGGACGGCGATGTCCTCATTCTCGTCGCCGCCGCCCTCGCCGATCCGGCGCACGCCGTGCGCCCGGACCAGGGTGAAGCCCTCGGCGAGCATGCCCGGCGAGGAATAGAAGTCGCCCAGGCGCTCGACCCGCTCGGCGGTGAAGCCGGTTTCTTCCTCCAGCTCCTTGATCGCAGTTGCCTCGACCGTCGCCTTGGGGTCGACGTCGCCGACCAGGCCCGCGGGCAGTTCGACGCAGCGGCAATCCGGACCGACCCGCGGCTGGTCGACCAGGATCATCTTGCCGTCATGCTCGGCGAGGATGACCACCGCGCGGATGTCGCTGGCGCGGCTCGCATATTCCCATTTGCCGCGCCGCAGCAGCCGGACGAACTTGCCCTCGCACATGGTCTCGGGCGGCGGCAGGTCGGCGAGGTTCACAGCTCGATCAGCTTGTCGGGAATCTCATTGGCATCGTCGGCCGAGCGCGGGAAATGCTCCGTCAGCACCGCGCCGACCCTTTCGATCGCGGCGCAGATGCCGTCGCCGGGGCGGCCCTCGCGGACCTGCTCGACCAATGCCGCCATGGTGTCGCCCCATGTGCTGTCGTCGGTGACCTTCAGGATCGCCTCGTCGGCGACGATTTCGGCGCGGCGCTCGCCCATCGACAAATAGATAAGGATGCCGGTGCGCCCGGCCGTGCGCCGCTCCGCCGCGGCGCGGAACACCGTCACCGCGCGGCGGCGAACGCGGCGATGCTTGGTCGCGGCCGGAGTCAGCGCCAGCCGCAGCGGCATCCACTTGAGGATCAGCAGCGCAACCGTGAACTTGAGCGCGGCGAAGAACATGAGCAGCGTGAACAGCTGGCCGAGCGTCGGCTCGGGGTTCCAGCCGCCGAACAGGAAATTGTACCACCAGACGAGCGCGGACGGCCGGATCGCGGCCCAAGCCAGCACCGCGAACAGCGGCACCAGCGCCCAGTGCAGTGCAACGTCGTGATAAGAATCGCTGAGCGGCGTCGCGACCGCGACGATCTCGCCGTTGCTGCTCGCTTCGGCCGCGGCGATGGCAGCTGAGACCCTTGCGCGATCCTCGTCGGTGAATCGCATCACCATGACCCGGACGCTCCGCCGCCGCCGCCCGAACCGCCGCCAAATCCACCGAAGCCGCCACCGCCGCCGAAGCCGCCGCCACCGCCCCACGAACCGCCGCCCCAGGAGCCGCCGCCCCAGCCACCGCCGCGCGATCCGCGGCTGAGCTCGTTAAGGCCCCACAAGACCACCCACGGACTGATCCCGCCACGGCCGCGAGTACGGTAGCGCCGCCCGCCGGCGCGCCGAAGCATCGACAGCACGACGAACCCGAAGATCATCGCCCAGAAGATTCCGGGCAGCGCACCGCCGCCCGAATGCCGCCGTTGCTGCTGCGCCTGTTCGGCACTCGCCACATTTTTTTGCGCCTGGTCCGGCGGCAGGCTCATCTGCTTGATAATCGCGTCGGCGCCCGCTTCGATCCCGCCGCCAAAATCGGGCGGGTTCTGCTTGAAATGCGGGATGATAGCCTCGCGGATAATCAGACCCGACATCGCGTCGGTCATGTACTCGCCGGCGCCGTAGCCGGTCGTGATCGTGACCTTATGCTCGTTCGGAGCAACCACCAGCAACACGCCGTCGTTGTTCTTGGCGCTTCCGAGCTTCCAGTAGCGCAGCAGCCGATAGCCGTAATCCTCGACCGGATAGCCTTCGAGAGACTTGACCGTCGCGACCGCGAACGCCCGGCCGCTCTGCGCGTACAAGGCTTCGGCCTTCGACTTGAGGTCGAGCTCCTGTTCCGGCGTCAGGATGTTCGCCTGGTCGACCACCGGCGAACCGTGGTTGTCCGGAAACGTCTGCGCCGCGGCCGGCGCAGCAAGCGCAAACAGCGCCAGCAATGCCAGCCACATTCTCGTCATTCCCGCGAAAGCGGGAATCCCGCTGTACTGCCGCGAAGGCAGCGGGACCCCCGCTTGCGCGGGGGTGACGAATGAAGCGGTCACCTCGGCCTCAGTTCGTGTTGAAGTTCACCGGCGGCGCTTCCTGCGCCGCCGTGGAGGCCTCGAACGGCACCTTGGGCTTGGCGCCGTAGAAGATTTTGGCGCCGATCGCGTCGGGGAAGGTGCGGATGCGCGTATTGTAGGACTGCACCGCCGCATTGTAGTCGCGGCGCGACGCGTTGATGCGGTTTTCGGTCCCTTCCAGCTGGTCCTGCAGCGCGAGGAAGTTCTGGTTGGACTTGAGGTCGGGATAGGCCTCCTGCAGCCGCTGCAGGGGGATGATCGCTTGGGTCAGCCGGCCCTGGGCGTCGTTGAACGCCTTGACCTTGGCCGGATCGTCGAGATCGCTCGCAGACAGCTGGACCCGGCCCGCATCGGCCCGGGCCTGAGTGACCGTGATCAGGACGCTGCTCTCCTGCTTGGCATAACCTTTCACCGTCTCGACGAGGTTGGGAATGAGGTCGGCGCGGCGTTGATAATCGGCCTGGAGGTTGCCCCAGGCGGCGTTGACCTGCTCCTCCGCGGTCGGGACGCTGTTGAGGCCGCAGCCGGCGAGGCTGAAAGCCACCAGCGGCGCAAGCAAACCGAAACGGCGTAATGCTGTCATCGAACCCTCCAGTGAAGCGGCGCGCTAATTAGATGCACGGCCGTTCCGTTTCAATGCTGTCTTAACCGCGCAACACAGCCGCGGCTTTCATTCTGGCCCGCATACGCTACGCTTCGGCCCGACGCGACGAGAGAAAGGGAGCCGCCATGCTCAGGGAATTCCGGGCCTTCATCGCCAAGGGCAACGTGCTCGATCTCGCGGTCGCAGTGATCATCGGTGCGGCGTTCGGCAAGATCGCGACCAGCCTCACCGAGGACATCATCATGCCGGTGATCGGATCGATCTTCGGCGGGCTCGATTTCTCGAGCAAGTTCATCATGCTCGGCGCGGTTCCGGCCGACTACAAGGGCAGCATGACCGATTATGCGGCCTTGAAGGCCGCCGGCGTGCCGGTGCTCGGCTGGGGCGAGTTCGTCACGGTCGTGATCAACTTCGTCATCCTCGCTTTCATCATCTTCCTGCTGGTCCGCTCGGCGACGAAGATGATGCGCCGCGCCGAGGACGCGCCCGGCCCGAGCGAGGTCGACCTGCTGACCGAGATCCGGGACGAGCTCAGGAAGCGCTGATCAGCGCGGCTTGCCGCTGTACCCGGCTTCCTTGCGCAGCGCGTCGCCGTCGAGCAGCGCACCGTCGAGCACGACCTGGTCGACATGGCGCAGGTCGCCGATGTTCGCTTCCGGGTCGCCGTCGACCAGCAGCAGGTCCGCTTCCTTGCCGACCGCGATCGAGCCGGTGCGCTTGTCCGCCCTGACGTTGCGCGCCGCATCGATGGTCGCGGTCGCCAGCGCCTCGGCCGGGGTCATCCCGCCTTCGACGTAGAGCTCGAGCTCGCGCACCAGCTCCATCCCCTGCCCGTCGGTCCCGGCGACGATCGGCACGCCCGCCTTGCGCATCGCCGCGACATATTCGAGCATATGCTTGACGCTCGCCTTGGCCTCCTCGCGCGTGGTGCCCTCGGGCAGCGGGATCGGCCCCGCCTTGAAGCCGCGCTCGACCGCCGGCGGCAGCGTCCCGACATAGGCCGTATAGGCCGGCGAGACCTTGCCCGCCTCGGACGTCAGCACGCCCTCGACCACCACCAGCGTCGGATCGACCGTGATATGCTTCTCGGCCAGCGTCCTGATGACTGTGCGGGTCGGCTCGGCGTTGAAGTCGACGTCCTTGAAATACTTGCCCGGGCCGGTCATTCGCAGCGTCGTGTTCGACTTGGCGACGACCTCGTCGGGCATCGCCTGCATCGTCGCGAAATAGATGTGGGTGATCTCGTCATAGCCGGCGTTGACCGCGTCGAGCGTCCGCATCCCGGCCGGGATGTGGCCGTGGACGTGAAGCCCGAGCTCGTGCGCCAGCTTGGCCGCGGGCGCGATCCACGCCGGATTCATCGACGTATAGAATTTCACCGCGGTCAGGTTGTTGGCCTTGATCTTGCGCACCGCGGCCAGAGTCTCCTCGAGGCTCGACACGGCCAGGCTGCCCTGCGCGGCGAGCGGGCCTTTCTGGTCGACGATCACCGAATCCCAGCATTCGGGCGCGAGCAAAGTGCCTTTCTTGCGCCGCTCGCGTTGCGAGACTTCGAGCTCGATCGGACCGCCGGGATTGCGGCAGTTGGTCACGCCGAGCGCCAGCTCGCTAACCGTCTGGAAGTCGTCGCCGACATGCATGTGGCTGTCCCACAGGCCGGGCACGAGCGTCTTCCCCGCCCCGTCGATCACGCGCGCACCGGCCGGAAGCTTCGGCAGGGCCGTGCCGACGCTGGCGATCTTGCCGTTCGCCACCACCACATTCTGGCCGGCGACGAACCGCTCGTGATCGGCGTCGTAGAGCTTGACGTTGCGGAACAGGATCGGCCGGCGCGCCGCGGCCGTCAGGAACTTCTTGGCGGTCGCCGGGGCGAGCTTGGCGATCGCTCCCTCCTGGGCGGCGACCATCGGCTTCAGCTGGGCCTCATAACCTGCGGGCATCAGGGCTAGCGAACCGACGAAGCCGAACAGCCGGCCGTCGTCGAACAGCCACACCGGAGCCGGCGACTGGCCGATGCCCTTGAGGAAATAGAGGTTGACCTTGGTCGGGCCCTTGGGACCGGCGACCGTCATCGTCGTGCCCGACGGTTCGAGCGTGCCATGACCCGACGGCAGCAGGTCGACGCCCGCCGCACCGGCCTTGACGAACAGCGGAATCGTCGCGTCGCCGGCAAGGAAGGTGCCGCCGAACGTGTTGTAGACCCCCTTGGAAGCCGGCGCCTCGCCTTCATCGACCGTCGTCTTCCACCGTGCCGTCGCCTGATCGATCGTGAACGTCTCGGCGGAATCGCCGCTGGGAGTCACGCCGCGGACGGTGAAGCTGGTGGGCCTCCCGCTCGAGTCGAGCTTCACCACCTCATCCTGCTCGAAGATCAAGCCGCGCAGCAGGATCGACTCGCGATAGGCGATGCTGCCGTCGGGCAGCGTCCATTTATATTCGTCGCCGTGCTTGCCGGCTTCGGACACGACCACGAAATGCTCGGCGCCGGCGGGCGGGACCAGCAACTGCTCCTTCGGCACCGGAGCTGCGAAAGAAGCGGACGCCGACGCGGCGAGCAGCGCGGCGAGAATCGTACGGCGCATGATAATCCCCCTTGAAGACACGGGGACCGTGACAACAGCCGCAACGTTAGGCAACCGCCAGTTCGACCAGCCGACAGACGTCATTGCAGGCGGATCAGGGTCTCCGGGATCTTGGTCGAACCGGCCCCGACGTCCCACCGCACCTGGCGGCCGATGGCGTGCGGCGCGGCGCCGTCCTCGCTGTTGTTGGTCAGGATCTCGCCGTCGGTGATGACGGTGAAGCGGCCCTCGGCGCGCGATCGCGGCCCGTTCGACTCCTTCATCATCGCCGAGGTGGCGGCGGCTCCAGCGCGTGCGCCCAGCGGCCCGGCCCCGCCGGTCAGCGCCGGGGCGGTGACCAGCACTGAGCCGTCGGAACGGCGGCGGATCGCGATGAACGGGATGACGAGGTCGTTGTCGGGGAGCGCCGGGAACAGGAAATCCTGCTTCGCGCTGCCCTCGAAATGATAGTCGACGTCGAACACGCCCTTGCCGCGGTAGGTGACCGAGCGCCAGCCGGCATATTTCATCAGCTTGGCGGCGAACGCGCGGTTGGAGTCGTCGTCGAGCCCGGGCAGGCCGAAGGCCTTGGCCATCTCCTCATTGTCCTTGCGCTTGGCGGCTTTGGCGTCCGCTACCGATTTCTCGTAATCGGCCTTTCCCTTGGCGAGTTCTGCCGACGTGCACGGCCGCTCATCGGGCTTCGAAGGGCGTGACTCCACGGTCGGTGGATCGCTGGAAGGATCGACCAAGATCGCTCGATCCTGCTCCACTCTCCCATCCTTGTAACAATGGAGCATCTTGTCGCTCCAAGCCAAGGTCGGCGAATTCGCGTCGGCGTCTGGAGGCATTTGGATGACGATCTCGCCGCGGTAGTTGAGAACGAAGCTGTTGTCCTTGCGCAGCGTCAGGTCGGACTGGAACTTGCCCGGCCCCCACAGACAGCCGGTGAGCAGCAGCGGCGCGGCGAGCGCGAACAGACGCCTGGACCAATGGTGCATGAGTACCCCCTGACCGCCAATTTACCGCCGAACAGCCGTCATTGCGAGCGCAGCGAAGCAATCCAGACTCTACCGCGTCGCCTTCGGCTCCTCGCAATGACGGAAGGTGGGGAGCTTCTGTTGCCCGGTGCTCCCCGAACCGCTGGAATCCCCTTCTGTTGCCCGGTGGGGTCCGACCGCGCTTAGCGTTGTAACTTCAGACCGTTAGGCCGTCGGTTACGCAGCAATAGCGAGCGCCTCGTTATCGTTGGCACTTGTGTGAATGAACCGTCACGGTGGCTCAATCCGATCGGCAATCAGGCCTTTATTGCACTCGTCGATCCTATTTCGCCCCCATCAACAACCCTCGCTTCAGGGGGTTGATGGTGGAGGCGCCGGGGTACTGCCCCCCGGGTCCGAAATGCCTATTCCACCTAACCGTCTACCGACATAGCCGGTTGCCCGGCACCGCTTAGATAGGGATTTTGGCCTCGAACCGCAAGAAATCGGGCTAGCGCGCAGCCGCCACATGCTGATATGAAAATGCTTGAATTTCGTTCTTGAGGGGAACCTAAGGATATGAAAAAGCTTGCTTTCACGGTCGCGATTGGATCGGCGATGCTGCTCGCCGCGTGCAACAACGGAAACCAGGACCAGGTCAACAACGCGGAGCTGAACCAGCCGGCGTCCGAGCTTAACGACCTGGCGAATGAGGCGGTCAACACGGCAGCGGAAGCCAATGCCCTCGCCAACCAGGCCCAGAACCTCGACAACGCGGCGGCCAACGCCGACACCACCGTCAATCCGAAAGACGCCGACGAGCAGAACGTCGCCGGCATGTAAGCGCCGCGACGCGCGACAGAATCAGGGCTGCCGGCGACGCCGGCGGCCCTTTTTGTTTGCGCTCCCTGCGCCTAGGTCGACGCCATGACCGAAGACGCCATCCCGGCCGCGACCCTGATCGCCGTCCGCGACCGCCCGGGCCTGGCGCCCGAGCTGCTGATGGTCGAGCGCGCCGAGGGCATGGCCTTCGCTGCCGGCGCCCTGGTCTTCCCGGGCGGGCGCATCGACGAAGCGGACCGGCAGCTCGGCGAGCGGCTCGGCGCCGACCCGGCGGCCGTTGCCGCAATCCGCGAGACGATCGAGGAAACCGCGATCCCCGTCGGCCTCACGTCGCCGCCCCGGCCCGAACATTGCCTCGAGATCCAGGCCGCGCTCGCGGCGGGCGCGGATTTCGCGCACGTCCTCGAGCAGGCGGGGGTCACGCTCGACCCGGGGGCGCTCACCGCCTTCGCCCGCTGGGTCCCGAAATTCCACGCGGTGCGGCGCTTCGACACCTTGTTCTTCATCGCCCGCTCGCCGCCGGGCGAGTCGCAGCCGAGCGTCATCGCGGGCGAATGCTCCGGCGCGTCCTGGCTGGCGGCGAGCGAGGTGCTGGAGCGCGATCGGCGCGGCGACGCGCGGCTGATCTTCCCGACCCGGCGCAACCTCGAGCGCCTCGCCCAATTTTCGAGCTTCGACGGGATCCGCGCCGACGCGCTGGCCCATCCGATCGAGCCGGTGACCCCGTGGGTCGAGGATCGCGACGGCGAGAAGTTCATCACCATCCCGGAGCATCTCGGCTACCCGGTCACGCAGGAGCGCCTCGACGGCCTGTGGCGCGGCTGAGCGGCGCTCACCGAGTCGCGTCGTCCGGGCATGAAAAAGGGGACCCGCCGAAGCGAGCCCCCTTATCTGCGAACTGGCGACGCGGTTTACTTCAGGTGGTTCGAAAGATGCTTGTTCATCTCGAACATGCTGACCCGGTCCTTGCCCCCAAAGATCGGCTTCAGCGTTGCGTCGGCCACGATTTCCCGTTTGTTTTGCGGGTTTTGCAGGTTGTTCTTGCGGATGTGATCCCACACCTTCGAAACCACCTGGCTGCGCGGCAGCGGCGCGCTGCCGGTGATCTTCGCGAGATCCGCCGACGGTGTCACCGGACGAGCCAATCCTCCCCCTGCTTTACGACCAGTACCTTTTGCCATCAGGCCCTCCTGTTGTTCCTGTCTTTCTAGAGCGCAAAGCCGCATTCATTGCAATGCTGTTGCAGAGGGAAATTCATGGTTTTTCCCTCGTAAACGGAACGACACGATTGTTGGCGTCGTGACCGATGTCGGCGCGGCCGCCGAATTCCACGCCGGAACGCCGGCACCAGTCCTCGACGATGGCCACTTCGTCGGTCCCGAATTCGGTGTCGTTGGGCAGGATGTCCCCGACCCGCCCGAGCCGCAGGCGCGCCGCCCGGCGCACGTTCGGCGAGCTGGTCAGGTGGAACATTGAGCGGTCGATCGCATAGAGGTGCTCGCTGACCTCCTCGATCATCAGGTCGACCCCGGTGAAGTCCGGCTCGAGCGGGGTGCCGAGGAGGTTGGAGAGGACCGTCAGGTTGAACGCCATGGCCGGCGCCGCCATGGCCGGCTCGAGCGCCGCGGGGTCGCGCCGCACCAGCCAGTCGAGCGCCCGGCCGATCGCCGCGTCGCCGCCCGGGCGCAGCACGTCCTGCGGCATCGGGCCCCAGGCGACGTCGAGGCCGGCCTGATGGAAGCCGGCATGGAGGAAGCCGGCGTCGCTGTAGCCGAGATAGGTCTTGCCGCGCGCGGCATCCGGAAGGGCGGCGAGCACGGCCGCCGCGATCCGGTTGGAGCCGTAGCCGCCGCGCGCGTACCACACCGCGTCGACCGCCGGGTCGGCCATGACCTCGCGCAAGGCCGCGAGCCGGGCCTCGTCCGGCCCGGCGAAATGGCCGTCGGACAGGAAGCATTGGGGGTGGATCAGAAGCTCGCAGTCGCCGCGCCCAGCGACGACCGCCTCGACGCGCTCCGCGGCATCGCGCTTCAGCGAACAGCTCGGGGCGACGACGGCGATGCGCATGGCCGATGCTTAGGGGGAGACGGCGAATGTCCGCAATGGGTGGAATTGGGTCGCCGTGGAAGCGGACCTAGGTCCCGAGCAATCTTGCGCGCTCCAGGTCTTTCGGTCTGCCGAACAGATGCAGCAGGCGTATCAGCTCCTCCGCCGACGGCAGGTAAATCCGGGCGTCGCCAACCGTGACCTGCTCTCGGGTCGAGAGCGCAACCTCGCGCCACTCGCCATCAGCGAAAACTTCAAATCCGCCGAACGCCTCGACCGGCGTCGGGGGCTTTGTCCAAGTGCCGAACACCTTGCTCCGGAAGCGCCTGTTGGCCCCGCCCCGCCGCGGCACCTCGCCGACTCGCCTGAGGAACGCTTCCGCATCGTGGGCCGACATGAGCAGATCGACGTCATTGACCATCGGCACCGCCGCGCCGTGAAGCGCCACCGCCGCGCTGCCGATGATCCACCACGCATCCCGTCCGGCGGCAGCCGCGGGAGCGACCATCGCGAGTGTCTCGGCGAGCGCGGCGGCCATCTTCATCAGCGCTGCATGGATCGTCGCCGGAATGTCCGCAATGGGTCGCTAGCGGGCGTCAAGGGGTGCTGCCGGTCAGTCGTTCGTGTCGCCGACTTCAGGGGGCCCGGCGATGAGAATTCCCGCGGCCTGGAGACATCCGCCGAGCAGCTCCTTCACGCGATCGCCGCCGGCAGGTTGGTTTGCGTGAAGCTCATTCGAACGTGTTGCCGACCTCAGGCGGCGGCGGCGCGTTGCGGGTCGCGTTGCGAATCAGCGCATAGCCGGCAAAGGCGACCCCCCCTCCGACCGCGAACGGGATGCCGCCGAACACCAGGACGGCCGACCACATTTCGCGGCCGGCAAATTCACCCGACCCGAACAGGACCATCAGCGAGCACAGGCCGCTCGCGCCGGCGATCAGGATTCCGATCGCCATCAGGATTCCGCCGACGATTTTCATGCGACGCCCCTCCCCCCTTGCGCGCGATTGCGGGCGAGCACCCCGGCCCCCTCGGCGCCCTTGCGATAAAAGGTGTTGTACGTATCGAACGGGATGATCTGGCCGTCCTCGGTCATGAAATGGACGCAGCTCCGCTTCACCGTGCCCAGGTCGAAATTGTAGCGGTCGAGGAACTGCAGGATCACCACTCGGAAGCTGTTGGCGTAGCTCAGCTCCTCGGGCACCATCGCCTGCGGCAGGCAGCAGAGGAAGCCGGCCAGTTTCTCCTCCGTGTTGGCCTGTGCGGTGGCCAGCGACAGCAGGTCGAAGATCTTGGCCTTGAGCTCGGGATAGGCCTCGTAGCTGATCGTGTTCGGTCCGTTGAGGATCAGCTCGCGCGGCAGCAACCGGGTGATCGGCGTCACCTCGGTCCCCTGGCGGAGCGCATAGCCGATCGAAATCTGGTCGGGGTTGCACGGCAGCGGGATCATGTCGTCGATCGAGAACACGCCCGACTTGCCGACCTCGCGCCGGATCTGGCTCAGCAGCATGCGGTTGGAGCGGCCGTCGAAATGCTCGTTGCGCCCCGCGTCCTGGACCGGCTGGAAGGTCACGCCGCGGACGCACTTCCAGGTCAGCGCGTGGCCGATGATGTCGGCTACTTCCTGGTCGTTGACGCCGCGCTTCACCACCGCCACGAGGGTCGTCGACAGGCCGACCGCCTCGAGCGCTTCGAGCGCTTCGCGGCGGATGCGGCTGAGCTTCGCCCCGCGCAGGTCCATCAGCGCGTCGTCGTTCAGCGAATCGAACTGGAGATAGACTTCGAGCCGCGGCGCGTAGCTCGCCAGCCGCTCGACGAACGCCCGGTCCTGGGCGATGCGCACGCCGTTGGTGTTGATCATGACATGGCGGATCGGCCGCCGCTTCACCGCGTCGAGGATCGCGAAGAAGTCCGGGTGAATGGTTGGCTCGCCGCCCGATAGCTGGACCAGGTCGGGCTCGCCCTCGCTTTCGACCAGGGCGTCAAGCATCCGCTCGATCTGGGCCAGCGGCCGATGCGTCCCGTGGATGTCGGTGGCGTTGGCGAAGCACAC
>Ga0068863_100002311_pt1 | contig 18958 bp, 19 predicted proteins | sample KBSSwiS62_FD_66596 | JGI IMG/M metagenome (GOLD analysis project Ga0068863, IMG submission 66596) | Switchgrass rhizosphere microbial communities from Kellogg Biological Station, Michigan, USA - KBS Switchgrass S6-2 | ecosystem: Host-associated > Plants > Roots > Rhizosphere > Soil ...
CTGGTCGAAAATAATCTCCACGGGGACGCGCGAGTCCGAGCACCCGAGAATCGTGGCAAAAGGCTCCTGGCCGTCGCTGAGCTCCGCGCGCCGCCGTGGGCTGATCACCGACTCGGAGCTGCGGTTCTCATCCACATAACGCAGGTTACCTTCACGCAATCGTTGCAAAGCTTCTCGTGCCGGAATCATGTCTATATCGCCCAAAAACAGCAGATGGGACATTCTACCGGCAACGGCTCAAAAAATTACCCGTACAAAGTCGGACCCGCCCAAGCTCAAACGTCCTCAGACACGACACGAGCTCAGGAGAGGAAAGTCCCATGTTCAAGTACATTGCCATCGCGCTGGTCGTCATCGTCGCCGGAATCCTCATTGCCGCGGCGACGCGCCCCGACAATTTCCGCGTCGAGCGCGGCATTCGGATAAGTGCCCCGGCGGAGAAGATTTTTCACTATGTCAATGACTTCCACCAATGGGGTGTCTGGTCGCCCTGGGAGAAGCTGGACCCGGCCATGAAGCGCAGCTTCGCCGGTCCCCAGTCAGGCAACGGTGCCGTCTACGAGTGGCAGGGCAATGGCAAGGTAGGGCAGGGCCGCATGCAGATCATCGACGCAACCGAGCCCGCGCACATCATCATCCAGCTGGATTTCATCAAACCCATCGAGGGCCACAACCGCGCGACGTTCAACTTTCAGCCGGTCGGTAACGATACCGAGGTGGTCTGGTCGATGGACGGACCCTCGCCGTATCTCTCCAAGGTGATGGGCCTGTTTTTCAACATGGACAAACTGATCGGCGATGAATTCGAGAAAGGGCTCGCCAACCTGAAGGCAGCCGGCGAAACGTCGCCCGGCGAAAAGTAACGACGCCACCGCGCCGCCACCGCAATCCCGGCTGACACTCACTTGACAGCCGGGGCGTCATCGGCCGCATACACAACCTCACCGCCGACGATGGTCATCACGACATGACTGGTCAGAATCTGCGGCTCCGGGACAGTCATGATGTCAGCCGACAACACGGTGAAGTCGGCCAGCTTCCCGGCCTCCACGCTGCCTCGATCCTTTTCTTGAAATGCCGCGTAAGCCGGTGCCAGAGAAAACATTTTTAACGCCTCGGGCCGTGACAACCGCAGCTCCCGATGCCAGTTCTCATCGGCAAATCCCTGTAACGACCGCCGGCTCACCGCCGCATAAAACTCAACCAGCGGATCACCCTTCTCAACAGGCGCATCGCTGCCTCCCGCGACGACTGCGCCCGTGTCCAGGAGTGCCTTCCAGGCATAGGCGCCACCCAGCCGCGCAACTCCCAACCGGGCGGGTGCGAAAAACAGGTCACTGATGGCGTGGGAGGGTTGCATCGACGCGATGACACCCAGTCTGGCAAAGCGGGGAATGTCAGCCGGGCTCAGTATCTGAGCATGCTCCAGGCGCCAGCGCGGCTCGGCCACCGCGCGCTCGCTGACGGGAACGGCCGCAAAGGCCTGCTCATACAGATCCAGCATGATCCGGTTGCCCCGGTCGCCGATCGAATGCGTCTCCACCTGGACACCTTTGCGCAGGGCCGCGGTCAACAACGGCAACAGGACCTGCGGCTGATTCACCAATAATCCACGGGACCCCGAAGAGTCGCTGTAGGGTTCGAGCAGGGCGGCGCCCCGGGAACCCAGTGCCCCGTCGATGTACAGCTTGATGCCGCGCAAGGCGAGTTTGCCGCCGCAATGTTGCGGGTCGGGCCCTTCCGCCAGCAGCCGGTTGGCATCGGCGCTCGGCCCGTAGATGGCGTCATACAGGCGCAGTTGAATCCTTCCGCGCGCATACAGCCGGCACAACTGGTCAACTTCGTGGAAGGTGTTGCCGGCAATCTGCAGTTGTGTCCAGCCGAGCCGCACCGAGCGCCGCGCCCCAACCTCCAGGGCCCGTTCCGACTCCGCCTCCGTGGGCGGTGGCACCAACCGCTCGACCCGTTCCATGGCGTTGTCGATGAGCATCCCCGTCGGATCGCCCGCCGCATCCCGTGCAATGGTCCCGCCGGGCGGGTCAGGAGTGTTTCGATCGATTCCGGCCCGCCGCAGGGCCAGACTGTTGGCGACCAACGCGTGGCCATCGCCCCGTTTGAGCACCACCGGGCGGTTGGCAACCGCGGTATCCAGGTCCTGTCTGGTTGGGAAGACAGGGGGCGACCAGCGTGATTCGATCCATCCTCCACCGCTCAGCCAGGCGCCGGGTTGGCCCGTGGCGGCACGCTCGCGCAGCTTGTTTTTCAGCTCCGCGAGGCTCTTCGTTCCCTCCAGGTTGAAGGTCAGCTCACGCTCGCCGATGTCCCCCAGATGTGCGTGCGCGTCGGTGAGCCCGGGAAGTACTGTTGCTCCATGGAGGTCGAGCCGCCGCGCTCCCGGCGGCGCGCGTCGCAGCGCATCAGGGGTTGCGCCGACGAACGTAATACGGCCATCAACTACAACAGCGGCCGCGGCCCGCGGTTGCAGGTCATTGGCGGTGTAAAAATTGCCATTTGTGAGAACCAACGGCGCCACCGCGGCGGCGGCCCGTAGGCGTCCCAACATATTACGGGCCCGATGGTGTCGGAAGGAGGACAGGTTGGGGCCCGAAGTGTCGATGTTTGGCATGCCTTTGTGTCCGATTGTGTACTGCCGCCAGTTTACCTGGCCGGCGCCCTTGACTTTTGCGCCCGGCGAGCCATCCGGAAGTCAGGTCAACCCCTGTTGCATGGCGCGTACGACCTTCGTCGCCGCAAAACTTCCCTCCTGACAGGCGCTTGCAACCCCTCCAACCTCCCAACTCCACCCCGGACGACACCCAACTACGGCTCCCTGCCACCCCAAACTCGACCCAAACATTAGCAAACTCTGACGCAATTCGCCGAAACCGTCCAAACTCCACTGTCAGAAACCCCCCGAAGTTGTGTATGATCGCCCCTTCGTTCAACTGTAAGCTCGAGGAGAGACTGATGGCCAAACGTCCAACCAACAACGGAGCATCGTGGAGCGCCAGCGAACTGCGCACGCTGAAGCAGCTTGCCAAGGCGGGAACCGCCCAGGCCGCCGCCAAGCAGCTGGGTCGTACCCCTGCCGCAGTTCAGCAGAAAGCCATGCGCACCGGCATTTCGTTCCGCGCCGCCCCGTCGGGTCGCGGACGCGCTGCCAAGAAGAAGTAAGCTTCCGGCAGCGAAAACGGAAAGCCCGGGTTTGGGTCCATCCACCGGGTTTTCCGTTGACCCACTGCAACAACGGGTCGGTTTCCCGACCCGTGAATTGTCAAATTATCCTGGCTTTCCCCCGCCGCGGCACTTCGTTCCGCTCCCAACCTTTCGAGTTGAAAGCTTTCTCAGGGAAGCCCTGAGGGTCTAAAGCGTGCGCCGCTCCGGTGGGGGCGGGGTGTACTGATAGAGCCACGTTTCTGACAGCGCTTGCCCGTCCGTGGACAGAAACAACCGCAGGTTGATGGGTTCCACGCTGTCATCGGTCAGCGCCAGATCAAACATCGCGCGCCAGCCCTGGATCGAGGCCAGCGGCCGGGCGGAAGTGATCTCAACCCGGCCGCGCGATGCCGAAATATTGGGAATAACCTTCGCGCCGCCCCCCAGCAGGGGCAGATCCCCACCGGCGAAATCCACGACAAACCGCCACGAAAAGTGGTTGCGTTTCTGGCCAACCACCCCCCCGACTCCTGTCCGAGTGGCGCGTACGGTCGCAAGCTTCGGTCCAAACGGATTCTGCCGCGCCCAATACAGCTTATAACCGTACAGGTACTCCTGACCTTTCTGGGGTTTGGCCGCGGGTGTCCAGAACGCCACGATGTTGTCCATGGTCTCGTCCCGGGTCGGGATTTCAACCAGGGTCACGGCTCCCTTGCCCCAGTTGCTCTTGGGCTCCACCCACACGCTGGCGCGTTTTTCGTAGAAAACGCCGTCATCCTGGTACTGCTCGAAGTTCCGCTCGCGCTGCATCAAACCAAACCCGCGCGGACCGTCATCGGCGTAGCTGTTGACGCGCACGGACGTTGGATCCGTGAGCGGCCGCCAGATCCACTCACCGGAGCCCGTCCACATCTGCAGGCCGTCGGAATCGTGAATTTCCGGGCGCCAGTCCTCGGAAGCGGCGTGATCGTTCTTGCCGCTGAAAAACATGCTGGTACCGGGCGCGATGCCAACACGCTCGATCTGCTTGCGCGGATACAAGGCCGCGTCCATGTCCATGACGATGCTGTCGGCGATATTGATGATGAAGCGGTACGCCCCCGCAACACTGGGCGAATCCAGCAGCCCATACACCGTCAGGTAGCTCGAATCCTTCTGCGGCCGCTCCAGGTAGTAAGCCACGAAATCCGGAAATTCCTCCGGTGTCGGCATCCCGCAGTCGATCGCCAGCCCCCGGTGTGACATGCCGAACTGCATCTCACCGTCCACTGCGCGGAAATACGAGGCGCCCTGGAACGCAGCCATGTCCCGGGTCCAGTCAGTGTGGAACAGGATCCGGAACCCCGCGAACCCCATGGTCGGGGGCAACTCCCTGGAGGCGACCCCGGCCCGGCTGTAGTCATACATGGCCGGATCGAACGCAACTTCCTGCGACTGCCCGTCCTGCACCAGAAACATGCGCACCGGCTTGTTGACCACGAACCCCAGGTGCGCGAACTGGATCCGGAACCGCAAGCCCTCGTCCGCCCAGACCGAATGCTCCTCGCGAAAGCGGATCGACTGCCAGTGATCCCAGTCGAGTTGGGCGATGGCCGGTGGCAACTGATTCGGAGGCGCCTGGTAGGGCGCATCAGACAGTTTCTTCGCCATTCCTTTGAGCCGGGCGTAGTCAAAAGGTTGCGCCGGCCCACGCTGTTTTATGACGTTGGGCTGCTTTCCCGTGGCCGCCACCGCTGCGAACGCCCACGAACCGGGCACTGCCATCGACACCGCGCCGATACCGGCACGCAGAAACTTTCTTCTGGACAAAGGGTGTTGCTCCCGCAGACCACATAGCGTGAAAGCAGAAATTGTACCCGCTGTTCAGGGCAGGTTGGGTGCCTTGGGGTCCGGCGGGTCGTACATGTGCTCGAACAGGTTGCCCGCGGCCGGCATCTTGCCGACCTTGCACATGGGAAAGGGGAAAATGAGCAGCAGAGCCACTGCGCACCGGTCGTTGATATTGACCACCAGCGCGCCCGGCGATCCCTCCACCCGGTGAGTCCGGGCGTGATACCACCCAAACTTGGGTTTACTCGTGTCCGTACTGCCGGGTGTCGCCCCGGAGAAGTCATGTGGCTCGAGCACCGACGGATGCTCACGTTTGCGCCTCTCTGCCTCCAGCACGTTGTTGGCGGCAATTGCCGCTTCAGCTCTCCAGTCAGGCACCGGGGTTGGGGTGATGCTCGAGGAGTCGGGTTTGGGTTCTGGTGCGGAACTGACAGTTGGAGCCGTGACCCGGGCCGCCCGTCGAGCCGCGCGCGCGGCAACAGGAGGCGTGGGCACCGATTCAACCGGTTTGACCCTTTCCGGCACGAAGATCAACGTCGTCACCGGCGCATCGGCCTGGCCGATCCACCGCGCCGGCCCACGTGACACCGTAAACAGGATCCAGAACATCGCATGAATCGCCAGAACGATGATCAACGTTGCTGCGCGCATGCAATGACGGTCCTCCCTGACATCCTCCGACCCTCTCTCCATGGAGAGAGTTCCGGTTCGTTATGTAATCAGCCAGCCCGCGGGGAAGCGGCGCCTTGCTAGACTGCGAGCCGCGGTGAAAAAGTAAAAAAGAGCCGCACAGACAAGGGGAATTCGTTGTTTCGACGCCCACGCAGGGGACGTCCGATGCTGCTCGCGCTCGGAGTCTCGCTGGCCTTGCACTTCAGTCCATCCGGGGCGAATGTCCCGGCGGCCGTCAAGCCCGTGACTTCCGGCAGCTTCGTGAAAGACCGCGCCCTGGCCCGGCTCCTGGGCGAGACCCTGTTTCACGACACCGTGGATGTCATGTCGGATCCGACCAACCAGCCAACCCGGTCGAGCGACTCCACCACGGACAACAGTGCGGTTGCTCAGGTGGCGCGCACCGTCCTGGCCCAACAGAAGCTGGACAAGTACCTCTGGTTGATCCAACAGGCCTACGATGACTCGATGTGGAAGGGTGGTGACCGTGCCCGGATCGAACAGCACTTTCCGCTGATCTGGCGCACCTCGATCCTGCTGTATGAGGCCGGCCTCACGGTGACCCCTCACCGGGTCAGAATCTGCAACCCCACCGAGACGAGTGACGAGTTCGTTTGCCGGGATGAAATCCAGCTCACCCGGATCGTGCCGATTCCGGCGCCGGCGCCGTTGATCCCGTTACATCAGCCGACCATCGGCTGACGTTTCGGGCTGATGTTTCGGCTGGCTCGGCAGCCGGGCCGGCTCACTTCAGGTAGCGGTCAAACCACTCGAGGGTCCGGCGCATTGCATCCTCGGTGTTGGCCGGGTCGCGCAGGCCGTGACCTTCGCCTGGATAAATCATCACCGATGTCGGGACCCCGAGTGCCTTCAGCGCGTGCCAGAACTCCTGGGTCTGCGCGGCGGGGCATTCGATATCGCGCTCCCCAACATAGGCAAATGTAGGGGTACGAACATTGTTGATGAAGTTGATGGCGGATGACTTCGCATACACCGCCGGGTCTTTGTAAACCGACGCCCCGAAGTACGGGATCATCCAGGCATCGATCCCGTTCTCGCCATAGTAGGACTGCCAGTTGGAAATCCCCGCGCTGGCCACGGCGGCTTTGAAGCGGTTGGTCTGGGTCACCGTCCACATGGTCATGAAGCCGCCATAGCTGCCTCCGGTGAGACCCAGGCGCGCATCGTCAATGGGCGCAACTTTCTCCGCCGCATCGATCCCCGCCAGGATGTCCCGCAGGTCCCCGTGTCCGAAGTCCTTCACATTGGCCGCGGTAAACCGCTCACCCTGTCCGAAACTGCCCCGCGGGTTGGGATAGAACAGCGCATAACCCCTCTCCAGCAGCTTCTGCTGCAGCCCAGGCCCTCTGAACGAGGGTATCAGCGCACCTGCCGGCCCGCCGTGCACCGTCGTGATCAACGGCAGCTTCCCGTCGACATGCAGAGGCAGCAGCAACCACCCCTGCACCGTAAATCCATCACTGATCCACTGGATGCTCTGCACCCGCGCGGGCGTGCTCAACCCGGCGTTCACGGTGGTCAGATCCTTCCACTTCCCTCCAGTTCCCGTCGCGATCTGCGGCGGCGCTGTGAATGACTCGCGCGATGTCGCCATCAGCCCCGATGGACAGGAGAGCGAGACACTCGTATCCCCCCGGCCCAGTGTTTCACTGCCGCTCCACAGCACCTTGGCTTTGGCAGGCTTGCGACCCGCACCCAGGACGACGAGTTGGTCCTTGTCACCTGCCAGCTCCTCAGACACGAGCTGGTTGTTACAGTTCCATAACAAGGCCCGGGCGGAGGCGGGCCGCTGCGGCGTGATGTTGACGGGCTCGCCGCCGCTCAGGGGCAGGGTATACACGTCGCCGCCGGTCGAGCCGAAGTCGCTCATGAGGCCGGCAATGAACGCGACCGTGGTTCCGTCACGCGAAACTTTGGGGGAGGCGAGCTGCTGACGGATGTCGGTGGGGCTGTAGATCACCTGCGCGGAACCATCAGCCGCACTGAATGTGTACAACTTCGCGGTCCACCAGTTGTTGTCACCGTCGCCGGGAGATGCGGTCCCTACAAACCCCTTGCCATCGGGTCGCAGGTCATATTCGTACACAAACAGGTCGGGCGGAGAGGCCCAGTGAACAGCGCCTTCCGTGAGAATCCCGATTCTCTGCTCGGGTGGTGCTGCATCCAGATCGCCCGCAACGGCCGCTCCCGCTTCCGTGGCACCTACTTCCTTGCGGGCTCCCTCGATTGCCAGCATGGACAGCTTTCCGTCGGGCAGATAGTGGAGATCTCCCACCGTCCCATCAAAGTCGATCTGTTTGCTGAGATTGCTGCCATCGGGCCTGACGGTATAGACCGAATAGGAGTGACTGCCGGGCTTGCGCAGTGTGAAGCTCAGATGCTTGTTGTCCGATGACCAGGTGGGGGAGCCGGGCCAACATTGCGGGACTTGGCCACAGGGGAGTGCAACCTGCGTCCGAGCGCCCGTGGCAACGCTTCTGATGACGAGCTCCCTCACTATGGGATAAGTGGCGTTGACGGGTGAGTCACCTTCAACGGATGCAACAAAGGTCCCGTCGGGAGAAAGCTCCACTTGCAGGAACCGATGGACGAGAGAGTCCTCGGCGGCCCATGCGGGCTGCACGCACACGGCTGCGGCCATCCATGTCAGGGCACCCTGCCAGCCGAGATTCTTCCGTGTGCCCATCGTTGCCCGCTCCCATTTCTCTCAAAGAGAAGCATTATGATGGGCGTTCTCCATAGCCGACAACGGAAAGCCCGTCATGCTCAAGGTTCTCGAGGATCGCTCACGTGTCATCCGGAGAGCGCAACGGCGGGGCGATGTGTTCCTGTTGCCGCTCATGCTCATATACGGTGCGGCGAGTCTGCTGCACTTCCTCCACAACGCGGTTTACCTGCGCGACTACCCGAACCTGCCATTGTGGCTCACAGCGGGCGGTGTCATGGGAGCGTGGATGATTGTGGCGGGAACGGGGTTGGTGGGCTACGTGCTGTACTCGCGAGTGACGCGAGCAGGCGGGTTGATCACGATTGCGATATACGCCGCGTTCGGCCTGGGCGGGCTGGACCACTACACAGTCGCGCCCGTCTCAGCCCATACAGTCGCAATGAACCTGACTATTCTGCTTGAAGCCGCGACCGCCGTCGGACTTCTGGTCTGCGTCGCACTGAACGCACTCTCACCGGCACAGCCTGCGCCACTGAAGGGGGGCTGAGGGTTGGAATGCTCTCGGCGATTTTCCGCAGGTGCACTTCCTCGCGGTCGATGACCACGTTGGGTGGGGCCGAAATGCCGAGACGAATCTGATTCCCGCTGAAACCCACGACGGTAATGACAACATTATTGCCTATGCGCAGGGATTCATTGGGGCGGCGGCTGAGAATGAGCATGACAGTCACTCCTCGTATTGCGACAACAGTGTGACGTGTTGCTCCCAATGTTCCGGTCGTCGCCTTATTCAATGACGCGGATCGGCGACGCCGCGGGGGTTATGACAATTCCTGCATGAACTCCTTTATCTGCCGGGCCGCTGCGTCCGGTACGCATTGAAGCAAACAGTGTGGGGCATTCAGTACGACCACACGCGCCGCGTGTGAGTGTTTCTGGATGGCCCGCGCCGCCGAGCGCGGAATCAACCTGTCATGCTTCGCGACGAAGCACAGGATCGGAACGCGCACGCGCCCGAGCGCCTCGCGCACATCGCAGTCTGCCACGGCCAGAATCCGGGCGTGCATCGTACCCGGCGGTACCATCGACAGAATCTTCAGATGCAACTCGCGAATGGCCGGCGTGATCCACCGGCCGAGCACCATGAATCTCGACAGCGCCACCGAGGACTTCGTGCCGTGAAACGGCATGTACGGCAGCAGAGGGCGGATGAAGCTCAGCCGCGGCCTCGGGTTGCTGGCAAAAGTCGCGGCCAGAATGATTCCCTTCAGTCCCTTGGGCGCCGCCGCGGCGAGCTCGATGGCAATCGGCCCGGAGAACGATTCACCCAACAGGACGTACGGCCCCTCGGTAGGCAAGGCAGCGCGCGCCAGCTCCAGGCACGTCGCATAGTCAAAGCCGCCATCAATAGGATAGCGGACCACCCGGGTGCGAGCTTTCTGACCGAGCGATTCCAACAAGGGTTGGAAGAAATCTCCCGTGCCGTCGAGCCCGGGCAGTAACACCAGCGTAGGCATTGCTTTCATTCTGTCATCCGCGCGCCAATCGCCTGGACAGCTTCCTCCGCGCTCATGACAGCCGTATCAATAATCCAATGTGGCTCGCTCCACGGCACGTAGTATCGTCCCACGACCTCACCCCAGGTCGGCGGCACGAGCCCTTCGATGTCCGAGCGCCGCGTCTCCACGCGCCTGCGATGTTCGGCGGCATCTGAGCAGACCACCTCAATCTCCAGCAACGGCACAGCAGTCTTCGCCGCAATCTCCCGCCAGGCCTCGCGGCACTCCACAACCGGGTTCACCGCATCAACTACAACAGACTGTCCGCAGGCCAGATTCTCGCGGGCCAGCGCCATCGCAACCGCGTAACCGGCAGGCCCCATGTCACCCTGTATCCATGCGCGTATCGATTGCTCAATGGTGTCGATCCGCAGATAAAAAGCGCCGTGCCGCCGCGAAACTTCCCGCGCGAGCGTGGTCTTACCGGTACCTGGCAATCCACCCAATACGACTAGTCTGTTCAAGGCGGTAAAATCCGCTGGTTTACTCACGAGGAGCGCAATGTCGATGATTTCAGCGCGGATGGGAAGCGCGGCAGTAACGGCGCTGGTGTTGCTAAGTGGATGTGGTTCCGTAGGCGTGGCGCTCGGTATGCGCACACGCCTGGACAAACTTCCGGTGACCGCCGTGTCGGCCAAACTCTCTCCGCAGGCGAGTCTGACACCTGGTAAGTCCGGTCGTCTCGTGCTCGTCGCCTCCGGTACCGATGGAAAGACATGGACTACGGTTGGCGCCAAGCATGGAGACGTCCTGTTTGACAGCTACAAACTGGAGCCGACAGTGGTCAAAGTGAATGCCAATGGCTACGTGTCGCTCCCGGCCGATCCGCGTCTGAGCAGCCGCAAGAGCGCGCGTGTCCACATCACTGTTGTTGGTCATCCCGACGTTCAGACTGATCTCGACATCCCGGTGAAGTACAACGCCGCCTATGCCGCACACTTTCCCGGTGCTTCCGGCAATGACGGGATGAGCGGAATCGATGGAATGGCCGGCGCGGATGGTGTTGCAGGGTCCGCCTCTCCCGCTAATCCAGGTGGCAACGGCGGTAACGGGCAGGACGGCAGCCCGGGTGGCAATGGCTCGGACGGATGGCCGGGTCAGACCGTTCACGTGTCAGTGACACTGCAACCCGGTCCCACACCGCTCATTCAAGTGCGTGCCAAGGGTGATCGGGATGAGGAATTTTTCCTCATCGATCCCGAAGGTGGCTCACTGTCCATTGATGCTTTTGGGGGCGAAGGCGGCCGCGGCGGCAGAGGCGGCAGGGGCGGCCGCGGCGGCTCGGGCGGTATCGGAGTGCCGGGCGGCATGGCCGGCAATTCCGGCCTGGATGGCAGCGACGGGCAGCCCGGGTCTGACGGCAAACCCGGCAAAATCATTGTCACAATCGATCCGGCCGCGGAAGCCTTTCGCGACAAACTTCACTTTGCAACCCGGCGCGGCGCCGGCGCCGGTGCCGGCGCGGAGTTTCATACCGAGGCGGTCCCGCCCCTGTGGTGAGATTCGCGAAATGAAACACTGTGCGCGCTGATCCATCCGGTATAGTTCGCGCTGCTCCAATAAGAAAGCACGTCCACGGAATATGACCAATAAGGAGTCGTTGGCGAAGCGGCTGTGTGTCGCTGTTCTGGTCGTCTACGCACTGCTGTTTGCCTTCAACTCGTTCACCCGGACCCGGGAATTCGCGGACGCGGACACCATGAACTTCGTCGATGTGGCGCGCCACATCGCCAGTGGCCAAGGTGTCACCCAGTCGGCACTGGGCATGAATCAGCCTCACTTTGATGTGGATGATCCGATTCCCACACCGCTGACCCACCAGCCGCCGCTGTATCCGCTCGTGGTCGCGGCAGTCAGCCAGACCGGCCTGTCGGTCACCGATTCGGCTTTGCTCATTTCCGTGGTCAGCTACGCCTTCGCGCTCGTGGCTGGCTATCGTGCCGTGTTGCTCCTGTTCGGGGAGACCGAGGCGCTGGGTGCCCTGGTGCTGTTGGCCCTGTATGCGCCGCTGCGTGATTTCTCGAATTCGGCATTCAGTGATCCGCCCGGCATCGCCATACTGCTGAGCGCGTTCTGGGTGTTGGGGCGTTACGCCAGGGAGCCTGACAAGCAGGCGCGCCTTGCGTTCCTGGCCGGATGGATTGCAGCAATCGGGGTGGCTACTCGATACGCACTGGCCCCGCTGGTTGCCATCGGCGCATTGTTTGTATTCATCCGCGCGGCCAACCGGATCCGCGATTGCATTCTCTTCATGGCCGGCCCGGGAATCATCGGAATTCTGCTCATCTGGCGGAACCTGACCATCCTGAACGGCTCGGTGATGCCGCACTACCTGCACTCCAGAACGGGGTATCTTGCCAATTTCCTGGATGCACTGCGTACGCTGGCCGGTGACTACGCTGATTGGGGTTCTCAGCCCATTCGGATAGCGCTCCTGGCCGTGGTTGTCGTGATTGCTCTGTTCCTCGCTCAACGTCGTGGACAGTTGGCCGCCACGTTACATGGCGTCGGTTGGAAGGGGACCGGTTCGGTGCTGCTGCTCGCTTTCGGCACGATCTATTCGGCCTTCCTGATCGTGCAACGGGCCCGGTCCTATATCGATCCGATCGGCCCACGCTACATGTTGCCCGGCACGATCACTTTCCTGCTGTTGTTCGCGGTGTTCCTGGTTCGTGCGACCGGAGTCAGTCGCGCCCGGCTCGCGATTGCCGGGAGTGTGGCCGGGGTTGGTCTGGTGGCCTATGAGGTGCACACGACGGTCGTGACGCCTGTTTACAGCGAGCAACGTCTCATCGACGCTTCCGAGCGCCTGAGCTGGGTTCAGAAAAACACCACCAATGACGATCTGATCATCGGCCAGGACGCCGTCATTTATCCGTTCTACCTGGACCGGACGGTGGCCGTGTCCTACTCGCCATTCCCGTTCACCGAAATTCTGCCGTACGACAAGACTCTGCAGCTGTGCCGCCGCTTCGAGCCTTTGTACTCCCGGGTCCTGTTGGTTATTCCCCAGCATCCCACGCCGAATGAGCCCACCAACGTCAAGTGGAACATCCGGCTGGGCCCTTTCATAGAAGCGATCAACTTCGGCCACTTCGAGGACTATCCCGGCATCACGCCGTTGGCGGTGTTGAAGGACGGGCGGGTGTACCAGGTCACCTGCTGATCGCGGCTACTGCTCCATGCGGTTGCGGTAAAAACCGTGTACCAGCCGCTGAAATCGGTATGCCGGGCGCCTCGTGAATGCCAACAGCGCCGAGGCTGCGATAGTGAGCGGCAATATCAGCAGCGCCAGCATCACATCGGTATAGATCCAGTTCGTTCTGATGCACGCGGCGACGACAGCCACGCCGTGCCAATAGGTGAGCTTCTCACTGGAGCAGCGCTTCTGCGCATGCCAAAGCAACAGTTGGACGAGCACCAGCTCCAGTACCAACACTATCCATGATTGTGCATCCGTGTCGCCATCGCGGATGGCACGCCAGCTCCACAGCAACGGCGCAAAGCTGACTGTCAGCACTCCCAGTATCATGTTGATGCGGGTGAAGACCGATATTCGGATCAGCACGTCGGGCATGGTCAGGAGACTGTTGATCTCGTGTTTTTATTCGTTCCCGCATGCAGCTTAGCAAACCTCGTTCCGTCCGGTGTGTGAACGCGTGAGTGCCCTGGTTTGAGTTATATGAGGCGGTATATGAATGTTCATGTTGCAGTTGCGGCAGCGTGAACTACCACATGGGCGTGCGAGGTGCCCCGCGGCAGCGGCGCCCCTTTGCTGCCTCGCCCAGCAACGGGTGGACGGCCGCCCGGCCCGCGGGTTTGCTAGATTCAGGCTGCGCTATATACTCGGCCTGTGAGCTCAATTGGCTGCGTCGAGGCTATATGCCAACAACATGACGCGGCAATAGTGAATTGACCTTTCTTGTCATTTCCATTGGGATCCACGGAGGCTTTCCTGAATGAGAATGCCCGAGGCGTCACTGCGGCAATCGCCCACGGTTCAAGCCACGTATTTCACGGCCGGCATAGCCTTTCTCGCGCTTGCGAAATTCAAGTATCTGGCCCAGGGCTACCTGACTCCGAAGGTGGTGGGGTCTGACAACGTTGAGGCCTGCGTCTCCTATGACCGGAAGATCGCCAGGATCTATCTGCAGCACGCCGATGTGAAAGGTAAGCGTGTGCTCGAGCTTGGGCCTGGGTCGGACCTCGGCGTGGGCATCCTGCTGGTCCAGGCCGGCGCCCAAAGTTATGTTGGTGTTGACCGCAACCCGCTGGTCGGCGACCAGGCGGCGCCGGTGCATGCAGCGCTCGGCGGCCTCTCCAACGCCGTCCGCTACGAAGTCGTGCCGGACTTTGAGTTTGCCCGAAAGCTGGGTGAAGGGCAGATCGATGTTGTCCTCAGCAATGCGGCATTCGAGCACTTTGACGATGTTCCCGGGGTCGCGCGGCAGCTCGCGGCGGTCGTGAAGCCGGGTGGCAAGCTCAGTGCCCACATTGACCTCAAAACCCACTCGCGCTGGATCCGGGACAAGGACCCGGCCAACATCTACCGGTATCCCCGCTGGCTCTATCGGCTCTTCCATTTCCCCGGCCAGCCCAATCGCCTGCGCCCCGCCGATTATCGGCAGGCTTTCATCGACGCCGGCTGGAAGAACGTGCGCACCTCGCCGGTCCATCGCACGAACCTGGTGGGCCGTGTGCACGGTGCGTTCGATCCCAGTGACATGGATCAGATGACGGTCTTATTAGAGGCGGATCGATAAGCATTTGTGGGTCGCCCGCGAGCGTAGTCGGTCCGCCAGCTCGCGCTCGGTCGTGCGAGTCTTCGGGCTGATGGGCGCGCCGTCGCAGTGGGCGCCGCTCGCGGTGCGGGCGCGTCGTCGTTGCCTCGCGATGGCGGGGGCTATAGACTTGCCGCCCCCCGATTCAGGGGCACGGTTGCGCGGTTAGCTCAGCGGTAGAGCACTGCTTTCACACGGCAGGGGCCACTGGTTCGATCCCAGTACCGCGCACCATATAAATCAAATACTTACGTGTGTCGGCTGTTCGCCGGTTAGCCGTTCCGGCGTCGAACTCCGGTAAGATTCCTGCGATGCGATACCCATTCCTGCAAAGTGTCACTCTTTGGGCAGCCCTCGTGGTGATCGGATTGTCATCGACAGCTTATGCGAAGGACGTCTATGTCAATGCCAACGGGATTCGCTTCCACTGCCTGACCGGCGGTGGGCGTGGTCAGCTGGTGATGTTTTTGCACGGCTTCCCCGAGTTTTCCTACGAGTGGAAAGATCAACTGCGGGAGTTCGGCAAGGATCACCGGGTCGTCGCCCCTGACCTGCGTGGTTATAACCTGTCCGACAAGCCGACCGACCTGGACGCCTATCGTGTTCCCGTGTTGCTCGAGGACATTCGAGCGCTGGCCGATCACTTTCGCAAGGGTCGCAAACTGATCCTGGTCGGGCACGACTGGGGCGGCGCGTTGGCCTGGGCGTTTGCAGCAGCGCATCCTGAGTACCTGGACAAGTTGGTTATCATCAATGCGCCGCATCCGGCGGTGTTCGGCAGACTGTTGGCCGGTGATCCTGTCCAGCAAAAGGCCAGCCAGTATATGTTCATGTTTCGCAGCCCGCAGGCTGAAGAGAAGCTGACAGCCAACAATTACGCGTTGCTCAACAAGATCGTGTTGGAAGATCTGATGAAATCCGGCGCCATGACCACGACAGATCAGCAGGCCTACAGGCAGGCCTGGGCGCAACCCGGGGCACTGACAGGGGGACTCAACTACTACCGTGCCAACCACCTGGGTCCGCCGGCGCCGCAGCAGATCGAGGCGCAGATCGGTCCCTCCGACCCGGAGTTCGGCCGTGAGACGACGCAAGCAGTGGTTCGTGTCCCCACGCTGGTTATCTGGGGCGAGAAAGATCCGGCGCTGCCACCTGCGAACCTGGACGGTCTGCCGCAATACGTGCCGCAACTAACCATCAAGCGGATTCCCGATGGCTCTCACTGGGTCATCCACGAGAAGCCTGCCGAAGTGAACGGCTATATCCGGGCGTTCATTGGATAGTCTTTGCCCGGTCCGCGGGCCTGCGGACCGGGATCCGAGTTCGGTGCTGCGCGTCCCGGAATGAGACCGTCGGGCCGCGCCTGCATGGCACGCCATCGCAAATGGTCCGAAGCTTATCTGCCGAAATGGCTCTATAGGGAGTCAACAACGCTTCAGTAAGCTCACTTGCGGACCGGCGTCCAAGGCATGGATCGCGAGGAATCAAATGAGTGAAGCGGCGCATGGGAACAAAGGAAGTATCGAGGCCATATCTACCAGTCCGGGTGAGTCACGCCGGCAAGCCGGCTTTGCGGCTTTGACAGTTGCAATCGCGGGAGTGGTGGCTGGCGCGATTGATGTGGCCGTCAACACGGTTAAAGCTGTCAACGCGGGAACTTCCGTCCTGAGACCCTGGAAAGGTGTTGCCGCCGCATTGCTGGGCAAAGACGCAGTCATCCAGGGTGGTGACTCAATGGCGATTCTCGGAGTTGGATTACACTTCCTGATTACAATCGGTGCGGCCGCGATCTACTACCTGGTTGCGAAACGACGGGGATGGCTGGTGAGGCACGCATTCCTGTCGGGACTCGTCTTCGGAACAACATTCTTCCTGGCGATGAATTACGTGATCCTGCCCCTTTCCTTCATTGGGCGCCCACTGTACGTAGGCGCGCAGACAATCGCCATCGCGCTGCCGAGTCACATCATCATGATCGGTCTCCCGATATCCCTGATTATCGGCTGGCGATTGAAGAACACATAGCCTCCGGGATCGGGTGGCTGCAGGTTTGGGTGCGTCGGGGCGCCGAAGGTGACGGCTACCACGAGCGTTCCGTCCGCACGTTGCTTCTGCCAGACCTCAACCCTGAGATGTGTTGGTTCAACCTCGTGATCCAGTTTCCTGCTCGGAAATCCAACCCAACATTCCCGTCCGGCTGCTCGGAGCGCGAGCTCGGGACTCGCCTGCGATTCGGGATCAACGGCGTGAGCTCGCCGCTTGGCGCCGGCATGCGTTTTGTCGTACGCGGACGCGGCGAACCACGCGAATTCCCAATCCTCTGCGGCATAGGGACCCACGGGTTGCGGAGCGCTCAGGAACCGAGCGCCGGCGTGCCGCACGGTGACCTCGGATTCGGATTGTCCTAGCGCCCGGACCCAAGGCCAGTGTCTGAACAAAGCCCGGATTGAGCGCGGTTCCGTCACTGTCCGGCTCTGTGGCTGACCTTCGGCGCTCCGCGCCTGCAGATCGGACGCGAAGCGGGGCGGTATGGATCAGTTCGTCGGTGAATCACATCGACACGGCGATGGAGGATCTGGGAAAGGCCCACGCTCGGCACACTGCGCGACCTCCGGTAGTCTTTATAAATCAAAGATTTACAAAAATCCGGGCACGCTCGAGTCCGCTCCCTCGAATCCCCACGCAAGGCCTGCCCGCCGCGCGCTTTGGTAACATGCGCGGCTCGGCTCAATACCCCGATTCAAGGAAATCCCCGCTCCATGGCTGTAGTTACCCGTTTTGCCCCTAGTCCCACCGGCATGCTGCACGTAGGTGGCGTCCGGACGGCGCTCTTCAGCTGGCTCTATGCCAGGCGCATGGGCGGCAAATTCATCCTGCGCATCGAGGACACTGACCGCGAGCGGTCGACCGACGAAGCCGTCCGGGTGATTCTCGATGGCATGAAGTGGTGTGACCTCAATGCCGACGAGGGTCCGTACTACCAGACTCAGCGGTTCGATCGCTATAAAGAAGTCATCCGCGGCATGTTGGATGACGGCACTGCCTACCATTGCTACTGCACCAAGCAGGAGCTTGACGCAATGCGCGAGCAGCAAATTGCTCGCAAGGAGAAGCCTCGCTACACCGGTATCTGCCGCGACCGAACCACGCCGCGTGAGGGAGTTAACCCGGTAGTACGCTTCCGCAATCCAACCGACGGCGCGGTCATCGTCGAGGACCTCGTCCACGGCTCAGTGACGTTCCAAAACACCGAGCTGGATGACCTGATCATCGCCCGCTCCGATGGCACCCCCACATATAACTTCTGTGTGGTGGTCGACGACATGGATATGAATGTCACTCATGTCATTCGTGGCGACGATCACCTGAACAACACACCGCGCCAGATGAACATGTTGCTGGCGCTTGGCGCCAAGCCGCCGGTGTATGCACACGTGCCCATGATCCTGGGGCCGGACGGCGCGAAGCTTTCCAAGCGTCACGGAGCGGTGAGCGTGTTGCAGTATGAGGAGGAGGGCTTCCTTCCCGAGGCACTGTTGAACTATCTCGTGCGCCTCGGCTGGTCCCATGGCGACCAGGAGATCTTCACGCGCGAGGAGATGATCGCAGCTTTCGACATCCACGATGTCAACAAGGCCGCCTCCGCGTTCAATCCCGAGAAGCTGCTGTGGCTCAACCAGCAGCATATGATGCGGGCGCAACCAGCCTCCCTGATCCCGCATCTGCAATACCAACTGTCACGCCTGGGTCTGCACAGTGACAACAAAGAGCTCCTGGAAGGTGTCATCTTGGCACAACGTGAGCGTGCTAAGACAATGAAGGAAATGGCACAGAACAGCCGGTTCTTCTTTACGGATAATCTCGAGATGGACGCCAAGGCAGTTGCTAAACATCTCACTCCTGCAGCGATGCCGATGTTGCAGAAGGTGCGCGAGCGCCTGTCCGCTCTTTCGGAGTGGTCCGCTGCGACAATCCACACCGCGCTGAATGACCTGGCTACTGAGTTGCAGGCAGGCCTGGGCAAGGTTGCCCAGCCTCTGCGCGTTGCTGTCGCCGGGTCGGCTGTATCACCTCCGATCGACGCGACGCTGGCACTGCTTGGTCGCGACCGGACTCTGGCGCGCATCGACGCTGCCTTGAAATTGCAGAAGTGACCACCGGAACCGCCCGCAACTTCCTGTTGCTGGCCGTTCTGCTGTACATGGCCGTTATTGCCTGGTTCTCGCCCCTGGTCATCCAGGACTACCCGAACCATCTCGCCCGCGCGCTCA
>Ga0068863_100002312_pt1 | contig 18954 bp, 13 predicted proteins | sample KBSSwiS62_FD_66596 | JGI IMG/M metagenome (GOLD analysis project Ga0068863, IMG submission 66596) | Switchgrass rhizosphere microbial communities from Kellogg Biological Station, Michigan, USA - KBS Switchgrass S6-2 | ecosystem: Host-associated > Plants > Roots > Rhizosphere > Soil ...
GGCAAGACGGCGATCGTCGAGGGCCTCGCGCAACGCGTCGTCAACGGCGATGTACCGGAAGGTTTGCGCGACAAGACGGTCTTCGCGCTCGACATGGGCGCGTTGGTCGCAGGTGCCAAATACCGGGGCGAGTTCGAGGAGCGCTTGAAGGCAGTGCTCAACGAGGTCACGAGTTCGGAAGGGCGGATCCTGCTGTTCGTGGACGAGTTGCACAACGTCGTCGGTGCCGGTGCGGCGGAGGGCGCGATGGACGCTGGCAACATGCTCAAGCCGATGCTGGCCCGCGGCGAGCTGCGGATGATCGGCGCGACCACGCTCGACGAGTACCGCAAGCACATCGAGAAGGACGCGGCGCTGGAGCGCCGGTTCCAGCCCGTCATGGTCGGTGAGCCGTCCGTCGAGGACACGATCGGCATCCTGCGCGGCCTCAAGGAGCGTTACGAGGTCCATCACGGGGTGCGGATCACCGACGCGGCCCTGGTCGCCGCGGCCACCCTCTCCGACCGGTACGTCACGGCCCGCTTCCTACCGGACAAGGCGATCGACCTGGTCGACGAGGCCGCGTCCCGGCTGCGGATGGAGCTCGACAGCCGGCCGGTCGCGATCGACGAGCTGGAGCGGGCCGTGCGCCGGCTCGAGATCGAGGAGATGGCGCTGGCGAAGGAGAGCGACGAGGCGTCCAAGGCCCGCCTGGAGCGGCTGCGCCGTGAGCTCGCCGACAAGCGCGAGGACCTGAACGGGCTCACCGCGCGCTGGCAGCGCGAGAAGGACGCGATCGGCGAGGTGCAGCGGCTCAACGAGGAGCTGGACCTGGCCCGGCGCAACACCGAGATCGCCGAGCGTGACCTCGACCTGGCCCGCGCCGCCGAGCTGCGCCACGGCACGATTCCGGCCCTGGAGAAGCAGCTGGCGGAGGCCGCGGCCGCGCTCGGCGCCAAGGGCGGCGACGCGAATGAGCCAATGCTCAACGAGGAGGTCGGCCCGGACGACGTCGCCGAGGTCGTCGCGAGCTGGACCGGCATCCCGGCCGGCCGGATGCTGGAGGGCGAGACCGCCAAGCTGCTGCGCATGGAGGACGAGCTGCACGCCCGGGTGATCGGCCAGGACGAGGCCGTCCGGGCGGTCTCGGACGCGGTGCGCCGCGCCCGCGCCGGCATCGCCGACCCCGACCGGCCCACCGGGTCGTTCCTGTTCCTCGGCCCAACGGGTGTCGGCAAGACCGAGCTCGCGAAGGCGCTGGCCGACTTCCTGTTCGACGACGAGCGCGCGATGGTGCGCATCGACATGTCGGAGTACGGCGAGAAGCACTCGGTGGCGCGGCTGATCGGCGCGCCGCCCGGGTACGTCGGCTTCGAGTCGGGCGGTCAGCTCACCGAGGCCATCCGGCGCCGGCCGTACAGCGTGATCCTGCTCGACGAGGTCGAGAAGGCGCACCAGGACGTGTTCGACGTGCTGCTCCAGGTCCTCGACGACGGCCGGCTGACCGACGGCCAGGGCCGGACGGTCGACTTCAGGAACACCATCCTGGTCATGACCTCGAACCTGGGCTCGCAGTACATCGCCGACCCGACGCTGTCGTCCGAGGCGCAGGCGAGCATGGTCCAGGCCGCGATGCGCGAGGCGTTCAAGCCGGAGTTCATCAACCGGCTGGACGGCTACGTCATCTTCCAGCAGCTCAGCAAGGACGACCTGACGAAGATCGTCGACCTCCAGCTCGACCGGCTGCGCCGCCGCCTCGCCGACCGGCGCATCACGCTGGACGTCACCAGCTCGGCGAAGAGCTGGCTGGCGGATCGGGGCAACGACCCGATCTACGGCGCCCGGCCGCTGCGCCGGCTGGTGCAGACCGCGGTCGGCGACCAGCTGGCCCGGGAGCTGCTCGGTGGCCAGGTGCACGACGGCGACGAGGTCTCCGTCGACGTCGCCCCGGACGGGTCTGCGCTGACCGTCGGCCCGGCGACCCCGGCGAGCCTGGACAAGACGCTCTGACCGTAGGAAGTCTCGCGCAGGCGGGCGAACACCACCGGGCGTCCGGACCTCGTTGTCCGGACGCCCGGTGCGTCCACGCACTCGGCCTGCACGGCGCACTCGGCCTGCACGGCCGGGGCGGCTCTACTGCTTGGCGAGCTTGGGGACGACCTGCTCAGCCAGCGCGTTCAGGGTGTCCGTGCCGACCTGCTGGAGCGGGTTGACGATGAGGATCACGGACTCGACGCGGCCGGAGAAGATGCTGATCAGGTCGGCGTTCACCTCCACGGTGCCGCTCCCCGAGCTGACGTTGAACACGGCCCGGGTCAACGCGGTGGCTCCGGGCGGCGGTGTCGCCGCCGTCGCGCTGCGCAGGGTCGCGCCGCCGAGGCCGCCGGACCCGCCGGACCCACTCATCAGGGCCTGCGCGAAGCACTTCGGGAAATCGTCCCGTCGCACGAGGGCGATGTGCTTGGTCACGACGTCGGCGGACGCGAACACCCGGGCGCCCGACTGGATGGCGGTGCCGCCGTCGGCGGTGAACATGTCACCGTTGGCGTGGTCCGTCGAAGCCGGACCGAGGTCGGAATCGGACAGCTGCATGCACTTGGGCACCGGGTCCTGAAACGCGGTTGCTTCGGTGGTTTCCTTGTTCGGCTCGTCCTTGTAGGCGCTCGTCGCCGCCGTCCCACCCGTCAGCAGGTAGTCGGCGGCGTTGAGCTTCGCCCCCGAGGAACTCCCAGTGCCCGAGGAGTTCCCCGCCCCCGAGGAGGAGCCGGACGACCCGCCGCCGTTGCACGCGCCCAACGAGAGGCTCAGTGCCGCGGCACCGACCGGAATGACGATGAGCTTCTTCCAGCCCAGCCGGGACGAGCGGCGCCCGGGCTCTGCCCGAGCCGACGAAAAAGACTCGGCCTTTACAAGACGCCGGCTATTACGCGGCGCACTGGTGTATACCCCAGAATCCATGCCGGTCAGGCTAGGCCAGAACAGACCTTAAAGCCCACGAACCGCGATGTCAGTAAAAGGACTCGAACCTTTACCGGTCCTTGGACGACTTCACCAGTAATTAGAAAGTCCCGCCACATTCAATACGGCCGGCCCGCCGGCAGGGTCGGGTGGCCCGGCGGGCCGAGCGGGCCGGTCAGCCGAGCTCGGCCCGCAGTTGCCTGACCGCGACGCTGACCAGGTCCTCGCTCGGCGGGTCCATCGTGCCGACCAGGTGCAGCTGCGCCTCGACCTGGCCGGAGCCGAGGTAGACGGTGTCGTAGAAGAGCTGGGTCTGGCCGCCCGACGCGCTGCCGCCGAGCACGACCACGGACGTACGCGCCAGCGCGCCGGTCGGCAGCGGCGTGTCTCTGGTCGCCGTCTCCGGGTCGATCAGCTCGCTGCCGGCGGCCGCCTGCGCGGCGACGGCGTCCTTCTTGGTCTGTGAGGTCACGCAGTCGGTGAAGTTCGGGTCCCGCAGCAGGCCGGTGTCCCGGTCGAGCTGCCCGGCCGGCACGATCTGCGCGTCCGACCAGATCGTGACGCCCGTGGTCCGGTTGACCAGATGCGTGCTTTCCGCCCGGTCGGTGGAGCCGTCGCGCACCGCGGCGCCCGTGGCGCCGAGGCAGGAGGCGAGCTTCGCCAGCGGGGAGGTCCCGGCGCTTGAGTCGGTTGCGGAGCTGGCGGCCGTGAAACCAGTGAACCCGGAGCCTGCGGTCAGGAGGAAGTCCTTGGCCCGCGGGCCGGCCGGCGTGCTGCTCGGCGCCACGACCGGGGCCGTGCTCGCCGTGGGAGTCGTCGTGTCCGGCGGGGTCGTCGCGGCGTCGCCCGACGAGGACGAGCCGCCCAGCACCCCACAGCCCGCCACCGCGGCCACCAGCATGGCGGCTGCTGCGCGCGCGACCGCGTACCCCGTCTTTCGTCCCGTGGACCGCATCAGACCGTTCCCATCCCCATTCGCCGACCGGCGGGGCCGGCCGATCCGGCGGCCGATCCCGACGAACCGCTCCCCAAGGGAAGGGTAGGGAGGCGGTGCTCGACGCCTGCCCCCGGGTACCCAACACCCGGCTACGACAGACAGCGGCGACCCGGCGACTAAAGCCGTATGCCTGGATGGACGGGCGCGCGCCGGCATGCGGGTGCGACGCGGTTCACGTACAACTGGTTCTGGGCCGGCTCTCCAGCCGGACCGGCCCCGTGGATGGCCGGACGGGCCGCGTGCCCGGCGGGCCGGCCGATCGGGGCCCTGGACGTCCGCGACGTCGCGGCGGACCCGAGATGAGGCGAAGGCGTCGGTGGCGCCGTGGTGGTGGGCAGGCTCGCGGGCAGACGGGCGCGGCGGGCCTGGTGGGGCCCGGGCGGCCGGCCTGCCGTCCTGCGTCCGGCGGAACTTCGTCGGCCCGAGCGTAACGGGTAGTAGTCGTGCGCGGGCCTAGGGACACGCCGTGGGCCGCCGGCCGGGTGGACCGACGGCCGTGGGAGCGGGCGAGCCGGGTCGCCGGCTGGCCCGTCGCGCGCTGGGGACGCCTCGTCGCGGTCGTGCTGTGGCTCGCGCTCGCGCTGGTCACGACGCCACTGGCCGAGCGGCTGGGCGCCGCGCAGACCAACGACGCGGCGGCGTTCCTGCCACCGGGCGCCGAGTCGACGCGGGTCCTCGTCGAGCAGCGGCAGCTCCCGGGCGGCGACGCCATCCCGGCGATCGTGGTGTTCTCCAGGCCGGCCGGACCGCTGACCGCGGGCGACCGGGCCGCGATCACGACCGCGAGCGCCCGGCTGGCGCCCTACGCGTCCGGCGCGCAGAGCCCGCCCGTCTTCGCCGCGGACGGGCGGGCCGCCCTGCTGATCGTGCCGCTGGCCCAGTCTCCCGACGCGGATGAGTTCGCCGACCGCGTCGACGGCATGCGCTCGGCGGTCGCGGCGATGACGCCGCCCGGCCTGCACGCCTCGGTGACCGGGCCCGCCGGCATCATCTCGGACACCTACACCGCGTTCCGTGGGGTGCAGCGGCCGCTGCTGCTGACCACCGCCGCCGTGGTCGCCGTCATCCTGCTGATCGTCTACCGGGGCCCGTTCCTGTGGATGGTGCCGCTGGTGGCGGTCGGCGCCGCGGACGAGGCGGCGACCGGGATCATCTACCTGCTGGCCAGGCACGCCGGGCTGACCGTCAACGGGCAGAGCGCCGGCATCCTGCGGGTGCTGGTCTTCGGCGCGGGCACCGACTATGCCCTGCTGCTGATCGCCAGATACCGCGAGGAGCTGACCAGGTTCGCCTCGCCGGCCGACGCGATGCGGGTCGCGATCCGGCGCGCGGGCCCGGCGATCCTCGCCTCGGCCGGCACCGTCGTCCTCGGGCTGCTGTGCCTGCTGCTCGGCGAGCTGAACAGTGACCGCGGGCTCGGCCCGGTCGGCGCGATCGGCATCATCACGGCGTTCGTGACGATGATGACGCTGTTGCCGGCGCTGCTGGTGATCTGCGGTCGCCGGCTGTTCTGGCCGCGGATTCCGCGACTTGTCCCACCGGACGCCGCCGGCCGGCTGGAGAACTCAGGCGACCCGGCGGTCATCGGCGCCTGGGCCCGGGCCGGCAGGCTGATCGCCAGGCGGCCCCGGATGGTCTGGGCCGGCACGGCCCTGGTCCTTGCCGGCCTCACGATCGGCCTCGCCGCGAACGAGGGCTCGCTGCGCGACCAGGACGCCTTCCGCAAGCAGATCGACTCGGTCGCCGGAGAGCAGGTCGTCGCCGAGCACTTCCCGCCGGGAGCCAGCGCGCCCACCTTCGTGATCGGCGCAAGCGGCGCGGCGGCCACGCTCGGCCGGACGGTCAGCGCCACGCCGGGCGTCGCCGGCGCGGTCGAGAGCGCCACCGGCGCCGGGCTCACCCAGTTCCTCGTCGTGCTCAAGGACCCGCCGGACAGCCCGGCGGCCGCCGCGACGATCGACCGGCTGCGCACCAGGGTTCGCGCCGTGCCGGGCGCGAACGCGCTGGTAGGCGGAACGACGGCGGTCAACCATGACGTCGCGCGGGCCGCGGTGAACGACCGGCGGCTGGTCATCCCCCTGGTGCTCGTCGTCGTGCTGGTGATCCTCGGGCTGCTGCTGCGCGCCGTGGTCGCGCCGCTTGTCCTGATCGCAACCGTGGTGCTGTCGTTCCTGGCGGCGCTCGGGGTGTCGATGGTGGCGTTCCGCCACGTCTTCGGCTTCAACGGCATGGACCCGTCGCTGCCGCTGTACGGCTTCATCTTTCTGGTGGCGCTCGGCGTCGACTACAACATCTTCCTGATGACGCGGGTGCGTGAGGAGGCGGCGCGGACGGACGCGCGCAGCGGCGTGCTGCGCGGCCTCGCCGTCACCGGCGGGGTGATCACGTCGGCCGGGGTCGTGCTCGCGGCCACCTTCTCGGTGCTGTTCATCTTCCCGCTGGTGCAGCTCGCGGAGATCGGCTTCCTCGTCGCGTTCGGAGTGCTGCTCGACACGCTGGTCGTCCGCTCGATCCTCGTCCCGGCCCTAGCCCTGGATCTCGGCCGAACCATGTGGTGGCCCGGCAACGTAGGCGACTCACCCTCATCCCCCGCCGCCCTGTCATCAGCCGACGTCACGGTCGAGCCAGAGGACGTCTCCTGAGCGGTCGGCCCGGCCAGGCAGATCAACCCAGCCACAGCACAGGAACCGAACAGCGAAACTCACACCCAGCCAGAACCCGTGAACCCGCCCACCCCAACGTCAAGCAGCACCCCGGATCACGCAGGGGAGGGCGCTCAGCGCCCGGACCAGGCGGAGCCGCCCAAGGGCGCTCAGCGCCCGGTTCGGGCGGATCGCCGCACCCCGGATCACGCAGGGGAGGGCGCTCAGCGCCCGGACCAGGCGGAGCCAGGGTCCCTGCCGAATCGGCAAAGCCGATTTGGGAGGTCAGCCGATTTGGGAGGTCAGCCAAGGGCGCTCAGCGTCCGGTTCGGGCGGATCGCCCTAACCGAAGGTGGGGAACTCGGGGCCGAAGATGGCAGCCCAGAGGGCGACGGCCTCCTCGTGGCGGCCTTCGCCCTCGGCGAGTACCGCCTTCTCCGAGTAGGTCCGGGCCAGCCGGATCGACTCGCCGAGCCCGGCGAGGTCGTCGGGCCGCAGGTAGGTGGACAGGTCGCCGCCGACGTCGGCCGGGTCGGCGATCGAGAGGCCGGCGGACTCCATGTGCCGGAACACCGTCGCGAGCGCCTGCCGGGTGTTCAGGCCGCGACCCGCGAGCACGGTTCCTGCCAGCGCCTCGATGTGGAAGGAGCGCAGCTGGCTGCCGCACACCCGATTCCACGCTTTCAGCAGCCGCACCGCGGAGATCACCCGGGGGCCGAGGTCCTCCGTCCAGCTGGCGTGCCGCTCCGGTCGGGTCGGCAGCCAGCCGCCGATCCGGTCCGGCATCACGTAGCCGGCGCGCGGATGGTCGAACGCGGGGACGAGGTGGACGTCGGGCGGGGTGTCGTAGACGACCCGCAGCGCCTGGCCACGGGTGCCGATGGTCTGCACCCGGTCGCCACCGATCGCGTTACGCACGCAGAGCAGCAGGTCACGCGAGTCCCAGCGGAACCGCTTCCAGGCGCCGCCCGCCGCGCTGAACACCGCGAAGATGTCGACCTCGTCCAACGGGCGGATCATCGTGTCGCGGCCGGCGGAGCCAATGGTGGCCACCCCGACGAGCGGCAGCGCGCAGCGCGGCGGGAAGATCGCGCGCAGGGCCCGCTCCGCCTCGTCGCGCCGGGCGTCGATCACGGCCTTGTCCTCGGCCGACAGCCGGATGATGTCGTCGAGCTTGGCGAAGGCGCGGGCCGTCGTACCGACGAGCAGCGGCCCGGTCATCGGCTGCTGGCCCGTCGCCGGCTGCGCCGATGGCGCGTCCGCCGGTGGGAAGAGCGGGTTCGGGGCGCCAGCCGGCGAGTCCTCCGAGCGCCGCCAGTGCGGCGGAATGATCAGGTGATCGTAGGTGACCTCGGCAGGCGGCGTCGTGGCCGTGGCCGGGCGTGGGGTATCGACGCTCATGTGCACCTCCCCGGCGCAACGCGCCGACCGTCGGGCTCCCCTTCCGGACACACGCCGGTCCCCAACCGACGCGGATACCGCCAGCCGGCGCCGGCGGATTGCCAGCCCGACCACGACATCGTTCCCATGATGCCCCAGTCCGTAACCGGATGAACAGTCAGGACGCCCTACAGACAGCCAGAAGATACACATCGGCGTCAAAACCGGGCAGCAATCGGTGTCGGTTTCCCGACAACCTAGCAGCGGCAGCTACCGCGTGCAGCGGAAGTCGCGCTTCGCGATCAGCAGTCCTACCTGCGCATATAACAATCCGAACAGTCCAAGTAACGCTCGGTTCTACCACGCTGGTGGGGACTTCAGTCGAATGCACACCCCAGCCAATCATCACCCTCAGTGATGGCACTCCGCGTCCGGTTCAGTACCACGGCTGCCACTCCGTCGGCTGCGTGTCAGGCGGATCGCCTTAACCCGGCGGGGGCCGGCACCAGACCCGCCAGCCAGTCGCGATCGCCACCCGGGTGGGCTGGAACGACGCGGCCCGGGCGAGCCGCTCGCCGGGAACGTCGTCGACGCGTACCCGGGTCTCGACGAGCGCATGGCGATAGGTCTCCAGCCAGCTGGCGAGCGCCCGGGTGATCTCGGCGCCGAAGCCGAGGCGCCGCCGCTGGGCACCGATCACCACCGCGACGGCGGCCCGCCTGGCCCGGGTGTCGGCGCCCAGCAGCCCGACCGGCGCACCGTCGTGGTCACGGATCACCCAGGTCGGCGTCCACCGGGCGCTCCCGGCCCGGTGGCGCAGCTCCCGGCGCAGCGCGGCGGGTTCGGCCGTCCCGCGCGCGTCCGGACCGGCGAACAGGCCACCCACGCCAAGCTCCGGCGGCGGCCGGAAGGCGAGGGCCACCTGCCGCGCCAGTTCCTCGGCTATGTATCCCGCGTTCCACAGCGTCACCGGCAGCGCCTGCAGCCGGGCGGTCATCAGCGGTGGCGGGTCGTCGCCCACGGGATGTCATCCCCGTCTGGACGGCTCGGTGACCCCGAGCAGGCCGCGGTCGCGCAGCCAGGATTCGGTGCGGCTCATTCCGTCGGCGAGGTCAACGCCGGGGCGCCAGCCCGTCACGGCGGTGATCCGGTCACCGGAGATGCCGCCGGATCTGGTCACGTCCGCCACGGTGAGCGGGCCCAGGTCCATCCGCTGGCGTGGATCGACGCCGGCCGCCAGCCGAGCCCCTATCCCACGGACCAGCCCGCGCGCCGCGACGCCCGCCGAGGGGCCCATCGCCTCGGGATGCGCCGCCGCCCCCGCCGCGGGCTGGTTCGCCGCGGCGGACCCGTTCGCCCTGGCGCGCCCGGGCTGGGCGTCACCGGCGGGACCGGAGCCGCGGCGGGACTCGACCCGGCCGCGCAGCCGGACGACGGCCTGCGACGCGTCATCGAGCGCTCCGTACATCCGCGCCGGCACCGCGCGCGGAGGCGGCAGGTCCAGCATCCGGCTGTAGCAGCCGACGAACTCCGCGACGGATGACGGACGCGGGCCGGTCACGTGCAGCACCTCGCCGACGGCGTCAGCACTGCCGGCGGTGGCGATCGTCGCCGCGACGACGTCGTCAATGTGCACCGGGTTCAGCGACCCGACACCACCGTCGAGCAGCACGAACCGGCCCGCGCGCAGCAGCAGCACCGGCCACACCGTCCACCTGCCGGCCCGCGGGCCGTAGGCGTCGCCCAGTCGCAGGATCGTCGCGGGCAGACCGGACGCCGTCGCGGCGCCTACCGCCTGCTCGGCGGCGGCCAGCGTGTCCGCGCGGGGATCCCCGGTCAGGCCGACCGGAGCGGTCTCGTCCACGCCATCGGCGAGGTCGGGGCCCAGCGCGCAGACGCAGGACAGGTGGATGAGCCTGCCGACCGCGGCGCGGGCCGCGGCGTCGAGCACGGTCGCCGTGCCGCCGAGCAGCACCTGCCGCATCCGGGCGGCCGGCACCCGGGCGGTGCCGACCGGGCGGCCCCCCCGGATGGGCGGCAGCTCACCGACGCCACCCATCCCGACGGCGGCCGCGTGCACGACGAGGTCGGCGCCGATCAGCTCCTTCTCCCAGTCGCCCGGCCGGCTCACGTCCGCGGTCAGGACACCCGGGCCTCGGGCCACGTCGAGCGCGACGACCTCATCCCCACGCCCGCGCAGGGCATGGGCGATCGCGCCGCCGACGAACCCGGCGGCGCCGGTGACCACCACCCGAGCCAACGTCAGCCCTCCTGACCACCTGCCGGCGCCGCCCTCGTCCTGCGTCCGGATCTCATCCGGGCGCTACGGCTGCTCGCGTGCGCCACCATTCCCGCCGGTAAGCGGACCCCGTTCCCGCTCACAGCATCACAGCACACTCCGATCTCCGTCCCAGTGACCGCCCAGCGCACCACGGCCGCGCTGCTACCGCCCGCACCCTCCTCAACCAGGACAATTGGGGCGACCGGCGCCGGACGGCCTGACAGTCGGGCCTCGGCGGCCGTGACTTCGAAGCTCTCGGCGTGGTGGTGACCTCGGCGTCATGGTGCCGCGCGGGTGGCCGGTCAGGCTCAGCCCTGCTCGACGCCGGCGAGCGCGCCCGGTCCGTCCGATCCCTCGGGGGCCACGTGCGTGGGCTGGGTGGCTGCCAGCGCGTCGGCCGGGCGGCCGCGGCGGGCCGCCCGGCGGCGGACCAACTCGCCGATCACAGCACCGGAGACGGACAGCGCGACGACGACGACCGCTATCCAGCCCGTCGCGTCCTTGAGGATCGGGACGGACGACGCGGCGTAGCCGAGCGACGGAATACCGGCGCCCCAGATCACCGCGCCGACGGCGGCCGCGGTCAGGAACCGGGCCGGTGGCATCCGCACCGCGCCGGCCAGAATCGGCGCGAACGTGCGTGCCCACGGGACGAATCGGGCAGTGATCAGGGTGATAGGACCAAACCGGGCGTAGAACGCCTCTGTCTGGTCCAGCACCTTCTTGTGCCGCCGCTCCAGCCATGGCCGCCCCAGCCGGCGTCCGGTGACATAGCCGAGGCAGACTCCGGCGACGGCCGCGGCGGTCACGCCGGCGGCGAGGACCGGCAGCGAGATCCGGTGGGCCGGATTCGCCGCCATCAGTCCGGTGGCGAACAACATGGCGTCGCCCGGCAGCCAGAACCCGATCGGCACGCCGCTCTCGAGAAACACGATCGCGAACACGGTCAGATACAGGGTCAGGCCGGATAGATGGTCGACATCCATAGCTTCAGTGTGCAGTCAACGCGCCGCGGCTACCCGGATCGACGCCCGCCAACCTCGACACGGTCCGCCGGTCCCGACCCGCCGCGCCCGACCCGAGACGCGCGAGGGCTCCACGCGCCAGGGCGGCACGGACGGCCCATGCGGGGCGCGGCACACCCGATGTAGGCGGCAACGGGCTCCCTCGGGCAGCCCGCACGTCATACCCTTCGCGCAACACCTGCCCGCGGCAGGCGCGGCCTTCTCCCGGCGCGCGCCGTCTCCCCCTGCCTGCCCAGGCCGGGGTGGACGGTAGGCGCGCCGCTCCAGGCGCTGGTCGCGCCCGCCCACTCGGTGGTCCGACGCCTTCTGACAGGAGCTTTCGATGCCCATCGCGACACCAGACGTCTACGCCGAGATGCTCGATCGGGCCAAGGCGAACGCCTTCGCCTACCCAGCGATCAACGTCACCTCCACGCAGACCCTCAACGCGGCGCTGCGCGGCTTCGCCGAGGCGGGCAGCGACGGCATCGTTCAGGTCTCCACTGGCGGGGCCGAGTACCTGTCCGGCTCCACGGTGAAGAACATGGTGCTGGGCGCCCAGGCACTCGCCGAGTTCGCGCACCACGTTGCCGCGGCCTACCCGGTACAGATCGCGCTGCACACCGACCACTGTCCGGCGGACAAGCTCGACTCCTACATGCGCCCGCTGGTCGCGATCTCGAAGGAGCGGGTCAAGGCCGGCCTCAATCCGCTGTTCCAGTCGCACATGTGGGACGGCTCCGCAGTGCCGCTGGAGGAGAACCTCAAGATCGCCGAGGAGCTGCTCGCGGACTGCAAGGCCGCGAACATCATCATGGAGGTCGAGATCGGGGTCGTCGGCGGCGAGGAGGACGGCGTCGTCGGCGCGATCGACGAGAAGCTCTACACCACGCCCGAGGACATGTGGCGCACCGCCGAGGTGCTCGGCACCGGCGAGAAGGGCCGGTACATGCTCGCCGCGACCTTCGGCAACGTGCACGGCGTCTACAAGCCGGGCAACGTCAAGCTGCGCCCGACGATCCTGCGCGACGGCCAGCAGTACGTCGCCGGCAAGCTGGGCGCGGCTGCGGACGCGAAGCCGTTCGACCTGGTCTTCCACGGCGGTTCCGGGTCGGAGCTGTCGGAGATCCGCGAAGCGCTCGACTACGGCGTGGTCAAGATGAACGTGGACACCGACACCCAGTACGCCTTCACCCGCCCCGTCGCCGACCACATGTTCAAGAACTACGACGGAGTGCTCAAGGTCGACGGCGAGGTCGGTGTCAAGAAGGCATACGACCCGCGCACCTGGGGCAAGTCGGCCGAGGCCAACATGGCCAAGCGCGTGGTCCTCGCGTGTGAGGACCTGCGCTCCGCCGGCCAGGCGATCGGCCGCTGACCGCGGCACCAGCAGACCGTTAGATCGAACACTTTCGGGGCCGCCCTTCGGGGCGGCCCCGACGTGTGTCCGGGGTCTCGGCCGAGCCGATCGAACCGGACCACTGCCCGCAACCACCGTGGACCACGAGCGAGCCACGCAGCTAGCAACAGATGATCTCCGCTCCCTCCCAGAAGTCAACTGTTTGCGTTTCTACGATCACTTTCAGTAGACATCTCGGACACGGCCGGGCAGATGTTGCCAGGATCGCAATTCGCCCTACCTCCGCATGATCGGGCCGATCGGACGGCAGAATGGTAGGTTTATTTTCGGCCGGAACAGGCGGACCACACAGTTGTGCGTGTGCGCCACGTTCTCCTGTCATCCAGGGTTGTCCCGTGACAAATCGGCGGCCCGCCGATGTTGGACGCCGGGCGACGACACGCCGGTCGCCAGCCCCCGATAGGAAAGATGAGCGCGCGCACACGCGCGCTAACATCATTTCGGCCGCATTTCAAGCACCGACACGCGGGTGTGCTCTTCTTCACGTGCCCTATTCAATGCTTGTCGCCACGCCGAGGAATGTGGTTAAGGTCTTCGCCGTGCCTGACTACAGGACAGGCACCCATCGGACGGCACGCCGAATCCTGCCCCCGGCCGATGTGTTTTGAACCCAGTGGCAGGAACGGGGGAACCGACTCCGGACGCCGTATCCAGAGATCCTGGAAGAAACGGGCATCCGCCCGCGCGGCCACATGAGCGCCGCGCCCGGGCCAAGCCCACCAGGGCGTCCTAGGGGTGAAGCCGACCGACTTCCGCGGTCGTCGAACGCGCGACTTCCATGCGCTTTCGAGGACACGAAAGGACACGTCTTTCGGCCGGGCCAATCTCTTCCCAGCCCGAACCCGACAGCTCACCTCGCAGGCGTGGGGAAAGGGCAACCACGTATGTCCGAAGCACGTACACCTGGTCGACATCCCATGGCCGGCGGGCAAAGCGCCCCGCCACAGGCCTGCCGGACAACCGCCGGCTACACAAGCGTGCGAGACACCGCAAGCCCCAGCACGGACCAGCCACAGGCCGCCCGCACGGGCGGCACCCCGGACCCGCGCCGCCGGCCCGGCCACAGCCCCGCCGGCAATCCGGCAGGAAGTTCGTCATCGATCCGGCAGCGGCCCGGAGCTCCTCGGTGGGAAACAACCAGCCCGCCATCGGGCCCGTCGCGCCGGATACGCCACGGCCTGGCAGCGGTTCCCGTCATCGTCGCCGCGGTGGGCGGCGCACTCGCCATCGCGACTCCAGCCAGCGCCTCCTCGACGTGGGCACAGCTGCGCCAGTGCGAGTCCGGCGGAAACTATTCCACCAATACCGGCAACGGTTATTACGGCGCGTACCAGTTCTCGGCCCGGACCTGGGCGAGCCTGGGGTATTCAGGACTGCCAAGTGATGCGGCGCCGGCCGTTCAGGACGAAGCCGCGCTTCGGTTGGCGCAGCGTTCTGGATTCGGTCAGTGGCCTGTCTGCGGCCAGGGCATGGGCGCGGACCAGCTCACGCCGGGGGCCAGCGCGTCCGGTACGCCACAGGCATCGCGCTCCGCCCCGAGGACGCCGCTGATCGCCGCGCCGATCACCTCGACGACGGCTCGCCTGCCATTCACGACTGCGCTTGCCGGGCAGTACCGCGCCGACGTCGCGAACTGGCAGGACCGGATGAACAAGATCGGCTATCCGCTCGCCGCCGACGGTCACTATGGGCCGCGCTCAGCGGCCGCGGCCCGCAAGCTACAGGCCGCGAAGGGTCTGGTCGTCGACGGTGTCGTCGGGCCGAAGACCTGGGCCGCGACCTTCGGATAGGCCGCCGCCGGCTTCGGTAGCCGACCTGTCCTGCGCCCCTGATCCTGGCCCCGGCCCGCCGTTCCCGAGGTCCCTCGCCGAGGCGGCCACTCCCGGCGCGGCTGCCGTCGGACCCACAAGATCATGCGGGTTCCCCGACCGCCCGAGCCCCCTGGGTAGCCGGGCCAAGGGGTCACGGGCTCCCGCCGCCATGAGGGACGGGCGGCCAGCCCCCGAGGGGTCCTGGCCCTGCACGCGGCCAGAACCCACGTCCCCCGACCGCCGCCAGGGCGGCAGGGGACGGACCGCCAGCACTCCCGATCTGCTCGGCCAGGCACCCGCGCCCGGACCCCGCGCGCTGGCCAGGGCAACCGGCCGGGCGCCGTGGTGACCCAGCACCACGGCGCCCGCCCCAGCCCCCCGGTTTGCGGGGGCGATGTCCGACTCGCTACAGTCCGGTGCTACTCGTCCCTCCTGGGCGGGTCGTGTGGGCGGACGCCGAATCCTGCCCCCACCCACACGCAGACGGACCCTGATCCAAGGGCGCTGATCCGCTCGGGCAGGAGCGGGGGAACCACTTTCGGACACGGCCACGGCCACGTCCTAGGGGTGAAGCCGGCCGGCCGGGCTCGTGAGAGCACGGTGTCGACCGGCCGGGCATTCCCAGCCCGAACCCGACAGCTCACCCCGAAGGCGCAGGGAAGGATCGGACATGCCGTCGTCTGAGCAGACCGGCGGGCCCCGGCCCGAGGCGCGCAGAACCGGGGGACGCCACCGCGCCCAGCCGCAAGGGCCGTCCACGACCGTCCGCGTGCTGCGAACCACGGGCGCCGTGACCGCCCTCGTCGGCAGCGGCCTCGCCGTGACCGCGATGCCCGCCGGCGCCGCCACCCCGGACGACTTCGCCCGCCTTCGCCAGTGCGAGTCCGGCGGCAACTACCAGATCAACACCGGTAACGGCTTCTACGGGGCCTACCAGTTCGACCTGCGGACCTGGCAGGGCCTCGGCTACTCGGGCCGACCGGACCAGAACCCGCCCGCCGTCCAGGACGAGGCGGCCTACAAGCTCTACAACTCGCGCGGCTGGTCCCCCTGGCCCGCCTGTTCCCGCAAGCTGGGCCTGACCAACGACGGGCCGATCGGGGTCTCCTCGTCGAGTTCCGGCGGCTCCCTGCAGCAGGCGCTGGCGCCCGCCGACCCGCCGATGACACTCGACCGGGCCCAGGCCGAGGTCCAGTCCTCCGGCTTCCACGGCACGATCTCCACGGCCGACGCCGGAACCGTCCGCGCGGACGCCTACGTCTGGCAGAACCAGATGCGCGGCCAGGGCTTCGCCCTGACGGTCGACGGCAAGTTCGGCGCCCAGTCCCAGGGCGTCGCCGCGCTGTACTCGTACCTGACCAAGGTCAGCGACGGTCAGCCCGGCGTCGTCGGCGAGAACGTCTGGAACGCGACCGTCACTGGTTGAGGCGATCGGCCGGAACCAGGCGCGGCGATCCGCCCGAACCGGGCGCTAAGCGCCCTTGGCTGACAGTGAGGACCCCTTCCTCTGCCGGTCGGAGGCGGGGAGCCGGTAGCTGATCGGCGGTGTCCGTTACGGTGGGCGCATGAGCATTCCGTCTGGGCGGCCGGATCTCCTCGGTGGGCCGCCGGCCACGTTGTTGCCGGCTGAGGCCGGGGCCGCGGCGCTGGCCGCGGGTGAGCCGGCGGTCGAGGTCGCCGCGCGCTTCCCGGCCTCCAGCGCCGCCTGGGCCGCCCTGGCCGAGGGGGCCCTCGACGGCGGCCGGCCAGTCGAGGCGTACGCCTACGCGCGGACGGGCTATCACCGGGGCCTGGACGCGCTGCGCCGGGCCGGCTGGCGTGGGCACGGGCCGGTGCCGTGGTCGCACGAGCCGAACCAGGGATTCCTGCGGGCGCTGGCCGCGCTCGGCCGCGCGGCCGACGCGATCGGCGAAACTGCCGAGGTTCAGCGGATCCGGGCCTTCCTCACCGACAGCGACCCTGACGCCGCCAAGCACCTCGGACCGCTCGCGCCCTGATCGACCTCCGGGCTCCCGCGGAGACCATGTCGATCGGTGGTCGCCCCGGTCGACTCATCTGCGCCGGGCACGGACCCGCGCCCTGCCCGTCCGCGATCGTCGTGGCACGCGCGTCCGGCCGCGGCCCCGGACGCGGCGCACAGCCCGGCCGGCGAGCGTGGCCGGCCGGGCCGGGTGGCGCACCTTCGGATCACAGTTACGCTCTCGACCAGCCGGGTTCTTAGTAGAGTCTTGCCACGTGCCTGCGCTTGTCCTGATCGGAGCCCAGTGGGGCGACGAGGGTAAGGGAAAGGCGACCGACCTGCTGGGCGGCGCCGTCGACTACGTCGTGCGCTACCAGGGCGGCAACAATGCCGGCCACACGGTGGTGATCGGCGCTGAGAAGTACGCCCTGCACCTCATCCCCAGCGGCATCCTTCGCCCCGACTGCGTACCTATGATCGGGAATGGCGTGGTGATCGACCCGGGCGTGCTCCTCGACGAGATGGCCGGCCTGCGTGAGCGTGGCATCGACACGTCCCGGCTGCTCATCAGCGCCAACGCTCATCTGATCATGCCGCACCATCGGGCGCTTGACCGGGTGACAGAGCGTTACCTGGGCAAGGCCCGGATCGGCACGACCGGCCGCGGCATCGGCCCGGCCTACGGCGACAAGATCGCCCGCACCGGCATCCGAGTCCAGGACCTGCTCGACCCCGGCATCCTGCGTCAGAAGCTCGAGCTGGCCCTGCGCGAGAAGAACCAGGTTCTGGCGAAGGTCTACAACCGGCGCAGGATCGAGGTCGACGAGGTCGTCACCGAATACCTGAAGTACGCCGAGCAGCTAGGCCCGCACATCGCCGACACCGGTCTGGTGCTCGACTCCGCGCTGCGCGCCGGCAAGGTCGTCCTGCTGGAGGGCTCGCAGGGCACCCTGCTGGACGTCGACCACGGCACGTACCCCTTCGTCACCTCGTCGAACCCGACCGCCGGCGGCGCCGCCACCGGCGCCGGGATCGGGCCGACCAGGATCAGCCGGGTCATCGGGATCATCAAGGCGTACACCACCCGGGTCGGCTCCGGCCCGTTCCCGACGGAGCTGGACGACAAGGTCGGCGACGAGCTGCGTCGCATCGGCGGCGAGTTCGGCGTGACCACCGGCCGAGCCCGGCGCACCGGCTGGTACGACGCGGTGATCGCCCGCTACGCCGTGCGGGTCAACGGGCTGACCGACCTGTTCCTGACCAAGCTCGACGTGCTCTCCGGCTTCGACACGGTGCCGGTCTGCGTCGCCTACGACATCGGCGGCGTCCGGACGGCCGAGATGCCGATGACGCAGACCGAGTTCCACCACGCCAAGCCGGTCTTCGAGGAGCTCCCCGGCTGGCACGAGGACATCTCAGCGGCCACGTCGTTCGACCAGCTCCCGCCCGAGGCCCGCGACTACGTCCGCGCCCTGGAGGAGATGTCCGGCGCCCCGATCTCCGCGATCGGCGTCGGCCCCGGCCGCGACCAGACCCTCGTCCTGCGCGACCTCCTCTGACACGCAGGAGGCGGCGTGCGGAGGTCTCGCCGGCAGGGTCCCTGCCGGATCGGCGAAGCCGATCTGGGAGGTAGGGCAGCGAGGGCGAGGCCGCAGCAGGCAGCCGACGGAGTGGCAGCAGAGGTACTGACCCCACACGGCCTGACAAGTCGACTCCGACCGGCGCGCGCAGTGCCGGCCGGCCGTCCCGCCTTGCGCCACCCTCTGGCAGGCATGACGCTGGGGGTGGTCACTCTACGCAGTCGCCGGGAGGTGGATCGGTTGGTCGCCCGCCCGTTTGAGGAGCCGTCAGCATCCCGGGCTGGGCCGCCGGGCCCGCGGGCGGCGCGCACAGAGGACAGCTTCGCGCCGCCGCCGGACCAGCCCGGCCCCGACGCCGGCCCGAGCGCCGGTCCCACGGCCGCGGCGCCGTCCGCTGACCGGCCCGGCTCACCCGGCGCCGTCGTGGCCCGCCGCGACCCGGCCCCCCGGGGGGACACGGTTCCGAGACGCGCCACGACTCCACGAGGCGAAACGGTTCCCGCCGGCTCGGCCGGCGAGCAGCCGTGGCGGCGCAGCGCCGCCGGCGACTTCCGCGCCACGCATGGCTCCTACCGGATCGGCGAACGGGTTCCAGGACCGGCCGGGTCGAGGTGGGAGGCCGCCGGCCCGGCGGGCCAGGACGCGGACGCCTGGAAGGTGGGCTTCTCGCCTACGGGCGAGGCACTGCCTGACGCGCTGACCGACGTCCTGCTGCGTGGCAGCCACTGGGTACGCAGCGCGCAGCGGGTGGAGGCGCAGCGCCGGGAGCGCTCGGCGGCGATCGCCGCGCACGTGGAGGCGCAGATCGCCGCCTTCCTCGAGCTGTGCGCGGAGGCGGAGCTCGTACCGCCGGTGACGATGCGGGTGGTTCGAGACGTTCCCCGGCTGGCCCGCCACCGCGGCGAGGGGCGTCCCCGCGCGGCGATGCCAGCCAGCGCGCCG
>Ga0068863_100002313_pt1 | contig 18952 bp, 13 predicted proteins | sample KBSSwiS62_FD_66596 | JGI IMG/M metagenome (GOLD analysis project Ga0068863, IMG submission 66596) | Switchgrass rhizosphere microbial communities from Kellogg Biological Station, Michigan, USA - KBS Switchgrass S6-2 | ecosystem: Host-associated > Plants > Roots > Rhizosphere > Soil ...
GGCCGACGACCGGCTGACGGATACCGACGGCAACGGGCTGGCCGATCGCGCGTTGTCCGGTGACGTGGCCTATGTCGACACCGACGGCGACGGCATGTGGGACGTCAAGCTCGCCGACTCGGATGGCGACGGCAAGGCCGATGCCGCCAGCCAGCTATAGCTGGTCTAGTAAGGCCTTGGCCTCGATCAGATCGGCGGTGTCGAAGCCCTCGGTGAACCAGTCGTAGACGGGGGCAAGTAGCTGCCGGGCCTCGTCGGTTCGGTTCTGCTGCAACCACATTCGGGCCATACTCATCGCCGCGCGCAGCTCCCACGACTTGGCTTGCTGATTGCGCGCGACGGTCAGCGCCTGTTGAAAGCACGTCTCGGCAGCGGCGGGATCGTGCTGTTTGAAGAGTAACTCGCCTCGAATTCGATGAGCCTCGGCTTCGTAGAGGTGCTCGTCGTTGCGCTGCACCCACTGCAGCGCCTCCTCCAACCCCGCCAACGCGTCGTCGATCTTCCCGAGCTGGCCCTGTGCCTCCGCCAAGATCGTGTAGAACCACGGCCACACCGCGCCGATGTTTGCCGCCCTGCGTCGCGTCATCGCCTCGGAGATATCCGTGATTCCCGCGGGTACGTCACCCTCTTGCGCAATCGCCCAGCCACGCGGAAGCAGACACCACAACCACACCGCATCGAGGCCATGCTCGGCGGAGATGGCGAGAGCCTCTTCGGCTTGAGTTCGCGCGCTCGCGGTGTCGCGCCGCAGTTGCGAAAGCTGAGCCGCGAACAGAAGTGTTATCGCGATGCTGTAGGGGTGGGCGAGCGATCGGGCGTGCACGAGAGTCGACTCCATGGTCAGCACCGCTTGGGCCGGGTACCCGAGTGCCCAGTGCGCAAGCGCGCGCACATACCCGCAGACGACGCCCGAGTCTTGGCTGTAACGAATCAGGCAGCCACGGTGCTGATCGGGATGGTAGAGCGCCAGACCTTCACGGCTGTGGTCGAGCACGTCGACGAAATCCCCTTGCCACCAAGCGGTGTAGGCCAACATCCGGTGTCCGACTGCCAGCACGAGCGGATCCTGGTGCGGGTGGGCCAGCTCGAGAAATTCCTCGGCCAGAGATCTCGCTTCGCGCAGCTTTCCATGCACCATCTGCCCGTAACCGAAGCCCGCGAGCGCCGGGAACAGTTCAGGAGTGCTACCAACCTGCCGTGCTAGTTCGAGTGCACGGGCGTGAATGTCCTCGACAGCTTGGGGGCCGCGCATGAAACTCAGCGAAGGAGCCAGGATCAGCTGCAAGGACAGTTCTAGTTTTGCGCGCCCCGGTGTATCGGGAAGCGTGGCAAGCAGTTCCAAGCCGCGGCTGGCGTGGCTGACGGCCTCATGGTTCGCGTACCGCTGCAGCGCGCGTTGCGCAGCGACCTGCCAGTAGGGAATGGCTTGCTCAGTTAACCCGGCCTCGGTGTAATGGTGAGCCAGTAGTTCGGGCCGGCTCTCCACCGTCTCAGGGAAGCGGGACGCCAGCACGTCTGCCGTTCGCTGATGGTGCTGTTGCCGAACGCTCTTCAACAGGGAATGGTATGCAGACTCTTGCACGAGCGCGTGCTTGAAGCGGTAAGTCGCCTCGGGCGGCGCGCCCTGTTGGTAGAAGAACTCAGCCGCCACGAGTTGATCGAGACCGTGCCGGAGAGCATCGTCATCTAACTGTGAAACCGCTTGTAGCAGTGAGTAACTGAACTCGCGGCCCAGGACCGCACCCAGCTGTGCCAGCCCTTTGACCGGTGCGAGTCGGTCGAGGCGCGCCATCAAGGAATCCTGCAGGGTGTTGGGAATCGCGAGCGGCGGGAGTGGACCGTTTAGGGCGTATCGACTCTCTCGTTCCTCGAGCAATCCCGACTCCAACACCATCTTGGTGAGCTCTTCGATGAACAGCGGCACCCCGTCGGTCTTGGCCACCACCTCTGAAATCACCTGCGTCGGTAGCGGCTTGCGGGCCACTTGGTTGGCCAACTCGACTGCGGCGTCGCTCGGCAGTCGATTGACATCGATCGCGGTGACGTTGGAGTGGCCGCTCCATGGCGACGAGAAGTCGGGTCGACAGGTGAACACCGCCATGATGGGCGCGGTGTTGACCGCGTCGACCAACATGGTGAGGTACTCCAGCGTGGTCGGGTCTACCCAGTGCAGATCTTCGACGATGAGCATCACCGGTTGCGTCTGTGCCCTCTGAAACGGAATCGTCAGCAGGGCGCGCATCGTAAGCATCTTCTGCTGATCTGCTGGAAGATCGCGCGAAACATATCCAGAGCCAAGGGGGATCGAGAGCAGGGAGCAGAACAGAGGGACTGTTTCCGGCAGCGTGAATCCACTCTCGACCAGATAGCCCTCCACCTTGGTCAGCTTCTGTGCCATCGAGTCGCCGCGCTCGAACCGCAATACGATCCGCTCCAGCAGATCGATCAGTGGATAGAACGCGGTGTGCTGGTAGTAGGGCGAGCACTGGAGGTGCGTGAACCAGGCTTGCCGGGCAGAGGCGTGATCGGTCAGCTCCTTCACCAACCGCGACTTACCGATCCCCGCCTCACCGCTGATCACTACAACGTGTCCGCGCCCGTCGAGCGCCTGATGCCATGTCTCCTCGAGTAGCCCCATCTCGGTATCCCGGCCCACCAGGGTGTTGAAGCCGGTGGTCGCCAATGCCTCCAATCGGGTTCGGGCGGTGCTTTCATACAGCACTTGATAGGCCTGAATCGGGACGGAGACCCCCTTGAGGGGCGGGGCGCCCAGGGACTCGTAGGTAAAAAGGCCGCCAAGGATCTGATGTGTCAAGGCGCCGATTACCAACGTGTTTGGCGCGGCGATCGCCTCGAGGCGCGCCGCGATGTTCGGTGTGTCGCCAAGAACCATGTCGTCATGACCCGTGCCGCCCACCTCGTTGCCAACCACCACCAGGCCGGTGTGGCACCCCAGCCGGACGGCCAGCGAAATTCCGTGTCTGTCAGACAAGGCCGGGTTGAGTTGCCCGACGGCCTCGATGATCCCGAGGCCGGCCCGGACAGCGCGCTGCGCGTCATCCTCGTGCGCGTGGGGATAACCGAAATACACCAACAGTCCGTCGCCGAGGTACTGCGCGATGTGACCGTCGAAGCGGGCGATGACTTTCGCGCATGCCTCGTAGTAGGCCCCCATGATCTCGCGCCACTCTTCGGGGTCGAATCGACTTGCAAGTGACGTCGAGTCGACGAGGTCGCAGAAGAAGATGGTCAGTTGTCGCCGCTCGCCGTGGTGTCCCGCCGTCCAGACCAGCCCGTCGCGCTCCTCACGCACGGCGTCGGGGTGCGCAAACATCAACTCGGCCCGCAGCGCGTCCAAGCGTTCGTCGTCCAAGTCGAACTGTTCCTTGAGGGCGCGATAGGACACCCGCCCGCGGCCGCGCAGAAGCTCGATCATCTGGTCGAATACCGCATAGAAGTCCACGACCTGCCCCCTGACGCGCTGCCCCCGCAAAGGCGCCAGGTCAATGGTGCGTCACAACGGCCGTTCGCATCGTGAGATTCGCCAACGGCCGACGCCGCCAGCGAGCTAGAGCGCGTCGAGCAGTGCCTTGGCCTCGATCAGATCGGCGGTGTCGAAGCCTTCGGTGAACCAGTCGTAGACAGGTGCCAGCAGCTGCCGGGCCTCGTCGCTGCGCTTCTGCTGCAGCCACATTCGGGCCATACTCATCGCCGCGCGCAGCTCCCACGACTTGCCTTGCTGGCCGCGCGCGACCGTCAGTGCCTGTTGAAAACAGCTCTCCGCCCGTTGCGGGTCCGGGATGTGCTGCGCAAGTAGCAGTTCGCCCCGAATCCGATGCACCTCAGCCTCGTAGAGACGCTCGTCGTTCCGCTCCACCCAACCAAGCGCCTCTTCCAGCGACGACATCCCGTCCTCGACCTGCCCCGCCAAGCCTTGTACTTCTGCCAGCACCGCGAAGTACCAAGGCCACACCGCTCCCATGCCTATCGAGCTTCGGCGCTCCATTGACTCACGGATATCAGCGATTCCCGCATGGACATCGCCTCGATGAGCCCTGGCCCATCCCCTCGGCAAAAGACACCACAGTTCCAGTGCCGGAAGGCCATGCTCAGCAGCCACTGCCAGACCCTCTTCGGCGCGCATCGTGGCGGGCTCGGGCTCGCGGCGAAGCTGAGACAGTTTGGCGAGGAACAGGAGCGAAATTCCGACGCTATTCGGACTGCCGAGCTCACGTGCGTGCGCGAGAGTGTTCTCCATCGCCTGGAGCGCCTGAGTCGGGTAGCCCATCATCCAACTGCTGAGGGCGGTGAGATATCCGGAAACGATGCCGTGGTCCTGGTCATACGGCACAGCACCGGCGCCATGCTGCTGCGCGTTGTATAACGCCAAGGACTGACGGCTATGGTCGCGCACGTCAACGAAATCACCCTGCCACCATGCGGTGTAGGCGAGCATCGAATGCCCGACCGCCAGGATGGGCGGATCATCCTGTCGTCTGGCGAGCTCCAGAAATTCCTCTGAGAGGATCCGCGCTTCATGCATGTGTCCGAGCACCATCTTGGAGTGCGCCAGGCCGGAAAGTGCTGGGAACAGTTCCAGCGTCCCACCCACCTGCCGCGCCAGATCGCAGGCCCGGGCGTAGACGTCCTCGACCGATTGTGGGCCGGTCACGAAGCCTGATGCGCCCCCCAATGTGAGTTGCAGGGAAAGCTCGTGATGAGCGCGCTCGGGGGTCTCAGGCAGTGTGCTGAGCAACTCCAAGCCGCGGGCCGCGTGACTGGCGGCTTCTCGGTTGGCGGAGCGTTGCAGTGCTCGCCGGCCAGCCGTCTGCCAGTACAGGATCGCCTGCTCGGCGAGACCGGCTTCCGTGAAGTGGTGCGCCAATAACTCGGGCCTGGTGGCGACTGTGTCCGGAAAACCGGACTCGAGCGTTTGCGCGATGCGTTGGTGATACTGCTGCCGAGTGCTTTTCAACAGCGATTGATAGGCGGATTCCTGGACGAGCGCGTGCTTGAAGCGGTACGTCGCGTGCGGCGGGGCCCCCGCCGCGTACAGGAATTCCGACGCGATGAGTTGGTCGAGCCCGTGTTCGAGGGCAGCATCATCCCATGGTGAAACCGCTTGTAGCAGTTGATAACTGAATTCGCGGCCCAACGTCGCACCAAGTTGTGCCAGCCCTTTTACCGGAGCCAGTCGGTCCAGCCGCGCCATCAGCGAATCCTGAAGGGTGTTGGGGATGGCGAGTGGGGGCAGCGGGCCGGCCAGCGCGTATCGATCGAGGCGCTCTTCCAGCAGGCCCGACTCCAGCAGCATCTTGGTCAGTTCCTCGATGAACAGCGGAACACCGTCCGTCTTCGACACCACTTCAGAAAGCACTTGTGGTGGCAGCGATTTGCCGTGCGCGACTTGCTGAGTCAACTCGGTAGCGGCGTCAGCGGGTAAGCGGTTGAGGTCGAGCACGCTGATGCCGTCGGTCCACGGCGGCCGGAAGTCGGTCCGGCACGTGAACACTGCCAGGATTGGCGCGGCGTGGACGCTGTCGACCAGTAGGTTCAGATACTCCAGCGTGGTCGGATCGATCCAGTGCAGATCCTCAACGATGAGCATCACCGGCTGTTTCTCGGCCCTGCGGAACGGGATCGCCATCAGCGCGCGCATGGTCTCCTGCTTCTGCTGCTCGGCGGTCAGCTCCGGCGAAACACGTTCAGCGCCAAGCGGAATCGACAGCAGTGTGGCGAACAAGGACACGGACTCGGTCAACGGAAGTCCGGTTTCGACAAGGAACCCTTCCAACTTCGACAGCTTCTGCGCCGCCGAGTCCTCTCGCTCGAACCGTAGGACGACTCGCTCGAGCAGATCGATCAGCGGGTAGAACGCGGTGTGTTGGTAGTACGGCGAACACTGAAGATGTGTGAACCAGGCTTGCCGATCGGAGGCATGGTCGATCAGTGCCTTCACCAATCTCGACTTGCCGATCCCGGCCTCACCGGTGACAAGGACCACTTCGCCCCGGCCGCCGACGACTCTTCGCCAGGCCGTCTCGAGCTGCTGCAGCTCATCCTCACGACCGACAAGGGGCGTGAGACCGGTGTTGCCCAGCGCGTCAAGGCGAGTTCGGGCGGTGCTTTCATACAGCACCCGGTAGACCTCGAGTGGAGTTGCCACACCTTTGAGCGCCGGGGTGCCGATCGACTCGCATTCGAAAAGTCCGCCCAGGAGTTGATGCGTTAAGGCGCCAATTACCAACGTGTTTGGCATCGCCACGCCCTGCAGCCGGGCCGCGATGTTCGGCGTATCGCCGAGCACCATGTCGTCGTGCCCCGTCTTGCCGACTTCGTCACCGACGACGACCAGCCCGGTGTGGCACCCGAGCCGGACAGCGAGGGAAACCCCGTGTTTCTCGGACAATCCGGAGTTGAGCTGCCCGACCGCCTCGATGATGCCGAGCCCGGCGCGAACAGCGCGCTGCGCGTCGTCTTCATGCGCGCGGGGATAGCCGAAATACACCAGCAGGCCGTCACCGAGGTACTGGGCGATGTGACCGTCGAAGCGGGCGATCACCTTCGCGCACGCGTCGTAGTAGGCGCCCATGACGTCGCGCCATTCCTCGGGGTCGAACTGGCTGGCCAGGATCGTCGACCCCACGAGGTCGCAGAAGAACATCGTCAACTGGCGTCGCTCGCCGCGATGACCAGCTCCCCACACCAGGCCGTGGCCGTCCTCGCTGACGGTGTCGGGGTGTGAGTAGAGCAATTCGGTCCGCAGCGCGTCCAAGCGTGCGTCGTCCAGGCCGAAGTGTTCCTTCAGCGCGCGATAGGACACCCGGCCGCGAGTGCGCAGAAGCTCGACCATTTCGTCGAGCACCGCATAGAAATCCATCTGTCCCCCCGCTCCAGATGAAGCGTCAGGTCAATGGTGCGGCAAAACTCGCCGGCGTATCGCCTGATTTGCTAACGACCGGGGCCCGGCGGGCCCGCGAACGCCTGCGCGATCGTCAGCCACTCCTCGGCGTCGGCGCCGACGGCCTCCACGTCCAGCTCCGCCCGCGGCCTGCGCTGCGTGACCAGCATGCAGAAGTCCTCGGCCGATCCGGTGACGCGTTGCGCGGCGTCCGCGGGACCCCAGTCCCACACCGACCCGTCCGGCGCGCGCAGTTCCACCCGGAATGGGTCGGCCGGAGGCGTCAGCCCGTTGATGGAAAACGCGAAGTCGCGCGTGCGCACGCCGATGTGCGCGATCGACCGCAGCCGCGCCGTCGCGGCCCGCTTCACCCCGAGCGTGTCGGCGACGTCCAGCCCGTGCGCCCACGTCTCCATCAGCCGGGCGGTGGCCATCGACGCGGCGCTCATCGGCGGGCCGAACCACGGCAGCTTGCGGCCGTCGGCGACGGTCAGCAGTTCGTCGTGCAGACGGGTCCGGGTCTGACGCCAGTCCGCCAACAGCGCGTCAGGCGGCAGGGCGGCCAGCTCTTCGGCGCCCGCGTCGACGAAACCGGTCGGATCCTTGGCCGCCTCCGCCAGCACCTCCGCGAACGCGGCCTCGTCGGTCACCGAGGTCAGGGCGACCCGATCGGTCCACAGCAGGTGTGCGATCTGATGGGCGATCGTCCACCCCGGCGCGGGCGTTGTCTCGGCCCAGCGCTCGGCGGGTAGGTCGGCGACGATTGCGTCCAGCTCGTCGCTTTCGGCACGGAGATCAGCCACGATCGGCCCCGCTGTCGACATGTCGGTCACCTTAGCCCTGCGCCGAAGCGCGACGGCCGACGCTTGCGTGGACCGCCAGCCCGGCGAGGTAGACCCCGACGCCGGCGAGCGCGAGCCCAGGTTCGTGACCGTCGGGCGGAATCACCGCCGCCGCCCCGGTGGTCGCGATGATGAAGGACATCCAGAACAGGGCGTCCTGAACCGTGAACACGTGCCCGCGCAGGGCGTCGTCGACGTCGATCTGCATCGCGGTGTCCGCGCACAGCTTCACCACCTGTCCGGCCGCGCCGAGCAGAAACCCGCACAGCACCATCACAGGGAGCTGGAGGCCCGAGCCGCACAACTGCACCACCGCCGCGAAGGCAAGCGCACCATTGGGGGCCGCGTAGCGGCCGAAGCGACGGACGAGGGTTGGCGTCAGTGCCGTGGACAGGAATGACCCGAGGCCGGTTGCGGCGACGAACAGCACCGCGCTGCCCAGTCCCGCGACGGCCTGAGTGTCGGTGTGCCGCACCGTCACCAACACCAGCAGGGTGTTGATGCCGAGCACCATCCGATGGGCCGACAGCCCGGCCAGCGTGGCCGCGACGGTCGGTTCGGCCAGCACGGTACGCGCACCGTGCACCCACCCGGTGGCTACCGCGTAGGCGACCGAACCGTGAATCGCTCGCCTACTTTCGTGCGGCCCGAGGACGTCTGGATGAAAGCGCACCGACAGCAGCAGCGCGAGCGCGACGGGTAAGGCGACGATGAAAATGATTGCGGCGGCCCCGGTGTCGTCGGAGCCGAACAGCCAGCGCGGCAACAGCATGAAGTTGGCGCCGACGAATGCGGCCGCGGCGCCGGTGGCCACGGCCACCGCATTCATCGTGACGACCTTCTCGGCAGGGACCACGTCCGGCAGCGCCGCCGACAGACCAGAGGAGACGAACCGGGTGAATCCGTTGACGATCAACGCGCCGCACAGTATCGGCATGTCGCCCGTTCCCGCCACCAGCAGCGCGGCGACAGCGAGGACCAGCACCAGCCTGCCGAGGTTTGCCCCGATGAGCACCAGTCGGCGATCCCAACGGTCGAGCAGCGCCCCGGCGAACGGGCCGAGCAGCGAGTACGGCAGGAACAGCACGGCGAACGCTCCTGCGATCGCCCAGGGGGTGGCGGCCCGCTCGGGGTTGAACAGAATGGCCCCCGCGAGGCCGGCCTGGAACAACCCGTCGCCGAACTGGCTGACCGTCCGCAGCTCGAGCAGTCGCCAGAATTCGGGTAGCGCACGGACCGAACGCCACAAGGCGATCGGCGCGCGTGTGTCGGCCACTGAGAATCACGTCCTGGTTGAGCGGTACTGCAGATCGGCAACCCGACCCACAGTACAAATATCCCGGCGGGCCGTGGTTGTTCGCCACCACGACCCGTTGCCGGTGCAATGATGGTGAGGTGGCGCACTCAGAGGACCCTGAGGATTTCGTCGCTCCTGCGGCGCACCGCGTGCGTGCCGGAACATTGCTGCTCGCCAACACCGATCTGCTGGAGCCGACGTTCCGGCGCAGCGTCATCTACATCGTCGAGCACAACGACGGCGGCACGCTGGGTGTGGTGCTGAACCGGCCGAGTGAGACCGCGGTCTACAACGTGTTGCCGCAGTGGGCCAAGCTGGCCACCAAGCCCAAGACGATGTTCATCGGCGGACCCGTCAAGCGCGACGCCGCGCTGTGCCTGGCCACGCTGCGGGTCGGTCTCGAGGCCAACGGGGTGCCGGGCCTGCGACATGTGCAGGGCCGGATGGTCATGGTCGACCTGGACGCCGATCCGGACACCGTCGCTCCGATGGTCGAGGGTGTGCGGATCTTCGCGGGTTACTCGGGCTGGACCATTGGTCAGCTCGAAGGCGAGATCGAGCGTGACGACTGGATTGTGTTGTCCGCGTTGCCCTCTGACGTGCTGGTGGAACCGCGGGTGGACCTGTGGTCGCGGGTGTTGCGCCGTCAGCCGATGCCGCTGTCGCTGCTCGCCAGCCACCCGATCGACATCAGCCGTAACTGAAAGGCCGTCGGCGGCAACGAATCAGGCCGTGTTGCAGGACAGTGTGCAGGTTGCGCAGGCTCCGCCGCATGCTCCCGCCGCCTGTCCTGCCTCTGCGCGCGCGACCACCTTGGCGCTCTGCCAGCAGCCGGCCGCGACGGTGCTGATGGCCCCGATCACGCACACGATGACGACGACCAGCCCGGTCTGCGGCTTGGCCGACAATGCGACCGCCCCACCCGCGGCGAGCATCACCGCCGCCGCGAGTTGGATCGGCGCCACGCCGCGCAGGATCTGAAGCGCGTAGTCGCCGGATTTCGGTCGGGTCAGAAGCCATATGCCGAGACCGGCTGTCGCGAAAGCGGCGCACAGACACAGCACCGCGGCGATCAGCATGCGCCACACAATACGAGCCTGGTGCGCACTCTGCCGAATGAGGTCGCCCCCCGGGCGCCAGGCTTCGCCCGGGGGACGACGACTATCCCGTTTGCCTCGACAACTGCGGCAACGCCGGCAGCTGGGGCAAGCCCGGCGCCGCGGCTTGCGGCGCTGGGGTCGGTGGCCCGGGAAGGCTCACCTGGAAACCGTTGACAATCGCGTCGGTGGCATCGGCCGCGGCGACCACTTGGTCGACGCTGGTGGTGACGGCGAGAGACACCAGGTACTTGTCGGGGCCCGCCGTGACGATGACGTTGCGTCGCGAGGTGTTCAGCGTCATCGAGTTCTCGCGGTAGGTGCCCTCGATGACCGACGACGGCCAGCCGCCGAAGTCGGCGAGCGACCCGTCGGTGGCCCGCCAGGCGGGCAGCAGCTGGCTTTCGACGAAGCCGTGGCTGATGGCTTCCTTCGGGTCGAAGTCGCCGATCAGCTTGTAGACCTTGAGCTGCGCGTTGGTCGAGTAGAGACCGTTGCCACCGACCCGGTCGGCGATCACCGCGAACGCGTCGGGCACGTTCGGATCGGGCACCTGCGACCAGCCCTTGGGCATCGGCAGCACGATGTTGAGCGCCTTGAAGTCGCGGCTGTTCTGCGGTTCGGCCTTGACGCCTTTTTCTTTGAAGAAGTCGGCAAGCGTGCCAGAGGCCGCCGGGGTGATCGTCACGGCCGGCGGAGCCGGCACGGCGGGAATCGAGATACCACCCGGTGCCGCTGTGGCGGGCGCCACAGCTGGTTGCCCGAGCATCTGCGGAGCCGCGGCGTTGGGCGCCACGGTCACCGTCTGCGTGACGGTTGCGGGCATCGGCAGCGGCGGTTGCGGGAGCACCGGCTCAGCTGAAGCGGTGGTCCCTGCGAAGCCGACGACGGCGGCCACACCGGCTGCCGCGCCACCTGCCAGAAGCCGCCAGCGGCGGGCGATCTCGTTCATCGACGGCGGTCCTTCCTGGTCTTCGGTGGGCTGATCGGGACTCGTCACATCCCAGGTCAGGCGCCGACCGTATCCCGCGCCGAGCGTTAGCCACCAGGGCCGGGACCGAGCTGGGACCAACCTCTGACCGCTCCGCAACGGAACCGAGACCAACCCGTGGCCGACGAAGCGCCCTGGCGCGTGCTTATACCCTGTTCACGTGACAGAGCCCGAGGTCGACACCCCGCAGCACCGCTATACCGCGGAGCTGGCCGGGCAGATCGAACACGCCTGGCAAGAAAGGTGGCACCTGCTCGGGACATTCGAAGTGCCGAACCCGGTTGGCTCGCTGGCGCCGACGGACGGCACGCCGCTGCCCGCGGACAAGATGTTCGTGCAGGACATGTTCCCGTATCCGTCAGGCGAGGGACTGCACGTGGGGCACCCGCTCGGCTACATCGCCACCGACGTCTACGCCCGCTATTACCGGATGACCGGGCGCAACGTGTTGCACGCGTTGGGCTTCGATTCCTTCGGTCTGCCCGCCGAGCAGTACGCGATCCAGACCGGCACGCATCCGCGCATCCGCACCGAAGCGAACATCGTCAACTTCCGCCGCCAGCTGGGCCGGCTGGGCTTCGGGCACGACTCCCGCCGCAGCTTCTCCACCACCGACGTCGACTACTACAAGTGGACGCAGTGGATCTTTCTGCAGATCTTCAACGCGTGGTTCGACCCTTCCGTCAACAAAGCCAGGCCCATCGCGGAGCTGATTGCCGAATTCGATTCCGGCGCGCGCACTTTGGATGACGGTCGATCCTGGGCGGAATTGTCGGCCGATGAACGCGCCGACGTGATCGACTCCTATCGGCTGGTGTATCGGGCGGACTCGATGGTCAACTGGTGCCCGGGGCTGGGCACGGTGCTGGCCAACGAAGAGGTCACCTCCGACGGGCGCAGCGAACGCGGCAACTTCCCGGTTTTCCGGAAACGACTGCGGCAGTGGATGATGCGCATCACCGCCTATTCCGACCGGCTACTGGATGATCTCGACCTGCTGGATTGGCCCGAGAAGGTCAAGGCCATGCAGCGCAACTGGATAGGCCGGTCCACTGGTGCTTCGGTGCTGTTCGGCACGGATGCGGGCGACCTCGAAGTGTTCACGACGCGCCCCGACACGCTGTTCGGCGCGACGTACATGGTGTTGGCGCCCGAGCACGACCTGGTGGACAAGCTGACCGCGGCCCAATGGCCGACCGGCGTCGACGAGCGGTGGACGTTCGGCGCGGCGACACCTGTCGAAGCCGTCGCCAACTACCGCGCGACCATCGCAGCCAAGTCGGATCTGGAACGCCAGGAGAACAAGGACAAAACCGGCGTCTTCATCGGCGCCTACGCCACCAATCCGGTCAACGGTCAACGGATACCGATCTTCATCGCCGATTACGTGCTGCTTGGCTACGGCACCGGCGCGATCATGGCGGTGCCGGGCGGCGATCAGCGGGACTGGGACTTCGCTCATGAGTTCGGCTTGCCGATCGTGGAAACCGTTGCCGGCGGCGATATTTCACAAGGCGCGTACAGCGGCGACGGTGAAGTGGTCAACTCCGACTTCCTCAACGGCCTGAGTGTCGCGTCGGCGAAAGAGGCGATCACCAAACGGCTCGAGGCCGACGGCCGGGGCCGCGCGCGCATCGAGTACAAGCTGCGTGACTGGCTGTTCGCGCGCCAGAGGTACTGGGGCGAGCCGTTCCCGATCGTCTACGACGCCGACGGCCGCGCGCATCCGCTGCCAGAGTCGGTGCTGCCGGTCGAGCTGCCCGATATCCCCGATTACGCGCCGGTACAGATCGACCCCGACGACGCGGACAGCGAACCGTCGCCGCCGTTGGCCAAGGCGACCGACTGGGTGCACGTCGAACTCGACCTCGGCGATGGGCTGAAGCCGTATAGCCGCGACACCAACGTGATGCCGCAGTGGGCGGGCAGTTCGTGGTACGAGCTGCGCTACACCGACCCCTACAACTCAGAAGAGTTGTGCGCCAAGGAGAACGAGGCGTATTGGATGGGGCCGCGGCCGGCCGAGCACGGTGCGAAGGACCCGGGCGGTGTGGATCTGTACGTCGGTGGCGTCGAGCATGCCGTGCTGCATCTGCTGTATTCGCGGTTCTGGCACAAGGTGCTCTACGACCTCGGCCACATCAGCAGCAAGGAGCCGTATCGGCGGTTGGTGAACCAGGGCTACATCCAGGCGTTCGCCTACACCGACGCCCGCGGCGCATATGTGCCCGCCGCCGAAGTGACCGAACGCGGCGGCAAGTTCTATTGGACCGGGCCCGACGGCGAGATCGAGGTCAACCAGGAGTTCGGCAAGATCGGCAAGAGCCTCAAGAACTCGGTGTCGCCGGACGAAATCTGCGACAACTACGGTGCGGACACATTGCGCGTCTACGAGATGTCGATGGGCCCGCTCGAGGCGTCGCGGCCGTGGGCCACCAAGGATGTCGTCGGCGCGCACCGGTTCCTGCAGCGGGTGTGGCGGCTGGTGGTCGACGAGCAGACCGGCGTCGAGCGGGCCGCCGAGCATGAGGCGCTGGACGACGAGACGCAGCGCCAACTGCACCGCACGATCGCCGGGGTGTCCGAGGATTACGCGGCGCTGCGCAACAACACCGCGGCGGCCAAGCTGATCGAGTACACCAACTACCTCACCAAGAACGAGGTGCGGTCACGGGCGGCGCTGGAGCCGCTGGTGCTGATGGTCGCGCCGCTGGCCCCGCATCTGGCCGAGGAATTGTGGAAGCGGCTTGGCCACGAGAAGTCGTTGGCGCACGGCCCGTTCCCGGTGGCCGACCCGCAGTATCTGGTCGAGGACACCGTCGAATATCCGGTGCAGGTCAACGGCAAGGTCCGCGGCCACGTGACGGTGCCGGCCGATGCCGACGCCGACACGCTGGAGGCCGCGGCGCTGGCCGACGAGAAGGTGCAGGCGTTCATCAACGGCGCGACGCCGAAGAAGGTGATCGTGGTCGCAGGCCGCCTGGTCAACATCGTCGTCTAGTCAGCGATTTGTGTGCGTTGAGGAGCGCTCACCGCTCCCAAACGCACACAAATCACGCCCAGCCGAGCTGGCGCATCGTGATGCCGTCGTTCCAGATCTTGGTCATGTGCCGGATCTTGTCTCCGTCGAAGTCCATGACGTAGACGTAGTCGGCTTCGGCGGACTTGCCGGTCGGCGGCACCGGGCCGCCGTCTCCGGTGTGCGTGCCGCGGAAGACGCCGAACGCCGCGACGTTGTTGCGTTCCTCGTCGACGGCGAACGACCGCACCTCGGCCCGACCGTCGGGAAGGATCGCCATCAGACCCTTCATCCATTCGGTGTAGGCCTCGAGAGTGGTCACATCAGCCAGCGCATCGGTCTGCGCTGCGAACGTCGCGCCGGGGTGACAGTACGGCTCGCACCCCGGCCAACCCTTTCCGGTTTCACACGCCTCGAAGAACTGCTCGGCGGTGTCTTTGATCGTGCTCATAGCGAATTGTGTGCCTCAGGAGCGCTGACCGCTCCCGAACGCACCGAAATCACCGGGGCCGGACGATGACCTCACGGATATCGGCGTCGGGCGGGGCGTTCACCGCGTCGGCGACGATCTTGGCCACCGTCTTTGGACTCAGGAACTGCGACGGGTCGTAGTCCTTGCCTTCGTAAGCGATCAGCCCTTCCTGCATGTCGGTCGCGATTCGTCCGGGGTGCAACGACGTCACGTGCAGCGACGGCTCGTCGTTGCGTAGCGAGTCGGCGAACCCCCGCAGCGCGAACTTGGACGCTGTGTACGCCGCCAAGCCCGGGGATGCGTTGATTCCGGCCCCGGAGTTGATGAATACGACGTGACCGCGAGCTGCGCGCAACGCAGGCAATAACGCCAAAGTCAGTGCGACCGCGCCAATGACGTTGACTTCCATGGTCATTCGCCATTCGTAGATGTCCGACTCGGCGACCCGGCCAGGGAACGCCACTCCGGCATTGTGGATCAGCACGTCCAGTTCGTCGATCGGCTCGACGGCCGTAGGAATCTCGTCGGTGTCAGCCAGGTCGACGGGCCACGTGGTGGCGCCGAATCGGGTGGCCACCTCGTCGAGCCGCGCCGACGGCCGGCCGGCCAGAAACAGCGTGTGCGTCGGGGCAAGCACCTCGGCAAGGGCAGTACCAAGCCCGCCAGAAGCCCCCGTGATCATCGCGGTCGGCATGTCGGAAACCCTACCGATCTGCGATTCGGGCAAACGCGTCGCATTATTAGAGCGATGCCACCCGACCACAGCTTCGCGCCGACCCAGCTCGCAGCCCGCGCCGCATACCTGCTGCGCGGCAATGACCTGGGCGTGATGACCACCGCGGCGCCGTTGCTGTACCCGCACATGTGGAGCTGGGACGCCGCATTCGTGGCCATCGGACTCGCGCCGCTGAGCGTCGAGCGCGCCGTCGTCGAACTGGACACCCTGCTGTCTGCGCAGTGGACCAACGGGATGATCCCCCACATCGTCTTCGCCAACGGCGTCGACGGTTATTTCCCCGGCCCTGCCCGCTGGGCCACGAGCGCGCTCGCGGCCAACGCGCCGCGGACCCGCCACACTTCCGGCATCACCCAGCCGCCCGTGCATGCGATCGCGGTGCAACGGATTCTCGACCAGGCGCGCTCTCGCGGCCGGTCCACCCGCGGCGTCGCCGAGGCGTTCCTGGATCGCCGATGGGCCGACCTCGTCCGCTGGCATCGTTGGCTGGCCGAGGCCCGCGACCCGAAATCCCGCGGCCGCGTCACGCTGTATCACGGCTGGGAGTCCGGGATGGACAACTCGCCGCGCTGGGACAGCGCCTACGCCAACGTGATTCCCGGCAGTGTCCCGGAGTACCAGCGCGAGGACAACACGATCGTCACCGATGCCAGCCAGCGGCCGAGCGACCTCGAGTACGACCGGTACCTGTGGCTGCTGGAGGAGATGAAGTCGGCGCGCTACGACGACGAGCTGCTGCCGAAAGTGATGAGCTTCGCCGTCGAAGACGTATTCGTATCGGCGATCCTGTCCGTCGCATGCCAAGTCCTCGCAGAGATCGGCGAGGACTACAAGCGGCCGCACGCCGACGTCAAGGACCTGTACGCGTGGGCCGAACGCTTCCGCCGGGGCGTGGTCGAAACCACCGACGAACGGACCGGCGCCGCAAGGGATTTCGACGTGCGTGCCGACCGCTGGGTGGCCACGGAGACCGTCGCGCAATTCGCTCCGCTGCTGTGCGGCGGGTTGCCGCACGACAAGGAGCGCGCGCTCCTGCGACTCCTCGAAGGGCCACGGTTCTGCGGGCACCCCGATCTCAGGTATGCGTTGATTCCGTCGACGTCACCGGTGTCGCGGGACTTCCGCCAGCGTGAGTATTGGCGTGGGCCCGTTTGGCCGGTGATGACGTGGCTGTTCTCGTGGTGCTTCGCCCGCCGCGGCTGGTCCGAACGCGCGCTGATGCTCAAACGAGAAGGCCTGCGGCAGGCCAGCGATGGCACTTTCGCCGAATATTACGAGCCCTTCACCGGCGAGCCGCTTGGCAGCATGCAACAGTCGTGGACCGCCGCCGCCGTCCTCGACTGGCTCGGGTAGCTATTCGGCCAACCGCTCCAACGGAACCAGCGCCTTGGTCAGCGTCTCGAGATCCTCCGGCGACAGCTTTGCCAAAAGTGCGGCGAGATGGGCCCGCCGCGCGGCCAGCGCTTCGCGATGCTGAGACAGCCCCTTCGGGGTGATGTCGACGAGCACGGCCCGCAGATCCGAAGGGTCGCGCGACCGCTTGACAAGACCCAGCTTCTCCAGCCGGCGAATCGCCACCGTCGTCGTGGGGGTGCGGACCCGCTCGTGTGCGGCCAGCTCCGTCATCCGGATCGGCCCCTGGTCGAGCAATGTCAGCAGAATCGACAGTTGAGCCAGCGTCAGATCGCCGGCTTCGTTGCGATTGGTATCCCCCCGGCGAAGCACCGAAAACACCTTGGAGAGCACGCGTTGCAGCTCGCCGGCGAGTTCGCCGACCTGCGAATCCGTCTCCACCATAATTCGCCAGTCTAACCTGTCGTTGCCTGCCACATGGGAATGCGCGTCAATTAACCTCACAAAACTTGCGACAAGAATCGGCGCAGGCGATCCGTCTCCGCGGCGTCGAAAATTTGCTCCGGCGGACCCGACTCGACCACCTGACCGTGGTCCATGAACACCACTGCATCCGACGTCGACCGGGCGAAGCCCATCTCGTGCGTGACGACCACCATCGTCATCCCGTCAGCCCCGAGCTCGGCGATCAACGACAGGATGCCCTTGACCAACTCCGGGTCCAGCGCCGAAGTGGCTTCGTCGAAGAACATCACTTCCGGCGACATCGCCAGCGCCCGCGCGATCGCCACCCGCTGCTGCTGCCCGCCCGACAGCGTGCCCGGTCGCACATCGGCCTTCTGCCGCAGCCCCACTCGGTCCAACTGCGCCAGCCCCAGCTCCCGAGCTTCCGAGGCGCCGAGCCGCTTGAGCTTTCGCGGCGCCAGCGTCACGTTGTCCAGCACACTGCGGTGCGGAAAAAGGTTGAAGTGCTGGAACACCATGCCGATGCGCTGTCGCAACTGATCGGGGTTGTCGGCCAATACCGAGCGCCCATCGAGCAGGATGTCGCCCTTGTCGGGTTCGTATAGCCGGTTCAGCGTGCGCAGCAGCGTCGACTTGCCCGACCCCGACGGCCCGATCACCGCGGTCGTCGTCCCCGCTGGCACGTCCAGATCAACCCCGCGCAACACCGCGTTCGGGCCGAATGCCAAGTGAATATCGTTGGCGCCCAAGGAAACCGCGGCCATCAGATCATCTCCTGCGACGTGGACAGCTCGAGCGGGTCTTCTAGTCCGGGTTCACGGCCGCGACGTAATCGGGTGTCGATGAAGTTCACCAGATGCGTCAGCGGAACGGTCAACAACAGATAGAACAATCCCGCCGCGACCAACGGCGACAGATTTCCGGTCTGCGCGTTGAGATCTCGGCCGACCTGGAACAGCTCCCGCTGATTGGCCACCAGCCCGAGGAAGTACACCAGCGACGACGCCTTCAACAGCGAGATGAACTGGTTCATCAACGCGGGAAGGACGCGGCGCACTCCTTGTGGGACGACGACCAACCGCATCGACGACGGATAGCTGAAACCCAGTGCGCGCGAAGCCTCCAGCTGGCCCGGCTCCACACTCTGGATGCCGGACCGAAAGATCTCGCCGACGTAAGCGGCCGCCATCAACCCGAGCGCCGCGATCCCGAGTGGATACGGGTTGTTACCGGTCAGCCCGCCGACCACCGGACCGACGCCGAGCCCGATCAACAGGATGATCACCACTTCGGGCAGCCCGCGGAAGATGTCGGTGTACACCCGCGCCGGCCACCGCAGCCACCGTGCCCGCGAGATGCCTGCGACCGCCAGCGCCATGCCCAGCACCAGACCGATCACCGCCGCAGAAACGGTCAGTATCAACGTGTTCGGCAGCCCCGTCTTCAACAGGTCGGGGATCGCCTGCTTGTACAGATCCCAGTTGAGGAACGAATCCTTCAGCTGGGACAAGGTGGACTTGGGCGCGGCAGCACTCGACGCCGGCTGCTGATGCGCCGCCGCGATCGCCGCGAAGTCGGGCAACTGCGGCGCAGGCGCTGCCTTCGATCCGGGCCTCCATCCCGGCGGCAACGCGCGTGGCACCCAGTCGGAGTACAGCCGTGCCCAGGTGCCGTCGGCGATGACGGCGTCCAGTCCCGAGTTCAGCGCGTCGATCAACGGCTTGTTCTCCTTGGCCACCGCCCACGCGACGAAATTGTCCAAGCTGAAGGTGTTTTCGA
>Ga0068863_100002315_pt1 | contig 18948 bp, 19 predicted proteins | sample KBSSwiS62_FD_66596 | JGI IMG/M metagenome (GOLD analysis project Ga0068863, IMG submission 66596) | Switchgrass rhizosphere microbial communities from Kellogg Biological Station, Michigan, USA - KBS Switchgrass S6-2 | ecosystem: Host-associated > Plants > Roots > Rhizosphere > Soil ...
CGGCTTTGTTGGCGACCCCGATGGCCTCTACCGCCACCACTGCTGTAAACGAGCTGCTCTCCTCCTCTGGCGAGGGCTCGAAATAACATCCAACATAGGTGTGTGCCGACGTGCGCGCCAGATGCGTTCCCTCCCGTCCGAGGCAGTAATCCGCCAAGGTCCGCTTTTCCTTCGTTCGCGAGCCTTGCGTCGTTTCCTCCTGTCCAGGGTTGTAGAAGAATACGCCGGCTCGCGTCGCCGTCAGCACTGTCTGGATCGCATCGAGCAGAGTTGACTTACCCGAGCCGGATTCGCCCGTTAGCAATGTCATCTCCGCGAATGTCCACTCGCGGTTTTCGAGGTTTCCCCAATTCAGCGTGACGAGGTTCGCGAGTCTCACTGCGATTCCTCTTCTTCCCCGACTGGCTCTCCAGCCACAGGCTCCTCGGCACCTTGCTCACGCGCATGTTCGGCGAGCGCGGACTCGAGCACTCCCTCACCCACAAGTGATAACACGCTCCGTTGAATCGCAATGAAGCTATCAGGACTGGCCAGCCGCGATTCCTCAGGGAGACGGACCACACGGTGCATTCGCAGCTCGCGCAGGAGCGCCTGGCGATCGGCGCTCGACCGGGGCATCGCAAGCCCCAGCGTGCCTGCCATCGCCTGCGCAAGCTCTTCAAGAGTGACAGCGACCTCGTCCTGCGCGTTGACGTTGCCCTCCTGCACACCTTTGCCATAAAGAAAACGCAACGCTAACAGCGCAGCGGCGAGCTCACGCGAGACTCGCGTGCGGAGGCGCTTGGTTACCTCATCATCGGACCCCTCATCATCGCCGTCCAAAGTTATACCGGGAGGAAAAAGCCGCATAACGCGCGCATCGAGGTCATGAGTCAGGCGAAAGCCAGCGAGTGAAAAGTAGTCGGCCAACAGCGCCTCGATACGCGATGCGTCGTCATACAACCTTCCCTCCTCGTCGCTCCAGAGGCGGTACAGCGTCCCCGTGGCATAGAGGCGGCCTACGATCTGACGAAAGCGCGGCGGCGTTACACTGGTGTGCCCGAGGCGCTCACTCAGGTGCTCCTGCAGCGAGTCACTCATGATCGATGCCCGATTAGGATGTCCTGGGTTTCGAAGGTTGGCGTGTCGGCACGCTCGGCAAGGCGCTCCAGCTTGAAGCGGTGACGAGCCTCGGCGCCGTGGACAGCGCCAAAAGCATGCATCGCATATAAGGCCTCCCGCGCCGTCTTCTGCGGAAGCTCCGATATCCGCACCCCTCGTGGTTTGAGCACCAGCGCGCGATCGAGAGACGCAAGGATATCATCCGTCGTGAAGTCGAAAGCGGATGCGGCCGCGCGTCGTTCCGCGGCGGCCAACCTGTCCGCGACTGTCATTGTTGGCGGGGTCAGGAGAGCGCTTGCGCGACGCCTCGCGCTGGGTGCATCTACCTTCAATGTCTGAGGATCGATCAGCCGCACACGGGCCGTCCCTAGCCTTGCCGCAAGCGTGCCAAGAAGCTGCTCCTGCCGTGCCGGATCGGCCTGCTTCACCGCATCGCACATGCGTCCGAGGGCGCTGACCCCGAACGAAGTCTCCATCGCCATGACCTGGCGCAGTAGGCTGGTAAATCGGTTGATGTAATTGCGCATTGCCGTCCGCAGCTCCGGAAGCTTGCGCTCACACGCTGAATCCACGGCCCCCTCGATCTGACGCAGCAGCCAGGACAAGGGCCGTCCATGGATTTCCTCGGAGGTGAGCCAAGGTGCGCGCTGCAGCAGCTGGGCTTCAGTATCCGCCAGCTTCTCCTGCGGCATCCGGAGGATGTCGTCGAGCAGGCCGAGAATCTCATCCCGATGACGCTCGGCGTTATCCGCCACCAGCCGTGCTGCGAATTCCGAGCGAAACCGGTTATCCAGAAAGTCCGCAAATTCGTCCCACGCGAGACGGCGCTCCATGGCGTCGCGTGCGAGTCCCCGGACGAGTCCGGCGAAGTATTCGATGTCCTCCTGCAGATCGGCAGTCACCCGACATGCGTAGTCCCAGGCATCCAGCAGGTCATCCGGGTCGAACGCCTGCAGAAAAGCCGCTAGGTGGCCTTTCGCGGAGCGCATGTTGCGCTGCCGCGTTTTCGACCGTGGGCGGTCCAGCTGCGCAAGGGCTGCGGTGACGTGCTTTCCTGGGCGGGAGAACCGGAACACCCGCTCAAGGGTCACCCGATCCGAATCGGACTCGAGCCAGCCGTGGGCTTCCAGATCACGGATGAGCGCCGAGGCAAGTTTCATCTCGTCGGCCAGCTCGATCGCGCCTTCCTCGTCGGCATCAAGCATGACCACTTTCGACCAATCGCGCGCCCGTACGACCCCTATAAACACCGCACGAAGACGCTCTCTCGTCATGGGCGCCGCTTGCGCAGCCGCGGCCCCGTAGAGCGCTTCGTGAAGTGCCTTCAGGCAAGCGGCCACGAGCTCCCGGCGTCCCCACGTTAGCGGACGAAAAAAGTGCTCTCGTTCGGGTGTGAAGAAGTCCAACGCGGTAATAGGGTCTTGAGCTGGGTTCTGCCCTGTCAAGTGTAGCGTGCGACTGCGTCAAACGCCTCTTGCACGGGAAGCAATCGCTCTCTTACGTTCTGTTCGCGCAACCTCGAAGGACCAGGAACGCTCGAATTGGCCAGGCATTTTCGAGGGATCGAGGATGCTCAAGACATCAACGCCCCCTTCCAGGCAAACAAACACACCAGCGGTGCTTTGTGCCAGCCGTGCCAACCGTCTTGCCGCTTTGAGCGACTCGCGGCGCCTCGCGGGATTGGAGAGGCAATCATCGAGATATTTGCCGACGACCAGACGGGCGACGCGTGCCTGGGTAATGCCGTTTGCGTGCCGCTTTTCACTCAACCGCTCAAGATTGATACAGCGGCTTTCGAGTACCAACAAGGGATGCAGGACGCTGATGGGATCCAGGTCGCCGATCACTATGGGAACTGCGAAGCGCTCGACATCGCGCTACTTCAAACCGAGGACGACAGAGAGAATGTCGATGTGCAGCAACTTCCCTTTCGTCCCCTTGAAATCGATCACCGCGGCGGTGTGATCATCAACCTTCGGATAATGCGCTTCGCCCTCAAGATATTTCGCGAGCAGTGCCGCATCGGCCCGAGTAGCCAGAAAGTCAGCATCCGCAGTCAGATAGGGACCTTCAAACTGCGGCAGTTGAATTTGGTAATGCTATACCCACGCGGTGAGCGACTGGCCGCCGACCAGAATGACGTGTTTCCAGTCCTTGAGACGGTGGATAGCACGGACGACGTTTTGGAGGTCGGCCGGTGTGAACTTTGGGTCCTCTCCCGGGCACCAGTTTCTTCAATAATTTCAATACTTTAAGTCCAATTTGTGATTTGATTCGAGAGCCGGTCGGCTCCGATGATAACGCTTGCGGGCGCGGTTGTTGGTCTTGAAAGCCCGCGAAGCTGGCGATTTCGTGCGGCCGTTGTCGCACTTGCCCCTGCCCGTTGCCGAAAGCAACCCGAAGCAGAAAGAACTCATGATCCGCGGGCGGGCGCCCTCTCGACAATTCCCGCCTGTCTTTGGCTGCTGCCGTGCGGCCGAAACGCTGGTCAGCTCGACTGTGATACGAATGCCGCGTATATTCGTATCTAATTCTGATACGAATAGTCGGCTCAATCGTGGCTCGATACATCTGGCAAAGTCCCGACTGGCCCCGCTGGCGCTGGTCTGAGGCCGTACTCACCGACACACTGTCGGCCGCCCAGCGCAAGCAAGACTTCCTGGCAGGGCTCGCTCAGGGTCTCGACGGTGATCACTTGAACTTTGCGATCGCCGAACTCACGACGCGCGAGACGGTGTCAACCTCCGCCATCGAGGGTGTGAAGCTTGACCCCAACGAGGTCCGCTCTTCGATTATGCGCCGCCTAGGTCTCGGCGCGTCCGACAGTCAAGCCGATCGGCTGAGTCCCGCGGCGAGAGGAATGATCGACGTCCTCGCCGACAGCACACAAAACTTGCAACCGCTGACACTGGAGAGACTCTTCGCCTGGCACCACGCCATCTTTCCTTCCGGCCGCTCCGGCCTGTCATTAATCCTGGTGGGCATGCTGCGCGGGGAAGAGCCCATGCAGGTCCTCTCGGGCCCGATCGGCCGCGAGCGCGTTCACTACGAAGCTCCGCCGCGAGACAGACTCGACACTGAAATGCATCGGTTTCTGACGTGGCTCAACAAACCGGAGGGCCTGAACAACATCCTACGAGCCAGTATCGCTCACCTCTGGTTCGAAACCCTGCATCCGTTCGAAGACGGTAATGGCAGGATCGGACGCGCTGTGTTCGATCTTGCGCTCGCACAGGCTGCCGCGTTCCACTCGGAAAGAACCTCGCGCCTCTGGGCCGTCTCCCCGATTATTCTGAAACGCCGCAAGGAATACTACTCGCAGCTCGAGAGCGCACAGAAAGGCAATCTCGATATCACAGAGTGGCTCATGTGGTCAGCAGCGAGCGTCGAACAGGCATGCGAAGAGGCGCGCGCGTGTATTGAACGTGTCGTCCAAATCGCGCACTTTTGGACCCGCCACCGGGAAACCCCTCTTACCCCGCGGCAGCGCCGACTGCTCGAGATGGCGCTCGCCCCAAACGACTCAGAAGACGGATGGCTCACCGCAAAGCGGGCCGCGAGACAGACCAAGGTAGAGCGTGTCACCGCGTCGCGCGATCTTGCCCGCATGGAAGAACTGGGTGTGATCGAGAAAGATCCCGCAGCTGGTGGGCGGAGCACGCGCTATCGGATACCCCTGTCCGAAAGTTCGCCGTCGCGACTCATCAAGGAACTGAACTGGACCTGACGGCTGAGCCAACGCAGTCGCCGCCGCGCAATCTTCGAGGAGGATGCAATGCCAGGATCGCGCGAACTCACGTCCAGCGAAGCTCAGCCCGCGATATCACTGTCGACATGCGCGGACTCCCGGAGGCCCACATCGTCGAGCACCATACGGCCATCACGGATCCGAGCAAGGTCGCCGGTCTGCTGAGCGCGATTGAGTGCTACTCGGGACGGCGGTTGTCGCAATTGGCGCTGAAACTCTCGCCTCTCCTCTTCGTGCGACCCGGAGAACTGCGCAAGGCTGAACGAGCGCATTTCGACCTGGAGGCCGCGAGTGGCGCATCCGGACGCCAGTCCCTCGAAAATCATCGGCACAGCCACCGGCCAGCCACATACGCAGTTCCGCGCTGCGTCGGTTTGCGGTAGTTGTATTGAAATTCGTTGCATTTCCAGACTCGCAGGAGAAACGGACATGACACAGGATGACTTTCTAAAAACAATTCAAGTGGATGGCATTCGCTTGGACGCCTTCGATTTGGACGGGCACGGCGACGAATGTTATGTAGTTGCGCATCGTGAAAGTCGGTGGGATGTCTACTATAGCGAGCGAGGGTTCGAAACAAATGCCCGCCATTTCTCGACCGAGTCTGCGGCGTTGGATTATCTCTTGCAAGCGCTTCGCGCTGATCCAAGCACGAAGGTCTGAACCCCACGAGGCGATCGGCCGTCCATGCAGGATCAACATCGTCATCGGCGAGTGGGACAATACAGATTCGCTGCCACGTCGGCTGCAAATCGTCGTTCTTGCTCGGCGGCGCTGAGTGACTCGTTGGAGGCGAGTGCAGCGTGTGGCGCAGATCTGCACTCACCTTCTGTCTAAAAAAGCAAGACGGTCTTCCGTCAACGCTTACGCTGGTCGCAGGCTTCCACTGGGGGAGCTCCCTTTTATTCGCGACGCTGTCGCGGCAATTGAGCCGGTCCCACTGCGACTCGGTGCGGCCACTCAAAATCCCAAGATCCGCCCACGGGGACACGGTTGGCCGATACAAGCTCGATGACCGCGCCCGAGAACCAGAGCGTTGGTCGTGCTACGGTAAACTCTATGCTACCTGCGATGCAGAACCGTCCTACTCCTGAGAATTGTTTTGATAGCTGCGTTGACTTCGCCTCTTGCGACATCCCCGATGGAGAATGCAGCACGCATCTCGTTCAAGACCTTGCAACCCATAGCGCTTACGCGGTCGAGTGCACGGACCAGCAATACGAGCCGCATTTCAGCGCGCTCCAGCCTGGGCTCGACTCTGCCTCGCGTCCCTCCAGATCGCGTGAACCGCTGCCTGAGTGTTTCGCAACGCAGCGGAGGGCTGCGACGCCTGGACAGGGCGCGTCAAACGTTCAGCGCATGGCATGTTGATTGTCAAGTCCAGGCGTAGAGAGTAGGATCTGCCGCGATGAACGATCTTCCTGCGGGAACCGCATTCGGGCTGTGATGCGTGGCGGAAGCTCCCGGCTGCGGAGTGATGGCTGATCAAAAACAAGGGAAGGGCTAAAAATGAAAGCTAGCCAGCTAATCGTGCCTTTGCTGCTCAACACTGTGTTTCTTGTGAGTCCTCCCGTGGTCGACGCGCAGGATCAGAGCGAGAGTTCTGTGCGCGCGACACTCCGCTCTCTGCAGGCACAGATCGACGAGCTTCATAAGTCACAATTCGAGGTTGTCTTCCGCGATGAGAGTCGCCACCTGGTGTTGGCGCCGGGGGAAACGGCGGTATTTGCGGTTACTTGCCAGGATGGTGAAGTCGTCGTGGCCGGTGGATATAACAGCAGTCCATCCGAGCTTCTACAGATCGTGCTCAATACGCCATTCTTCGATGGCGTGCACAGCGGCTGGCGCGTGGATTTCCACAATCACACGGACACGGAGGCAACCGTCGACACGCGAGTCACTCTCTCGTGTACGAAGGGTGTTGGACGTGGAACGTAACTCTTCGGTCGCGCGGTTCGACTTGCTCTACCCTTTAAACTGACTACGTGCTGCTCATGTCAGGGCCATTGCTTCCGGACCTTGCCAGCAGCCCTGTAGCCGCTGCGAAGTTCGGTCGTTAGCGCATCACGGGAAGACATGCCAACCGAGAATCTATCCAGCTGCATCTTGATCGACACCAACCTCCTAGCTGAACAAACGCGCTTGCTGCGTGCGGGACTTTGCGCAGCATGTGATTAGGGCTATGCAGCGGTGGGAGATTCAGGGAACCGGTCAGGATCTCGTGCAGCTTGAAGCGTTTGTGACAGAGCGTCCGGGTGAGCTGTATGTTGAGTTCACCGTCGACTGCGCTGTCGTCGGTTCGGCAGTGTTCGGCGCGACACGATTTGACGGCGGGAAGATGCGTTTCAAAGGCGACGGCTATTACGACCCGTACGGGACAATGACCCTGCCACGCATCTCCCTGGAAGCGCTCTTCGGCTCTGATGGCAGGGAACTGGATATCACGATCACAGAGTTCGCCGAATGCAGATTGAGATGGGCGAGCCGCGCGAGCAGTTCAGTATGCGCAAGCCATTGCTTGCGTTCATGGACGATCGGACTCAACAGCGCGACAACCGCAAGCAGGGCCGGCGGAAGCACAGGTGACGAATTCGAAATGCACGCCGTCCCAAGTAATTGGATATCGGCAACCGCGGATTCAAAGACCCTCTGACTTCATCTACAGGCTTGTTCCAGCCTACCGCGGGGACGAACGACCGCTTTCGAACTTGTCCTACTTCTTCGTTTCAGGTCCGAACTTGGCAAGCCAATCCGCGCGCGCGCGACGTCTGACTTGTTCGAGATGATTCTTCTGGCTCTGCGCAGAAAGCGATAGGAACCGCGATCCCGCGTTGCGGATTCAGAAGTGCCAGCGACGGGAGGGAATTGGGTCGGGATGAAACCACCCGGAACCCGAAAAGCGGAAAGGACATTGCGCGGTAGTGTGGCGGTTGGTGACCGCGAATTCAATTGCGGGTTGGGCCGATCGGAGATTTTGCAGTCGCGGTGGCCGCCAATTTTCGCCGGCCGTCTAACGGAAGTGTTGATATCGCGGTTTGTGGCAATGGGTCGCAGGAGCCGGTTTCCAACCCCCTGGTGATTGCGCCCTTCACCGCGCTGCCCCTCAACCATGTGATGACACCTGAAGAGCTTCTCGGCGCGGAGCGCTGGTACCGCCGCCGCTCTTTCAAGCAGCACCTGCAGCCGAATGACGTCCACTACGAGCTGGGTGCGGCTGACCGAGGCCGAACGCGCGGTGCTCGCAAGCACCCTCGATCACCTGGGTGTTGGAACGGTGATCCTAAATGAGGCCGGGCAGATTCTGACCTCGAGTGATACCGCCCGTGCGCTGCTGGCAGCACGTCACTGGGCGATAACCTCGGGAAACCCCCTCGTCGCACCCGACCGAGCCACCGATGAGGATCTGCAGAAGCAGATCCAGAGCGCACTCATGGCGCAGCCCGGCAACCCCGTCATCCACTGCATGACCGTAGCGGCGGTGCGCGAGTCCTCGCCCTTGCGACTGCTCGTGAAATCCATTCCACGCAACACGGCACTGGACACACAGCGACGCGCTGCGGTTGCACTCTTCCTCCGCGATGCGCTCCACTGCCTCGCGCCGCGGGCGGAAGTACTGCAGATGTTATTCGCCCTCACACCTGCGGAAGCCTGTTTTGCCCGGTTGATCGCCGCCGGCGCCAGCATGGAGCGCGCTGGCCGGCAACTCGGAATCACCCGCAACACGTGCAAATCGCGCCTGCGGTCGATCTTCATCAAGACCGGCGCGACACGTCAGGCCGCGTTGGTGGGTCTGCTTCGGGACAGCCTGGTGTGGCTTTAGTCTTACTGTGCGCCGGGCTGCCCTGGCTGCACGCAAGGAATCAAAATCACGATGCCTGCCATCGTGAAGATCCGCCAACTCGAGCTGATCACGGCCATCCCTCCGACCTCACGGATAGACTGTGCGGCCCAGCCCGCAGGTCGCCCTCAATCGCAAATACCGCAGTGGACCGCTCAGGAGCGGCCAACGCCCTACCGGCTGCTGGTCATTGCGAGCAACCGCGAGGACCGGAATTTCTGTGGAAGTGTGCTGATGTTCATGACCTTGCCTGCCGAGCCACCGCACCTCGCCAAGAGCCCAACCGCGGCGTCGGCGTATCTCGTGCAAGGCGATCTCATAGCTGCCCTGAGCCTCGCGTCGGAATTCCCGCAATTGCGTTTTCCGCCACTCGAAGAGTCGCTGCAACCGATGGACTGAACGAGTTCAACAGCTGAAAAAGCGGCATATACCGCTTCTTTCACATGAGGTTCTACGGTGAGCAGCGCTGCCCACCGTTGTCGAACCGGCCTTCGTCGCTCTCGATGAGTCCGTTGCGCACAGTGAAGAAGTTCATGATCGGCACGTCGAACGCGAAGCCCGGCGGCTTGTTCTGGACGTTGAGCCGCACGGCGACACGGTCGCCTTGCACGACATACTCGTGTACCTCCACGCCGATGTTAGGGAATGCGTCGAACAGTGCCTTGTAGGTGCGCCGCACGTCCTCGCGTCCGTGCCGCGGCTGGCAGAAGTCCGATGCGGTGATCTGCGCCTCAGGGGAATACAGGTTGACGATCTCGTCGAGGGCGTGCCGATTGACGGCCGCGAATTTGGCCTCGATCGCCGATTGGGGAGAGGTCGTCGATAGCGCAATGGAAGCACAGCCCGATATCAACGTCAGGGCCACGATCGACGACGGTATGAGGATTTTCACTTAGCATCCTGATGTGGTTATTGCAGGTTCAAGAGCGGCATGCCACCGGCCGGCTGCATCGAAGGATAGCGTGTCCACCGCAGACTGTAAGTGTCGCGGGGTCTGAGGGCCGACGGGTCTCCCAAAATTCAAGGTTGAACCTCAGAAGCTCCGACTACCATAATTTGTTGGAGAAGGTCGACGTAGGCGGGCGAAGCCAACAGGAGGTTCCTTAGGTCACGGTTTGCGAACCAGCGGATCTCGTCATGTTCCTCCGGGCAAGTGTTGAAGGGCGTCCCTCGCCACTGGGTGGCGACAAACATGTGATGTTTGCCGGGACCGTAACGCGCAGGATCCGGCTCCGAGAACACGCCGAACTCGAGAGCACGCAACACCTCGATGCCCAGTTCCTCATTCATTTCCCGCGCGAGGGCGGCCTGCGGTGATTCGCCCTCACGACAGTGGCCGCCGATGATGTCCCACGCGCCCGGATAGTACTCACGGTCCGCACGACGACGAGCCAGTAGGATCCGGCAATCTCTGACGAGAACCCCTCCCGACGTGACTCTCATCGTCGTGATCGGCAGCAATGCCGCATCGGCTCGGGTAGCCAGAAAATCATCATCCGCAGTTAAGTAGGGGCCCTTAAACGGCGGCAATTGGATTTGATAATGCTGCACCCACGCGGTGAGTGACTGGCCGCCGACCAGCATGACGCGTTTCCAGTTCTCGAGGGAGTGGATAGCGCGGACAACATTTTGGAGATCGGCCGGTGTGAACCAGCCGTAGTCGGCTTCGCCTAGAGACTATTGTGACCAACGTAGTCAGTCAAAACGCGGCGCTGCCGCCCTCTCCAAAACGCCGCTTTGGCAACGGCGGCGCCGGATAACGCCCCATCTTCGAGTTCCAATACGCCCATGAGCGCGGATCGATTATCCCGGGAGGCGCTCGGGGACTGCCACCGAAGAATCCAAGCACGGCTGAGATCCGTCAACCCGTCGGAAGATCATTCCTGGCCTCAAGATCGTGACTAGCCAGCATGTCACCGCCACCGCGGTCCGAATACGCCTCAAATTTGGTAGCGAGGAATCAACATGCAGTCGGTGCTCGGCGGATCGCAGGGCACGAGTTTCCCGTCGTCGGATCTCTCGGTGCAGTTCCGCGCTGGCGCCGAGTAGTAGCCTTCGATGCTGCTTATGAATCCGCTGTCAGAGACAGCCACGACGGGCAGCAGTAGCCCAATTGACAGCATCGACACCCGACTGATGTAACCCACGTGAATACTCCTTCCAGTGTTTAAAACGCCAGGACTGCCCCCATCACTGATGTTCATGATGGTGGTATGACCGATCGCACCGCCCGAGCTGAACACTACAATACTCAGACAATATCGCGTACGCTGCAGCACTCGCGACTCAAGAAAATATGGCGGGGTGTTCGAACTTGACGGGGCGCTCGAACTTGAAACTTCATGCAGGCAATCGCCTCGGGATCCTCTGTTGGCTGCTGCTGGCAGTTTGCCCGGGTGGCCCGGGTCACGTCGCGCTCGCTCAGACCTGGACCGCGGATAATGGCAATGGAACCTACTCAAATCCACTGTTCTTCGATGAGCTCGCCGACCCGGACATCATTCGAGTTGGTAATGATTTCTATCTGACCGGGTCGTCGATGCACGCCATGCCTGGCCTGGCCGTGCTGCACTCGCGCGATCTGGTCAATTGGGAATTCGAGTCCTATGCGCTCAACAAACTGGACTTGGGCCCCGAATACCGGTTGGAGGATGGAAAAAACGTTTACGGCCAGGGCATCTGGGCACCCAGCTTCCGTTACCACGGCGGGACCTTCTATATCTTCGCCAACGTCAACGGCAAAACCACACAGATGCTGCGCTCGCATAGTCCGCGAGGTCCGTGGACTCTAACCGCTATGAAACGGAGCTTCCACGATCTGTCCGTTCTCTTCGACGATGACGGCAAGGTGTACGTGGTTTGGGGATATCAGAACATCCATATCGCGCAGCTCGATGCCGATCTGACCGACATCATACCGGGCACCGAGCGTGTGTTGATTGAGAAAGATCAGGGTATGGGAGAAGGCCTGCACCTGTACAAGATCGGCGGCCGCTACTTCCTGACGAGCGCCTGGTATCTGGATGTCATGCGCTTGCCCGTCGCCCGCGCCGACCGCATCACCGGCCCGTGGGAGGTGAACCAAAACATCAATCGCGGCGAGCAGTTTGGCCAGGTGTTGGGCTGGCGCCTGAGTACCTTCCGTCCGCCACTGAGCACGACTCCACCCTATGACGAGTTGCCGCCAGACCCGTCCGCGATCGGGAGAATGGCAATTCATCAGGGTGGCTTTGTGGACACCCCCGCGGGCGAGTGGTGGGGGCTGACCATGGGAGAGGAGAATGCCGTAGGCCGTGTGACGGCGCTTTCGCCCATTACCTGGCAGGACGGCTGGCCCTACTTCGGACTGCCGGGAAATCTCGGCAGAACTCCGCGCACCTGGATCAAGCCGAAAACCGGCGGTAGCGAGCGGCCGCACGCCCCGTATATCCGCAGCGACGATTTTTCCAACGCGCAATTGCAACCCGTCTGGCAGTGGAATCACGTTCCTGTTGAGTCGAAGTGGTCTCTCACCGAGCGCCCCGGCTTCCTGCGCCTGCACACTCTGTCCGCAACCAATTTATGGGATGCGCGCAATTCTTTGACTCAACGCGCCGTGGGTCCGCATTCGATTCCAACGGTAGTCATGGACGCAACCGGTCTCCAGCCTGGTGATGTTGCAGGCCTCGCCTTGTTGATCCAACCCGACGCTTGGATCGGTCTCATGAGGGATGAGCGCGGTCTGACGCTGATCCAGCATGATGGCCAGACAATGCGCGATCAACTCGTGCCCGCCCCAACAGGCAGAATCTGGTTGCGTGCCGACTGCGACTATGCGAGTCAGTTGGCGCGATTCAGCTACAGCACTGACGGCAAGGCATTCCGGGCCACCGGCGAGCCCTTCGGCGAGCCCTTTCGCATGGTCACCATTGGCGTGACCTTCCAGGGCGTGCGGTACGGGCTCTTCGCCTTCCATCGCGGCGAAGCCGAGGGGGGCTTTGCCGATTTCGATTCCATCGAGGTACGAGAGCCCAATCCGCACGCCCTGACGCGCCCTATTCCATACGGCGAGCGCATACAGCTGTATACGCGGGCCCGTGACACCATGTTCGCCCTTGGCCGCGCGGGGACCTCGATTACCGCCACGGCAAAGGCCGCGACCACTTTCAAAGTTGTAAATCAGCAGCTCGGCCGTGTCGCCTTGGAAATCCAGGGTGCGTTTATCTCAGTCGGAACCGACGGCACCGTTTCTCTTCGTCGCGGACGACCCTCAGTGGGGGAAACGTTTCAGTGGATCGAGACCTTCACCGGGGAGCTGACTCTTCTGTCGCTTAAAACGAATCGCTATCTACGCGTCAATGTGGAGAGCGGAACGATTACCGCAGACAGCGTCGGGCCCGAACCCGGCGGCCCGGAGGGCGTGCGCTTCAGTTTGCACCGCTGAGGCTTCGGGTGTATGACCCACTTTCAATTTCCAGGTGATCCTCAGGAGTGGTGCAATGCTGACGCAGGACTCGTCACTGCCGGAGCTGGATCTGCGGTTCACGCATGCGTTCGATGTTCGGATCAATTTCGACAAGCGTTGGGTGATTGGACCGATCTCGGGAGGCGCCAAAGTTGGCTATACGTCCGTCGGAGAGGGCAGTATCGTCAATGGACCGCGTCTGAACGGCAAGGTAGTTGACTACAGCGGTGCCGACTGGCCCACGGTACGGCAGGACGGAGTGGTGGAACTCAACGCGCACTACATGATCGAGGCTGACGACGGCGCGCGCATTTACATCCGCAACATGGGATATGTGCACGGACCCTTACGCGCACCTGGGCAGCTAACCGACGAGCCGCCAGCCATATCGGCGTACTTCAGATGTACGCCTTACTTCCGCGCTCCCATCGGGCCACATGATTGGTTGAACCGCACCGTAATCGTTGGCGTTGGGTCACGGCGGCCGCAGTTACGGCAGGAGGACCCGCCGGATCACTCACTGTTCCGGTACTACGCCATATTGTAAATGGCCGCTGGACTTCGGGCGCGACAGCCGGCCCCGGTATCAGTGGTGGAACGGGGTGTCTCACCAGATGAGACGGCGACTCCCACTATCTCGGGTGTAGTGTTCCGAGGGGTCCACGCAACTCCGCCGGAACGGACCTGGGAGAGAGCGTGCCCGTTGTCATAGATCTAGCTGCGTTCATCAACGCGCATCCCCTAGCGCGTCTCCACGTCCGAGTCGCGCTCCTATGCGCATTGGTGTTGTTCCTGGATTCCTTTGACTCGGCCGCGCTCGGATACGTCGCGCCGGCGCTCACAGAGCATTGGCACCTGCCTCGGGGAGCATTGGGGCCAGTGTTCGCCTTCGGCTTCCTCGGTCAGCTGATCGGAGCAGTCGTGGCCGGTCCGGTCGCCGACCGTATCGGACGCAAGCCCATCATCGTCGCCGCCTGCATTGCGTTTGGCCTGGGCGCGCTGGCCACGACACAGGCGCGCTCCCTGTCGGACCTGCTGACCCTGCGGCTTCTAACCGGCCTCGGCTTGGGTGCAGCCCTGCCGAACGCGGTTGCCCTCACGACTGAATACAGCCCCCTCGCCCACCGGTCACGAATGTTGGTCCTGGTATTTTGCGGAATCACACTGGGCTCAGTGGCGGCAGGCCTGGGCGCGGCGCGGTTGCTTCCGCTCTATGGCTGGGCGAGCGTGTTTTGGGTTGGAGGTCTCGCACCCCTGGTGTTTGCCCCGTTGCTCGCGCGTGGCTTGTCCGAATCACCCTTCCTGCTGGCAATCAAAGGGAATCGGGATGAGCAGATCGCCTCGATCCTGCGCCGGATCAGCCCCGACGTGCCCTCGAACGCGCAATTCAGGCTGCGGGAAGATCATGGAACCACGTCCAGCCCGAAGCAACTGTTCACCGCCGGCCGATCGCTCGCGACCCTGCTCCTGTGGGTGGTCGTCTTCATGAACAATCTCGAGATCTACGTTTTCGCGAGCTGGCTGCCAACCCTCGCGCGGGCCTCGGGGCTCGCGGAACAAGCGAGCGTGTTGACGGGAGTTGCGCTGACGGCAGGGGGATTCGCAGGCACGCTTGCTATGGGTTGGCTGCTCGATCGTTTTCCCATCGAGCGCATGATGGCAATCAACTATGTCGCCGCGGCAGCCTTTATTGCATTACTCGCGTTCGTCGCCGGCAACCGGGAACTGATGGGCTTGATTTCCGCCGCCACCGGGTTCTGCATCGTAGGGGGCCAGACAGGGGCCAATGCTTTAATCGCGTATCGGCATCCTACCTTCATCCGTGCAACTGCGCTGGCCTGGGCACTCGGCTCCGGCCGTGTCGCCTCCATCATGGGTCCCCTCGGCGCCGGATGGATCATTTCGTTGGGCTGGTCCACTCGGGCAACCTTTCTGTTGGCGGTTGTTCCGGCGCTGTGTGCGTCGGTCGCCGTCCTGCGCCTGCCCTCGCCTGCATCACAGACTGGAGTATCCGATGTCAGGGTTTGAGCCGATCCGGGGAAACCGCATCGCATTGTTAGTCGCGACGCTTGGCTGCCTGGCCGGAACGCAACTGAGTTTCGCCGAAGAACCCGCGCCTGTTGCCCTCACGCGTTTTGGTCCCGTTCGCGGCACGGTGGAGCAAGGCATCGACGTCTTCAAGGGTGTCCCCTACGCCGCGCCCACAGGCGGTGCGAACCGCTTCCGTCCACCGAAACTGCCCAAGCCGTGGACATCCGTGCGCGATGCAACCCAGTTTGGGGACAGATGCCCGCAATTATCCGCGCCCTCCAGTGGCGCTTGGAGCTCATGGGTAGAACCCACGCATGCGAGTGAAAACTGCCTTACCTTGAATATATGGACGCCAGGCATCGGTGACGGGAAGAAGCGGCCGGTGATGGTCTGGCTGCATGGCGGCGGCTACTCGGTCTCCTCAGGAGCCAGCTCCGTGTTCGATGGAACCCGCCTCGGCCAGCGCGGTGATGTCGTGGTCGTCACGCTGAATCACCGGTTGAACCTGTTCGGGTATTTATACCTTGCCGGGATCGGGGGTCCGGAGTATGCCGATTCGGGTAACGCCGGCCAGCTCGACATCATTGCCGCGCTGCATTGGATTCGGGACAACATCGCCGGCTTCGGCGGTGATCCCGCTTCGGTGATGATCTTCGGCGAGTCAGGGGGTGGCGGCAAAGTCGGAACACTCATGGCCATGCCCGCCGCGCAGGGTCTTTTCCATCGAGCCGCCATGCAGAGTGGATTTGCCGTGACAGCCATCTCACCCGAGGTTGCGCAGGGAATGACCAACTCGCTGCTGGCGGCCCTGCACTTGCGACGCGATGAAGTCTCTCGCTTGCAGGCAATGTCCGTCGATAAATTATTGGCAGCCCTGCAGCAAGTCACTCACGGAATGCCATTCGGGTTGGGCCCCGTCGTAGATGGGCGATCACTGCCGCGACACCCTTTTACGCCGGATGCACCTGACGTATCAGCAGAGGTCCCGCTACTCGTTGGCTACAACAGGGACGAGACCACAGTGCTCTTCCCTCCGGCCGGCGCGTTCGACCTTGATTGGAGTGGTCTCGAAAGGCAACTCGTGTCGCAGAACCTCCCGGGCGATGTGGCCTCGTTCGTGAGGGGGCTCCGGGAAATCAGGCCCTGGGCCACACCCAGTGACCTTTACTTCACCATCACGACCGAGCGAGGCATGGGCAGGAACGCCCGAGCGGTCGCGGAACGCAAGGCCGCCCTGGGCCGTGCGCCCGTTTACCTCTACAAGTTGGATTGGACCACACCGGTAGAAGGAGGCAGGCTGCGAGCGCCGCACTCGCTCGATGTGCCCATGGTATTCGACAACGTGGCCCGATCCGAGTCTTTGATAGGCACCGGGATCCAGGACGCTCAGAAGGTTGCCGACGCAATGAGCGCGGCGTGGCTGGCCTTCGCCCGTACCGGGTCTCCGAACGCGCCCGGTTTGCCATCCTGGCCGCCCTTCAACCCTGAGCAACGTCCGACGATGGTCTTCAACACCGTCAGCCGCGCTGTAAACGATCCCCTATATCGCGAGCGGCAGTTGCTGGCGCCGGTCACCCCGCCGCCGGCCAGCCCATGAGCCAGGGTGGACGTCACACCCTGGTTGCGTGTTCGTCGGGCCGCACTGCCTCAGAAATTCAACCTCACACCTGCGCGATAAGCCCGACCCAGGGCATCGAACAGTAACATGTTCGTCGAGCCCTGACTGCTCGGGGCTACCGGCGGATCGCGGTTGAAGACATTCTGCACACCGAAGAACAGCTCCAGCGTGTTGTTCTTGACCTCCATCAGACGGTAGCGCGCGCCAAGATTGAAATACACCGCACCTGCCACGTGGTTGTCATTGATGCTGTTGGGAAGATTGACGTTGTACCCTGGCTGCTCGGGGCCGATCAACGTGGAGTCGAAGATACCGGCGCCGATCCAGCGGGTTTCCATGCTCACCGAGAGCGGACCGGTCGCGTACGTGAGCAGGCCGTCCATCTGCCAATACGGCAGTCCCGCGCCACCACCCGACACATTGTTGCCGCTGACACCTGCCCGGTCGATCGACAACCCGGTGATATCAGTTGTCTTCAGGTGCTCCAGGCGGGTTGCAAGCAAGTTGAAGTCGACCGTACCCGGCACTTTCGCAAACACGCGCGCAAGGGGCAGATGATAGCCCAGCTCGATGTCGAAGCCGCTCGTCTGCAACCGGTTCAGATTGAGAGAGAGTGTCCTGACCTGATCCACCGAGCCGCTGCTGCCGAACGTGACGAGGTTACAGTAGCTCCCCTGCAGGCGGCACCGATCGACAATGAGCTGCGCACTCAGCGTGGAAATCGCACTCTTCAGGTCGATGTCGTAATAATCTACGGAAGCGCGTAGTCCCTCGAACCGGCCGGAGCCATCCACGGTAAATCCCGCTGTCGTGGTCGTGGCGGACTCGGGCGTGAGCTGGGTGTTACCGCCGCTCACTGTCGGTGTCAAGACTCCGCTTACAGTTTGAAAACCACTGGTCAATGGACTGTAGAGCTCACTGACATTCGGCGCGCGGATATCGCGCGAGTGCGTCGCCCGCAGGCGCAACCAACTGACCGGCTCGTAAACAGCGCCATATTTCCACGTAGTCACGGTTCCGCTGGTGTCATAGTTGGTCAAGCGCACTGCGCCGTTCAGAGCCAATGAGTCGGCCCAGGGCACATTGCGGGCCAGCGGCACGTCGGTTTCCAGATAACCCTCCTTCACGCGAATCGTGCCTTTGGCAATTGAGCTGTTGAAAACATAAAAGCCACTCGTGGTGGAGATAGGATCCGCGATTGTGGATACCTGATTGGTACGATACTCGAGCCCCGCCGCCAGCGGGACGGTTCCCGCCCAGGTGTGAAACAGGTCGCCCTGTAAGTTCGCCGCAACCACGTGCTGTTTGAAATTCTGCACCTGGGTCGCCGTGCCATACAGGTAGTCTTTCGCTGCGGCCGAATAGTTATTCAGGCCGAACAGGTTCACCGGCTTACAGCCATTTGCCGGGTTCGTCACAGTGGAGCGGCAGACGACCTGGCCAGTGGCCGGATCGATGACTGCATCGGCTGCCAGCTGTATCCGCGTTGGCTGACCCGGTGCGAGCGGCGTGCCCTCGATCTGTTCCTGGATTCGATTATTCCCGACGACTTGCCGGTATTCTGTAGTCCCGAACTGATAGTAGGCATCCCATTTCCAGTTATCGCTGATCTGTCCCTTCAGTCCCGCCAGAACGCGGTAGAGATCCATGCTGGTGCGATTGTCCGTGTATCCGAAATCATCCCCCAGGCGCCCCAGCGTGAAGGTGGTGGCGCTCGTAAGTGGCGCGCCCGCGGCGGTCAGCGCAGAGCGAACACCATCTGGCAGGTACGGGTTATCTCCACGGATGGTGATAGTGCTGCCCGCACTGGTATCGCGTGTTTGCGCCCCGCGCCCGTCGGATGTGACCCGCCCGTAAGAGAATTGCATTGAGCCCTTGAGGTTGTCGGTGACGTCATAGTCGAGCCCGAGAAAGCTCACGTAGCGATCTGTCGGGACCACCATGAGCGGCGCCCCAATGAAGCCGTTGTAGCCCTGGCCACCCGCCATGAATGTGGAGTTGTTCGGAAACACGAGCCCGTACTGAAATGGGTATGGCGTGCCATCGGGCCGGAACGCTGTTCCCCGGAGCGGGCTGTTCACAACTGTTCCGTTCACACGCACCGGGCTCACGATGAGCCCACCCGGAACGGCGGTCACGGTGTGAGAGCCGGCCAGAATGTTGTTGGC
>Ga0068863_100002320_pt1 | contig 18921 bp, 16 predicted proteins | sample KBSSwiS62_FD_66596 | JGI IMG/M metagenome (GOLD analysis project Ga0068863, IMG submission 66596) | Switchgrass rhizosphere microbial communities from Kellogg Biological Station, Michigan, USA - KBS Switchgrass S6-2 | ecosystem: Host-associated > Plants > Roots > Rhizosphere > Soil ...
GTCGTCTCCCGCAGCGGCACCCTCACCTACGAGGCCGTCTGGCAGCTCACCTCGCGCGGCCTCGGCCAGAGCACCTGCATCGGCATCGGCGGCGACCCCATCAACGGCACCAGCCACACCGACGCCGTCCGCATGTTCAATGAAGATCCCGATACCGAGGCCATCATCCTCATCGGTGAAATCGGCGGCACCGGCGAAGAAGACGCCGCCGCCTACATCAAGGAACACGTCAAGAAGCCCGTCGCCGCTTTCATCGCCGGGGCCACCGCCCCTCCAGGACGCCGCATGGGCCATGCCGGCGCCATCGTCTCCGGGGGCAAAGGTACCGCCGCCGGCAAGATCGAGGCCCTCAAGGCCGCCGGGGTCGGCATCGCCCACACCCCCGCCGAAATGGCCGACGCCCTCATCAAGCGGATGAAGTAAAAGGTAGCCGTCGGCCTCCCGGCGACGGTGCAGTCTGTAATGGCGGTCCGTGACCGCCGTGCCTTTTCCTCCGTGTTACCCGTCGCATTCCATGCGACGGTGCAGTCCCTCCTCCCACTCCAATACCCGGTATCCCGGGCTTGTCGGGAGCCCTCGCTCATGTTCCCCTTACCGGAATAGCTTGCTACTGCTTTCTCCATGCCTTCCTCGCAAAATAGCTCCCGCCTTCTCGGCGTCGAACTCACCCGCGGCATCGCCGCCTATGGCGTGATTGTCATCCACGCCGGCCTGGTCTGCGAAAGCGTCCGCACCCCTGCGGTGATCTCCCTCCAATATTTCTTCTGCCTCACCTGCGTTCCTTTCTTCCTCGTCGCCTCCTTTTATTTCGCCGCGCTGTCTTCAAACCAAACCGAAGCCTTTCTCCCCTGGTTGAAGCAAAGATCTCATCGTCTCCTCGTTCCCTACGCCCTTTGGACCCTGATCTATACCGGGCTGCAACTCCTTCAGGTTCTGGCTCATCCCGGTCGCATGGACGGACTGCGCCAGCTTTTTTCCGATCCACTCGGTCGATTCTTTTTCGGCGCCAGCGGCATGGCCCTCTACTTTTTGCCCCTTCTCTTCATTGGACTCCTGGTGCAAAAAATTCTCGCCCCCGTCTTCGCCCGTGGCTCACCCCTCGTCCTCGGCCTCGGTTGTCTCATCGCCCTGTTCATTTCGTCGGCCATGCTTCTCACCGGCAACGACGACATCTTCAGCCCGCTCCCCCCTTTCCAGCCCCTTCTCTCTTCCTGGTTTGGCAGCGAACCAAGCCTGTTTTGGTCAACCTTCGCCCCGGTGCGATTCTTCCTCGCCTTTGTTGCCCTCGCCCTCCATTGCCTTCCCTATATTTTCCTCGGCTGGATCGGCGCGCGCCTGGGCTCATGGCCCCTCACTTCCCCCTCCCATCGGGCCTTCACGGCCATCCCGTCCCTTTTGCTGTTAATTTGGGTCCCCGTGGCAGGTTATGCCCTCCTCACCCCTCTCCTCGGTTGTGCCGCCCTCCTGTTGGCGATCTCACTTTCCGGGACCGGGACCAGTCGCTGGATTGTACTGGTCGGCCGTTATTCCTTCGCCATCTACCTCATGCATCAAGTCCCCCTGGAAGTCATCAAATTTGCCTGCCACGGCCATCTGCATCTCCTCACCCTCCCCCTCATCTTTCCGATCTCCCTTGCGGTCTTCGTGGCCTGCTTCGCCGTCGCCTGGCTCGCCGATCAATTCGGCAACAAACTGGCCCGCGCTGCCATGGCGTTGCCATGAATCGCGTTCCCCTCCTCGTTTGGAGCCTCTTGCTCGCCGCCACGGTGCTCCACGCCCAGGATACTCCCCCTGCCCTTAAGCCCTTCGGCAACCCCGCCACCACCAAGCCCTATACCCATCTCGTTCTCGGCGAATCCTTCGGCTCAACCAAGTCGGGCGCCACTGTCACGCAAATCGGCACCGGTTCCGCCGAAACCGATCTCCTCAGGCGCTGGATGTTCGGCCAGAATGGCTGGCTCGGCTCCGCTGGAAAAAACATCTCCCTCCAACCCGACCACCTCTTCATCCGCCTCGCCTACGATCCCACTTCCGTCCCTCCCGGCTTCGACAACTCCGGTAAACCCTCCGGCTGGGGCGATGCCTTCCAGTTGACTTCGGAAATATCGCGTAGGCTCGCCCTCATCCCCGCGGACGAAAACCACTCAACCTACATCGAAGTCCGGGAAAAACTTCCCCAGTCTCCCGAGGCCTGGCCCGACCTCTGGCTCTATTGCAACCACGACGACTACCGCGCCGGCCCTCATCGCAGCGAATCGGAGCTCGATATCCTCGAGACCAATGAAATCTTCTACAAAGACCATGTCTTCCGCCCCGACATGTTCGTCGCCACTTCGCATGGCCTGAAAGATGGAAAAGGGACCATCGTCGATCAAAAATGGATCAAACCTGGCCCAGCCCGTATCGCCGACGATTTCCACGTTTATGCCTGCGAAATCCACCGCAAAAACGGCCAACTCTATTGGAATATCTTCTTCGACGGCAAACTCCAGTTCAGCTCGAAGAAGGACTGGAACTGGACCGCCCCGCCCCCGACTCTCATCGTCGGCGGTTGCGCCGTCCTGAAACCGGGCCGGCAGCCCTCCGTCCCCAGCGACGGCACCGTCATCGACTGGGTCCGCATCTGGCAAAACTGACGGCCTTCGCTTCCTCTCCAAGGCCCACGTGCCAGCCGAACATTCCTTCGTCATCCCGGGACTCAGGTTCTACGGATCAGGCGAAATCCGCTCATAGACCGCAAAATTGTATCCCCGTGGAGAGTTGGCGACAACGACCCCCGCTATTCGAAAGGGAGTAAAATTGCCAAAGTAACTTCTAATCAGCCGATAATGTTCTATCTCGGGGGGATTGGCCCGGTAGGGATCAATCTGCTGTACCAGCAGCGTGTCTCCCAGGGCTGCTCCGTGGTCCTTCTTGAGTGCGTTTGCATGATGAGCGTCTGGATCAAGCTGGACAATATTCAGACCCGTTTGGTCGTCAAAAAGAGTGAATAATGCTCCGGTGATATTCAAGATAGGATGAGTTTTCTTTATTTCATTCACCAGCATAAGTGCCTGGCGACGAGACAAGGCCGTATCGACGTAAGGACGAATCAGGATGTCCCGCATGAAAGGAACCGCTGTAATCAAACCGGCCAAAATTGCGGCCCATGACCACGCCCTGTAACGAAAGGCCCGTGGTTGTCGTGAAGAATCTTCCCCGGTCCAATTCAGCCAGGGAATCAGGAATACGGGCAGCAGACAGCTGACATTATAATTTCGGATATCCGGAGCAATCAGGATGATCAGGATGACTATGCCTGCCAGGCTGCAACATAAACCGACCGGCCAGCGGGCGCGTCCTTGCCCTAAAGCCTGGCCGGCAATGAAGAAAAGCGGAAAGCACCAAAATAAGATCATGGGCTGGCTGCAGGCAAAATTAAACATCCAAGACTTGATAAAGCCCACCAGTCCCTCCCCTCTGGCGCCCTCGCTGGCCTGGGCCTGCGCGATGATGCCATGGAGCCATTGTCCAAAATCGAATGGATAAAATAAAAAGGTTGCCGCAAAAACAAGCAAGGCCACGATCGCAGCCGTGGCACATAGCCGCAAACACTCCGGCCAGTGCACTTTTACCGCGTAAACACCTAGAACAATCAAAGCCAGGAACAGGGCCGGAAGCGGAGAAGTCGCCGCCACCAGGCCAATGGTCACCCCTGCGGCGACGATTTTCCCCCGGGGATTCTTCGCCCAACAATACCAGAGCGTTCCCAGCATCGTCCAGGTGCACACCATTAAGTCAGGTCGTCCCAGAAAACCTTGCAGCCATGTGGCCAGCACCATGGGCAGGACGAGGCGGACCACCGCCGCCATCCCATCGACAGGACGGTCGGAAAAAATCAAAAGGCCCGCACTTAGCAATGTAATGGCTTGCAGGAAAAACTGGGCCCAACTGACGCCCTCATAGGTCGGCTCAGGCATGAGCAGGCTGCCCACCATTTGAAAGAGAAAACCATGCCAGATAAACCGGCCATCCTGGGCCGGAGAATAATTCACTCCATAGAAAGTGGTGAAGAGGTGTCCGCTTTTTTCATAGTTCAACATCGGCGGCAAATAAAACACGCTGTCTCCGTCGCTCGGATGCGGAAATCCGATCGTTAACCAACCGCTGATGCTGATCAAGATCACGGTCCAGGCCACACCTATCCATCGCCAAAGGTTAAGCTTCCTTCCTGCCGCGGTGGTTTCAGCCGGCGATGGCCCTCTCCATTTTTCCATACTGTCCTTTATTGAAGACTGGCGGCTTTTCTATTTCAAAACATTCCTTGATCTCAAAAATCAACTGGATAAAAAATGGGAATCTTCTGGCTTCTCCAAAATATTCAGACCGGTCGCTTCACCTCGGCCCTTCTCTTCTCTTCGCGAATCCTATTTTCGCTGCCCGCCCAATCGCAGCAACGCGATGACCACCGGTGTCCCCATCACATAAACCGTCAGTAGCGAAAGACTCTGCTGCATCGCATCGAGTGATCCCGCATAATTCTCCGGCGAGGCAATCGGCGGCTTGGCCGGATCAACCACCGGTGTAATGACCAGCCCCAGCGCCATCAGCGCATAATAAATCACCGGCTCGCTCCAGAAGAGCGCGGACGTCGTTGGCCCCGCAGGCACCGGCAACGGATTTCTGCTCTCGTAAAAGAGATGGATCACCATGAACACAAAAACCGTGCTGAACCACCCGACGTAATTGTGCAACGGAATCCCAAAGTACGCGCCCCCATCCCGCCAGAGCCACTCTCCACTGATCGTCGATTGGTACGGGTCCATCACCACATCCCATCCCGACATCAACAATGCCCCACAAAGCGCCACGCCGGGAATCCGCCAACCATGCGGCGTCCCCAAGTCTCCCAGGATCGCCCGCGCCGTGATCAGACTCGCATACCCCATGCTGACGTACCCGACTTGGATCATCAGCGGAACCCCGAGCAACTTCGGCCCCAGCAGGTCGGTATAATGATAGCTCCCAAACACCAGCCCCGTCGCCACTCCCACCGCCTCCGACGTAAAACTCAACCCCATGGTGATCCCCATGAAAACCGCGATCCGTTTCCATCCCCACGCCAGTCCTCCATGCACCACGGTAAAGATCAGTCCCAGAAGCAGCGTCACCACCGCATTCACCCCATCCGGCACCCCAATGATCGGCCCCAAATTCAGGACCAGGTTGCCCACCAGGACAGCAATAGTTACTCCAACGAGAAACTTGGATGCGGATGGAGAGAATATCATTTTGATTTTTTCCTGCTGCCCCTCGGCATAGTTTTGGCCGCAACCACGACCGTTATTTTTTCGATTGGCTCAGGCACCTTCTGCAACTCGACCTTCTTATAGTCCCGCTTGGATCTCCATTTCTTCGGAAGTCGCTTTCCATATGGCGGTAGGATTTTGGCTTTCTCTACTCCCACGATAAACAAATGCTCGATCACCCGCCAAAACTCATCTTCGGATAGATTCGACTTCATGTAATTAAAAACCCGTGCTTCGACCACACCATCGTTGTGATTAGTTGGATCTGTCAGATGCTCGAAGGAAGGATACATGGGATGGTCCTTATCGATGTTAGGGTTCAGTGGAATGTCACTGAGGTACCCACGCACTTGGCCATCTTGTAGGCATCTTTTTACAGCATTGGTCTTGCGTTCTATGCCGTAATTTCCAGTTTTGCACCAAGCAACCCAGTGATCAGGTATGTTTTCCGCCTTTATTTGCCTCGTGAATGAGGCATCCCGTATTTTTTTGTATTCTGGAAGGCGCCTAAACTCTTGCCTCACCTTGTCTCCCTCACGCCAAACATGAGTCAAAGGCGTAATAATATTATGCCGCCACAGCTCTCCCATCTCAACCGCGGAGTACGGTCCATAAGGATTAGCAGCGTCATCGCAATAATAGAACTCTTGCATATGGCTCTGAATAAGAACTCAGTCGCCACCTGAATGACAGACAAAAAGGCCCCCGGAGAAGTTTGCTCCCCGGGGTTCTTTGCAAAGTACTGCCTACCAGCTGAAAACAATCTCCGTCGCCCCCTCCAACCCCACCGTATAGAAAATCCTTCCCTCGGATGCGACGATCCTCCCCAATTTCTTCGCGACAACATTCTTCGGTTTCGCGCTATGCGCCAGCCCCAGCGTCGTCGTCCCCTTCCCACCGAGCGTCACAGTCAGTGTCTTCGCCTTCGCGTCCCACACCGAGCCCAGGAATTTCACGTCCCGCGGCACCAGGACCTTCGGCGCCATCGAGACCAGGAAGCACTCCAGCACCGGCGCCGTCAACAGCGCCTTGCCCTTCAGCAGGCTCTTCACGTCCTCGCCCAGTACCAGCGAGGCCAGCATCAGCCGCGGATCAAGAAAGTAGTGGTGGATCGTCCGCCGCGGATCGCTCCCGGGATACCCGCTCGCCTTGCCATACCGGTACGGGTCGTTCCGCCAATGCGGATGCTTCTCCGCGAATTTCTTCAACACCTTCCCCGTGACCTCCTGCTTCTTCAAGTCCCTCAGCAGTACAAAAATCTCCCGCACGAGATACGAATAACTCCCGCACGACCACCCCGAATGGTCCCCGGCGCCCGGCAGACGGCACTCGAAAAAGCCACTGGAACACTCGGCAATCATCTCCGGGTTGGGACTCGGTGAATACTTCTGCGCATAAGGCGCCGCCGTCCAGCAATTCGCAATGAACGCCTCCACCTTCGCTGCGAGATAATCGCCCCACTCCGCATCCTTCTCGTTGCCGATCCGCCGCGCCATCGCGGCAAACGCCAGCAGCCCCTCGTACGTGTAGTTGATCCCATCGAGCCAGGTATGCTCGCCCCGCGCCATCGTCCATGAACTGCTCAATGACCAGTCCATGTAGGCTTCCGTGTAATTGTTGATCTCCTCGATCAGCCCCCACTTCTCCTTGATGATCTTCTCCACGCGTGGGTCGTCCGTGTAGTAGGCGCAGTTCCACAACCCGGCCATGTTCATGCCGTTGTACCACTCCATGTCGTAGTCGATGATCCCCAGATAATCGAAGATCGACTTGTCCCGAACCCACTTTGTCCCCGCAAACGGCGTGACAAACTCAATGTACTCCTTCGGACTGAATTTCGTCAGCCCCGCCGTCAAAAACTTGAGCACCTTCGCCCTCTTCTCCGGCGCGATCGACCACAACGCCCACGCCATGATCCGCAGGTTGTGCAGGCTGTCCATGCTGCACTCCGGGTCATAGTGGTCGTCCCCGCTGAACGTCATCCACTTCCCGCTCTCCAGCACCGACGTCAGCTTCTCCGTCACAATATCCGCCGTCTTGTCGTTCTTGATCGCCACCGGCGCCAGCGTGTGGTTCCGGAACCGCGACAGCGGCAGCTCGTACTCGATCTCCGTCCCCTTCACCGCCTCATAATAACCCTGGAACGTCGGGCAGATCTTCTCCATCACCTTGCCCTTCACCTTCACCGCATAACCAAAGTCCTTCGCATTCGCCAAAATCGGCGGCAATGGCGCGAGATGCAACGGCTTGGTCCCCCACTCGCTCTTCGAGGTCTCATACGTGTACTCGTTCCGGATCGCGACAACACCCTTCTTCACATCGACCTTGAACGTCTCCTTGCAGCCGACGGGATACGCCATCGCCGCTGCCGCCCAGAAATCGAGCCTCTTCTCCACCGCTGCCGGCACCTTCTTCTTCCAGAGTGCCGTCGTCTTCTTGTCGAGCTGCTCCGCGCCAAATGGATGGATCTGCGCCACCGTCGCCGTCTTGCTCTTGAAGTGGAATTGCCACATCTCATGCGACCACACCTCGATCTTCTCCGGCTGCTTGTCGAAGACGAACTGCATCGGGTAATCGAACGGCATCGTCGTGTCCGCAAAGAAAGCGAACACCCACGGCTTGGCCAGGTCCCCGTCGCGCTTGCGGTCGTATCCCTGCGTCCCGTGCACGTGTTTCAACCCCGACTTCAGCGGCAGCACCAGGCTCTGCGGCCCATGATTCCGCACCCGGAAATTATACGCAAACACCCCGGTCTTGATCCGGTACAGAAATCCCGGAAACAACAGCGACCGGAACACCGTCGAGTGCGCCCCTTCCGGCGTCGTGAACTCGTGCCGCTTCCCCACCCAGTCGGTGTGGCTCTTCACCGCAAAATCCTCCGGCAAAACGTAGTACCCGAGATCGATGACCTGCTCGCCCCGCTCCTGCAAAAACACATCCGCCAGTTTCGTGTTGCACGTCAGGTAGCCGTTGTGCGGTGGCACCAGGTCACCGCGGATGGAACCAAACCGGCCAATCGACGTTTTCGACACCCCTTCCGACCAAACAGCTTTTTTCATGTATAGCCGCCAACCTAAGGGCCCGTGTCCAGCCGACAATCCAATTTCCGGTTAACGGTCAACCACCCCTCCCCTGCCTTCCCCCAGTTCATCGCTGCGCGAAATCTACTCCTTCACTTCGTGCGGCAACCCCAGCTTCCGCAACAATACCTGGTCCCGCACTCGGTCCGGCAACCAGCGTCCCAGGAAACCCAGGATATGCGCGTGCTTCCCCGCCAGGTAATGCGCCTCCGGTTTCGCCACCGTCAGTGCCTTCTCAATCACCTCCGCCACCACATCCGGCGGACTCCCCGCATTTTCATCCTCCACCATCTTCGCCAGGAAATGCCGCAGCGATCCCCCGTACCGAGCCTGCCCTTCCGCCGGCAACGCCGCTATCGTCCGCTCCCCTTCCCCCGCCAATTTGTCCGCCGCAGGCGAATGAATCGCCGCCGGCCGGATCGCGATCACCTCAATTCCATCCGGCAAAAACTCCATCCGCATCGCATCGCTGAATGCCTCCACGCAATGCTTCGTCGCGCACAACGTACCGCCGAACGGAATCGTGATCAGTGCGCCAATCGAGCTGATGTTCACGATCCTCCCCTTAGCCTTGCGCAACTCCGGCAAAAAGGCCTGCGTCACCGCCAATAACCCAAACACATTGATCGAAAAAATCCGCTGCAGGTCCTCCGGCGTCGTGTGCTCCATCGGCAACACCTGCCCGATCCCCGCGTTGTTCACCAACGCATCCAGGCCCGCGCCCTCCAGCGCCTTCGCGATCTCCGCTTGCGCCGCGGCAATCGACTCCGCCTTCGCCACGTCCAGTGCCACCGGCACCAGTCCCGGCTCCTTCAGCGCAAACCGCTCCACGTTCCGCATCCCCGCAAAAACGCGCCACCCCGCCCGCGCCAACCGCAACGCCGTCGCCTCCCCTATCCCGCTCGATGCTCCCGTCACCAGGACCGTTTTCATGCCCCGATCGAAGCATCCTTCTCTGCTCATAACAAGCCTGCGAGGCTCCCCTTTCCCCTCCGCTACTTCCCCGCCGCCACCGGAAAGACCTCCGTCCGCAAAAAATGCGCCTGCGCCGCCGCATCCGGATATTTCGTATTCGCGATGATCCGCCACGTCTCTTCGCAGCGCATCGTCTCTCCCGGCTTCAAGATCTTCAGTTCCCCATGATGCTCCATCTCGCACAGCGGCACCGGCGGTGTCGCGCAATAAACCTCCACGGGCGACTGCTCCGCCGCCATGTGCGTCTCATCCACCATCGGAAATTCGATGATAAAGAACGCCTCCGCCGTGGCCGTCGCCATCCAGCCCTCCGCCGGCAGGGCGTGCATCTTACCCGAGATGTCCTGTCGGTCCCCCGCTGCCGGCTTCAACACCGTCAGTCCCTCGATCTTCTCCACCGAAACCATCCAGGGAAATCGCCGGTTCGCAAACTCCGCCTTCAGCGGCAGGAACCGGTTGGCCTCCAGCGGCACCCTCTTCAACAACCATAAATCCCGTGATACCTCGCGGTCGCCCCGGTTCGTCGCCGTCACCTCATATTTCAGTTTTCCGTCCGCCAGCAACTCCACCCTCTTGGTCAACTCCAGCCCCGTCAATTTCGAGACTGGACTCTTCATCACCACGCGTCTCGCCGATTTCTCCGTCACCTCGAAAGGATCCGTATCCCAGGCCGGATCCGGCGGCCAGCCTCCCGGTGAAATATTCTTCATCTCCGCCGGGATCGGATACGGCTCCCGCTCCGTCCACCAGTCCACTTGCGGACCGGGCCAGACACTCTCCCCAAAGCATTGCTTCCATTCTTCGCCGAACGGCTCCTTCCACGGTCCATCGTCCCAACGCTCCGGCCGCCCATCGAGCACGTTCTTCCCCGTCTCCAGCCGGAACTCCACGATCCGTCCCCCCACCAGGGGCATGATCCCCACCACCCGCCCTCCGTTGCGCAGCAGCAGCAGATGCTCCTCCCCCGCCTCTCCCCGGCATGACGGGCCCGCTGCTGCCAATAAAATCAGCATCGCAACCGCCCTCAGGAGTCCCTTCATGCGATGAAAAGCTACGTCCCCCCGCCCAAAGCGCCAGAGCAGAATGAACGGCGCGCTCCCGCTTGCGGGACGAAATCTAAATCCCCAGCCAACCCCGGTCATCCTTCTTCCCCAGCGGCAACCGCCCCAAATCAAGGACCTCTTCGCCCGGCGGCACCTCAAATTCCTTGTTCACAAAGCCTGCCACCTCCCCTCGCCGCTCCCCGTCCGGCAGCGACCGGAAGAAGATCCCCGTCAGCTCATAACGCCCCGGTGCCACATCATGAAGACGAAACCGCCCCTCAAAATCGATTTTGCTGGATACCTCAAAAAAATCTGCCCGCCGCTTCAAGTCGGGAACCGCCTCCGCCGCCGGTCGATGCCTCAGCCGTAATTGCGCCAGCGGCTCCTCGGTGGCGAGCCCCTCCGGCGGCAACACAATTTGCCCCGTGAGCATCCGCCGCCCCGAGCGCCTGTCCACCCGCGCCGTCTGCCCCGCTTGAATGGAAATGATTTCCCCTTCCAGCATCGATCCTCCCGACGTGTAAAGTCGCATCGGTGCCGCCACCAGTCCCGTAAACACCACCAACCCGTCCGCGGCGACCACCCCGTTGTTCATGAAACGCACCCGGTCCTCCCGGCGCCCTGCCTCCACGACCTCCCGCAAGTGATAATGCGGCACTGAATCAGCCGTCGCCGTCGTCCGCAATTCCAACCGCCCCCACGCGCGCAATCTCGCTTCGCCCGCGCTCCTCAACTCTTCGCATGTCGTCACCAGATAGCCCGCCTCCGGATGCCCGATCGCCACCTGAAAATTTTCCTCCTGCGGCGTGATCACATAACGTCCCTCGTCGTCGGTCGTGAATTTCAACGAGCCCCGCTCATGCAGCTTCCCGTTTTCCATCAGCAGTGGATTCCCATCCGTCGCCATGACGATGTCCGCCCCGGCCACCCGCTCTCCCTGCGCATCACGCACCACGCCTGTCATGTCCTCCGCCGGCTCCAACGCAAAATCACAACGCACCTCTCCCACCTCAGCGTTGGCGATCAGCCGCGAAATCCCCGGCACATACCCCGGCGCGCTCACCCGGAAACGCCGGAATCCTTCCTCTGCGATCCCCCCGTCCCGGCTCCGCGTCACCACCTTGTCGCCTGCCGAGCTGCGGTACTCCCCGTTCGTGAACGGATAGACCCACGAATGATTCCAATACGACCAGCCCCCGCGCCGTGCTGGATAATGCCTCCCATACACCAGGCTGAACTCTGGAATCGGCTCCCCTGTCCGCGCATTCACCACCCGCCCAGAGATAAATGTCGGCTTCCGCACCACCAGCGGCTGCACCTCGTCACTCGCCGTCACCTCGATCTCGTCGCGCTGGTAACCCTTCGCCATCACCCAAAATCCCACCGCATCCCGCGGCGCATTCTCCCACACCGCCAGACCGTTCTCATCCGATTCAAAGAATCGCGCAAATGGCCGATGCTTCCTCCACGTCCTCAACGCCAGCGTCACCCCCGCCACCGGCGCCCCCGCCTCATCCGTGCAACGCAGCCGCAACGTCTTTCCCGGCCGCAATACCGCGTTCGCCTCTACCAGGGTCGATGACCGCTGCAGCTCCACCATCTCCGGCGCAAAACCCTTCTTGTCGAAACTCACCACCATCGGCTCCCCAATCGACTGGAACGTCACCCCGCCAAAACGAAACCGCCCCGCCGCATCGGTTTTCCGCCGCGGTTTCGACGTCGAGTCCGCCCCGTCCTCGCCCAGGATCACCTCCACCCCTTCCAGCGGACGCCCCTCCTCATCCGTCACCGTCCCCTCGCACGGCACACCCTTCAACAACGTCAGCACCGCCACGCCCTTTTGGAAGTCCTCCAACGGCGGCAACGTCGGGATATGCTCGTTGCTGATGTAATCCGGATGAGCCAAGCGCACCCACAACGGACTCAGGGCCGCCGGCGCCTCCTTGAATTCCCAGCGCCCCTCCGTGTCGGTCCTCGCCGCCTGTTCATGAATGTCGTTATAGATTCGCGGTTGCACCCCATGCGGACTTGATCCCCGCAACGTCACCAACACGTCCGCTCCCTCCACCGGCTCGCCCCGCTGATTCCGCACCACCCCGCCAATCGACCGGCTTCGTTCCATCTTCAATGTAAATCGCTCGGGCCACGATGCGTTGACTGTCGCCAGGTCCCATGCGACCAACTTCGGCACAAATCCGTCCCGCGTTACATGCAGCCCCAAATGATCCGGCACCTCCGCCAATTCAATCAGCGCCAGGCCTTGGGCATCGCTCTCCATCGAAATCGAAAAGTCACCCGCATTCGCCCGGACCGCCGCCCCGCCCACCGGTGCGCCCGCAATCTCCTCCGCCAGATAAAGCTCCAAGCGCGCAGCCATTCCAGATACTCATTCCCTCATCTCACTCTAACAAGCCAATTTGTTCGGCCCCCTCTTCCCTACTCCATTCAAACTTTTTACCTAAAAACACGTAATAAGTCTTGCCTTCCTCATCCCTCTCCCTATGTTGCCCTTATGACGCACTTCTGGATCATTGAGGCCGACTCAGCCATGGAGCTCGAGAAGGGTATCAACCGCGAACTCAACGCCGGTGGACGCCTCGAAGGCCGTACCTTCATCTCCCCCGGTCGTAAATATTATCAGGCCATCAGCCGCCCCGTCAGCGCCCAACAAGCCCTCGAGCCCCTCTCCCCCGCCGGTCTCGCCAGCTTCTGCATCAACTAGCCTTTCTTTCGTTCCCAACCCTTGTCCCCTTTTCGGGACAGGTTCATCCATTTGGGAACGCAATTGTCCGCGCAATTCCATTGCCGGAGCCCTTTCTCGCCGCGCCCTTGCGCGTAAAAAATTCCATTAATTCCCTCAAAAAAATCTTCTCTGCTACTTCTGCTCCGGTGCCGTGAATTCATTATGCGTCATCCAGTAGTCCTTCAGCGATACCATCAGCTCCAGCAACATCGTCGGCGTCGGCGGCTTCACCAAAAACGATCTCGCCCCCAGCCGGTAAGTCTCCTTGATGTCCCGTTCCTCCGATGAGGACGTCAGCACCACCACCAGCGTCGAGTCCAGGGACTCCTGCCCCCGGATCCACGACAAAACCTCGAACCCGCTCTTGTAAGGCAATTTCAAGTCCAAAAAAATCAGGCTCGGAATCGGATACTCCGTCCGGTCTGCATATTTGCCGGTACCCGCCAGGTAATCAATCGCCTCTTGTCCGTTCTCCGCGACTTTCAGCGGATTCGTAATCGTCGCGCCCTTCATCGCGCGCTTCATCAAAAAGACGTCATTCGGATCGTCTTCCACCAACAGGATGGTGGCATTCGGATGCATTTTCATAAGTGACCTGATTTTCTTGCGCCATTCCCGGCAACTGTATCCAAAATTTACTCCCGCTCGTCCCGTCGGATTCAATCCCCACCGTTCCATTCATCCGTTCGACCGTCTTGCGCACAATCGCCAGCCCGATCCCCGTCCCCTCGAATTTCGTCTGCGGATGCACCCGCTCGAACATCCCCCAGATCCGCTTCTGATGCTCCGGCTTCACCCCAATGCCGTTGTCCTCCACCCACAACCGCACCTGCCCCTCCCGGGCTTCCGTCCGGATCCGCACCTGCGCCACCCGGTCGGTCGCGGCAAATTTCACCGCGTTGTCCACCAAATTGGAAATCGCCTGCGCCAAAAACGATTCATTGCCCGTGACCGCCAGCAGTGGCATCTCCACCGCGATCTTCGCCTCCTTGTTTTTGCCGTGCAGATATTGCTGCACGATATCGGAAACAAGCTTGTCCAGCGCCACCGCGTGCAGTTGCAGGCTCGCTCGCGGTATCCTGCTGTAGACCAGCACATCGCGGGTCAACCGGTCCATCCTCGCCCCCGCCGCGGCGATCCGTTGCAGGTAATCCTCCGCTTCGCTGTCCAGGACCTTCCCCGGATAGTCTTCCAGCAACGCGGAAGCATACCCCTGCATCGCCCGCAGCGGTGCCCGCAAATCGTGCGACACACTGTACGAAAATTCTTCCATCTGGTTGACCGCCTCCTGCAGCGACGCCGTCCGCTCGCTCACCAACCGCTCCAGTTCGATCCGGCTGTCACTCAGCGTCTGCTTCGCCTGCACACTTTCCGTGATGTCGACGCATGCGCCGATGTAGCCCTGGAAAGTCCCCTTCGGGCCAAACCGCGGCGTTCCCTTCACCATGATCCACCGGTACTCACCCGACCGGTGCCGCAGCCGGAATTCCATTTCAAAAGAGGCCCGCGCCTTGAATGAAGACGTGTACATCTCCAAATAGCGTTCCGCATCCTCCGTATGAAGGCCCTCTTCCCATCCATGCCCCAACTCCTGCCCCAGGCTGCGCCCGACAAAGTCCAGCCAGGTCTGGTTGAAATAATCGTAAAGCATGTCCGTCCCCGATTCCCAAATCAGCATCGGCGCCGTGTCCGCCATCGTCCGGAACCTCTCCTCGCTTTCCCGCAAGGCTTCCAGACGCCGTTTCTCCTCCGTGATGTCCCGCGCGATCTTCGACGCGCCCACAATCTTTCCGTTCCGGTCCTTCACCGGCGAAACCGTCAGGGAAACATCAATCGTACGCCCACCCTTCGCCAGGCGCACCGTCTCGTAATGCTCTATCCGCTCCCCGCGTTTGAGCCGCTCGATAATGATCGGCTCCTCCTTCTGCAACTCCGCGGGAATCAGCGTCAGGATCGATTTCCCCACGATCTCATCCGCCGTGTATCCGAAAATCCGCTGCGCCCCCTTGTTCCACGACATGATGATTCCGTCCAGCGACTTGCTGACGATCGCGTCGTCCGACGACTCCACCACCGCCGCAATCCGGGACAGCGCTTCCTCGTTTTTGCGCAAGGTGTCCTGCATCTGCGCCCGCTCCAGCAGCGGCCACACCCGCGCGACCGCATTTTCCAGCAACGTCTTCTCCTCTGCCGTCCAGGTCCGCGGCACATCCGACGTCACGCTGATGCACGCTTTCCACTGCCCCTCGTGAATAAACGGCGACAGGCTGTAGGCCGCAATCTTCAGCCGCTTGTAGTTGTCCAGAAAGTCCTTCGTCAACGCATGCGTTTGGATATCGTCCACGCTCACCGGCCCCGTCCGTACCGCCGCCCACCATTCCGGCGCGCCATACTGCGCCAGCGCATAAATGCCCTCGATCCCGCTTCCTCCTTCCCGGCACCAGTCCGGCCACGTCCGCGCGTGGTCATCATCCGGGTAGGCATTAAAGAAATAGCACCGGTGCGCTTTCAGGAACTGCCCGATCTCCCGCGTCGCGATCCGGTTCAATTCCCCCGCATCGGAAACGATCGAAAGTTTCTGTGTCAATTGCGCCAGGAATTCCGCCTGCGCCTGCGCCTGGTGCCGCCCCGTCACGTCGCGCGTCGTGCCGATGATCATCTCCACCTCGCCCTGTGCATCCAGCACCGGCTGGAAGATATAGTCGTACACCCCGTAAATGCCGCTATCGCCCGTGAACGGGACCTCCCCGCGGATCGGATGCTTCGTCCGCACGACCTGCTCAACCTCCCGCATATGCATCTCCGCATGCCATGCCGGATAGCCCAGTTCGTCGAAGCTCTTCCCCACCACCTGGTCCAAAGTTCTTCCGTAAACTTTCACCAGACGCGGATTCGCATAGAGAAATCTCCCTTGCGTATCGAAAATATAAGCAAAGTCATCCGTCGTCGAAAGGATGGCTTCATAGTATCGCGTCGCACGGGCCAACGTCTTCAACTGAAGCGCCTCGCTCGATTCCTCTCTACGACTATCTCTCACATCGTTTTCCACCGGGCTAATATCGCGGAGAAACCCCGCTTGTCCAGAGGGCCCATACCTGTATTCACGCCTTTTTTATTCGCAATTTGCATGTCCCGATCGAATCCCCAGTCCTGATCTCTCCTTCTCTCACACCGTTTCCGTTCGCGCCCTCATACGTATAGATAACCTCTGCCCATCACAAGAAAACCTATGAAGCGCAAATATAAATCCTCCGCCCCAGGCTGGTTCAATCGAACGAAAATTCTCAAACCCCTCTCACCCAAAAAGCGATTCGCTTTTCTTGGCAGAATGCGCTGAGCCAAGCCACAATCGGGCATTTCGCTGGAAGCAATCGATCCCCGCAAAATCACAACTCCTTCGAGTTGCAGACGCTTAGGATTTGCGCCCCTTGTTGGCATCCTCCCTGCAAAAGAGAAGTATGCCTCAAATATCTTCCCTCGAAAAAGTATTCGTCGATCAACTCAAGGACCTCTACAGCGCCGAGTCCCAACTCATCAAGGCCCTCCCCAAAATGGCCAAGGCCGCCACCAACCCCGATTTGAAAAAAGGCTTCCTCGCCCACTTGGAGCAGACCAAAGGCCACGCCGCGAGGATCAAAAAAATCTGCTCCGGCCTGAACGAGAAACCCACCGGCAAGAAATGCAAGGCCACCGCCGGCCTCGTCGAGGAAGGCGCCGAAGCCATCAAGGAAAAGGCGTTGCCCGAAATGAAAGACGTCATGCTCATCGCCGCCGGACAACGCGTCGAGCACTACGAAATCGCCGCCTACACCAGCGCCTGCTCCCTCGCCAAGGCCCTCGACAACCTGCCCGCCCTCAAGGCCCTCTCCCTCACCCTCAGCGAGGAACAAGCCACCGACGCCAAATTGTCCAAGGCCTCCGTCCCCGCCATCGCCAAAGCCAATTCCATCAACCAATAAAACCTCAACCCAACATCATCATGAAAACACTCCATCCTAAAAAATCGATCAGCGGTCGGGCTCCCCTCCTCCTCCTTTGGCTGCTCGGAGTCCCCCTCCCCATCCTCGCCCTCCTCTATTTCTTCCAGAATTAGAAGCGGGCCTCTGCAAAAAATTCACCCTTCTCCAAGGAACCCTATGAAACTCGCCGGCATCCTCCTCATCGTCATTGGCATCATCTCCTTCGCCTATCAGGGCATCAGCTACACCATGACCAAAAAAGACGCCCAGATCGGCCCGATCGCCATCCAGCATGACGAGACCCACACCCTCCCCCTCCCACCCATCGTCGGCGGCATCTGCCTCGTCGGCGGAATCCTCGCCCTCGGCTTGGGCGCGCGTCAAAGCTAGCAGCATCTCTCGTCAACTATCCTCCTCCAAGAGAGAGAGGAGGCGTCAGAAAAAGAAACAGCCAACCGCAAAATTCCCGGCACATAGCTTGGGCGTTCAACTGAAAACACCTGAATTCCGCCTCCATGATCCGTCTGTCCAATCCAACCTTTACATTATTTCTAATGTCCCGAATACATGGGAATATCCCCCGTTGCGCTGGTGGTTATAAAGGCCGGGGCTATAACAGTTCCGCTGATCGTAGCAGTTCCACTGGCAGAGAGACCCCCGTCGATCTTGGCATCACCGTTGACTTCGAGCTGCGCTGCTGGTGTAGCAGTGCCAATGCCTACCGCGCCTGATACGATCAGCCCGTTCGAGGGCGCCGCAATGGTTCCCCCGTATGCACCAATCGAGACGTTCCCATTCACATCGAATTTCGATTGGGGAGTATGCGTGTAAATACCTACGCTGGTGTTGGGATCGAATCCAATTTCCAGCGGATTATTGCCTCCATATGTTGCGATAACTCCATAGGCACTGTTCACATCCGGGTCATACATCCAGCCCATGGCCAGGTTATGATTTCCATCCTGCCCTATATACATGAAGGTGCTGTTGGTGGCATTTCCGACGACGAATCCCGTGACACCGGAAGAGAAAGTAACGCCTAGATCGTCTCCGACAATCATGGTAGCGGTGGTAACGGGAGGAGAAACTACCTGCAGGGCAGCCGCAGGAGTCGTGATGCCAATTCCGACATTCCCCCCTTGCGATTGCAGAACTATGTTTTGATTGGCCCCCACGGATTGCTGATAACCTTGCAGCTGGATATAGTTTGAATCGGGATAATTTTGGATAAGCAGTTGTTTCGGATCACTCGTCGTGACCTGACCAAAAATCGCTGAAATTCCTCCATCCGTCTCGATCCCAGCCTGCAGTTGTCCCCTCACTAAGGCATTACCCGCTACTTCAAGCGGCACCATGGGTGTCGCTGTGCCGATTCCCACATATCCGTTGCTGTCAAATTGAATGTATCGTGCATCGGCCAATCCCTTAGTCAGAATACTGTTGGCTCCTACCATCGTCTGGTTTGGCATCTCATTGTCATTACCGTTCAAAGTGAGGGAATTCGCGAATGAACTTGTTCCCGTGGGAGTAATTACGACCTTGGCCACAGGAGGCACCGACTGATCGAAGAGTGTTAATGTGTTGCTGCCACTCAAGGACATTTGCACCGAGGGTGTACCGATTCCATTTTGCTGCCATTGCCATAAATTCGCGCTTTGCGTCGCACTGAAATTAATGGTGCTTATCGTCCCATCTGCAAAACTAAGCATCCAGCCCGAGTTGTTGGGCGTACTCACGTGCGTGCCCAGGTAAAGGGCATTACCTGCGATGTCGACCGTTCCTGTCACGGTTAAATTTCCGCTAACAGTTTGGTCCTGAGCATGAAGTGACCCT
>Ga0068863_100002324_pt1 | contig 18900 bp, 16 predicted proteins | sample KBSSwiS62_FD_66596 | JGI IMG/M metagenome (GOLD analysis project Ga0068863, IMG submission 66596) | Switchgrass rhizosphere microbial communities from Kellogg Biological Station, Michigan, USA - KBS Switchgrass S6-2 | ecosystem: Host-associated > Plants > Roots > Rhizosphere > Soil ...
AACCATTCGTTTCAGCGTGGAAAACCTTCGAAGGATCTGTTCCGCATTGGAATCCGCGCCCTCGCTGCGTCACCCGGCAAGTCCGATGCGCCAAACAACGTAAACGCCCCATGATCGACGACCCGGAAATCCATCGCACCGTCCTGCTGCGCCTCTCTGTCGGCGTCTACTTCGTTGATCGCGAGCAGCGCATAGTCTCTTGGAAGCACGGCGCCGAAGAAATCACCGGCTACCTCAGCCAACAAGCCCTCAGCCACCAAATGACGGAAAACTTCCTCGAGCATGTCGGCTCCGAGAACCGTAGGCTCGAAGGCGACGACCTCCCGTTGAACGCCGCCTTGCGCCACGGCCGCGAATCCGATGTGCGGGCCACCATGCGCCACAAGGAAGGCTATCCAGTCGCAAAAGAGAGAATCCCCTCGATCCCGCCAATCGCAGAGTTTCTCTCATCGTGCAATACATGAACAAACCTCCAATCGAAAGAAGCCGGCCACGAAACAAAGTCAGGCGAGAACGACTCGGTGCCCACCATGGAGTCCCACGCCGCTGGAAAGCCATCCAAAGAAAAACACCACTAAGAATCCCCTTTCCCGCAATAAAACTGAGGACGCAGATTTCAGTGCGTCGCCGGCGCTCCAGGAGGAGGTGGTGGAGGTGGCACAAAATTCGCTTCGTCCACCGGTACGTTCTGCTGCAACTGTTCTACTTGAATAGTGAAGTGATTACCAGGCCGCGCAACGGTCCAGCGATAGGGGACTCTCACGCCGTCGACGGACCGGTAGTCCGCATAGTCAATCTGTGTCGGGTTATAGCCGAGCGGCGAATCCACATAGCGCACCAGCCGCAACAATAGGTTCGACTTCTGATCCAGATACAACCGCAGCGGCGGTTCGCCTTCCTTTTCGCCAATCACCAGCCACGTTTCTTGCCCATCAATTTTTTCGCCGGGCTTGGTTTCCCACTTTGTATACAGCCCTTTCACATTCGCCGGAAATAACAAATCCGCGTCCATCTTAGCGCCAAAGGATTCCTGTGCGTTCATCATGTGCACGCGGCCGGGCACACTGAGCCATCCCACTTTGCCGTTGTACGCCGTCACGCTTTCTCCGTTCTTTACGTGCATCACGGAAACCCGCTTGTCCGGAGCCTTGGCATAAATATCCACGGTCATCTTCTGATCGCCCGACGCTGTTACCGAACCTTTGGCCACTCGGCTGGTAATCCTCTTCAGTGCGTCGGCTCCTCCCACCGCGGCGAGATATGCGTCCAGCAGCTTCGCGGCTTCCGGATTACCGGCGGCGGACATGGTCTCTTCGCTCCTCTTCTCCGGCACTTTGTCTTTCATCGTGATGGCCGGAATGTTCGGCGGGTGGGGCGAACCCTGGTGGCAGGAGTAACAGGTCACCCACCGCTGGCCTTCGAAATTGTCCTTGTTGATGTTGAACATCATTTCCATCATGTGCCGCGCGTAGCCTTTGGTTTTCTTGTCGTCCTTGTCGAACGCCTTTTCTACATGGCAATACTCGCAGTCCACACCCAGCGAAGCCGTGATGAACTGCATCGCCGGAATCAACCGGTCTGCCGGCATATCCTTCAGAATCTGAATGTTTTTGAACTGTTGCGCCGCCGTTTTCACGCCGTCATCGCTCTTGGCCGACGCCGGGCTCTGGCCGCCATTTGCCGCCGGTTTCTGCGCCCGGGCGCCCATCAGCGCTCCAACACATGCCAGTGCTAACATCCCGCCCACCACGGTTGCTTTGCGCAAGGTGTAGTCCATCGTCTCCTCAAAAAATTCGCCGCTAAGTGTAGCAAACCTCGGTCGTTGTACCTCAGTGCTACAGAGGACTTACCCATCGGAGCGGGCCAGCCAGCGGGTCAAAAAGGCGGGTTGGTAACCCGGGTCTCAGCAGATCACTGAAAATACAGCGGTTACTCGAAGTTGTCCTAAATGATTGAAAAATAGGAAGATAGGTCCGATGCCAATCGCTGAACAACCGGACTGTGGACGCTAGATGTGCTCGCTGCAGAGAGGCCGAGTGCAGCGTCGCCGGGTCGGAGCTTGAAAGGCATTCGCGTGCTCGCCAGGCTTCTCGGCTGATTGGAATAGAGGCGGCAGGAAGGGCGGCAAACTTGCATCGTAGCGGACAGAGAGACCGGGACGAGTCCAGTTGTAGTACCGTCTGTCGTTCACCAGAAAACAGGGCGGGGATTATCCCCACCCTGTATTGGAAAGACTTGCGAGCACCGCGAAGCGTCGGGCCTTACTGCTGGAGCGAGGAATTGTCGATTACAAAACGATATTTCACATCGCTCTTCAGCAGCCGCGCATATGCATCGTTGATCTGCTGGATGCGGATCTTCTCGATATCCGCCGTAATGCCGTGCTCGCCGCAGAAATCGAGCATCTCCTGGGTTTCACGAATGCCGCCGATAGCCGAACCGGAAAGGCTGCGCCGGCCCATGATCAAATTGAACGCCGACACGGGCATGGGCTTTTCCGGAGCTCCGACGAGGCAGACTGTGCCGTCGCGGCGCAGCAAGCTGAGATAGGCATTGATGTCATGCTGAGCCGAAACACAATCCAGAATGAAGTTAAAGCTGCCGGCGTGTTTCAGCATAGCGTCTGGGTCTTTCGAGATCACCACCTCGTCGGCGCCCAGGCGCTTGGCATCCTCAGTCTTGCCGGCCGAAGTTGTGAAGAGCACCGTGTGCGCTCCCAGCGCATGTGCAAACTTCACACCCATGTGCCCCAAGCCGCCGAGGCCCACGATGCCAACCTTCTGGCCTTTGCCGACTTTCCAGTGATGCAGCGGGGAAAATGTCGTAATGCCGGCGCAGAGCAAAGGGGCGGTCCCGGCTGGATCTAGGCCGTTCGGCACACGCAGTACGTAGTTTTCATCCACAACGATGCTGTCGGAATAGCCGCCGTAGGTGACGCCGCCGAGAATTTTATCCTCGGCGTTATAGGTGAGCGTCATCATGTTTTCGCAATACTGCTCTTCGCCGGCTTTACAGCTGGCGCACACGCGGCAGGAGTCCACCATGCAGCCGACCGCGGCGATGTCGCCTTCCTTGAATTTTTTAACGGCGTTACCGACCTTGGTGACGCGGCCGACGATTTCATGGCCTGGCACACAGGGATAAACGGTGGGCATCACTTCCTTCCACTCGTTGCGGACCTGGTGCAAATCGGAGTGGCACACGCCGCAATAGCGGATTTCGATCTGGACGTCCTGCGGCCGCGGCGCGCGACGGGCGATGGTATGCGGAGCAAGCGCGCCGGTAGGACTTGGCGCGGCAAATGCCTTGGCGGGAAACGTGGTGGGGGAACTACGGGCAGCTTCACTCATGCGATGCCTCCTAAGGCAATAAGGTATTTCGGTGCGGCGAGAACTGGGGAATCAGAAAGTAACTTAGAGTCGCGTAGCCACGCAATGGTTATGGGAAATTTGCAGAAAATCGATTGTAACGTTACAGCAACGCTAAGCGTTGAGTGCGCCGCGCCTGGCGAGGTCTCGGATCCGGTCGGCCGCGCGAAACGCTAGCGCCATAATGGTCATGGTGGGTTGGCCACGGCCACCGGTAGTCAGACTGCTGCCGTCGCAGAGGAACAGATTTTTCACGTCATGTGACTGGTGGTCGGCGTTGACGACCGAACTTTTGGGGTCATTGCCCATGCGGCAGGTGCCGAGCAGGTGTACGCCGAACTGTTGTTCGTCGATGGGAAATGTCCAATGTTGTTTGGCGCCCGCCGCCTGCAGCAATTCGTTCGAGCGGTCGGCCAGCCAGTGCATGAGCTTGACGTCGTCGGGATGGTCCTTATACGTGAGGCGCAGCGCCGGCAGTCCCCACGCGTCCTTCACGTCGGGATCGATCGAGAAGCTGTTGTCTTCCACCGGCAAAGATGTCCCGTGCCCGAAAATTTCAAACGAGCGCGTGAAATTGTGTGCCAGGAGCGCCTTGTAATCTTTGCCCCAGCGCGGACTTCCTGGCGGCAATCCTCCGAACGCGAATCCAATCGGCGTGACGTCATAACGGGCATCGAGACCACCGCCGCCATAAAAGCCAACCTTGCTCGCATCGAGTTCATAAAAATCGTGAAGGACGCGGCTCACTGCATAGCCCTTGTAATCGTTAAGGGGCTCATCCATCACGCCAACCGAAACGGCACCGGTGTTGAACATCAAATTCTTGCCGACGAGGCCGCTGGAATTGGAGAGACCGTTGGGGAACTTGCTGGACGCGGAAAGCAGCAAGAGGCGTGGCGTTTCCGCTCCGTTCGCGGAAAGGATTACCGCCTTAGCCTTTTGCAGGTGAACATTTTTCTTTTCGTCGAAATACACTGCGCCGGTTGCTCGGCCTTGCTCGTCCATCTCGATTTTGTGCACGTAGCTGTTTGGCCGGATTTCGCACTTCCCGGATTTTTCGGCGATTGGAATCATGCTGGCCAGCGAACTGGATTTGGCTTTCACTTCGCAGCCAAAACCGAGGCAGAAGCCGCAGTTTACGCAGGCGCTGCGTCCGGCGCGTGGCTGAGACAGAATGGCCATGGGCGCGGGAAAAGGATTCCAGCCGAGTTTGCGCGCGGCACGCTCAAAAATGACTCCGGAACTCTTTACGGGCAACGGCGGCATCGGATACGGCTTGGAGCGCGGTGGATCGAATGGGCTCGCACCAGCCATGCCGGAGACACCAACTTCCCATTCGACCTTCGTGTAATAGGGTTCCAGATCCGCGTACTTGATTGGCCAATCGGTTAGGGTCGAACCGGCGACCGGTCCGATTTTGCTGCGCTCGATGAAATCAATTTCGTGGAAGCGCCAGAAATTCGCCGTAAAGTGATTGCTGGTGCCGCCCACCGCACGGCCATAGAGAACCGTTCGCTGCTGTTTGGCCTTGTCCTTGGGCGTCTTGCGAAAGGTGTTGGGCTGCAGCTTGGGATGGTTGGTCAGCAGGTCTTCCTGCAGGACTTTGATTTCGTCGTGCGAAAAATCGCTTTCGCGCAGGTACGGACCTTGTTCGAGCACTACCACGCTGAAGCCGTTGGTGGAAAGTTCCTTGGCCAGAATGCCGCCGGCCGCGCCGGAGCCAACGATCACAAAATCCACGACGTCGGAAGGATTGTATTTCACCGTATCGGGCGCCTTGGCCCCAAAAGTCGCCTTAGTCATTCTTCGCGGATTCCTTTGCAGCGGATGCTGGTTGCCAGCCCGCATAACCCTTGTCGTAGAAGCCGAAGGGAGGTTGAAAACCGTGCTCCGGCAAGCGGCCGATCACCGTCCAGCCGACTCCGCCGCGATTGCCCTTGCGGTCGGATTCGGGGTCGATCAGAAATCCGGCCAACGTGTGCGCTCGAATGGTTTCAAACAACTGCGCGGCAGAACCCGCCATGAAATTCGCGCGCGGACGGCGCGGTGGATTTTTCGAGCCGGCCTCGTCCAGTGATTCCAGCACTGCTTCCTGCTGTTCCGCGGTGGCGGTTGAAAAAAGTGTTGCCGTTGGGAAAATGTGCTGCAAACGGTTTTGAATCTCCGGCAGGCCTTCGCGGTACGTCTTCTGATCGTCCACGGAGAAAGTGACCAGCGCACGATCGATGAAATACACGACGCCAGCCTCGCGCGCGCCGGGTGTGCCGTCGCTCGGAATGATGCAAGCGGAGATTGCTTCCACTTCTTTGGCTTCGGCGGGAGTGAGGAATTCCAACTTCTGCGAATCGGGAGCCTCGGCTACTTTGTGTGCATGCTCGGCCGCGGCAAGAACGGCCGGCCAGTTGGCGACAGTCCATGTAGCGCCTGCCGCCGCCAGGGTGCGCGACAAAAATTGCCTTCGATCGAGTTCAGGAATCAATGTGGATGTCCAATATAAAGTCCAGAAATTTTGATTTTATCGACTGTATTCCCTGCTTGCGGGAAGGTCAATGCAAAAGAACCGATAAACCAAAACGTTACATTGAATCGGGAACCAAATTGGCCGGAGGGCATATTTGCGGATAGCGGCGCGGCTGCGTTACGATGGTTCCCGCGTGTTTTGGCGATACCGCAAGCGCTCTCCCACCCAAGAATGGCGACTTTAACTGGCGCAATCGGCACCGGCAGCAAGTGGCTGCTGGACAGAATCGTGGGCGCAATCGCGGCCACCGGAATCAATCCCAATGTTTTGACATTTCTCGGGTTGGTGGTGAATTTTGGGGCCGCGGCGAGTTTCGCGGTCGGCAAGTTTTTTTATGGCGCGGCGATTATTTTCTTCGCCGGATTCCTGGACATGCTGGACGGCCAAGTGGCGCGGCGGCAGAACCGCGTCACGGCGTTTGGCGCGTTTTACGATTCTACGCTGGATCGTTATGCCGACATGGCGTTGTACATGGGCCTGCTGGTGTATTACTCCGTGAGCGGCCGCACGCCTTATGTGATTTTGGCTGCCGTGGCGACAGCCGGCTCTGTAATGGTCAGTTACGCGCGAGCGCGGGCCGAGTCGCTGATTCCACTCTGCAAAGTCGGATTCATGGAACGCCCCGAACGCCTCGTCCTGCTCATCATCGGCGGCGTGTTCAATCGCATGGCCCCGGTGCTATGGGTGATCGCAGTAGTCTCCACGCTGACCGTGATTCACCGCATCGTGTTCACGTGGCAAGAGACCCGAGCCGGCCGCACCCTTGCCGGAATTAAGCTCAGTTTGTAATTCTTTTGTGCTTTAGTTTGTGACTTCCTGCTCGGTCGGTTCCTGTTGCGTTTCCGTAAGTTCCGCCAAGAACTCCTTGATTGGACCTTCAATGGTCTTCTTCACGCGATCGCGCAAAGCGGGAACGTCTTCCTTGTTGAAGCCGGTGGTGTCGATGGACGCGTGAAGGAAGACGCGGATTTCGGTGGGCCAGAACATCCAGTGGCCGGTGCGGTGATGTTTGAATGAGCCGACGATGCTGACCGGCACAACGGGAATTTCAAGCTGCTGGGCGACGCGGAACGCGCCGTCTTGAAATTCGGTAACGTGGCCATCCCGGGTGCGCTTCCCTTCGGGGAACACAATCAGACTGGTACCGCGGTTGATGGCGTCGCGTGTGAGGCGCCACATGCGCTTAAGGTCAGAGGGGCGCCGGACATCGGGAACGGGGACGTTGCCGAACCGTTTCATTAGCCAGCCGTAGATGGGGATTTCGAAATGCGATTCGAGTTCCCAGCCGCGGACGAATTGCGGAATGACGCAGTAGAGGGCGAAAGGGTCGAAGAGATTGACGTGATTCGAAATGAAGAAGCTGGTTTTGTGCGGATCGAAGCCAGGATCTCGGACGACGCGAACTTTGGCGCCGGAGAAAAACATGATGCGGCGGCAGAAAGCGCGCTGCAGCCAGTCGTGTTTTTGGGGATCGAGGAAAATGGCTAGCGCGATCAGGATGGGCACAGCAATGGCGAAGTGGAGCAGGCTGACGGCCCAGAGCAGCGCGCTGCGAACGAGGTACCAGACACGCTTCATATGTAAACGTCCAAGGCGGACGGAAGGATATCCAACGACTTGCACTTGAGCGAGAGGATTTCGCCGTCGATCAGAACGTCCACGGGAACCGGGATGTTGAATTCGACGTGCTGCACGGATTTGCGCTGGGCCAGCGGATGCTGGACGTGTGTGCCGTCGTAAAGGCGCGGCAGCATGCGGAGAAGGCCCAAGCGGCCGATGGGGCCCCAGCGGACAAATTCGATAAAGCCGTCGGAAGGATCGGCTTGCGGCGCGATAAGCATCGTGCCACCAGTGTACTTGCTGTTGTTGAAGGTGAGGAACAGGCTGCGGCGATCGTCCCAAGTGGTTTCGTTGTCGCAACGCAGAGTGAATGCGCGACGCTTGAGTTGAACCACGCGGACGAAGACACCGAGAAGATAGCCGAGGTGGCCGAGAGGTTTGAAAAGGCGGTTGGTGATGGCGCCGACATCGGCGGTGAAGCCGAGGCTGAGGATGTTGAAGGAATAGACTTCCCCGGTGGCGTGGATGAGGCGGATGAGATCAACCGGGCGTTTGCGATTTTCGAGAAGGGCGCGGATCGAAGCGTCTGCGCCTTGCTCCGTGAAGTCGCGCAGGAAAGAGTTGCCGGTGCCGATGGGAAGGAAGCCGAGAGCGATGCGAGCGGGATTGGCGTTGCGAGAAAAGATGCCATTGAGGATTTCGTGAGCGGTGCCGTCGCCGCCGACGGCAAGAAAATTGCGGTAGCCCTGTGCATAGGCTTCGTGAGCGAGATCGCCGGCATGGCCGGGGGCGGAGGAAGCAATGATGTCGATGTTAAGGCCGCTGTCGCGCAGGCGGGCCAGGGTGGCACCGGCGAACTTTGCGCAGCTGCCGCCGCCCGCGGCGGGATTGACGATGGCGAAGAAGCGGTCTTTGGCAGCAGACATGGGGACTTAGAGCGGAAGTATAGCGTGGTCGCGGTCGAGTTGCGCGAGGAGTGTAGCGAGGTCGTTCCTTTTGATTTTGAGAGAGGCGGTGCGGGGAAAGTCTTCGTTGAAAAGAACCATGCCGTGGATGCGCTTGTAGTTAAGCAGGCGGGAATTGCGGTTGGCGATGTCGGCTTTCAATTCGTCGGTGAGGTTCTGATTGTTTTCGAGGTGAATGACGAGGATGAGCTGTTCGCCGACCATGGAACGTTTGGGCCAGACGTAGTTTGCGGCGAAGACGCAGAATTCCTTGACCGGCAACGCTTCGAACACGGACTCGATGTCTTCCGGGTAAATGTTTTTGCCTTCCTCCGTGACGATCATGTTCTTTTTGCGCCCGCTCAGGTGCAGGTGGCCTTGCGCGTCGAATTTGCCGAGGTCGCCGGTGCGCAGCCAGCCGTCCAGGATGGTTTCGGCGGTGAGTTCGGGATCATTGAGGTAACCGGACATGACGGTTTTGCTGCGAACGTAGACTTCGCCGACGCCGTCGGGAGCGGGATCGACGATTTTGACTTCCATGCCGGGGAGCGGCTTGCCGACGCTGTCGGCGCGGAAGGGTCTTAGGTCATTGACGGTGATGGCGGTGCCGGCTTCGGTGAGGCCGTAGCCGTTGGCAACGGGAATGCCCAGGTCGTAAAAGAATTGAAGAGTTTGCGGCTCGGTGAACGCGCCGCCGACGATGATGGCGCGGAGTTCGCCGCCAAAAGCTGCGTGGACTTGTTTGAGGAGGCGGCGGCTGAGCCAGAGACGCGGGTGCGGTTTGGTCAGGGCTCTATTGATGGCGACGAGTTTGTCGAAGATTTTGCCTTTGCCCGGGGGGAGTTCCGCAAATTTTGTTTGCAGGCCTTTTTGGAGATTTTTGAGGACGAGCGGGACCAAGCTGACGTAAGTGATCGTGTATTTGGTGAAGGCTTCGCGGACAAATTCAGGGCGGAGGGTACGGAGATGGACGACGGCGGCTCCGCAGGTGAACGGGCCGAAGAAGCCGACCATGAAATCGATGGCGTGGTTGGTGGGAAGGATGCTGAGGTAGCGCACGCCGGGCCAGAACGGATAGAGAGAGGTGAGGGCGACGCACTGTTCGAGATAGTTTTCGTGGGTCATCATGCAGCCCTTAGGGTGGCCGCCGGTGCCGGAGGAATAGACGATGGAGGCGACGTCTTTGCGTTCCTGGGGGATGAATGCGGGTTCGCTGCTTCCGCGAAACTCTTCCCAGCGGTGGGCACCCGCGAGATCGGCGTTGGGTGGGGCTTCGGTGACTAAGACAGTTTCGAGACTTGTGGCGTTGCCGCGTGCGGGAGAGTTGCTGAGCTGGCGCCAAATGGGGTATTCGGTGATGAGAATTTTTGCGCCGGAGTGGCAGAGGAGTTGCCATTGTTCGGCGGGAGTTAGTTTGTAGTCGAGAGGGACGAGTACGCCGCCGGAATAGAAAATCGCGTAAGCCGAAATCAGCCACTTGGACTGATTGGTCATAATGATGCTGGCGCGGTCGGTGGCGGAGAAGCTGGCGTCCTGCAGAGCGCGGGCTAAGGGTAGAGCGCGGCGTTTGAATTCGGCGTAGGTGAGGCGGTCCTTTTCGCGTTCGCGGTCGGATTCGATCAAACAGGTTTCGTTGGCGAATTTCTCTACCGCGTCTTTCAGAGCGGCGCCGATAGAAGAATACTTTGTGAGATCGAGCATTACAGGCGGGACTGGATGCGTTCGGCCAGTGTTTTGAAGTCGGAGACGCCCTGGACTTCGTAGTCGGGAAGTTCGATGTTGAAGTGGTTTTCGAGGCGGGAGAGGAGTTCGAGGGTTTGCAGGGAGTCGATGCCGAGTTTTTTGAAGAAGTCGTCGCTGGGAGAGAGGGAGCCGGGCGCGAGCCTGAAATGCTGCTCGGCGAGGGTCAGGACCTCTTGAGTGGTATTTTCTAGAGTGGGCATGATCTTAGTTAATTTAGCATTCTCGAGGGGAGAAGAAAAATTCGCCTCCGTGTTAGCTAAGGTTGATGGGGCATGGGGCCGGTATTTTCCACGAATTTTTTCAAAGCGGCCATTACGGCGGGGCGTGTGAAGAGGTCGCAAAAAACTTCGATTTCGTGGCGGAGTTCTTCGTGGGGAATGGGCTTGATGAATTTTTTGGCGGCGGCGCGGGCGGTAGCGTCGAACTTGGCGACTTGAGCGGCGGTGGCGCGGGCGATTTTTAACGCTTGGCCTTCGGCGGCTAATTGTGCGACTAAGCCAACGGCTTGGGCACGAGCGGCGTTGACGCTGCGACCGCTGAGCAGCAGATCGCGGACGAAACCATTGCCGAGATCGCGCTTAAGGCGGGGGATGCCGCCGAAGCCGGGGATAAGGCCGAGGCGAAGTTCGGGGAAAGCGAAGCGGGCCATTTTGTCGGCGATGAGGACGTCGCAGACGAGGGCAAGTTCGAGTCCGCCGCCGAAGCAAACCCCGTGAACGGCAGCGATGGTAACGAAGGGAGCTTCGTCGAGCCAGTTCATGGTGGCGTGGATGCGTTCGAGGAATTCGCGGATGCTTTCGTTGCGCAGGGCGGGATCGAGCGCGGCGGAACGGTGGTACAGCTCGCGGAGGTCAGCGCCGGCGCAGAAGCCGGATTTTTGCGCGCTGGTGATGACGCAGGCGGAGGTTTCGGAAGCGAGCTGTCTGGCGAATTCGACGAAGTCCTCCAGTTCATCGAGCATCAGGGAGCCGATTTCGTTGGCAGGCGCGCGATCGAGCGTGAGTTCGATGACACCGTCACGCCATTCCCAGCGCAGCGCCTGGCCAGTGAAGGATTTCATGCGGAAGCCTTTCGCGCATACATGGAATTGATCTCGGCATCATAGCGTTTTGCAATGGCGTCGCGCTTGAGTTTGCCGTTGGCGGTGACCAGGCCGGACTCGGGAGTGAAAGCTTCGGGCAGTATCTGGAAGTTTCGGATCTGACGGTAGTGCGGAAGATCGAGATTGATGGCGTCGATGGCGGTGTGCACGGTAGCGGACTCGACTTTGCCGGCGACGAGCACGGTGACGTAGCTGCGAGCGTTGCCAATGAGGACGATCTGCTGGGCAGCGGGGAGCAATTGTGCGAGTTTGTCTTCGATGGGCTCGGGCGCGAACTTGTGGCCCGTATTGAGGACGAGAAGATTTTTAATGCGACCGATGATGCGCCAGTTGCCGGAGGCGTTGACGTCGCCCTGATCGCCGGTATGGAACCAGCCGTCGATCAGGACTTTGGCAGTTTCTTCGGGACGATTCCAGTAGCCGGAAAAAATGTTGGGGCCTCGGACAATGATTTCGTCGTTTTCGGCGAGTTGCATGTTGATGCCGGGTATGGCGCGGCCGACATAGCCGGGTTCGACGGGAAGACGCGGGTCGTCGAGCGTGCAAAGAGCGGTGGTTTCCGTGAGGCCGTAGGCCTGCAGGACGGGAATGCCAAGCATCAGAAACCATTGTTGCGTTTCCGGAGCGAGCGGAGCGGAGCCGCAGATGAGTGCGCGAAGATTGGGGCCGAAGCGTGCTGTGACTTTGGAAAAGATAAGTTTGCGGCCGAGTGCCACGGTGACGCCATCGAAGGGCTTGCCGCGGCCGACGTGCTGGCGCTGCCAAGCTTCGCGGGCTTTCTTGTAAAGAGACTGAATGGGGCCAGGCTGCTTGGAGAGGTTTTCTTCGACACCGCGCTTGACGCGCTCGAGGAGGGTGGGGACGTTCAGGAAATAATGCGGGGCCGCGAGACGAATTTCGTCCGCGAGTTTGTTGAGGTCGGTAGAGAGTGTGAGGACGCTTTCCCGGAGAAGCGCGGAGAGCATGAGCATCCAGGAAGCGGCGAAGTTCATGGGGGCGTAGAGGAAGATGGCGTCGGGCTCGGCCGATTTATTGGCGGCCATCAGCTGATCGAGGCGTTCGGTGGTGCATCCGGTCATGTGATTGAGATTGACGATGGAGAGGCAGACACCTTTGGGTTCGCCGGAGGTTCCGGAAGTGTAGATGATGGTGAGGAGGTCGCTGTCGGGGCGCTGGCGACGAGAGGAGGCGCCGGGATGTTGCGTCTGAGCGGTGCCGGGAAAAATCTCAGCAAGGGTGGCGGGTTTGCAGATTTGCGGCCATGCGGCGGTTAGTGCGGCGGCCGTTTCAGCGTCGCCGGTGAGGACGAGGCGGGGCTGGCAGTCTTGCAGCATGTCGGCGAGTTCAGCCGCGGTCTGGCGGTGGTACAGCGGGACGACGACGATGCCTTCGACCATGAGCGCGAGGTCGACGGCGATCCAATGAATCGAGTTGGCGGCGATGAGGCCGCAGCGTTCGCCGGGTGCTATTTGGCGAGCACGCAACCATGTGCGAGCGCGTTCGACTAACGCCAGAAGTTCGGCGGCGCTAACGGCGACGAATTTATCGGCGGTTTCGCCATGGACTTCGCGGAGTACGACGCGCTGCGGCGAGGCTTGCAAGCGCACAAAAATGTCGTCGAGAAAATTGGGCATGGAAACTATTTCGATGCGGCCAGCGCGGCTTCGGCGACATCGTGTTTTTCGGCGAGGCGGACGAGCGGCTCGCTGAGCGGCGGCAGATATTCTTCCCAGGAGCGGACGCCGCTACGCAAAGGAAATTCCGGATACTGGCGGCGTAAAACGTCCTCAAAGATGACGCCCATGCGGGCCATAACTTTGAGGTTGCGGACCACGGTCTGACCGACACCCTCGCGGACGGAGTCGGCTTCGAGGACGAGGGCTTCCATCATTTGCAGCATTTTGGGGCCGAGGTCGGGATCGTCGACGGTGAGCAAGAGATGCTGGTGGCCGCGTTCGCGCATGAGATTGCGGATGCGCTCATCCATGGTAACGCCGGCGGAGGCGACGAGCGAGGGCATGCAAGTGACGATGCCGTGGTAACGCGAAGAGACCATGTAGGAGCATTGCCGCAAGATCGAGACGAGCTGGTACATGTCGTAGTCGTCGGAAGTGAAGATGGGCAGGCCGGGAATTTCAGCGGCGATGGCGCGGCAGGCCACGGTGTCCAGGCGCTCCATGGCGACGAGAATCGGGAAGATGCGATGCTTTTGCGTGAACGCGCGCGTGGAAGAGACGAAGGCGTCGAGATAGTGCTTGAACTTGCGATCGACTTCGGTGCCGGATTCGTGGAAATAAACGGTGCGATACTGGCTTTCTTTATAGGCGCCGGTGGTGACGGCGGCGATATACTTCGCGAACGAGGCTTTCACTGGCCAGACGAAGGGATGAATCGGACATAGGACAAGCACGGGAGTTTTTTCGTCCCAGCCGGCGTGTCTGAGCGCTTTGCGGCCGTAGGAATCGGGATGGGGTTCGAAGGTCCAAGCGGTGTCGGTGCCGAGTTCGGTAGAGATGCCGAGTTTGCCGAGAACGGATTGCGATTCGACGTTGCGGGTAATGACCAGCGAATCGTGGACGTAGCGGGCACACATTTTTTCGATGAGCGAGTCCATATGCCCAGCTTCGGCACCATAGGCAACGGAGAGTTTGTTTTCCGAGGAGGCGTGGCCGAGCGAGCCGATCATCATGGTGCTGAGGGCGTTGGCGAATTTGCTCTTGAACATGGAGCCTTCGCACGCCACGACACCATGATTGGCACGGGTTTCGCGATAGAGGAACGGCGGAAAGACGTCGGGCAAGTGGACCTGGCGGGAGTCTTCGAAGTAACCCTTGGTGCGGTCGAAGCTTTGCGTCATCACGCTGAAGTCCACGTTTTCAGCGCCGAGGACGTGGCGGATCTGGCGCAGCATTTCGTTGACTCGGACGTCGGAGCCGGTGTTGCGGGTGCCGTTGTAACCAGCGAAGAGCAGTCTGAGTTTTTCGCCGGGAGTCCATTTTTTGCCGCCGCCGAGCATCCATTGCAGGCGGGTGAGCTCGATGAGCATGCTGACCCAGGCGACGAGAAGGAAGTCGGTCATGCGCGAGCGGCTCCGCTGGCGGTGGTCATGGAGCCATTTTGCGACGGCCAGGGCTTGGCGGGGTAGCGGAATTTATTTTCGCGGCTGAATTTCAGCAACGGGTAGGCGTAGGCGGAAAATTTGGCAGGCGCTTCGCCGCCGAGTTCTTCGACGACGCGGGAGTTGTCAAAGACGGTGTTCCAGACGAGATAAGGCCAGAAAACCTTGAGGAGCGAGGCTCCGCGACCGAGATTGCTCTTTTTGTGGGAGAGCCAGTTGACTGTGCCGGAAAAGGTCCTGCCGAGTGACGGAACATAAGCTGGATGCGAGCCGGAAGCGGCGGAGGCAAGTGCGTCGGTGAGTTCGCGGTAAGTTTCTGAGCCGGCGCCGGAGGCGAGGTGGTAGCGGGGATACTTGGGCGAGTCTTTCTGGTGGAGGATGACGATGGCTTTACCGACATAGTTGGCGGGTACGATGTCGATGCGGTCGGTAGGCTTGAGCGGGAGCACGGGAAGAGCCTGAAGAACGCTGAAGGCTTGCACCATGTCGAATTGCGTGGTCTCAGGGCGCGCGCTGTCACCGAGGACGATGGCCGGGCGAAAGATGCGACGGTCGACGTCGGGGAGGAGCTGGTGGACCATGTGTTCGCAGAATTTTTTGGTGCGGGCGTAGGGATCGTAATCGGAACGCGCCCAGTCGATGGCGGTGTCTTCCTGGACGACTTCGTCCTGCCGATGGCCAGCGACGGCGACCGTCGAAACGTGCGAGAAGCGGCGGAGGCCGTGATGGTCCTGCGCACGGCGGGCTAGCTGGATGACTTCGAGGGTGCCGCGAAGATTTACGTTGAGGCACTGCTTTTCGGATTTGCGATTAAGCGAGGCCGCGCAATGAATGACCGAGTCGGTGGATTGGACGAGGGCGTGGTATTCGTCGTCGGGCAGACCGAATTGCTGATTGGTGAGGTCCCCCAGGAAGATTCGCACGCGCGTCCCGATGCGATCGTTGAATTCAGGAAAATCCATGTGGAGTTGCAACGATTGCCAGAGACGTTCGCGGGCTTCCTGCCGATTTTTCGCGCGGACCAGGAGATTCAGCGGATCGCGATAGCCGCGAAACAGGCCCGTGGCGAGGTAGCTCCCGAGATATCCGGTTGAGCCAGTAAGAAAAATGGCCATCGGGCTAGTGATTCTCCCCGGAATGCGCGACGGCTGCCGCTGCAGACGGTTGAGCGCCCCAGCCAACATCACGCGCGGGACGAGATTCGAGCGGGCGGCCTTCCATCAACGGATAGCACCACCGGCGTAGCGCCGGGATGTGGATGTTGATCCAGTAGTCCCACCAGTCGAGCGCTTCGGGGTCGAAGCTGAAGATGGCACGTTCGTCTTCGGGAAGCGCCGCGGAGAGCAGGCGAGCATTTTCGCAAGAGAAGACATGTTCGTTGTGAAGGATGAACGGTTCGTAGAGCTCGATAAGTTTTTCGGCGCGGCTCAGATCGCGTTCGGCTTTGGCGAGGGGGGGCTTCTTCATGCTGAGCTTTTCGGCAAAGCGGTTGATGCCGGAGACGACGGCTTTTTGCATGGGGATGGAAAGGCGTTCGTAGCGCTGCTTGGAGACGGGGATGGTTTCAAATTTCAGCTTCAGCCAGTGCTCAATACCCTGCTGTGTGCGGTAATGCTTGCGATGCGCGAGCCCGGTGAGTTCAATGCTGCGGCCCATGTCGCAGGGGTTCACGCCTGAAGTGGCGAGCTGATACATACGGGCGGCTTTGCGCTCGATGAGCGCGGCGGCTATGAGCGACATACCTCGGCAAACCATGTCCACGGGAATGACGTCGAGACACTTTTTTGCGTTGGTGGGAAGCTGGCGAAAGTTGGTGCCCAGCAAATAGGAAAGCGGGCCGGAGGTGTTGACGCCTTCGTTCCATCCGCTGAAGGGGCTGCGCGTGGAGCTTTCGACGATGGAAGGGCGAACCACGGCGACGGGCAAGTCTTTTCCGCGGCGCGCTAGAGTGGATTCGCCGAGGCTCTTGGTGAAGGTGTAAGTATTGGGCCAGCCGAGGTGCTGCGCGCGCCTCATGCCGACGCGAACCAGCTTGTTGCGCGCCCAACGGACGCGATTGCGTTTGACAACGCCGTCGAGTTCGCCGGCAGCGACGCGAGTTTCATCTATGCCGCGGCCAAGCGCCTGGCGGCGCAAGGCACGCTCGAGTTCAGGGCTTTCCGCGCGCTCTTCGATGCGAAGTATCATTTCGCGCAGCGAAGAAATTTCACGCTCCGCGTCAAAGTTCCTGATACCGGCCGGATTGTAGTTTTCGGTCAGTTCCTCGGCGACACGGCCATCGCGCATGCCAACGACATAGCAAGTAGACAGATGCATGAGCGCGGCGTGTTCGGTAGAGCGAATAAAGTCAATCAGATGCTCGGCCGATTCAACGTTGGAAGAAAGCGCTTCGCGCAGGTCGGGATTGAAGTCGGTGAGACCTGCGCTGTTGACGACTAAATCGAGAGAGCGGGCCAGGCGAGCACGGACTTCTGCGTCCAAGCCCAAGCCAGGGAGACTGACATCGCCTTCGACGACGTCGATTTTTTCGCGCAGAAAATCGCCCAGGTGAGCGCCGTAAGTTTCTTGCAAGCCATCGAGTGTGGGCGACTCCGCGACGATTTTTTCGAAACGGCGCTGGGCAGTAGTGGTGCGGTTGCGGCGAATCAACAAGGTGATCCTGGCGATGTCCGGAACTTGTTCGAGCAGATCCACCATCCAGACCTTGCCGATGAATCCGGTCACGCCGATCAAGAGAACGTGCTTGCCGGCGAGGGCACGGCGCACGCTGAGTTGCGGTACGGACGGGGCGCTGTCGAAGGACACCACGGAAGGCGGCTCCATAGGGACTGAACGTCGCACCGATTGCACGGAGGTCTGCAATTGCGTGTCGGCGGCGAGCCCGAGTTCGACCAAGAGCTGCGCTGCCCGAACGCGTCCATCGGCGTGGCCGGAGGCAATCCAGGCGAGTGGGCCGCGAGGATGGATGACCGGAGCCAAAAGGCGGCCGGTGGCCACGCCGTCGCGAAATTCCATGCGATTGGCGATGAAGCGATCCACGCCCAGGTGCCTGGCGAGCGGCCGAAGAACGTGGTCGAGCGATTCGCCGAACAAAATGATGGGTTGTCCGGCATCCAGGGCTCGACGCAGCGCTGCGGCGCCTTCAGCGCTCAGGCTCGGCTTCAGCGCGTATTCAAAGTATTCTTCGCCGAGCAGGTCGAGACGATCGCGAGTGACTCCGCGCAGCAGCGAATAAAGCAGCCGAGTGGCGAAGGTGCGACCAGCCAGGTAAGCGACGGGACGCAGAAGGGTCATCAGCGCCATACCTACGCGGCGTCGCCACCTTTGGGCGAAGCTTTGGGCATTCCAGGTGAAGAAACCGACCTGGCGTAGGGCACTCAGCTCTAGCAGCGAGCCTTCCACGCGCCAGTAAACCGGCGCGTTCAGCGCAGTGTTGGCGGAGTTTTCTTTGTTGGAAGAAATAGCAGGCATGTCGGGGGTATGCTTAACGGCGCCGCTCGGGGCGCGAGAATTCAATGGTATGGGTTTCGTAAGGCAAAGCGATCCTGTTGGCCTGGATTCCGCCACCGGCGTCCCGGGCATCCCCTGACATTATCTTGGCTTTCCGGCGAAGGACGACAGATATTGTGAAACGCTAAGTTAACATTCCACGAGCAATTCCTGCAAGGACGTGCGCGGCCAGAATGAACTGATCGCCAGCTTGTGAATTGAAGATGTCGCCCGAATAGCTGCTCAACCGAATGGCGATCAGCAACAGGGCGGCTGCGGTCGAACTTGCCACGATTTCCGTCCATGGAACGTTGGAAAACGACTGGCCAGACAGGCTGGTCGGCAGCAGAGCCGCCACGATCGCGCCAAAGTACACTGGCACCAGAAGGTACAAGAGGAAGCTGGTGTGGAAAAACGGATAGGCCACGCGAAAAGCTACCCACAGCGCAGCTTGCGGCAGGACGGCGAGGAGGCTGAGCAGCGCGAGGCGATCAAAAAAGTCGGCGCCGCCGGTGCAGCGCAAAATGCGGTGAAGACCAAGGACAATCAGTAGGAAGGCCGCCAGGCCGCCCAAGACCGCCGTCAGGCGAGATTCGGTTGGAGAACGAAAAGCGTTGAAGAAGGGCAAAAGCGCCGCCTGGCCGAGCACAGCAATGGAAAAGGCACCCGTGACGAAGCGGTCACCGCGCAAAGCCAGAATCAACAGCGAAAAGAGGCAGGCCGAAACCATGGCTTCCCAATATGCCGGGAAAAGCGGATGCGGGTGAGTTACGGCGGTGGCCTGTAAATAGGAGAGGCTGATCACGCGAACGGGCTGGCCGAGCCAATAGCCGACCAGGCTTTCTGGGACGAAATATAAAAGGAACTGAGCCGTCCAATAAAGCGGATAAATGGACGCGAGGCCCAGCAGCAATAGACGGAGCCAGCGCATTCTGCCCCTCAGCAGGGCAATGATTTTGTCGCGCCAGAGTGCGATTTGCAAGACCCAGAACTACCGATCAGACGCCCCAGCCGTAGCGCTCGGCGTGCTCGAGGGTGCGCTGCATTTCTACCTG
>Ga0068863_100002331_pt1 | contig 18862 bp, 15 predicted proteins | sample KBSSwiS62_FD_66596 | JGI IMG/M metagenome (GOLD analysis project Ga0068863, IMG submission 66596) | Switchgrass rhizosphere microbial communities from Kellogg Biological Station, Michigan, USA - KBS Switchgrass S6-2 | ecosystem: Host-associated > Plants > Roots > Rhizosphere > Soil ...
TTGCCGGCGGTGACTCCCCAAGCTTCGCCTGCCCTTGCCCTTTGGGCTGCATTCCGTTCAGACTTCAATGCGACCGGCGGAGGGTAGTCTGTCGACGCTCCGCTCGACCCTGAGGATATGAAGCGGACAGTGCGGCGGGTTCGCGAGGGGGCACTGTCGTTACGGATGTCGCTTGCAAGCGACGGCTTCAGATCCTTGCGAGCGCTGCCTGCTTGGCCAAGGCTGTTTGCCCGCGCCATGGCCCGCAACGCCGGCCTGAAACACCGGCGGGGCCAAAGGCCTTTGGTCTGCCGGATGGGCGGGGTTTATAACCTATACGGTTCGTCTCGTCAAGAGGAAGAGTTTCTCACGCAAAGGACACGAAGAGGGTGCGTTTTCTTTTGGGGATGGCTGACGGAGGAGGTCACCGGTCCTTTGCCAGTTCGGCCTTGTAGGCATCGAGGCTGACGGGGCGCCCGAGGAAGTCCTGGACCAGTTGCGCGGCGGGTTTGCTGCCGCCGGGTTCGAGGACCAGTTTGCGGTAGCGGGTGGCGGTGGCGGGGTCGGTCAGGCCGTTCTTGGCGAACCGGGTGAACAGGTCGTCGGCGATGACCTTGGACCAGCGGTAGGTGTAGTAGATCGCCGAGTAGCCGTTGAGGTGCGGGAAGCTGTCCTGCATCTGTGCCCATTGCGGCCAGGGGAGCGGATCGTATTTCGCCTGGATTTCGCGGGTGCGGGCGCCGAAGTCGGCCGGCGCCGGTCCCTGGTGGAGGCGCAGCGAGATCATCGACAGGGCGATCTGGCGCATATCGACCATGCCGAGATCGAAGTAGCGGGCCTTGTTCATTTTTTCGACCAGTTCGCGGGGGATCGGCTCGCCCTTGGCGTTGACGGCGAATTTCGACAGGGTGTCGTAGTCGTAGACCCATTCCTCGAGCATCTGCGACGGGGCCTCGACGAAATCCCATTCGGTGGCGACGCCGGACTGGGCGGCCCATTGCGCCTGCTGGCCGCCGAAGATGTGGTGCAGCAGATGGCCGAATTCGTGGAGGAAGGTTTCGACGTCGCCGTGCTCCATCAGGCCGGTGGCGTGATCGCCGGCGGGCAGGTTCATGACGAGGGCGCCGACCGGGATTTCGCTGTCCTTGATGCCGGGGCGGAGTGGAACGGCGTTGGCGTGTTCGTATTTGCCGGGGCGGGGGTGGCTGTCGAAGTAGAAGCGGCCGATGACTTTTGCGCCGTCTAGCATCTCGTAGGCTTCGACGCCCGGTGCCCAGACGGGGGTGTTCCACGGGCGGATCTGCACGGAGAACAGGCGTTCGGTCAGGCGGAGGATGCCGTCGCGCACGGCGTTGTAGGCGAAATATTGGCGGGCTTGCTGGCGGTCGTAGGCGAAATCGCGCTTCTGCACCTGGTTGGTGAGCCAGGCGTTGTCCCAGGTGTTGAAGTGTTGCGCGCCGGGGTGGTCGAGGCGGTAGACGGCGAGCTTGCGGGCATAGTCCCGCTGGGCGGCGGGGCGGGCGACCTGGGCCATCTCTTCTAGCAGGGCTTCGACTTTGGCCGGGGTGTCCAGCATCTTGTTTTCGAGGACGAGATGGGCGTGATCCTGGCGGCCGAGCAGGTGGGCGAGTTGATCGCGGGTATCGATCAGGTCGCGCAGGGTTGCGTCGTTTTCGGGGTAGGCGCGGGTGAGGCTGGCGCGGGACAGGCGTTCGCGCAGGGCTGCCGAGTTCGCGTAAGTCATGACCGGGATGGAATCGGTATAGTCGGTGGAGATCGTGATCTTGCCGTCGGGGCCGGGCTTGTGGGCGGCGATGAAATCGGCGGGCAGGCCTTCGAGTTCGGCCGGTTCGGCCTGGACGGTCTTGCGGCCGTCGGCGATGGCCTTGTCGAACCTGGTGCCGAGTTCGGCGAGATGGTCGGCGAGTGCCTGGGCCTGCTTGCGTTGGGCTTCGGGCAGCGCCACGCCGCTGCGTTCGAAATCGCCGAGGGCGCGGGCGAGGAACAGGCGGGTGGGGGCGTCGGCGCCGGTTTGCGGGATGGCCTTCAGGCGGTCGTAGATCGGGCGGGAGAGGGCGATGCGGTTGGCGATGGCGGCGATGCGCACTTCGCAGGCGCCGCCGGCGGCGCGGCGGGCGTCGTCCAGCCCGGTCTCGCGGTAGAGCGTGGCTTCGCCGCTGGCCGAGGCGAGCATGGCAGAGAGCTGGTCGAACCGCTTGAGGGTGCCGGCGATGGTGGCGGGGCCGGTTTCGGCGGCGAGCCGGGATTCGGCCTGTTCGATGGCCGCGACCCAGGCATCGCAGCGGGACGTGATCGCGGCGGCGTCGGCGGGGGTGCCGAGGATATCCTGCAGGGGGACGGGGGTGGCGAGAGCGCTGGTGGACATGAGCGAGGTGGCCATGAGCAGGGCGGGGATCGGTGAGCGGGGCATCGGGGACTCCGGTGGTTTGCCGGCAGGGTAGGGCGAAGCGGGGGCGGGGGCAATTTGCCTTTCGCCGGGTTTGGCCCCACATGGCGGGCATGGTGAAATTGACACAGCAGACGCCCGGGCTTCCGAGCCGGCAGCAGATCCTGGACTTTATCGAATCCTCGCCGACGACGGCGGGGAAGCGGGAGATTGCCCGGGCTTTCGGGCTGCATGGGCACGAGAAGATCCAGTTGAAGGCGCTGCTCAAGGATATGGCCGAGGAAGGGCTGATCGACGGCAAGAAGACGGCGTTTCACAAGCTCGGCGGCGTGCCCCGGGTGACGGTGCTGCGGGTGGTTGCCATCGAGGACGGGGAGCCGGTGGCGGTTCCGGACACCTGGGAGCCGGACAGCGGGGTGGTGCCGCCACGATTGCGGATCGTCGAGCGGAAGGGGGAGCGGAAAGGGCCGCGTGCGCCCATCGCGGCTTTGCGCAGCGGCGATCGCGTGCTGGCGCGGACCGAGGAGACGGGGACCGGGTGGATCGCCCACCCGATGAAGAAGCTGCCGGCGGCGGCCGAGCAGGTCTTGGGGGTGATCGAGAAGGACGCGGCGGGCAAGCACTGGCTGGCGCCGGTGGACAAGCGGGTGCGCCATGCGGCGCCGGTGGCGGAGCTGGGCGGGGCCGAGATCGGGCAACTGGTGCTGGCGGAGCCGGCGGGCCGCAGCCCACGCGCCGGGGTTAAGGTCATGGCGGTTCTGGGCGATCCGCTGGCGCCGCGGGCGTTCAGCCTGATCGCCATTCACAAGCACGGGATTCCGGATGTCTTTGCGCCGGAGACATTGGCCGAGGGCGAGCTTGCGGCCAGGCTGGCGCTGGATGCGGCGCGGCGGGAGGACCTGACTCACTTGCCGATTGTGGCAATCGACCCGGTCGATGCGCGGGACCATGACGATGCGATCTGGGCGGAGCCGGATGGCGAGGGCGGATGGCGGGCGGTGGTCGCCATCGCCGACGTCTCGTTCTACGTGCGGCCCGGCGGAGCGCTGGACCGGGAGGCGCGCAAGCGGGGGAATTCGGTCTATTTCCCCGACCGGGTGGTGCCGATGCTGCCTGAGGTGCTTTCGGCCGACGTCTGTTCGCTCAAGGGCGGGGTGTTGCGGGCGGCGATGGCGTGTCATCTGCGGATCGACGGCAAGGGCAGGGTGAGCGAGTTTCGTTTTACCCGGGCGCTGGTGCGGATTGCCGAGGTGATCGCCTACGAGGAGGCGCAGGCGCGGATCGACGAGGGAAGGGCGGAGCCGCATCTTTCGCATCTGTGGGAGGCGTGGAAGGCGCTGGATCATGCGCGCAAGGCGCGCGATCCGCTGGAGCTGGACCTGCCGGAGCGGCGGGTGGTGCTGGACGCGAAGGGGCGGATTGCCGAGATCGCCCTGAGGGAGCGGCTCGATGCGCACCGGGTGGTCGAGGACTTCATGATCGCGGCCAACGTCGCGGCGGCGAAGGCGCTGGAGGCCAAGGCGGCGCCGGTGGTCTATCGCGTGCACGAGCCGCCGAGCCGGGAGAAGCTGGTGGCGCTGAAGGATTACCTCGCCACGTTCGAGAAGAAGCTCGCATTGGGGCAGGTGATCACGCCCGGGCTGTTCAACCGGATGCTGAAGGACATCTCGGATGAGTCTGAAAAGGCGCTGATCATGGAGGCGGTGTTGCGCAGCCAGACGCAGGCCTATTATGGGCCGCGCAATGCCGGGCACTTCGGGCTTTCGCTTGGCTCCTATGCGCACTTTACTTCGCCGATCCGGCGTTATGCCGACTTGCTGGTGCATCGGGCGCTGGTCGATGCCTATGGGCTGGAGCAGGGGCGGCCAGACAGCGACCTGCCCGCGACTTCGGGGCTTTCCGAGCGGGACCGCGCGGACCTCTCGCGGGTTTCCGAGGCGATCAGCGATGCCGAGCGGCGGGCGATGGCGGCCGAGCGCGAGACCATCGACCGCTATGTCGCGGCCTGGCTTTCCGGGCGGGTCGGCGAGGTGTTCGATTGCCGGGTGACCGGCGTGCAGCGGTTCGGGCTGTTCGCCACGATCATCGGGCTGGGAGGCGACGGGCTGGTACCGGTGTCGATCCTCGGCGACGAACGGTTTCACCATGACGAGCGCGCGCAGGTGCTGGAGGGCGAGCAGACCGGCACGCGGTTTGCCATGGGCGACCGGGTGCGGCTGCGGCTGGCGGAGGCGAACCCGCTGACGGGGGCGCTGAAGTTCGAGCCGGAAGAGGGCGTGGGGGAGATCGAGCCGCGCGGGCGGCCGCTGCCGTTGAAGAAGAAGGGGGGGCATGTGGTTGGTAGGCGGGGGAGGCCGGGGAATATTCGGCATCAAGGAAGAAGGAAGTAGAAAGCAGGGGGAATCATTCCCCCTGCACCCCCGGGACTTTTGCGTTGCGTGATCCTTCGGCGTTTGCGCTCCCGGTGGAGCCGGGCAATTCAGGGCGGCTTCGCCGCATGGCGCTTGGCTGAGAGGGTGCGCGACGCCGACAGGTCCCAGGAGCGCGAGGGGGTGACCCCCTCGCACCTTTCTTCTTTCAGCTTAACCGATCGATCTCCGCCTCCGGCAGCCCGCCCGGCACCACATAGAGCGGGCAGGCGAGCTTGCCGATGCCCGGGCCGGCGAAATGGGTGACCAATGGGCCGGGGCCGCCTTCCGTGCTGGCGCCGAGCACCAGGGCGGCGACTTCGGGGTGTTCGACGAGGTAGTCGTGGATGACCTTGGTGCCTTCGCCGATGCGGACGGCGATGTGGGGCATGAGGCCGCCTTCGGAGAGGACCGAGCCGGCGGCGGAGGTGGCCATGATCTCGGCGCGGTCCCGCGCTTCTTCCTCGATCGTCGCCTGGACGCTGCCGAAGGCGACGAAGGGTTGCGGCGGGACGAGGGCGAGGATGTGGACGGCGCTGCCGGTGCGGGCGGCGCGGCGGGTGGCGAAGCGCAGCGCGGTGCGGGATTCCGGGGTTTCGTCGATGATCACCAGATAGACGCGCATGGCCGTGTGTTCCCCCGTCGTAGGATGGCATATCACTTCGATGGGGTGAACCTCAAACGGTCTTGCTGAAAGGCCCGGACTTTCATACGGGAGGCGCGGGACGCTTCCGGGAGAATGTCTGTGAAAAAGGGTTTGTTCGGTCTGGCGCTGGCCTGTCTCGTCACGTTGACCGGTTGCGCCAAGGATGTCGACTGGCCCGGATACGGCGGGGCGGACGAAAACCATTTCAGCCCGCTGGACCAGATCAACCAGGAGAACGTCGGCAAGCTGGGCCTTGCCTGGCATTACGACATCCAGACGCCGGGCAGCGCGTTCACCGCGCCGGTCGAGGCTGATGGCGTGCTCTATTTCGCCGGCGGGCTCTCGCATGTTCATGCGCTCGACGCCAAGACCGGCAAGCTCCTGTGGCAATACGACCCCAAGGTGGCGGAGAACGCGGGCTTCGAGCTGCGCGAGAGCTGGGGCAGCCGCGGCATGGCCTATGCCAACGGGCGGGTGTTCGTCGGCACGATGGACGGGCGGCTGATCGCGCTGGATGCCAAGACCGGCGCGCTGGCCTGGAGCGCGCAGACCACGACCAAGGGCGACGGGCGCTACATCACCGGCGCGCCCTGGGTGTTCAAGGACAAGGTGATCATCGGCCACGGCGGCGCGGACTACAATCCGGTGCGCGGCTATGCCACCGCCTATGACCAGGCGACGGGCAAGCAGGCCTGGCGCTTCTACACCGTGCCCGGCGACCCGGCCAAGGGCTTCGAGAACAAGACCATGGAGATGGCGGCGAAGACCTGGAAGGGCGATCGCTGGAAGGAAGGCGGCGGCGGGACCGTGTGGAACGCCATGGCCTATGACCCGAAATACAACCGGATCTACCTCGGCACCGGCAACGGCGCGCCGTGGAACCAGAAGATCCGCTCGCCCGGCGGTGGCGACAACCTGTTCCTCTGCTCGGTCATCGCGGTGGATGCCGACACCGGCGAATATGTCTGGCACTACCAGTTCAACCCCGGCGAGAGCTGGGACTACAACGCCGCGATGGACATGGCCCTGTCCGAAGTGAAGATCGACGGGAAGCCGCGCGACGTGCTGATGACAGCGCCGAAGAACGGCTTCTTCTATGTGATCGATCGCAGCAACGGCAAGTTCATCTCCGCCGGGCAGATCGAGTACCAGAACTGGGCCAAGGGCATCGACAAGAACGGGCGACCGATCGAGATCCCCGAGGCGCGCTATCCCGATGGCAAGCCCTACATGCTGTTCCCCTCGATGATCGGCGCGCACGGGCCGGAGGCGATGTCGTACAGCCCCAAGTCCGGGCTGGCCTATATCCCGGTGCGGCGCACGGGTGGCGTCTACATCGATCCGCCCGCGCCGATCGAGAAGTGGCAATGGCTGGGCCGGGGCCAGCCCGGCAGCGGGACGGGTGCGCCGCCGCCGAACATGGTGCCGCCGCCGACGACCAGCTCGCTGCTGGCCTGGGACCCGGTGCGCCAGCGGGAGGCCTGGCGGATTCCGTTCAAGAGCAGCAACGGCGGTGGCGGAACCCTGGCGACCGCGGGCGGCCTGGTGTTCCAGGGCCGCACGGCCGGCAAGCTGGTGGCGCTCGCCGCAGAGAGCGGCAAGGAGCTGTGGTCGTTCGATTCGCAGTATGCCATCGGCGCCCAGCCGATCAGCTACAGCGTCGGCGGCAAGCAGTATGTTTCCGTCGTCGCGGGCGGGCGCTTCCTGATCTCGCAAGGGCTGGAGCAGGTGCCCGACTATCGCACGCAGCAATGGCGGGTGCTGACCTTCGCGCTCGACGGCACCGACAGGCTCCCGGCCAAGACCACCCAGCCCGCGCCGTTCCAGGACGATCCGGCGTTCCGCGTCGACCCGGCCAAGGCAGCAGCGGGCAACGGCACATTCATGCTGCGTTGCGTGGGCTGCCACGGCTTCCAGGCGATCGCCGGCGGTGCGGCCCCGAACCTGCTGCGCTCGCCGATTCCGCTGGATTTCGGCGCGCTCAAGTCGGTGCTGCATGATGGCGTGCTGCTGCAGAACGGGATGCCGAAGTTCGAGGAACTGACCGACGAGCAGATCGCCCAGATCCAGCACTTCATCCGGCAGCGGGCGCGCGAGGAGATCGCCGCGGAGGCCAAGCCGAAGCGCTGAGTCCGGGTATTTCCCGTACTTCATCCGGCGTCCGGCGATCCATCGCCGGGCGCCGGTTCGTTTTCGGGGCCGAACATGCGTATTCCGGTGCAAGTGGCTTGCCCTCGGGCCGGGATTTGGCCAGACATCCGGTCTGGATAGACAGGTTCACGCGTGGCGCGTTGTCCGGCAAGGTGGGCGCCCGGCGATGGCCGTCCGAGGATAAAGGCTTTTTTCGATGTCGATCTCGATCCGCATGCCCGCGCTTTCGCCGACCATGGAGCAGGGCAAGCTCGCCAGGTGGCTGGTCAAGCCCGGCGACGAGGTCAGTTCCGGGGACATCCTCGCCGAGATCGAGACCGACAAGGCGACGATGGAGTTCGAGGCGATTGACGAGGGTACCGTGCAGGAATTGCTGGTGCCCGAGGGCAGCGAAGGGGTGAAGGTCGGCACGGTGATCGCGACGATTTCCGGCGAGGACGGCGAGGAGGAACAGCCGGCCGAAGCGAAATCGCCGGAGGCGAAGCCGGCCGAGGCAACGTCGGCAGAGGCGAAGCCGGCCGATACGGCGCCGGCCGATGCGGCGAAGGCGAAGGAATCGGCGCCGCCGGCGGCGGACCCCGAGGGCAAGCAGGCCGAGGCGCCCACGAAGGCGGCGACCGGCACCGCCAAGCTGGCCAGCGACGCCAAGCCGGCCCGTGATCCCGAGATCGCGGCGGGAACGGCAATGGTGGCGACGACGGTGCGCGAGGCGTTGCGCGATGCCATGGCCGAGGAGATGCGGGCCGACGAGCGCGTGTTCGTCATGGGCGAGGAGGTGGCGCAGTACCAGGGGGCCTACAAGGTGACCCAGGGGCTGCTCGACGAGTTCGGGGCGCGGCGGGTGATCGATACGCCGATCACCGAATATGGCTTTGCCGGGATCGGCACCGGGGCGGCGATGGGCGGCCTGCGGCCGATCATCGAGTTCATGACCTTCAACTTCGCGATGCAGGCGATTGACCATATCGTCAATTCGGCGGCCAAGACCAACTACATGTCGGGCGGGCAGATGCGCTGCCCGGTGGTGTTCCGCGGGCCGAACGGCGCGGCGGCGCGGGTCGGCGCGCAGCATTCGCAGAACTATGCGCCGTGGTATGCCAGCGTGCCCGGGCTGGTGGTGATCGCGCCTTATGATGCGGCCGACGCCAAGGGGCTGCTCAAGGCGGCGATCCGCAGCGAGGACCCGGTCGTGTTCCTGGAGAACGAGCTGGTCTACGGGCGGACTTTCGAGGTGCCGCAGCTCGACGATTTCGTGCTGCCGATCGGCAAGGCGCGGGTGGTGCGCGAGGGGACGGACGTGACCATCGTCTCCTATTCGATCGGCGTCGGGCTGGCGCTGGAAGCGGCCGAGACGCTGGCGGGCGAGGGGATTTCGGCGGAAGTCGTCGATTTGCGGACGCTGCGGCCGCTGGACAAGGAGGCGGTGCTGGCGTCGTTGGCCAAGACCAACCGGCTGATCGCCGCCGAGGAGGGATGGCCGGTGTGTTCGATCGCCTCGGAGATCGTCGCGCTGTGCATGGAGCAGGGGTTCGACCTGCTCGATGCGCCGGTGCTCAGGGTGTGCAACGAGGACGTTCCGCTGCCTTATGCCGCGAACCTGGAGAAGGCGGCGCTGGTCGATGCCAGGCGGATCGTCGCGGCGGCGAAGGCGGTCTGTTATCGCTGAACCGGTGGTCGGCGATCCGCCGGGGGATGCGGGAAATCCCGGATGACGAAATTGACGGCGCATTAACAGGTTCTTAGTGCCGCCGGGAGCAAGAGCACCTTTGGTCTGCCTCGTGTCTGCCAAAGGGTCCTGTCATGTTCGGCGTTCGTCTTGTCGCGCAGGTTTGCAAACGATTCCGCGCTTCGTGTCTCGCGTTGTCCGTCGACCGGTCCGGCAGCATGTTGCCGCTGGCGGTTGGCGGGCTGATCGTGCTGCTTGCCCTGATCGGCGGCGGGGTCGATGTCAGCCGGGTCTATCGCGTGCAGAACCGCCTGCAGGCGGCCTGCGATGCCGGCGCACTGGCGGGGCGCAAGGCGGTGACGACCACCGGTTTCGACACCGCCGCAGCTTCGGCGGCGAGCAGCTATTTCAATGTCAACTTCGACCGCGCGCAGCAGATGGTGACGAGCGTCTCGTTTGCACCGACATCTTCCGACAACGGCACCACGGTGGTGGGCACGGCGACCGCCAACGTGAAGATGGTGGTGATGATGCTGTTCGGGAAGGAATCGATCCCGGTCACGGTGACCTGCAAGGCGACCGAGGGCATCAGCAACATCGACGTGACTTTCGTGCTGGACGTCACCGGATCGATGTCGAGCACGCTGGGTTCGACCACCCGGCTCGGCGCGCTGAAGGATTCGGTCAAGAACTTCTACACGACCGTGGCGAACTCGACTTCCGGCACTTCGGCGCGGGTGCGCTACGCGTTCGTGCCGTTCAGCGAGAACGTCAACGTCGGGGCGCTGCTCCGGGCGCATGACACGGCGAGCCCGCTGGAACCGAGCTGGCTGCTGAATACCCATACGGTGCAGTCGCGGGTGGCCCGCTTCGACCAGGCGATCAGCGTCTCGTTCAATTCGAGCACCGCCTATTCCTATCCGCAGCAGGAATGGGTCTATGCCAGCAGCGGGTTCAACGGTGCGACATCGCAGCACGGCACCACGGACTATGCCAGCCTGCCGGCTTGCCAGGCCGCAATCCCGGCCGACACCGCTTGGACCAACAGCGGCTCATCCTCGACATCGACGACCAGCAACTTTTCGATCAACAACGGCTGGCGTTCGGTGACCCGGACGAAAGTCGCGCAACCGCAGGTGCAGACCGCCTATTTCTGCAACCGCTCCGGCGATGTCTATCGCATCTACAAATATACCGCGACGCGCTCGTTCAACACCTACACCTATGGGACGCTGACCCCGACGGCGACCGGCGCGATCGTCTCCACGTTCGATCACTGGGACTATCGCCCGGTGGCCTATAACATGGCGACCTACAAGACCGGGGTGGCGGTGACGACGCCGACCGGGAGCAACGGTGCCGGCGTCAGCTCGACCTGGGAAGGGTGCATCGAGGAGCGGTTCACGCTCAGCAATGCCTCGTTCGCCTACAACCCGGCAACCGGGAGGATCGACCCGACCGGTGCCACCGACCTCGACATCGATGCCGCGCCGACCAGCGACAATGCCACCAAGTGGGCGCCGCAGTGGCCGGAGCTGGCGTTCTACCGGACCGACAGCAGTGGCAACATGAACAGCGGCCTGCTTTCGCTGACCGGCAGCCAGGCGGGAACCCAGTGCCCGCCGGCGGCGACGACGCTGGCGACGATGACCAGCTCCGCGTTCAACGGCTATGTCAACGCGCTGACCGCACAGGGGAACACCTACCACGACCTCGGCATGTTGTGGGGCGCGCGGATCAGCTCGCCGGGCGGAATCTTCGGATCGATCGTCAACACCGCGCCGGGCAACAACCAAGCGGTCTCGCGCCACCTGATCCTGGAGACCGATGGCGACCCCAACGCGGCCTATACCCATGCGACGACCTATGGCGTCGAATACCATGACCGGCGGATCACCGACGACGGCAACACCAACGACGACGCGCGGCACATCTCGCGGTTCCGGGCGCTGTGCGATGCGGTCAAGGCGAAGGGCATCCGCATCTGGGTGATCGCGCTGGCAACCTCGCTCAGTTCCGACATGACCTACTGCGCATCGCCCAACAGCGCCTATACCGCGAGCAGTTCCTCGGCGCTGGATACCGCGTTCCAGAGCATCGCCAAGCAGGTGGGCGAGCTGAGGATTTCGCAGTGAGCAGGCCCGGTATCGCCGACTGGCGGGCGCTTGGCCGGGACGAACGGGGCAGCACCCTGCTCGAATTCGGGCTGATCGCGCCGACCTTCCTGATCCTGCTGCTGGGCTGCGCCAACCTGGGGCAGATGCTTTACGGCAAGGTCCTGCTGAACGGCGCGATCGAGGCGGCGGCGCGGAGCAGCTCGACCGAGACCCGGGACACGACCGCCGCCGACACGATGGTGCGCAAGATCGTCGGCCCGATCCTGCCGGGCGCGAGCTACACGATCAGCCGGTTCAGCTACTACGACTACACAGATGTCGGCCGGATGGAGAAGTTCACCGATGGCAACGGCAACGGCACCTGCGACAACGGGGAACCCTATATCAACGAGAACGGCACTGGCGGCTGGGACAATGTGCGCAGGAGCGGGCAGGGCGGGGCGGACGATGTCGTCGTCTACAAGGTGGTCGCGCAGTATTCGCCGTTGTTCAAGATTCCGCTGATGCCGGGGCAGTGGCAGCAGATCACCCTGACTTCGCAGACGGTGAAGAAGAACCAGCCGTTTGCCACGCAAGCCAACTATTCCACGTTGACCGGGAATTGTCCGTGAGTGCTTTCGCGAGGCTGGCGTCGGACCGCGCGGGGACGGCGCTGACCGAGTTCGCGCTGATCCTGCCGATTCTCCTGACGATCGGCATGTACGGGCTGGAGATCGCCTGGATGCAGGCGACCAACATGCAGGTCAGCCAGCTGGCGCTTTCGGTGGCCGACGGCGCGGCGCGGATGGAGCAGACCAGCAATTCCGCTGTGGTGCCGACGGTTACCGAGGCGGACATCAACGCGGTGCTGTCCGGCGGCCGGATGGCGAGCAACGGGCTCGACATCACCAACCGGGGGCGGATCATCATTTCCAGTCTGGAACGGAACAGCGCCGGCAACCAGTATATCCACTGGCAGCGCTGCACCGGCGGGCTGACCACCAAGGCCTCTGCCTATGGCGCGCAGGGGGCGAGCGTGACGAGCGCCGGGCTGGGCAGCGGGACCGCCAGGATCACCGCGCCGGCCTATGCCTCGAACTCGGCAGCGATGTTCGTCGAGGTCTACTACAATTACCGGCCGCTGTTCGGGCAGATGTTCGTCCGGCCGTTCACGTATCACCAGGAGGCGGTGTTCCTGACGCGCGACGATCGCAACATCGGGGCGGGGACGACCGGGACCGGCGCTTCGACCTGCTGACCGCTTGCAGGCGCGGCGTGGCTCGGCCATGGCGGCGGCGATGCTGGACCTGCCCGAACTGACGCCGCCGCAAAGGCTGGCGCTGGCTTATGCGCCGGCGGCGGTGCGGGCGGACTGGGAGACACTGCTGCTGCTCGACGCGCGGCTGGCGTCGGTGGTGCGCGGGGCGCGGGAGCCGGTGCTGGCGCAGATCAGGCTGGCTTGGTGGCGCGAGCGGCTGGGCGAGGACCCGGGGGGCTGGCCCAGGGGCGAGCCGCTGCTGGCGCGGCTGGCGGGATGGGGTGCGGCGGTGGCCGGCCTGATCGCGCTGGTCGATGGCTGGGAGGTGCTGCTGGGCGAGCAGGGGCTCGATGTACAGGGGTTTGCGGCCGGGCGCGCGGGCGGCGTGGCGGCGTTGGCGCGGCATCTGGGCGTGGCAATGAGCGGGGCGGCGGAAAATGCGGCACGCGGCTGGGCCTTGGCCGACCTGTCGGCGCATCTGGGGGATGCGGGGGAGCGGGCGGTGGCGCTGGCGGCTTTGGCAGAGGTCGGTGGGGGGCGCGTGGTGCGGGCGTTGCGGCCGGTGGTGGTGCTGCGGGTCGCCAGTGGCGGCGGCGGGCTGCGGACCCTGGCGGCGGCGATGCGGGTTGGCATTCTGGGCTAGTGCTTGTTGTCGTGCGATTTGCGGACAAAAACCGGTTCCCCCTTTTTGTCATCGCGCTTTAGGGTAATTCCCGTATTTCGGTGCGGGAGGGGTGATGAACCGGATTGCTGTGGGGGCCTTCGCAGGGTTGCTGTTCGTTTCGGCGGGGCTGTTCTGGTGGCAGGGCCGGGCGGCGATCGAACGTGGGGCGCCGCTGCCCGATCTTTCCGGGGCGGGGGCGACCGGCGCGCCGCCGATCGAGCTGCCGAGTGCCGGGGCGCATGGGCGGGGCGCGGCGCTGCCGGGGGCGAAGGCGGCGGTGCAGTCGAAAGAGGAAAGGCGGTTCAACCGCTATGACCGCAACCGGGATGGCTCAGTTTCGCGCACGGAAATGCTGTCCACCCGGGTCAAGGCGTTCCAGAAGCTGGATGTCAACCACGACAACCTGCTGAGTTTCGAGGAATGGGCGGTGAGGACCAGCGACCGCTTCCGGCAGATCGACCGGAATGGCGACGGGGTGGTGAGCCGGGCGGAACTGGACGCCTTCCATGCGGCCAGGGATGCCGAGACGGCGGCGAAGGCGCGGCAGCCGAAATGCGGTTGCGGGGAGACCGTGCCGGTGAAGGCCGGGAAGAAAGCGCCGCTAGACGACGCCGACGCCGACGACTGACCCGGCCCAGCCGGCGAGTGCCTGCTTGGCGCGTTCGGTATAGACCAGCTTGCGGTCCGGCTTTTTCAGACGTTTCTCGCTGACGATCGGCGGGAACAGGCCGAAGTTGACGTTCATCGGCTGGTAGGTCTCGGCCTCGGCGTCGCCGGTGATGTGGGCGAGCAGCGCGCCGAGCGCGGTTTCGCGGGGCGGGGCGGTCCACGGCTGGCCGGCCGCCTCTGCCGCTGCCATCGTTCCGGCGAGCAGGCCGATGGCGGCGCTTTCGACATAGCCTTCGCAGCCGGTGATCTGGCCGGCGAAGCGGATGTGGGGGGCGGACCTGAGGCGCAGCTGGCGGTCGAGCAGGCGCGGGGAATTGAGGAAAGTGTTGCGGTGGAGGCCGCCCAAGCGGGCGAATTCGGCCTGTTCGAGGCCCGGGATCATGCGGAAGACCCGGACCTGTTCGGCATGGCGCAGCTTGGTCTGGAAGCCGACCATGTTCCACAAGGTTCCCAGCGCATTGTCCTGGCGCAGCTGCACGACCGCATAGGGCCAGCGGCCGGTGCGCGGGTTGTCCAGCCCCATCGGCTTCATCGGGCCGTGGCGCAGTGTCTCGACCCCGCGTTCGGCCATGACCTCAACCGGCATGCAGCCGTCGAAATAGGGGGTGTTCGCCTCCCATTGCTTGAACTCGGTCTTTTCGCCGGCCAGCAGGGCGGCGTGGAAGGCGAGGTACTGGTCCTTGTCCAGCGGGCAGTTGATGTAGTCCGCCCCGCCCTTGTCCCAGCGGGCGGCCTTCCAGCAGATGTCCATGTCGATGGTGTCGTGATGGACGATGGGAGCCAGCGCATCGAAGAAGGCCAGGCTTTCGGTGCCGGTGGCGGCGGCGATGCTGTCCGCCAGGGCCGGGTCGGTCAGCGGGCCGGTGGCGATCACCGCAGGGCCGGCAGGGAGTTGGCCGACGCGCTCGCGGACCAGTTCGAGATTGGGCAGCGCGGCGAGTTCCGACTCGATGGCAGCGGAGAAACTGTCCCGATCGACCGCCAGGGCGGAGCCGGCGGGGACCCGGGCCTTGTCCGCAGCCGCCATGATGAGCGAGCCGAGCTGCCGCATTTCGTGGTGAAGGAGACCGACGGCGTTCGACTGGTGATCGTCCGACCTCAGGCTGTTCGAGCAGACGAGTTCGGCGAGGCGGTCGGTCTGGTGGGCAGCGGTGGTGTGCCCGGCGCCGCGCATTTCCGAGAGGCGGACCTTGAGGCCGCGTCTGGCCAGCTGGTAGGCGGCCTCGGAGCCGGCGAGGCCGCCGCCGATGACGTGGATGTCGTGACTGGGCATGGTCAGGCCCGGTTAGGGCAAAGGTGGCGGGAAAGGAAGCCTGGCGAGCGAAGCTCAGGCGGCAGCCGGCCAGCCCAGACGCGCACGGATGATATCGATGCCGCGCGGATGTTCGGTGGCGGGGCTGCGCAGGCGGCGGTCGATGCGCTGGAGGCGGGCGTAGAAATTCTCGGTCGCGCCGATCAGCTCCGCGATGGGCTCGGGCAGAATCGCGGTCCGGGCGGGATCGGCGGGCGAGAGATCGGCGGGGAGCTTGCCGTGGATGCGCAGGCGCAGTTCGCTGAGTTCGCCGGCGAGATAGGCGCGAAGGTTGAGCAGCCAGGCGGTGGCGTGCATCATGCGGGTCGTGGTGCGCAGGCCCTCGCAGGACAGGGCGATCTGGGCTTCGCTCTCGGCCGAACCGCCGGCGCGGCGGCGCGAAAGATCGAAATTCGCGCGCACTTCGTCCGAAAGCACGAGGGCCTCGCAATAGAGACCTTCGATCAGCCTGGCGTTGATGCTGGTCCGGTTCATCGTGCTCTCGACCCTTGCGACGTTTTTCTGATTGGCGATTGCCCTAACGGATGAAGGAATGATGACAACCAGTCGCGACGGCGCGCAGTGTGCCGTTTCAGGATCGGTCCCGGAATTGAACTGTCGCAGCGATCAGGCGAGATCGGCGAAGCCGCCGTAGCGTCCGCGATAGAACAGCATCGGGTCGCCCTCGCGCAGGCTGTCCAGTCGCAGCACGCGGCCGACGACGAAGACGTGATCGCCGGCATCGACGACCGTGTCGATCCGGCATTCGATGGCCGCCAGCACGCCGGGAAGCAGGGGCAGGCCGTGATCGGTCAGGGTGTAGGCGACATCGGCGAACTTGTCCCCGGTGCCGGCGATCTGGCGGCACAGCGCGGTCTGGTCCGAGCCGAGCACGTTGACGCAGAAATGGCCGGTGGCGGCGATCCTGGGCCAGGTCGTCGAGGACCGGGCGGGGAGAAAGCCGACCAGTGGCGGATCGAGCGAGACCGAGGTGAAAGTGCCGACGACCATGCCGAGCGGCAGCGGCCCTTCCATGGCGGTGATGACGCTGACCCCGGTGGGATAGGTACCGAGCACATCGCGGAAGGTTCGCGGTGCAATGGAAATCTCGCTCAACCGCCTGCCCTCTGCCGGAACGTGAACCTTACGCCGACAGTCGTGGCAAAGTGAGGCGGCTGTCGCAAGGTGACGGGCGAAAAATGTTCAGATCGCGCGCGTGGACGCGCGCTGGCGCAGGGACACCGGCACCCGCTGGCGGGGTGCCGGGCGTCCGGTCACCAGGCCGAGCAGGCGATCGACCAGCATGTCGCCCGCCGCTTCGAAATCGGCTTCGACGGTGGACAGCGGGGGGTTGGACTGGGTGCCGGCGCGGATGCCGTCAAACCCGATCAGCCCGGCCTGCTCAGGTACGGCGATGCCATGTTCGCTGAGCCCCTTGAGCGCGCCGAGCGCCATCTCGTCGCAGACGGCGAAGATCGCGTCGAACGGCTTGCCCGAGGCGACCAGGGCGGCGGCGGCGCGGCGGCCCTGTTCCTCGCGGGTGTAGCCTTCCTCGAATTCGACCAGCCAGGGTTCGAGGCCGGCTTCCGTCACGGTCCCCGCATAGCCGCGATAGCGTTCGGCGAACTGGGGCTGGGGAGAGGCGAGCGAGGATATGCAGGCGATGCGCCGGTAGCCGCATTCGATCAGGTGCCGGGCGGCAAGGCGGGCGCCGGCGATGTTGTCACTGCGGATCCATTCCAGCTCCTCGCACGGGCTGCCCCAGCAGACGATGGTGGCGCCGGCGCCGGCGATCTCGCGGAAATAGTCCCAGGCGCGGGTGTTGTCGCTGGCGCCGATGACGATCATGCCATCGGCCTTGCGCTGTTCCTGGTAGCGGCCGAACAGGCGTTCGGCGCCATCCTGGAACGAGACCAGGGTCTCGTAGCCCCGGCGCGAGGCGGCGGCGCAGGTGGAGCCGAGCAGGGCGTAGTAGAACGGGTTGAGATCCTTGATCTGGTCCCCCGGGCGGACGATGACCGCGACCGCCAGCGTGCCGGTGCGGCCGGTGCGCAGGCGGGCGGCGTTTTCGTCGACGTGATAATCCAGCTTCTGCGCGGCGGCGAAGACGCGCGACCGGGTGGCCTCGCTGACCACGGGATCTCCGGCAAGCGCGCGCGAGACGGTGGACTGGCTGACCCCGGCTTCCGCCGCGACATCGAACGAGGTCACCCGAGTGCGGCGCAGGGCCGGCGCCGCCTTCAGGTTCTGTCGCTCGTCCCACATGGCCTGGTTAATGGGCGCGGACCGCGATGGTGTAAAGGGACGAAAGCGCCCTTGAACGCGAGACCTCGCAGGGCCGGCTCAATCGATCTGGCCATCGAGCCAGGCGGGGGCGAGGAGCAGCAGCAGCTTGACGTCGATCGCGTCGCCGAGTGCGCGGCGTTCGGCGACGAAGCGGGGGATGGCGTGGCGGGGCACGTGGTGGACGGTGATGTTTTCGCCCTCGGTGCCGCCGCCGGGGCCGACCCTGCTCAGGCCATGGGCGCGCAGCAGGGTGAAGCTCTCGGTCACCATGCCCGGCGACGACCAGAACTCGCCGAGCGATTCCATGCGGTCGGCCCGGTAGCCGGTCTCTTCCTCAAGCTCGCGCATGGCGGCGGTGAGCGGGTCTTCGCCGGCACTGCCTTCGTGGTCGCCGATCAGGCCGGCGGGGAGTTCGATGCAGGGGCGGCCGAGCGGCACGCGGTATTGTTCGACCAGCACGACCTCGTCGGCATCGGTGATGGCGAGGATGACGGCGGCGCGGATGCCCCGGGCGCGGGAGACATATTCCCAGCGGCCGCGCTGACGGGCGGTGATGAATTTCCCCTGCCAGCGGATGTGCTCGGGGGCGTCGGCGTCGGTGTCGCGATTCGGCAAGGGGTCAGACCTCGATCAGGCGGTCGGGGAGTTCATTGGTGTCGTCCTCGCCGCGCGGGAAGTGGGCGGCGAGCACGGCGCCGACCTGGCCAATGGCGGCGACCAGGCCATCGGCGAGGCGGCCGTTGCGGATTTCGGCAAGCATGGCGGCCATCGGTTCGGCCCAGGTCTGCGGCGAAACCTTGCCGGCAATGGCGGCGTCGGCGACGATTTCGGCGCGGCGCTCGGCGCGGGACAGGTAGATGACGATGCCGGTGGTGCCGACGGTGCGGCGTTCGGTGCCGAGGCGGAAGGCGGCGACGGCGCGGGCGCGGACGCGGGCGTGCTTGACCGGGCCGGGGACCAGGGCGAGGCGCAGCGGGCGCCAGAGCTGAAGCAGCCACATCGCGGTGAACTTGATCGTGGCGACGGCGAGCGCGAGGGTGAGGACGGCGCGGGGCTGCCATTCGTGGCCCCACCAGCCCATGACCCGATCGACCAGCGCCAGGTAGAAATGGGGGGCCACGGCGAGCGCGGCCAGGGCCAGCATCGCAATGAGGGCCGACCAGAGCAGCGCGATGTCTTCGTAGCCATCCGAGCTTTCGGCGAGAACGGGGACGATTTCGCCCGAGGTCTGCGCCTCGGCGGCATGGATGGCCTTGGCGATGCGGGTGCGGTCGGCGTCTGCCAGGGTCAGGTTCATCGTTTTCGCCTTACCATGACCCGGAGGAGCCGCCGCCGCCGAAC
>Ga0068863_100002332_pt1 | contig 18856 bp, 15 predicted proteins | sample KBSSwiS62_FD_66596 | JGI IMG/M metagenome (GOLD analysis project Ga0068863, IMG submission 66596) | Switchgrass rhizosphere microbial communities from Kellogg Biological Station, Michigan, USA - KBS Switchgrass S6-2 | ecosystem: Host-associated > Plants > Roots > Rhizosphere > Soil ...
AATTTCACCCCACCTGATCACATTCCCGACCCGGCGATTGATTGGGTGAATGTGCGTCGATCGCGCGCGCGAGACTTTGACTTTTCGAGGGTTTGCTAGTGCCTGGAGCGGTTATAGCGGTTGTAGGAATCGGCGGATGGTATCCGCGTGGCATCGCGCGGATGATTCAGAAGTTCCAAGAGAACAGCCCCGGCTACGACATTCTGTCTTGGATCAACACTCTTCCGCCTGGCGCGCCGGCCAATGTGGCGGAGGACGGCAGAGACTACACCGGTTACTGCGCGAAGCCATTTGCACTGAAGGCTGCCATGGACAGCGGCGCTGATGTCGGGATCTTGATGGACGCGGCATTCTATCCAATCCGCCCAATTCATCCGCTGGTCGATCACATCTCGCGCTATGGCTACTATTTCTGCCGGAACGGATTCCAGGTTGGCGCGTGGTGCTCCGACCGCGCACTCTTGCGCATGGGGCTGACTCGCGAGGAAGCATTTGAGATCGAGGAAATTTCGTCCTATTGCGTCGGTCTGGATTTCCACCGTCCACAATGCCGCGAGTTGCTAAAGCAGTGGTGCGATATGGCCGCGGACCGACTGACGTTCCCGGGCCCGCATACGAATATCGGCCGCGCCGATCAGAACCCAGGCTTTCCGCAACGCAATCCCGGAAACGCATCCTCGGACCCGCGCGTGAATGGCCACCGCCACGATCAGACTGCTTTATCCGTGATCGCACATCGGCTGGGCATGAAAAAACTGATCGACCGGCCGAAGTTCACGACCTATCTGGGGCAAGAGACAGAGGCGACGGTTCTGGTAAACAAGGGCGGGCTGTGATTATAGGCGCCACTATGCCGGTGCGGAATGAAGCCTGGTCTATTGGTCTGTCGATTCGCGCGGTTCTAATGTGGGTGGATTTTCTCGTGGTCCTAGACCATGCGAGCACAGACGATACGCCGCGCATTCTTGGGCGACTCGCAAGTGAATTCCGCGATCGCCTGATCATCCTGAGTGAATCAGACCCGGTGTGGAATGAAATGCACCACCGGCAACGGCTACTTGAAGCGGCCCGCGGAAAAGGGGCTACTCACATCGCGATCGTAGACGCGGACGAAGTGCTGGCGGGCGACTCGCTAAAGACAATTCGACCGGCGATCGCCGCGCTTCATGCGGGCGAAGTACTGCAGCCCTTCTGGGCACATCTCTGGCGCGGGCTCGGCGAATACCGTTCCGATAAGTGGGCGGCGCAGTATGCGTCGATCGCTTTCAGAGATGCACCAGGCCTTCACTGGGAAGCGCGTAACGGTTACCACTTTCACCACCGTAGCCCGTTCGGAGCGACTGACCATCGACCGGCGCCGGCGGGAACGGCCTTGATGCATCTGCAGCATGCTTCCTGGAGGCGGCTGCTTGCCAAGCAGGCTCTTTATCAATTAACCGAGGTCGATCGCTGGCCCGGCCGGGAGTCAGTTGATACCGTGCGCGCAAAGTACAGTCGGACTGTCGATGAAAGCGGGCTCCGGACAACGCCGGTTCCTAAAGCTTGGTGGGAGCCATACGCCGATTTCCTCAAGCATCTGGATCTCGATGAAGATCCGTGGCAAGAGAAAGCCGTGCGCGATATTTGTGCAGCGAATCCCAAGCTAGCTCACGGCCTCGATATGTTCGGAGTCGCGTCAGTATGAAGCGAGCGCTCATCACGGGCATCGGTGGCCAGGACGGGAGCTACCTCGCCGAACTCCTTCTGGAGCAGGGGTATGAGGTCCACGGCACCATCCGCCGATCCAGCCTGAGCAATACTGGCCGGATCGACCATCTGATTTCGCAAGACGCGCTGATGAATCGCCGTCTATTTCTCCACCACGCAGACATGGCGGATAGCGGATCGCTCGATGCTGCGATCAAGGCGTCATCCCCCGATGAGATTTATAACCTCGCGGCGATGTCTCAGGTGCGGATTTCCTACGACGTTCCGGCCAGCACCGCGGACGTGACGGGCGTCGGGTTCGCCCGTCTGCTCGAGGTGGCGCGCCGCCATGCTCCAGAAGCCAAAATCTATCAGGCTTCGTCGTCGGAAATGTTCGGCAAGGTGCTCGAAACGCCGCAGACTGAGAAAACGCCATTTTATCCGCGCAGCCCATACGGATGCGCCAAGGCCTACGCCTATTACATCGGTCGTTCCTATCGGGAAGGATTCGGGATGCGGGTCTATAATGGCATCCTCTTCAATCACGAATCGCCGCGGCGAGGCGAGAACTTCGTCAGTAAGAAAATCGTGATGGCGGCGGCCCGGATCAAGCGTGGCGAGCAGGACAAGCTCTGGCTCGGGAATCTGGACGCTAAACGGGATTTCGGCTACGCCAAAGAATACATGGAGTGGGTTTGGCGTATCATGCAGAGCGACACGCCGGACGATTTTCTGATCGCCACCGGAGAGACACACTCGATTGAAGAGTTCGTGGAGCGAGCCTTCGCCCGCCTTGGGCTTAACTGGCGGGATCACGTATCAATCGATCCGTCCTTCATGCGGCCCGCCGAAGTAGATCTACTGATGGGCGATGCCTCGAAATCGCGTCGGCTGCTAGGCTTTGAGCCGGCCGTGAAGTTCAATCAGTTGGTAGATCTGATGGTCGACGCTGAGATGGGAGTGGCCTCGTGTTCATCCACGAAGATTCTCGCCGCAAGCTGATCGAGTGGAGCGGCGGGATGGTCAGCAAGGCGCTGGTCGCTAAACACGATTGCATTGTAGGTGATCATCACCACCGCAATAAAGAAGAGCGATTCCTGTTGTTATCTGGCATCGCCAGAATCGCAATCATCGGGAGCGACCGGCAAGAGTCCGTAGTAGCGCCGCGTGAATTTATAGTGCCGCCAAACACCTATCACCTGTTCGACCTGGCTGAAGGAAGCATCCTTCTCGGCGTGGCGTCTCAGGAATTCGATCCCAATGACGAGATAAAGGGCGAGCCGTGCTGAACGTCGTCTGCATCAAGGCTGGTTCGAAGTATGGCCCTGAATATGTCAATAACCTGCAGTCGGGCGTGGCGCGGAATCTATCGCAGCCGTTCCGGTTCGTTTGCCTCACCGACGATCCAACCGGGATTAAGTGCGAAACGCTCGAGCTGGATGAGCCACTTTCCGGCTGGTGGCACAAAGTGACGCTGTTCAAGGAGCGCCCCTACGGTTTGACTGGCCGCATTCTCTTCCTCGACCTTGACGTGGTGATCACGGGCTCACTCGATGAAATGGCAGACACGCCTTCCGATTTCGCCATCATCCGAGACTACGCGAAGCCAAAAACGTACAATTCGAGCGCATTTCTGTTGAGGGTTGGCGCGCATCCGCAGGTGTGGTCGGAGTTCGACGGCAACGCTGTACGGCGCTACCCCGGCGATCAGGACTGGATTACTGCCAAGGCCCCCGGCGCCGATCTCTGGCCGGATAAGTGGATCCCGAGCTACAAGTTCGGACGGCTGCAGGAAGCGCGGCCCGCCGGCGCCAAGGTCGTGGTTTTCCATGGAACGCCCAAGCCGCACGACTGCGGTGGGTGGGTAAAGGGAGCCTGGGCGGCATGAGCCTATTCGACGTTTTGAATTCCTGCCTTGCAGGAAACGCGGATCTCGGCAGCGAGCAAGTGATGCACACGCCGATGGCCGGATCTCCGTCGCTTGTAACCGTTCTCCGCAAAGACCCAGCACTCTTGGGCGAAGCGCGGCCGGGCGTTGTGATGACACTCTTCGCGTCGGACTCCGCCTTTGAGCGAATGCCGGTTAAAGGCGACACATTCACCGTCGGCAGTGACGACTATCGGGTCTTCGAAGCCAAATTGGACGAAGGCCAGGGCGTGTATGTGCAGTTGACGAAGAAAGCGCCCTAGGTTTGACTGATCGGCTTGACTAGAGCAGCAGGGCGCAGCGGCCCTGAATATAAGTCCTGCTTCATGAACGCATCACACCGACAAATGATCGGCGGCCAACCATTGACCATCTTGCAGCACATTCCGCCGTCACGATGCGAGAAAAGCGAGTGGCCGCAATTGGCGCAATCATCGGCGGCCAGTTGCTTTTCGGAGTATTCATCGCTCCTGGGGTTCAGGGTCGGGTTGAAAGTCGCGCGCTCCATTTAGCCTTTTTATCTTATCCGAATGCTCAATCCATCGACATTGCGTGCCGCGCTTGTGGCTGCACTGAAGGATATTCCGGAGGTTGTGAATCTTGTAGGGACCGACGCCAACATCCTTGAATACGTCGAGGAGGACGAGGGAGATCTTTACTCCAGGATTCGCGATCTGGAGCCGGCGCAAATTCTGGTGTTCGTTCAGGACATCGGGATAACGGGCTACCCAGGACTGTGGAATGTCAGGATGGGGATCGTGCCGAGGGTCGAGTCAGACCCCTTCGCAGCCTTTGCGGCAATCGTCAACGGTATCCCGAACTCCGGCAGCACGTTGCCTTTGCTTTACCGGCAAATCCATGCGTCCTATGAGCCGATGCAGTTAGGCCCCGACGCCTTCACGCGCAAAAGTATCGCAGTCAATGAGAGCAGTGATTTTGATTTCTGGCAGATGAACCCCTACTTCCGCAGCAGGGGCACCGAGTAGCACCCTCTTAAATCCCAAACAAAAGCACCGGCCCTGCCGGAAGGAGACCCCATGCCCGCACGCAGTCGCGAACTCAAATTAGGTATCGGATTCAAGAAACAGACCGGCACCGGAGCTGACGCCACAACCCCGACTCAATTACAGACCGCGCTTTCGGCAGGCGATCTGTGGAGCCTAGGGCAAAGCAGCTTCAGCCCCGCGTTCCCCGATTTCGTGAAGGAGACAAACGCACTCTTTTACGGGAAGGGACATGAGTGGATTACCCAGACGTTCAAGACCTCACTCGCCGTGCGCTGGGCGTGGCAGCACTTTCTGACGAGCCAGAATTTCGCACAGGTTTTGGCTTTCGCGCTTGGCGTTAAGAGCGAGACGACCGCCGGCACCGGCGCCTATCGCTACATCATGACGCCAATGGACCCGATTGTCGACGGCGTAAATCTGCCCGCCACCACCGTGGTAGCCGGAATCCGACAAGGCGGCGCTGGAGAGATCCTGGACGTCGCGCTGGTTGGGTTGGTCTGCAATAGCTTCAATCTGCGCCTGCAACGCGGCCCAGGCTTGCAGAACACTCAACTCAATTCCGAATGGGTCGGGTGCGGAAAATACGTGAACAATTCCGGCATTTCCATTCCCTCGGCGACTACCGAATCGCGCCTTGGTGCCGGTTCGGGAACGGCATTGACCATCAACGGCGTGAACTATCTCACGAACGCTCGTTTCGTTGACATGGAACTGGCCTACAACAATAACGTCAAAGATGGCTACTTCCCTGGCAGCGGCCAGCAGAGCGGCTTCGACGTTCAGGGCCGCATGCGTTACGGCAATCGCGAAATCAGCCTAACCTGCCTGGTGGAGCTGGAATCGGACTCTGCGGAACTCGCGGCGCTGGTTGCGGGCACCGAGGGCGCGGCGATCTTCACATTGGAAGGCGACACAATCACGGGAGGCATTAAGCACACCGCCGAAGTGCAGTTCCCGCTCACCGAAATCAAAGCCTACAAACTCGAAGAGGCTGACGATTTCACGGCAGCCAGGATCGAAATCGCCGTGAAATTCAACGAAGGCACCGACGCGCCCATGATCGCGCGCGCCATCACCGACAAGACCGGGATCGGAACCGCAGCGTAATTTATGTTCGACACAAACAAACCATTCACGATTAACATTCTGTCCGGCGGGGAGAAGCACTGCGAGTGCTCCTTTCCGTCGGATCAGCAGTGGTCAGAACTCGCCAAGAAACGGAAGAGCGTGAGGCGCAAAACCGGCCGCGGGCTCTCCGACTGGGAAGAGCCTGGCCGCGAGCAGGCGGAGCTCGACCTGTTGATTGCCATTGGCAAGCCGGGCACCGCCGAGCAGTTCGATAAGTTCGAAGCCTCGAAGATGATCGGGCTGCTCTCACGCGCTGAAGTTCTGGAAACGGAACGGGAAGGCGACGGATTCCGCGTCGAACTGAAAGTGTTCGGCGGGACGGTTTCCCATACCGTCGGCATCCCGACGATGGAAGATCGGTTTCGATACGATCGCGAGGTCTCCAAAATCACCAATGGCGAGCGTCGGGTTGAGCTGTACGTCAATCTGACGCCGTGCGCTGAAATTTGGGATCGCTTGCGGGTAAACATCTCCGGCTACGGTGATGGCAGCGCCGTTCCGATCATCCACAAGGCCGCCGCGCTCTCTGGGGTCATCAGCAAACTGCAGGAACTGGAGAGCGACGACCCGGAAGCCTAGGCCCGGACGAAGAGCCGGGCCTGCGGGATTCCATCCGTGCGCTGATCGAGGGCGAGGAGGAGTATGGGCACCATCAGTTACTCTCCCGAATCTGCGCACTAGACGCCGCCCTCAAGATGGGCTTCACGGTTACGTTCCGGGATGTGACCGCTGAGGAATTCGCGGCCCTTCGCATCCTGGAATTCGAGCGACAGGATTACCAGCAGGAGCAAGACAAGCGCCAGGCGCAGTTCCAACAGGCGCGCGCGCAAGCCGGTAAACAGTCTTTCTAATGCCGTTCGAAACTAAAATCCGGAAGGCCCGTTTCGTTGTGGCTGGTTATTCTGCCGAGCAGATGGTCCAAATGGGCAACGGCCTGATCGAGGAAGCGATTCGGCCCCGCATCCGTTCGGGCCATACGGTTCAGGATGCACCCGCCCCGGCGCTCAGCGCAAAGTATGCGAAACGCAAGATCCGCGCCGGCAAGCAGCCTATTCGCGATTGGACGTTGACCGGCCGGACACTGCGCAGTATGAAAGTCCTGACCGCCGGACCAAATCGCGCGGTGATCGGATTGACCGACGCCGAAACCAACCGGCGCGCATTCTTTAACAACCGCCGTTCTCAGCAGTTCGGCGTCTCTCCGAATGACCGCGGAAAACTGCCACGAATCGTGGCGCGGTTGGATTCTCCCATTAAGGCGCAGGTAGCTTAAACCGTGGCCGATCAGCAAGAGCGCATCGTCCTCGATTACGATCCTGGCAAAGCCGTTCAGGCGGCGGCGCAGGCTAACGCTGCTATTGCGTCTAATGAAAAGGCCGCCGAGCGAGTCGGGCTGGCTTCGCAAAAAGCTGCCTCCGATCAGAGCGATGCGATCCTGCGCATCGTCAGCACCAGCAAGCGGCAAGTGGATAGCATTGTCGCTTCCGCGGAAAAACGGGCGTCGGCATTAAAAAATCCACTGGACCAACTCCAGTCCCAGAAGCAATTCAGTCTGGATAAAGTAGCCGGTGATCCTGAGGCCGTTCGTAGGGTAGCGGCGGCTTATGACCAACTTGCCGCTGCCGAAAAAGCCGCTGCCGCTGCGGATAAGGCCCTAGCCGTACAGAGCACCATTTCATCCGTCGAGCAACGCGTGCTGGCGCTCAAGAGTCCCCTGGAGCAGTTGCTTCACCAGAAGCAAACCGCCATCGACGCCGTGATCGGGGATCCGGCGGCGGTTCGCAAAGTTGCTGGTGATTTCGACATTCTCATCAAGGCGGAGAAGGACGCCGCAACTGCCGCCAAGGGGCTGGACCTATCTCGCCAGATCAAGGATGGAATCGAGAATCCTGTGGGTGCGGCTGGCGGCATTCTTCAGGGGTTCATTAATAAGATCGGCGCAGGTGGTGTTATCGCTGGTGCCGCGCTTCTAGGAATTGGCGTCGCCGCCAAAGAAGCATTCGGGCTGATCCGCGATGCTGGCCGCGAGTCCGAAGAGATCGTTAATCTCGGCGATAAGTTGGGTGTCACTGCTGGGCAGGCTGCGGTACTCAATGCCCAGGCCCGCATCGCTGGCGTCGGCGTGGATTCACTCGGCGGGCTGGTCCGCAAGCTATCCACGAACTTGACTGACGGCGGCCAAGAGGCACGATCCATCATCGGCACGTTGAATTCTCTGGGCGTGTCCGTGGCCGGCCTTGGCAACAGCTTCCGAAACCCGGTGGATATCCTGAGGGATCTATCCGGGCAGATTAGCAGACTCCCTGATCGCGCATCCCAGGTCGACTTACTTACCAAGGCCTTCGGGCGCGGGGCCGTCGAATTATTGCCGCTGATCCTTCATTTCAAGGAACTGGAAGAGCAAGCCAAATCCACCGGCGTGGGCGGGCTCGACGAACTGTACAAACGGATGCAGGCAGTCGACGATAAACTCGACGTTCTCTCCATTAAATGGCAGGCGTTTAAGATCAAGCTCGCCGAGAAAGTCGTTTCCATCGTTGAATTCGTTGTGAACGCGAAGGGCGGTACCGGCGTAAGTGATTCCACTGCCGTGTTCTTTCTCAATAGCCTCATCCCTGGAGCCGGGACGGCCGTATTAGCGAAAAACGCGGCCGGCGCTTTGTTCGAATCCAAATTAGATATTAAGGTCCCGACTCCCGCCGTCCCAGATGGCCTTGTGAATGAGTCGCAACGTCGGGGCAATGTGCTGGAGCGGCAGTTCCACGATCGCCAAACCCCGGAAGGCGTCCAGGAAAAACTGGCCGATCTCGCTAAGCAGCGCGATCAAGCATTGGCTCGCATTGTGCCCGGGCGCGATGAGGCTACGCAAAAGTCTAACATCGCCGCCGTTCAGGGTCTCGACGCTGAGATCGAGAAGCAAAAGGAACTGCTTAAGATTCTCAGCGGGCTCCCTGAAGCCACGCGCGCTATCGAGCAAAAGCGCCGCGAGGAAATCGCCAAGTCGCAAGATCTGATCCTGGAGAACGAAAAAAAGAACGTCGACGCCAGGGCCAAGATCGCCATTGATGCGCTAGATACGCTTGGAGCTCGCGACATCCTTAGCGCCCGCCAGGTCGAAGACGAAAAGCTGAACATTCAGAAAGACACCATCGATAAGGTAGCCGCGCTAGAAAAGGCCGCCATCGAAACCCGCTCTAAGTCGGAAATCGACAAATTGCGATCGGAGCAGAAAGAAAAGGGTATCGCGCCGGCCACCATCGAGCGAGCCGTTCAGCCACTCACCGCCCAACGTGACGAGCGACTTCTTCAGGTCGACCGCGAAGCAGCGGACGCACGGAATAAGGCGGATGACGATCTAGCCCGCGCTCGGATCGTCCGGGATCGGAGCTACGCCGATCAATCTTTGGCAGTCAGCGAAAAGAATATCGACGCCATCGCTACCATCGAGGCGCGTGGAGCCGAGCGTACCCGCGATCAGCAGTTGGATTCCTTAGCGCTGGTGAATGCCCGGACGGTAGCCGATAAGATCGCCGTCGAGCAGAAGCGATTCTCTATTGAATCCGATTTCCTCAAGGCCTCTGAGCGCGCGCAATTCGAGTCGGTTGACCGACGACTGAAGCGTGAACTGGATCTCCTGGACCTCCAGGCCCAGCGTGAAGGCATTTCGGATACAGAGCGGTTAAAGCGCCGCCAACTCCTGGAGCAAGAGTTCCAAATTGAACGTCAGGGAATCGCGGAAGAAACCGACGCGGCCATTGCTTCGAGTGCCCGCAAGGCGGCCATCGATGCGAACCGCGCGGTCCAGGAATATAACCTCAGCGTCTTTGACAGCTTTAAGCGCCAGTCAGAAGGCATCTTCGATGCGATGCAGGCCAAGGGCCAGAATGTCTTTCAGGCCATCGGCAATGCGTTCAAAAATGCGATGCTCACCGCGATTAAGGACGTGGTTAGTTCGCGCGTCGCGGCGGCGCTGACGGAATTGGTGACGGGCCAGAAGGTTACCCTGCAATCGGGCAATACCGGGGCGGGTCCGCTCGGCAAACTTGCCGGCCAGCTCGGCGTCGGGGCGGTTCCAACGTTCGGCAACAAGCAAGCTCCGGTGGAGTTAAAGACCAAGCTCGACCTTTCGAATCACCTTGGAGATTTGCAGCTTCGGAGCGGCGCGGCGCCCGTTTATGTCGTAAATCCGCAGAAGGCCGAGAAGGCGCCGTCCAGTCTCGCCGTTGACGGTCTGATCCCATCGCTGGGTGCGATCGCTTCGAGGCTAGAGCGTCCGCGGCCACTAGTGGAGCGAGTAACGTCGACTCTTGGCGGGTCGGATGGTGAAGGGCTCAGTGGACAGGGCGGCCCGGATGCTAGCGCAGATTTCAAATCAGCGCTCGAAAAAATAATCCTTCCGTTCAAGCAACCTCCGCCGGTCGAACTCAAGACGAAGCTGGATTTGTCCAACCACCTCGGGGATCTTCAACTCAAGAGTGGCGCGGCTCCTGTCTATGTGGTGAATGTCGGGCAACCCAAAAGCGAAGGCGGCCGGGCTGCATCCGCGCTCGAGGGACTTGCCCCCGTGCTCGGTGGAATCGCCGTGAGCCTGGGCAATCTCGGCTCAAGAGTTCCGGCCGGCGCGGTCAGTTCTACGATTGACTTCGGAGCGGGCGCGGTCTCCACGGGTCCACCTTCGGTATTCGGCGCCGCTTCGCAACTTGGACCAGGCGGCACCAGCGGCTTCGCTGGTCCGCTGTCTGGATTTGGCGGTAGCGGAGATCTGGGGACAGCGCCTCTCGGTGGCTTCGGCGGCGGGCCTGCGGGGACATTCGGAGGGCCGTCGGGTGGTGGCGGTTTCTTGGGCTCCATCCTTAAAACGCTTGGACTCGGGCAGCATGGCCCCGAAACGATCGGCGGACTTCCAGGCGGAACCCCTGGCGCAGATAACGCGGCAGGAACGACCGGTTCTGGCGGTGGGATCTTCGGCGGGCTCAAGGGCCTATTCGGCGGCGGCAAAAACATACTTTCCTCGCTGGGGAATATCGGCATGGACAAGGGCGGCTTGCCCGGCGTCAACGGCGCACCGGGAACCGATCTTGGTGGCGGATTGTTCGGCGGCCACGGTATTGGCGGTGCTGGTGGCGGAGCGCTGCTCGCCGGCGGCGGCATCCTCGCTTATGACGGTCTGCGACGTGGCGGAATTGGCGGCCTGCTCGAAACCACTGCGGGCGGCGCGGCGATCGGCGCGAAGTTCGGCGGTCCCATCGGAGCGCTGATCGGCGCGGGCGTTGGCGCGATCGCTGGCACCGTTCGTCTATTCGTCAAGAGCGCAAATGAAAAGATCCGACAGAAGGTCAAGGATACCTACAAGGTCGACATTTCAGACAAGGGCATCCTGACCCAGATCGCCAACATCGCGAAGCAATCATACGGCGGAGATTTAGACATCGCCATTCGCGCGCCCGAGGTTCGGCAACTGATCGAACTGTACGGGATGACGCACGGCCAGGACACCAAGGGAATCGTCGCTCATGCGCAGGCTTCGGTGTTCTCGAATACCGGCGGTGTGCTGAGCGCCCAACCGACGTTCTTTGATGGCCAAGCTGTGCTGCCCGGGCAGACGCAAGCGAAACTGGGGACTCCGCGCCTGACGCCTAACGGCTATGTGACGGATCCTGTTCCGACTGGCGCGAATACGGTTCGCGGTGGGGCAGCTCCGCAAACGATTCAGGCCGGGCCGACCACGCTCTCACTTGACGCGGCGGCAACGACAGCATTACTGCAAGGGCAGGCGGCTTCCGTGATTGCCGGTTCGCCGCGCTTGATCTCGCAGACGGCCAGCACCGGGATGGGGCTTTCTGCCGCCCGTCGTGACATTGCGGCGAACACCCTGAATCCTTCTTTGATTACCGCCTAAGATGCCTGATAGCGTTGCAGCCGCGGCTCCAACTACCGTGCTGCCGTACAGCCTCGCCAGCGCCTTCCAGCAAGTCCGGACGTACGCTGTCGATCAGAACCGCTACCCGGACGGCTCGGTGCAATCGCGAGTGATTCCGGACTCAAGCCGGAAGCGGTGGGTGATAGGCCGCAAGTGCACAGCAGATCAACTCTCAGATTTGCGGCAATTCTTCATTGATCGCAAAGGCGGTGCGGAAGAGTTCTACACGTACGATCCCTACGAAACCAGTCCGCAATTTAGCTATGACGACACAGGCGTTGCTACTCAGGGTCGCTATGCGGTTCGGTTCGATGGGAACTTTCAGCAGTCGCTAGGGATGGGAACGCATCCAGCCCAATTCAGTTTGATCGAAGTCAGTTAAACCACCATGCGCCTTGCCGTATTAGCGGCGTTCAGCGCGCTCGCTCTCAACGCCATCTCCATGCCTGACACCCTCGGTGGAATAACCGTTCCGTCCGTCTCGCCCAGCGGAACCTTTCCGCTTACGGTCGAATTCGGTTTCACCACGCTTATTCCGCCCTCGTTCGTGACGCATGCCTTTTTGGGCGCTGGTGATCTCAAGAGAGAGCAGCGGTTTATCCTCGGAACCGGCGCACGGCAATGGCGTATCGAAAAGCAGATCACCGAGTCCGAGCGTCTCTCGCTTCGCAATTTCTGGGAGTCGCGGGTTGGCCCGTATCAACCCTTCACCTTCCACCTTCCGTTAGAAGATGGAACGACCGTCGACGTCACGGCCCAATTCGCCAACGAACCCATCGTCTGGGAGCACGACGGCGCGGCCTACTCGAAGGTCCAAATCAACCTGATCGAGGTATACACCGGATCCGGACCGACGTACAGCGTTACTGACCGAGTGACGCGCTTTCCGAGCACCGGCATGGCGACGGCGCTCACTGAGCAAACTCAGCAGCTCATCAAGCTCATCAAAATTCAGCCGCTCGTTGCCGGATATCCAGCGATCTATCTTTCCGATCAGCGCTGCACCGTTGGCGGGCAGTTGTACTTGCCGCGCCTCCTGCGCTGGGCAGGTATCGGCCAAGTCGCCGTGGGGATGCCCAACGTCTCCACGGAATCCGACGACGTGACGCTGGTTTTTGGCAATGCAGACCGTGCCATGCGGATGCTTGTCGACGATGTGCAGTTGGATTACGCCGCAGTCACCTGCTCGGCCTACCACGTCAATTCCGGCGTCATCATCGACTTTTGGTCTGGCATCGTTACGCCTGGAGGTTGGGCGGCCAACACTGGGCCCGAGTTCACGCTGCGCTGTTCGGATAGGGCGTCTTCGCCCTTCATGATTATCCCGCAGCGTCAGATCGACAGGCGGTGCGACGCGCGATTCGACAGCGCCCCGCAGTGCCCGTACTCTACGACCGGGAGTCTCGATCTCGACAATTACCCCAACGCAGATGCGAGCACTTGCGACCACGGCTATACAACGCCGAACGGATGCGCGGCTCACAAGATGCACGTGTTTTTCCGTGGGATCGTGGCGACGCCGCAGCAGATCCGGGTAGTGGACCACTCGACCGGTTTCCTGGGTTTCGGCAGAAGCATCGTTACTAGCGCATCGCTCATCTCGGATTCTGCTTACGGGCACTCCGTTCCGATCATCGTGACGGATATCCCGTTGCCCGTGCCGGCCCAAATTATCGCCGGCCGCGATGAGGATCAGTTCTATAGAGCGCTTGGCATCGTCGGCGAAGGCCCGATCACGATGCAACAAACGGGCCAGACCTTCCTCGACGGGCAGAGGAACGCGGATTTCCCGGCGCTGGCCGATGTTCGATTTATACCCGGAGACGGTCCCGCGGCGGACCCGGCTGGAGATCCTAATAATGCGCCGACGGACATCTCCGGACGTGCACTGGAGCTTTACCCCTTCGGCAATCGGCCGTTGAATTTCTCAGCAGGAATCGCAGCTTGCGAAATGCTGATAAACAACGAGAAGGGCATCCAGCTCACGACTCTCGATCAGCATTCTATGCAGGTCGAAGTGCTGGTGGGATGGCAAGGGCGTATTTGGACGGCGCCCGGAGCCTCGTCAATTGGCCCTCTTACGAATCCGGTTTGGCTCGCGGTCAATCTCTACCTGCTGTCTCTGAAGTTGTTCACGGCTGACGCCGCGACACAGGAAGACTACATCGATATTGCCGCATGCGTTGCTTCGGCCGCCATTTGCGATTTGCAGGTTACTCGAATCGTAGAACTTGACGAAGGGCTGGAGACGCAGTGGAAGTACATCGGCTTCATTCAGGATCAGCGGCCGCTCCGCGATTGGATGCAGGACGTTCTGCTGAATTGCCTCGGCTTCTACACCTTCCATAACGGGAAATTGGCCATCGGTGTCCGGGAGAACGCCGGCGCCCAGGTTGCCTATACAGACGGAAACACGATCTGGCGTTCGCTCGAGCTGGCTCCGCTGGGCCCGCGCTTCACGCGGCTTACGGGCACCTTTGCCGATCGGGAATACTCCTACGTCGCCAACACAGCAACGTTCCAGGATGATGATTACGCGGACGAGCTCGGGGGCGGCAGTCGGGCCCTCCATCAGACGGCCCAAATCAATCTGAGCGGAACGGCTGACATCTCGCCCGCAACGCGGCTAGTTGTAACCCGCGGGCGCGAAGAAATTGGAGGCGTAAACGCAGCAGAGCGCAAGGCCGCAAGGCGCGTGGCTTGGAAGACTACCGCGCTCGGCTTCGACAGCGCACCAGGCATGGTGGCGAGCCTTACGAACGAGGACATGCCCGCCGGATTCGGGAAAGCGCGAATCGAGCGCTGGGTGCTCAATGACGATTGGTCGATCAGTCTCAATGGCCCGACCGTCACCGAGTCAATGTACGACTTGGTGCAGGGCCCCAAGCCGGCCGACGTGCGACCCGGCCCAATTCCAGGCGGAGGCAGTAGCGGCGCCTATCATCACGGCTGCTGGATGCCCAACCAAGTAGGGCCACTAGCGGACGATCCATTCTATGACGTAGTCGACAAAACGTTCGCCATGACCCAGTTGGGCTCGGCAGATAACCCATCCGTCGAAGTAGACGGAGAGCAGCCGGTAAGCACCCCGGCTTTTGGTATTCCACCCCGAATCGCGGATGTTGCAATTGTCAACGGCGGAATCGCCAGCGATGAACTTACCCAAATGCAAGTGCTCGGCGCGACCTTCATGGCGAACACCGGCGCGGCGGGGCTGAATGTAGACCAGTGGGCCTTCTATTGGGTCCAGGTGACCGGGCGCGATGCTTTAACCGGAGCCGAGCGAGATTCGATCCTTGCCGCCGCTGGAATAACAGACAGCGCTCAGCTTATATCGCTGGAAGATTTCTCCGCGGCCGTTGAGGCGGCTGGCCTTGGGGCGATTGGCGGAGGTGGGTTCCTTCCTGGCGGACGAACCTATTACGTTGCGCTGGCTTGCCAGAAGGGCGTCCAGCCGTCCATCATGTCGGTGGTTCGCAAGATCGTTGCGCCCGCCGGGTCGAACACGAACGCCATCGAACTTTCGGGAATCGTTTGGCCGACGCCTCCCGATGGCGGATGGGATAAGGCCGTTTTGTACGCCTCGATGGATTTCGAGGAAAGGCTGTGTGCCCAGCAGAACATCGCACTTCCGCTGCCTGATTCCGTGACGTTCTCCGGATTCAGCGTAACCTTGCCCGCAACGCCGGTGCGCTGGTCTACCTACGGCCCAGCTAATCGAAATTACGACCGGCTTCTCTTGAAGATCAAGCAGCTCTGCCACCTTGGGGTGGCGACAGGCTTCGTCACGGAAGTTTTGCCAGCGACGGGCGGCGGGCCACTCGCCGGCGGAAGCATTCGCTGCATGCACCTGGCGAGTGACGAGTCTCAGGATACCGATCCATTCGAGGGTGGAATCGATTGGAATCCCGATCGCGCACTGCTGGCGTCGGATGACTGGACCGATCGCATTGTATCGGTTCTCACGCAGAAATCGACGGGGCAAGCTCCGCTGTTGAACTTCCGATGTACCGGCTACGACTCCACGAGTGGGACGTTCTACCTAGATCCCGACCCCTCCACCGTCGGCGTGGGCCGCGGCGATGTGTTCGTTGTGCGCTTCAAGCCGATCTGGAATACCGGCAGCTTGCCAACTCAACTCGCCGAGCTGGATGCGGCGGGCGTTGGTCAGAGTTGGAACGTTGATCAATGGCTGTTTACTTGGGATGGGATCACTGGCGTCACCACCACTCCTGGCCGAGCTGAGCAGATCATTCTGGCGCTCGGGTTGACTGACGACACCCGCTCGACCATCATCACATTCGCGCAAATCTCAGCCATCCTTTCGAAATCCTATTCTTTCACCGATGCCCAGATGATAAATGGGCAGTACCCGCTCGGAACCAGCGGGATTAGCGGCGGAGGCTCGCTCGATGCAGATAGCCCCCCGCGGTTCGGGCGTGTGCTCGCCGGACCTGGCCGCGGTCAATTGACGGCGGTCGTAGCGCACGACGATACGAGTTACACCTTCGACAGGGTCTTGACTGACGTCGACGAAACTTCTCTCATCATTATCGAATTCGGCCCTTGGCTGCAGCAGACCAATGGCAACAAGTTATCCATTTCGGACTACCTCACCAAGGGGAATCTGAACGTCGGCATCGGCGGATTGCTGGAACGCGGGCTTCTGGTGCAAGGTGCACTTGTGGACGTCGATGGGCAAGAGTCGCCGGATGCGCTCAGCCCGGTACGTGAATTCTTCCCTTTCAACGATGTTGCTTACGGTGTCGGCGGGAAATTGACAGAGATTGGGCGCTTCGAGTTCGGCAGAGGATCAGACGGAGGCCCGGTAGCAGTAGCGGCTGGCGACGAGAGCGCCATCCTTGAGGTGGACGAGGATTGTTCCCTGCAGGGCTGGAGCGAGGTCAATCAAGGCCTTCCCGTTGGCAACTCCACTTTCGATCTTCTGAAGTGGGACGGCGCCGCATACACGACCATTCTTGGAGCGACTGTAATCACAATCCCGGACGGCAATCACGACAAGGTTATTTTCTCCAGCGCGTTCAAGTTGGGGCTCGATCTTAAATTGGTGAAGGGCGATCTGCTGAAGTGCGTCTGCCTCACGGTTGGAGGTACTCCCCCCACAAGCCCCGTTATTCGCGTGTTCGCAGGCCTGCCCTTACCAAGAACGATCGACGGGATACAAAGCTAATGGCCACAGCACTGTTAGCCCAGACTCTCGACGACATCAAGGTCTATAAGTTCTCGCGCGATAACGCTGCGCCTGGATCTGGAACTTGGACCAATGCCGGTTTGCTCTTCGACGGCATCGCGGACCGGTATGCCAGTCTCGGTCGCCCCGGTGAAGAGTTATCGGGTTCACCGGCGGCTCTCAATGGCATCAGCGCCGGTGCACTCGACCAGACGGAGTCGTTGGGTGTACTCGGCGATTCACCGGCTAACCTGTATTACATCGGCGACGGTCGTCCGTCGACGCCTCAGAAGATGGACCTGGGCGGAGCCGGATTAGACGCCGGTGGCGGGATTGCACAGCGAGCCGCAACTTCGCAGGGGGCCTTCAACTACGGCGGGCGACGGTTCATCGTGTCGTTCGATCCAATAACCGGATTTATTACGATCTACAGTTACGCCTCGCCCTATACGAGCCGTAGTTGGGATACGGAAGATGGGGCGAATGGCTCCACTTTGACCTACCCGGATCTGGCTGATGTGGCCTTGCAGCGTATCGATGAATATATATTCCTGTTCACGCGCAATGGGTTATCGAGCACCGACTGGATCATTAAACCCTTCAACATGTCGACTCGGCTGTACGAAACCGACTCGACGGTGGTTACGCTCACCGGTTTCTCGTCGTTCACCGACACGAATTACAAGGCCCTCCCGTGGTCAAATGGGTTGCTCAAATTCGCGAACGGCAACTTCATGGTCTTTTGGGGCAGCAGCAGCACCCCGATGGCGACTATGCTCACGGGCGGCTTGGGCGGCACTTGGGGGGCGGACATAGCACTCCCCGGCGGTTCGGGGCAGTCGATGGGAGTGGTGATCATCGATCCGAGCTTCACCTTCGCCCACGTGTTCACGTACGATTCCAACGATTACACCGGGCTGGTGCGGTACAGCACCATTGACCAAACCGGAACAGTCACACCCAATATCGCGACGATTCCGGCCACGGTGGTCGACAGCAACGGTCTGGGTCATCCGTCGATCATGAACGGCAAGATCTTCGTTCCGCGTGACGACCTGGGGGATTTCGCCAGTACGGTCTGGGTAGCCACACTCCCCGTGTCATCGTTCGTAGCGGAGCAGATACCGGTGCCGTCGCAGGAACAGAACAGCTTTACATCGGCCAACATCAACACTGGCGGTTCCGGATATAGTTTCGGCGAGACGTTCTTTGTGAACGGAAGTGCTCCTGGGTGTCCTCAGATGGGCCGCGTGTTCACGACCGGTGGTGGCGGCAGTGTTACCGGGGTAGTGTTCCCGAACTTCATGGGTGGCGGGTACTCGACCGGGATTAAGACAGTCACCCCGGAGGGCGGTAATCCTGCACTCGGGACAGGATTGACGTTCGATTTGACTGCCCCGTTCATCAGACAAAAGCAGCCCCGGTATGCCTACATGTTGTACCCCAATGGTTACGTGATGACTGTCACCCCCTCGACTGGCCGCTACACCTTCGCGTACACCGGCAAGGGGAGCCCGCGATATCGAAAGAACCTCGGCGCGAGATCGCGGAGCGTGAGAGCGGCATGAACGAACCAATTCGCTACCCCGCCGCAATCTGGAAGCCGCTTACCGGCCACTCGTCTCCGGGTACATTGGCGCAACGAAATACCGTTGTGCTGCATATAACTGCCGGATCCACGATGGAAGGCGCGTTCAACACCTTCCAGGGCAGCATTGCTCCGCATCGGGTAAGCGCACATTTCATCATTGACCGAGCCGGCAAAGTGTATCAGCTTATGTCGGTCTCGGAAACAGCTTGGCACGCGAGCCAGGCCAACGGCCATTCTGTCGGCATCGAGCACGTTGCTATTCCGGTGAAGTTGCTGCCGACAGAGGAGCAGTATGCGGCGAGCGCGGCGCTAGTCCGCTGGCTGTGCGATCAGATGAAGGTGCCAGTGGATCGGATACACGTCCGCGGGCACAACGAAGCCAGCCCCGCAGATGGGCACGTTGGAT
>Ga0068863_100002339_pt1 | contig 18841 bp, 17 predicted proteins | sample KBSSwiS62_FD_66596 | JGI IMG/M metagenome (GOLD analysis project Ga0068863, IMG submission 66596) | Switchgrass rhizosphere microbial communities from Kellogg Biological Station, Michigan, USA - KBS Switchgrass S6-2 | ecosystem: Host-associated > Plants > Roots > Rhizosphere > Soil ...
GGCCGGGCCTCACGTGGCGGCCGTGATCGAAGCGCTGGCTCAGCTGGCGCCGCCAACCCCGGTGCGTTCGCTGCGGACGGACCGTGCGGCCAGATCCCTCGCCGAAGCCAGGACGTGCTATGACCACATCGCGGGAAGACGTGGGGTCGAACTGCGCGAGCGGCTGCTGGACGCCGACGCACTGCAAATGGTCGATGGCCGCGATCACCGGCTGACCGCGCACGGGCACGATCTGATGAACGCTCTGGGAATCGATGCGGCGCAACCGAATACGAAGCGACGGGTGTTCGCCCGCGTGTGCGTGGACTGGACGCAGCGTAGGCCCCATCTGGCAGGTGCGCTTCCCGCGCTCCTCACGCGTCGGTTCCTCGAGCTGGGCTGGGTCTCCCGCGGGACTGGACGGAGCCTGCGCGTTGCGCGCGACTACGACGATCGGGTCGACGCGTGGCTGGCGAGCTCGATGCGTGTGTCGCCGTAGCGGCGCGACGGCCACGCGTCCCACCCGACGGGCCAGGCCAGCTCCGGCCCCGATGTCCCGCGTTCCACGATCACGACCGACCCGTCGTGCACCCAGCCGCCGTCGACCAACGCGGTCAGCATCGCCTCGATCTCGGCGGCAGGGACCTCGTAGGGCGGGTCGGCGAACACCAGATCCACCGACCGGCCCGCGCGCCCTGACAGCACAGCGGCGACGGGTCCACGCCGCACGTCGGCGGCCACTCCCAGCGACGCGATGTTCTTGGCGATGACGGCCGCGGCGCGCTGATCGGATTCGACGAACACCGCCGACGTCGCGCCGCGCGAAAGCGCCTCCAGACCAAGGGCGCCCGAACCCGCGTACAGGTCGAGCACCGAAGCTCCCGTGAAGTCGACGCGTGACGCCAGCACATTGAACAGCGACTCACGCACACGATCGGTAGTCGGCCGAGTTCCGGTGCGCGGCACAGCAATTCGCCGCCCGCCGAACGCGCCGGCGACGATGCGGGTCAGCTGACCACCACCAGCAGATCCCCGCCTTCGACCTGCGCGGTGGCCGATACGGCCACGCGGCTGACTTTGCCTGCCTTGGGGGCGGTGATCGCGGCTTCCATCTTCATGGCCTCGATGGTGGCGATGGTCTGTCCGGCCTCGACCTCATCGTCGGCGACGACGTTGACCGTGACGACGCCCGCGAACGGTGCGGCGACGTGGTCGGGGTTGGACCGCTCGGCCTTTTCGGCGGTCGGAATTTCGCTGGCGATACTGCGATCACGCACCACCACCGGCCGCAGTTGGCCATTGAGGATGCACATCACCGTGCGCATCCCGCGTTCGTCGGGTTCAGAGACCGCTTCCAGCCCGATCAGCAGCTCGACACCGCGTTCGAGCTTGACGCGGTGCTCTTCGCCACTGCGCAGCCCGTAGAAGAACTGGTTGGCGGACAGGCTCGAGGTGTCGCCGTAGGCTTCCCGGTGGGCCTCGAATTCCTTTGTCGGACCGGGGAACAGCAGCCGGTTCAAGGCAGCCCGGCGGGTCTCACCGGGCTGCCCGAGCACCGCCTCGTCCTCCGGGGACAACTCCTGCTGGGCCTTGGCCGGCGGGCGCCCCGCAAGTGCCTTGGTGCGCAACGGTTCCGGCCAGCCGCCCGGCGGGTCGCCGAGCTCACCACGCAGGAAGCCGATCACCGAGTCGGGAATGTCGAATTTTGCTGGGTCCTCGGCGAATTCTTCGGCGGACACGCCAGCGCCCACCAATGCCAGCGCCAGATCGCCGACCACCTTCGAGGACGGGGTTACCTTCACCAGCCGGCCCAAAATCCGGTCCGCGGCAGCGTAATTCGCCTCGATCTCCTCGAACCGGTCGCCGAGGCCAAGCGCGATCGCCTGTTGACGCAGATTCGACAGCTGACCGCCGGGGATCTCGTGGTGATACACCCGGCCCGTCGGTCCCGGTATCCCAGACTCGAAGGGCGCGTACACCTTTCGCAGCGCCTCCCAGTACGGCTCGAGGTCGCACACCGCCGACAGCGACAACCCGGTGTCGTACTCGGTGTGCGCGGCCGCCGCGACGATGGAGGACAACGCGGGCTGGCTGGTGGTGCCCGCCAGCGGCGCCGACGCGCCGTCGACGGCGTTGGCTCCGGCCTGCCAGGCCGCCAGATAGGTGGCCAGCTGCCCGCCTGGGGTGTCGTGGGTGTGCACGTGCACCGGCAGGTCGAACCGGCTGCGCAAGGCGGACACCAATTGGGTGGCTGCCTGTGGGCGCAGCAGGCCTGCCATGTCCTTGATCGCCAGCACGTGTGCGCCTGCGTCGACGATCTGCTCGGCGAGCTTGAGGTAGTAGTCCAGCGTGTAGAGGTTCTCGTTCGGGTCGGACAGATCGCCGGTGTAGCTCATCGCGACTTCGGCGACCGCCGTGCCGGTTTCGCGCACCGCGTCGATGGCCGGCCGCATCGAGTCGACGTTGTTGAGCGCATCGAAGATGCGGTAGATGTCGATGCCGGTCGCCGTCGCCTCCTGCACGAACGCATACGTGACGGACTCGGGGTATGGCGTGTAGCCAACCGTGTTGCGGCCCCGCAGCAGCATCTGCAGACAGATGTTGGGCACCGCTTCGCGAAGCGCAGCCAGCCGCTCCCACGGATCTTCCTTCAAAAACCGAAGTGCCACATCGTAAGTCGCACCACCCCAGCACTCGATGGACAACAGCTGCGGGGTCATCCGCGCGATGTACGGAGCGACCATCAACAAACCGGTGGTGCGCAGCCGCGTCGCCAACAGCGACTGATGCGCGTCGCGGAACGTCGTGTCGGTGACGCCGACGGACTTGGATTCGCGCAGCCACCGAGCGAATCCTTCCGGGCCCACCTCGGCCAGCAGGTGCTTGCTGCCGCGTGGTGGCGCCGCGTCGAGATCGATCTGGGGAAGTTTGTCTTGCGGGTAGACAGTCGACGGCCTTGGCCCGTGCGGCTGGTTGACGGTGACGTCGGCGAGATAGTTGAGGATCTTGGTGCCGCGGTCGGCGGGCGTGCGCGCGGTCAGCAGATAGGGCCGCTCGTCGATGAACGACGTCGTGACGCGTCCGGCGCGGAAGTCCGGGTCATTGACCACCGCCATCAAGAACGGGATGTTCGTCGAAACACCGCGGATCCGGAACTCGGCCAGTGCTCGGCGGGCCCTTGCGATCGCAGCGGAGAAGTCGCGTCCGCGACACGTGAGCTTCACCAGCATCGAGTCGAAGTGCGCGCTGATGTCGGCACCCAAATGCGAACCGCCGTCCAGCCGGATGCCGGCACCGCCGGGTGACCGGTAACCGGTGATGCGGCCGGTGTCGGGACGGAAGCCGTTGGCCGGGTCCTCGGTGGTGATCCGGCACTGCATAGCGGCCCCGTGCAGCTGCAACGAATCCTGGCTCAGCCCAAGGTCTTCCAGCGTCTCACCGTCGGCTACGCGCAGCTGGCTGGCGACCAGGTCGACGTCGGTGATCTCCTCGGTGACGGTGTGCTCGACCTGGATGCGCGGGTTCATCTCGATGAAGACGTAGTGGCCGCGCTCGTCGAGCAGGAACTCGACGGTGCCCGCGTAGCTGTAGTTGATCTGGCGGGCGAACGCGACGGCGTCGGCGCAGATCTTGTTTCGCAATTCCTCCAGCAGGTTCGGCGCCGGTGCGAGTTCGATGACCTTCTGGTGCCGACGCTGCACGCTGCAGTCGCGCTCGAACAGGTGCATCACGTTGCCGTGGGTATCGGCGAGGATCTGCACCTCGATATGGCGGGGGTTGAGCACCGCCTGCTCCAGGTACAGCGTCGGGTCACCGAACGCCGACTCCGCCTCGCGGGACGCGGCCTCGATGGCCTCGGGCAGCGCTGCGGCGTCGGCCACCCGGCGCATGCCACGTCCGCCACCGCCGGAGACCGCCTTGACGAACAACGGGAACTCCATGTCCGCCGCGGCTGCCATCAGCTCGTCGGCCGATGCCGACGGCGCCGAGGAGTTGAGCACCGGTAATCCCGCGGTCCTGGCCGCGGCGATCGCGCGCGACTTGTTGCCTGCCAGCTCGAGGATTTCCGCGCCGGGCCCGACGAAAGTGATGCCTGCCGCCGCACACGCAGCGGCCAGATCGGGGTTCTCCGAAAGGAAGCCGTAGCCCGGGTAGATGGCGTCGGCGCCGGACTGCTGCGCAACGCGCACGATTTCGTCGACCGAGAGATAGGCGCGGACCGGGTGGCCCGTCTCGCCGATCTGATATGACTCGTCGGCCTTGAGGCGGTGCAGGGAATTGCGGTCCTCGTGCGCGTAGACCGCGACCGTCGCGATGCCCATCTCGTAGGCCGCCCGAAACGCGCGGATCGCGATTTCCCCGCGGTTGGCGACCAGAACCTTCGCAATCACGAGACGACCCTATCCCCCGATGACGCTGACTAGATCAGCGTTGACCAGTAGTCCCAAAACCGCACCAGGATCATCAAGACCAGCGCGGTGAACCACAACGCGACCAGCGACCACCGCCAGGTGTAGAGCACCCGCGCGACCGCGTTCGATTCCACCGGCTGCAGCGCGATCGAGGCGACCACGACGAACAGCGGGATGGTGACCGCCCACACGCCCATGCAGTACGGGCACAGCGCGCCGATGCGGTACAGGCTCTGAAAGATCAGCCAGTGGATGAAGACCACGCCGAGCAGCGTGCCGGTGCCCAGACCGACCCAATACCAGCGCGGCAGGCTGACCCCGGCCAACGCGAGCACGCCCGTCACCACGACCACGCTGAACGCGACGATGCCGATCAGCGGGTTGGGAAAGCCGAACGCCGACGCCTGCGGAGTGATCATCACCGAACCGCACGACAGCACCGGGTTGATGCTGCACGACGGCACATAGTCGGGGTTGATCAGAATCTCGATCTTCTCGACCGTCAGCGTCAGCGCAGCGGCGAGCCCGACGACGCCGGCGACCAGAATCCACACCGCGCTGGCTCGCCCGACCGGTACCCGATTCGGCTCATCGGCCGCGGGTTCACTCGGCTGCACGTCGCTTGGCGCGGCCACCGTCATCGCGTTGTCGTCGGCGGCGTGATCGCCGGGGCCGTCGCAGGAGCTGGAGCGGGAGCCTGCGGCGCGGCCGCTGGGGTCGGAGCAGGCGCGGCCGGCGCGGCGGTCAGGCCGGGAACGTCACCGACGGTTTCCTTGATCTTGGCGACCAACGCGTCGGGTGTGGTGAATTGATAGTCCTGGCCGTTGATCCGGATGGTCGGGGTGGCCTGGATGCCGGTCGCCTTGGCCAAGCCTTGCACCATCTCGGTGTAGCGGCCCTTGTTGATGCAGTCCGGCACGCCGCCCGCGGCACCGGCCTGCCGAGCGACCTCTATCAGCCGCGCGTTGTCCGGGTACACGCCCGCGCCCTCTTGAGGCTGCTGCGCGTAAAGCGCGGCGTGGAAACGGCGGAAGGCATCGGTGGATTCGTCGGCTACGCAGTAGGCGGCGTTCGCGGCGCGCGACGAGTATCCGTTGCCCTGCCGGTCCAGGATGGCGACCATGTAGTAGTCAGCGGCGACGGCACCGCTGTCGATGAGCTTGCTCACCGTGGGTCCGAACTGCTGCTCGAACAGGCCGCAGTGCGGGCACAGGAAGTCTTCGTACATCGACAGCACGACCTTCGGGTCGTCGCTGCCTTCCTTCTTGATCACGTTGCTCGAGGCGACGCGGATGGCTTTGGCATCGCCCGACACCGGCTTCTTGTCGCCCGACATCACGATGTAGAGCACCAGCGCGACGGCGAAGACCACGACGACCGCGGTCAGCCCGATCTGGATCGCCAGGTTGCGCTTGCGGTCGGCTGCCTTCAGGTCGTAGCTGGCTTGCTTCTTGGGTTTGGTCGCCACGGCGTCAAGAGTACCGGCGGCTCACCCGAGCCTTTTCACGCGCGGGCGAGATGGGCGCGCAGGGCAGAGATGGTTTCGGCCATCGCCGTCGCGCTGCCGCCGCCGAGGGGGAAGAAGTTGGCAAACCCGTGGATGAGCGAGCCGAACTCGCGGTGATCGACCGGCACCCCCGCATTTCGCAAAGCCTCCGCGTACTGCCTGTCCTCGTCGCGCAGCGGGTCGAAGCCGGCGCTCAGCAGCAGCGCAGGCGGCAGACCGGTGAAATCATCCGCCAGCAGCGGTGACACCCGCGGGTCTGCGGCGTCGAGCTCCGCGCCATCCAGGAATTGGTGGCGGCAAAAGTGCAGATCGGTCTTGGTGAGGAAGAACCCGTCGGCGAACAATGTCTGCGAACGGGTTTCGTCGCGGTAGTTGACGACGGGATAGAGCAGGAACTGCAACACCGGCAGTGACGCGCCCTCGTCGCGCGCACGTAGCGATACCAATGCCGCGAGGTTTCCTCCGGCGCTGTCGCCGCCAACGGCCACCCGGCTCGGGTCGGCGCCCAGCTCCTGGGCATGGCCCAACGCCCAACTGAACGCGGCATACGCGTCGTCCGATCCTGCGGGCGCCTTGTGCTCGGGAGCGAGCCGGTAGTCCACGGACAACACGTGCAACGCACCCTCACGGCAGATCTGCCGGCACAGGTCGTCGTGGGTGTCGAGGTCTCCGATGACCTGACCGCCGCCGTGGTAGAAGACCAACAGCGGTTGGCCGTCGCCGTCGGTGGGCCGGTAGTGCCGTGCCCCGATCGGCCCCGCAGGGCCCGGTATCGAGAGATTGGTCACCGAGCCGACGGGGAGGTGCCGTTTGAAGCCGGCGGCCAGGGTTCGCAGCTGGCCGCGGGCCTCGGCGATATCGGGGCTGGCGATCAGGCCGCCGAGGCCGACGGTTTTCATGCCCGCGAGCATGACCTGCAGCGTGGTGTCCAGCGTGTTGCCGTCGATCGTGATCGAATGACCGCCCAGCAGTAGGCGTTTGACGGGGTTTGGTATCCGGGGCAGCGACCGCATCGTCAGCCCCGCCGCGGCGTTGACGATCGGACCCTTGGCGGTGCGAGGCGGTCCGACAGACGTCGCCTGTCCTGGCAGACTCTGAGTCATGGCTGCTCCCTTGATCACGCTCAACGACGGTTATTCGATGCCACAGGTTGGACTCGGCGTCTGGCAGACGCCGGCCGAAGACACCGAGCGCGCGGTGGCGACCGCACTGGAGGCCGGGTATCGGCACGTCGACACCGCCGCAGGGTACTTCAATGAGCGCGAGGTCGGTAAGGCCGTCACGGCATCCGGCTTACCTCGCGAGGACGTCTTCGTCACCACCAAGTTGTGGAACGCCGACCAGGGCTACGACAGCACGCTCGCGGCGTTCGACGCCAGCATGGAACGCCTGGGTATGGAGTACCTGGACCTATACCTGATCCATTGGCCGATGCCCGCGAAGAACCTGTTCGTCGAGACCTTCAAGGCGTTTGCGCATCTGCGCGACCAGGGCCGGATCCGGTCAATCGGGGTGAGCAACTTCGAACCCGAACACTTGCGAATGCTGGTGGACGCCACCGGAATCGTCCCAGCCGTCAACCAGATCGAGTTGCATCCGCTGCTGCAGCAGGAGGAGTTGCGGGAGGTGCATGCTCAGCTGGGCGTCGCGACCGAAGCGTGGAGCCCGCTGGGACAGGGCTCGCTGCTGAGCGATCCGACGGTCACAGCGGTCGCGGATGCCCACGGCAAAACGCCAGCACAGGCACTGATTAGGTGGCATATCCAACTCGGCAATATAGTCATCCCGAAGTCGGTGACCCCCGAGCGAATTGTGAGTAACTTCGACGTGTTCGATTTCGAGCTGAGCGAGCAGGAGATGGCGACCATCTCTTCGCTGGGCGACGGAACGCGACTGGGTCCCGATCCACGGACCTTCAACTTCACAGGGTAGGTGCAATGACCCCATCGACCGGGGAGACGGCTGCGATTCCCACCGTCACTCTCAACGACGAGAACACGATCCCTGTGATCGGACTCGGCGTCGGCGAGTTGTCGGACTCCGAAACCGAACAGGCCGTATCGACGGCGCTCGAAGCCGGCTACCGGTTGATCGACACCGCTGCCGCGTACGGCAACGAGGAGGCGGTCGGCAGGGCCATCGCCGCGTCGGGTGTGCCCCGCGAGGAGCTGTTCATCACCACCAAGCTGGCCACCGCTGATCTGGGCTTCCAGTCGTCGCAGGACGCGCTGAAGGCCAGCCTGGAGCGGTTGGGCCTGGAGTATGTCGACCTGTACCTGATCCACTGGCCCGCAGGCGAGCAGGGCAAGTATGTGGACAGCTGGGGTGGCCTGATGAAGCGCAAACAGGACGGCGACACCCGCTCCATCGGCGTGGCCAACTTCCACGCGGAGCACCTGTCCGACATCATCGACCTGTCGTACTTCACGCCTGCCATCAACCAGATCGAGCTGCACCCGCTGTTGAACCAGGCCGAGCTACGGGGGGTCAACGCGGAGTACGGCATCGTCACCGAGGCCTACGGACCGCTCGGCATCGGCCAGCTGCTGGACAACCCGACAATCGGCACCGTCGCGCAGGCACACGGCAAGACACCGGCGCAGGTGCTGATCCGCTGGAGCATTCAGCTGGGCAATGTGGTCATCCCGCGCTCGGCGAACCCGGAGCGGATCAAGTCGAATCTCGACGTGTTCGACTTCGAGCTGACCGACGACGAGATGGCCACGCTGAACGGTCTCGACGATGGCACCCGCTTCCGCCCGAATCCGGACACCTACACCGGGACGTAGTCGGTCGGTCACGCTAACGGGTTGATCACCCACGTCCGGTGTAAGTGATCAACCCGTTAAGGCAAGCCCCGGTGGACATTTCGGGCAGGTGTGTAGGCGGCCGCGCCACCCACGCTGACGGAGCAGATCGCCGATCAGCCTGGCCGTGCGACATGCATCGCCATAGACGAGGCCATAGGTAACCCGCGTCGTAACGAGCCCTGACCGGCTCAACTCGGCGAGATCGCGCAACGCATCTCGATCACGGTCACGGGGCGAATCGTGAAACGCTCGTCCGTCGAGCTCGACGACGACACCCTGCTCTCGGTACCGGACGTCCTGGTAGGTGGACTGGCCGGTCGCGGTGCTGTGCGTCTGACGCTCGCCGGCCGGCAGCCCGTGTGCCCGCTCGATTCGATGCAGATAACCCTGCTCCAGCACGGAGCAGGCGCCGTCGCGAAGATCTCCCAGCATCGCCTCCAATATGCCGCGGCCCGCGACGCGTCGCCGCCCTGCCAACGTCCGCAGGATCCGCTCCGGGCTGGTGCGGCGAGCGGAGCAGCCTTGCGCCAGTACGGCGAAGGCCGCCTGCACGTCGCCGCGACCTAGTTCGTCGGCGATGACGTCGATCATTGCGTGCTCAAGGCGAATTGCGGGCGGGCTGCGATGAAGTTCGGCACGTGACTCGAAATCCGGCGTCCGATGAATGACGATCCGCGGCAACGGTCGCAGGTTCCGCCACGGCGCCACGGCGACATGCAGGACCGCGGTCGGCGGGTCAGGCAATGCCGACGCGTGAGCCAGCGCGGCGGGCCAATAGGCCAGCACCCCAGCCCATTCCCGCTGTGTCCAGGTCAGCCGACCGGTGTGGTTGACGTAGACGCCGCGATACACCTGCGTCAGTTCGCGGCGACGCAGTAATCGAGTGATTTCACCGTCGGTGCCGCCGGCGGCGAGGATCTGACGGCGCGCGACGACCCCATCCTGCACCGCGGCCAGGTGCTCGACGTGCCCGAGATGCCAAGCCCGCCGCGCCATGGTCGTTAGGGTCGCACCACCGACCGGCCCGCGGCCAGCGCGCGACACCCATTCTTGTGGACAACTTGGTTGAGGCGGGCTTGGCGGGTTAATTACTCACGCCTGGCGTGAGTAATCAACCCGTTAACCGCACACCTAACCCGTCGGGCAGGTGGCTGCCGCGTCACGCAGCGCCGTCGCCGACGGCGCATCGACCGGCAGACCGTAGCCGCGCAACACGTTTGCGAACTGCACGGCGTACTGGCACCAGAATGCGTGGTTCGGCGGCAGCCATACCGCCGGCTCCTTGTCGCCCTTGTCCTGGTTCGCCTGGCCTTCTACCGCAATCAGATTCGCCGGGTCGTTGGCGAATCGCACGCGCATGTCGTCGGGCCAGTTGCGGGCGCCGAGGTCCCACGCCAACGCCAGCGGGACGATGTGGTCGATCTGCACCGCCGCGCCGACCTGGGGGCCGCGCGTGAACGGCACGGTGGCGTTGGTATACGGGTCATGGAGTATGCCCGTCGCAACGGCCTTGGGACACCGCTTGATCGACACATACGTCTTGTCGACGAGGTCGCGGTCGAGGATGTCGTTTCGGGTGTCGCAGCCGTTGTGACCGCCAGGTGCCGGGTTGTCGTCGGTCCACGTGTCGCCGAACGCATCCCGGTGATAGTCGTAGCTTCGGATCCGGAGCGGCACCTCCGGGATGCCCGCGAGCACATCGACACCCGGCGCGACAGTGGGGATGTCGGCCTGCGCGACGAATTGCCCACGATCGTCCGATGTCGTCACCTGAACGGCGACCACGACGGCCAATGCAACCGCGAGCACTAGCCACAACAGCCGGTTTCGCGTCATGCCTTGTCCAGGTATTCGACCCGGTCGTTGTCGACGAATTGCGCGGCAAGCAACGCCATACCCGGATCCGCAGGATTCTTCTCATAGAGCTTCTCGCAGAGCTCACGCGCGTCGAGGATGACACCGAGGTGCTCGGCAAGGAGCAGGAATCGCAGTGTGATGGGTCTGCCGGATTGGGTGAGCCCCAACACATCTCCCTCTTGACGTTCGGCAAGGTCGAGGTCGGCGAGCTTGAAACCGTCCAGTGTGCCCGCGACGGCCTTCAGGCGTTGTCCTGCTTTCGATTCCTCGGGCAGCTGCGTGGCCAGCAGGCACAGGCTGGGATGCTGGCCGCGGCCGATACGACCCCGAAGCTGGTGCAGCTGGCTGATGCCGAACCGGTCGGCGTCGACCACTATCATCACGGTTGCATTCGGCACATCCACGCCGACCTCAATGACGGTGGTGCACACCAGCACATCGATCTGGCCGGCGCGGAATTCGGCCATCACGGCGTCCTTCTCGTCGCTGGGCAGTCGCCCGTGCATCAAGCCGAGCCGCAAGCCCGCAAGCTGTCCACGGCGCAGCTGATCGAACAGCTTGACCACCGTGGTCGCGGGCGGACCTTGGTCGTTTTTGACGGGTTTGTCATCCTCGTCGATCCGTGACGCGACGACATAAGCCTGATTGCCGGCGCGCACTTCTTCGATGACGCGCTGCCAGGCCCGCTCGAGCCACGCGGGCTTTTCCCTGACAAAGATCGGGTTGGTGGTGATCGGCTGGCGGCCTCGCGGAAGCTCGCGCAGCGTTGACGTTTCCAGGTCACCGTATTGAGTCAGCGCGACCGTGCGTGGAATCGGCGTCGCAGTCATCACCAGCAGGTGGGGCGTCAAACCGTCAGGAGCCTTGGCGCGCAACGTGTCTCGCTGCTCAACGCCGAACCGGTGCTGTTCATCGACGACCACCATGCCCAGCCGATGAAACTCGACCGACTCCTGCAGCAGCGCGTGGGTGCCGATGACGATGCCCGCTTCGCCACTCGCGATCTCGTCGCGCACCTCGCGTTTTTGCTGTGCCGACATGGATCCCGTCAGCAGCGCAACGCGGGTCGACCGCTCCGCTCCGCCCAGTTGTCCCGCCATCGCCAAGGGCCCGAGGACATCGCGAATGGACCGAGCATGTTGGGCGGCAAGGACTTCCGTCGGCGCCAATAACGCGCATTGGTAGCCGGCATCGACCATCTGAAGCATGGCGAGGACCGAGACGATCGTCTTACCCGAACCCACCTCACCCTGCAGCATCCTGTTCATGGGCCTGCTGGCCGAGAGTTCGGCCGTCAGCACCTCGAGCACTTCCTTTTGGCCGTCGGTCAATTCGAACGGCAGTTGCTCGCGCATCGCAGCCAGTAGACCGCCCGGTTGTGGCGGTGCGACAGGGCCGGATTCGCTCAGTGCGCTGTATCGGCGCCCCACCAAGGCCCATTGCAGCCCCACCGCTTCATCGAACCGGAGCCGCTCCTCGGCACGCTCCCGTTCGGCCGCCTTCTCGGCCAGATGGATGGCACGTAACGCCTCGTCCTCGGTTATCAGATTCCGCTGCTGCAGAACAGGTTTCGGCAGCGGTTCGGTGACGGGATCGAGCACGTCGAGGACCTGGCGCACACACGCATAGATATCCCAACTCTGGACCTTGGAGTTCGCGGGATAGATCGGGAAGAATTCCCGCTCGAATACCGATAGCAGGTCGTCGCCCGTCGCGTCCGACGTCGCAGCGATGGTCTTCAGAGACTTGGTGCCGAATTGCCTGCCGCTGGGCGACTCCAGCACCAGAAACGCCGGATGGGTCAATTGCATTGTCCCCTTGAAGTATCCGACCTCTCCGGACAGCATCAGGCGAGTGCCCTCGACCAGACCCTTCTTCAGATACTTGGCGTTGAAGAAGGTGGCCGTCACCTTCGGTCGGCGATCGCGCAGCGTCACAACGAGGTACTCACGCTTCGGCGCGCGGTTGGTCCAGCGGGTCTCCGCCTTCGCAATGACGTCGACGAACGTGACGTGTTCACCTTCCTCGAGTTCCTCGCCCTCTTCGAGCACCGTCATACCGTCGCTGTATTTGCGTGGGTAATGGCGCAGCAGGTCGTTGACGGTGCGCATTCCGAAGTGTTCGGCGAGCGGATCCGCGGCCTTCTTGCCGAGGACGAACTCGAGCCGATCGGTCAGTGCGGCCACAACTACTCCACCCCGATCAGCAGCGCGTCGCCACGGTGGTCGGTGTGATAGGTCACCAGCTCGGTCCCGGGGTGATGACGATGTGCGTGGTCCTGCAACGCTTCCCCGACACTGCCGTCGACGCCCGCTCCGGTCAGGACCGTCACGAGTTCGCCGCCGGAGGCCAGCAGCAGATCGATCAAGCCCGCGCCCGCCTCGGTGATGTTGTTTCCGACGATCAGCACCTCGTCACCGGAGATCGCCAGCCCGTCGCCCGGCTTACAGGTGCCCGCCCATGTCAGCGCCTCCTCGGTGGCCACGCGGACAGAGCCGTGCCGGGCGCTCGCGGCAGCACGGGCCATGGTGTACCCGTCGTCGACGGCCTGCCGCTCGGCGTCGTGCACCGCCAACGCCGCGAGCCCCTGAACCATCGACCCCGCGGGCACCGGGACGACGTCGATGCCCCACCCGATCGCCGCGGTGCAGCCCGCGACGAGTTCCTCCGCGGCGACATAGCCGTTGGGCAGCACCATGATCTGCGCCGCGCCGGTGTTGACGAGCGCGTGCAGCAGTTGCTTGGCGCTCACCGGCGCATCGGCTTCCTGTCGCAACACGTGTGCGCCCTCGCCGTCGAACAGTTCCGCCGCGCCGTCGCCGTCGACCACGGCGAGAACCGCCCGTTCGTGGCTCCATCCGCCGGCCGGCCGTGCACCGGAACCCCCAGACAGCGAGGTGATCTGGATCCGGCTCGGCCTTCCGACCGATAACGCGGCCTCCACCGCCGCGCCGGCATCGTCGGTGTGGACGTGCACCGAGTAGTGGCCAGCGCCGTCGGCCGAGGCCGCGATGGCAACTGATTCGCCCAACTGGTCCAGCCGCTCGCGCAGCGTGTCGACACGGCTGGCGTCGCAGCCGCCGAGCAGGTACATCACCTCGAACTGCGGCGCAGCCGCTGCGGCGACGGCAGCGTCGGCTTGGGGCGGCGACGGCTGGTATGCATGCCGGTGCGGCGCGCGCCCGGTCAGCGTCGTGCTCATCGCGTCCAGCAGTACCAGCAGGCCACGGCCGCCTGCGTCCACCACGCCGGCCTCGGCCAGCACATCGAGTTGTCCGGTGGTCTTGTCCAGCGCGACGGCCGCCGCTTCGGCTGCCGCGGTAACCACGTCCGCGAGGCCAGCACCGTCGGCGCCCGCGTGTTCGGCCGCACCCGCGGCTTCCTGCAGTACCGAGACGATGGTGCCGGGCACCGGCTCCCCCATCGACGCGACGACGAGGCCGATCCCATGCCGCAGGGCCGCGGCGAAAAGGGGGCCGTCGATGTCGGCCAGTGCTCCTTCGGTGTCAGCCGCCGCGGTGGTGACAACGTCGGCCAGGCCCCGCAAGATCTGCGACAGTATGACGCCCGAATTGCCCCGCGCGCCGTGCAGCGCGCCCGCGGCCAGTGCCGCCGCGATCTCGGCGACGTCGTCGCTGTCGGATCGCGTGTCGGCCTGAGCCCATGCAGAACGCATCGTGAACAGCATGTTTGTCCCGGTGTCGGCGTCCGCGACCGGGAACACATTGAGCCTGTTGATCTCGTCGGTATGGGAAATCAGGTCGCCGACGGCGGTATGCGCCCAGTCCCGCAGAGCCGAGGCATCGAGCCGCCGAGCCGACATTCAAAACCTCCCCGTGCGCCATGCCGCCGTGGGCGCCAGCCTAGCTAGGATCGCTGACAGGCTCGCCACAACGTTCGCGCCGGTGGATGCGTTTTTGGTGTTCGATCATGCGGCCGGTATCCTGGTCAGGTTGTCGGGTTCACCTGCTGGTCTCCAGCGAGAAGCCCAGACCCCCCAAGTACTGATTCGAGGAGTTTCTAGATATGGCTGCCGTCTGCGAGATCTGCGGAAAGGGCCCCGGCTTCGGCAAGTCGGTGTCGCACTCCCATCGCCGGACCAGCCGTCGCTGGGACCCGAACATTCAGACCGTGCGCGCCGTCACCCACCCCGGTGGCAACAAGAAGCGCGTCAACGTGTGCACCTCGTGCATCAAGGCGGGCAAGGTCTCGCGCGGCTGACCGCGTTGAGCGGCCTCCGCTAGGGAAGGCGCCAGTCGATCGGGTCGGCGCCCATCTTCTCCAACAACTCGTTGGCACGACTGAAGGGTCGCGAGCCAAAGAACCCACGCGATGCCGACAGCGGCGACGGATGCGGCGACTCGATCGCCACGCAGTCCTCTCCCTCGAGCCATGGCTTCAGCGTGGACGCGTCGCGGCCCCACAGCACCGCGACCAGCGGCCGCTGACGAGCCACCAGCGCCCGGATCGCACATTCCGTAACGGCCTCCCAGCCCTTGCCGCGATGCGACGCCGGAGTACCCGGCCGCACGGTGAGCACCCTGTTCAGCAGCATCACGCCACGCTCGGCCCACGGCGACAGGTCGCCGTTCGTGGGTGGCGGAAACCCCAGATCCTTGCCGTACTCGGCGAAGATGTTGTCCAGGCTGCGCGGCAGCGGCCGCACTTCGGGCGCGACCGAGAAGCTCAACCCGACAGCATGTCCCGGTGTCGGGTACGGATCCTGCCCGACGATCAGCACCCGCACCTGGTCGAACGGAAAGGTGAACGCGCGCAACACGTTCGGACCTTCAGGCAGGTAACGGTGGCCCGCCGCGATCTCGGCACGCAGAAACTCGCCCATCGCCGCGACGTTCGGTGCGACCGGCTCCAGCGCGGCGGCCCAGCCCTCTTCGACGAGTTCGGTCAGCGGACGTGCGGTCATGACTCGTCAACCTAGCGTGCGCGGGGGTCGCTCAGAACGACTCCCAACCCGTGTCGCCGTGCCATTGCTCACCATCCAGCAGAACGCGAGGTGCACCGCCGAGCACACTGCCGATCGTGGCCCAGCCGGTCGGCGGTTCGCCGGGGAACGTCGCGACCAACGCGTGGTCCTCTCCCCCGGCAAGCACCCACACCCAGGGGTCCATCGCCGTCGCAGCGGCTGCTGCCGAGAGAGCGTCACGGTATGACCCAAGCGCGTCACTCGACAGATCGATGCCGACCCCCGAGGCTTTCGCAATGTGCCCGAGGTCGGCGACGAGGCCGTCGGAGATATCGGTCATCGCGGTGGCGCCGGCTTCGGCTGCGACGCCACCCTGCCCGTACGGCGGCTCGGGCACGAGATGACGACGACGCAAGGCCTCGAAGCCCTCAATGCCGTTGCGCAGCAACGCATATCCAGCAGCAGACCAGCCGAGATCGCCCACCACCGCGACAGTGTCACCGACTGAAGCTCCGTCGAGTCGTACCGCTGGGCGCCCTGCCAGATCTCCCAGTGCGGTCACCGAGATCACCCACTGCGGGGCGCTCACCAGATCACCACCGACAATGCCTGCGCCGAGCAGCCCGGCCTCGTGCCACATACCGTCGGCCAGCTCGACCGCCAGCTGTGTCCGCGTATCACCGGGCGCGCCGAAGGCGACGACGAAAGCGGTGGTCGTAGCGCCCATCGCCTCGATGTCGGCGGCGTTCTGAGCGATCGCCTTCCTTCCGATCTCGTGGGGTGAGGACCAGTCCAGCCGGAAATGGTTTCCCTCGACGAGCATGTCGGTGGAAACCACCACGCGGGCATCGGCAGCGCTGACAATCGCCGCGTCGTCTCCCGGTCCCAACTGCACCGTCTCGGGCTGACGCCTGCCTGCGACCAACCGGTCGATGACGGCGAACTCCCCCACGCCGGCCAGGGTCTCGGCCTCGTCGCTCGCCATGTCACCTCCCCGGGGCTGCGGTACGTTTGGGCCCTGCGGCCAGCAGTCTATGCAGCGAGATGGAGGGGAACCGGGTGGTCGAGGCTTTCATGCTGATTCAGACCGAGGTGGGCCGCGCCGAGGTCGTCGCCAAGCAACTCGCCGCGCTGCCTGGCGTGTTGTCCTCGGAATACGTCACCGGTCCGTACGACGTAGTGGCCCGAATCGGCGCCGACACCCTGGCCGACCTGCAGGCCGACGTCGTTCCGAGCGTGCAGCAGGTGACCGGCATCACCCGCACGCTGACCTGCCCGATCGCCAACGGGGTTCGCCCTTAGAGTTTGGGCCGTGGATGCCGAGACCCGCGACGGGCCCCCGCGGGCCCTACTGATCGCCGCGCTGGTGGTTGCGGTCGGGGCGATGGTCGGCATCCTGGTCGTCGCCGCGCTGCGGCAGTCGCCGCCCGGCCAGCAGCCCGTCGCGATCGCATCGGTGCCCGCACCCAAGGGTGACGGCGCCGAATGCCGCGCGCTTCTCGGCGCGCTTCCGGACCAACTGGGTGACTATCGTCGCGCCCCGGCGGTGCAGCCTGCGCCAGCGGGGGCGGCTGCGTGGACGGCGGGCGGCGAGCCGGTGATTCTGCGCTGCGGTCTTGACCGGCCTGCCGAGTTCGTCGTCGGCTCTCCGCTCCAAGTGGTCGACGCCGTGCAGTGGTTCGAGCTGGCCGATCAAGGCCGCAGCACATGGTTCGCCGTCGACCGGTCGGTGTATGTAGCGCTAACCCTCCCGCGGGGCTCCGGACCGACACCGATACAGGAGATCTCGGAGATCATCGCGAAAGCGTTGCCCGCCAAGGCGATTGATCCCGCACCGCCGCAGTAGAGCGCACTCGGCGCGTAGCCTTCTGTGAAGGCCACCAGAACCAGCGGCCCAGCAGTGCGATCAGCGAAGGCAGCACGAACGTGCGCACGACGAGCGTGTCGATCAGCAAGCCCACACCGATGGTGGTACCGATCTGGGCGATGCTCAGCACGCTGCTGCCCGCGAGCGCAAACATGGTGATGCCGAACACGATTCCGGCAGTGGTGACCACCCCTCCGGTAGCGGCGAATGCGCGCACGATGGCCGGTGTGCCGCGCCAGCGTCATGATTCGACGTTATGAAGCGCGCGCCGTGCTGTCGTCGTGCCGAAATCCGAATCTCGGTCTACGACCGCGGTAGGAGGCCGGTATCGACCGCAGCATGATGTACGGGCGCCGCGAATCCTTCTACGATGGCACGATGCTGGGGGGGTGATGCGCCGCGTGCGAAAATCGGCACCGCGCGCACATCGTGCCCAAGTCCGGTCTTTCGTGTCTTACGGCAGTAGGAGCCGATGCCGCCTACGGCAGGATGTCTAACGCAGGCCGGTGCCGCGCCGCAGTGCCGTTTCGACCATGGTGGTCAACAGCGTCGGATAGTCGACGCCGCTGGCCGCCCACATCCGCGGGTACATCGAGATGGTGGTGAAGCCGGGCATGGTGTTGATCTCGTTCACCACCGGCCCGTCGTCGGTGAGGAAGAAGTCGACGCGTGCCAGGCCCTGGCAGTCAACGGCGTTGAAGGCGCGAATAGCCAACTGCCGCACCGTATCTGCGAGCTCGTCATCGATCTTGGCAGGCACGTCGAGTTCGGCGGCGTCGTCGAGATACTTGGTCTCGAAATCGTAGAAGCCATCCTCACGGCCGCGTACGCCCGCGACGCGAATCTCGCCGACCGTGCTTGCCTCGATTCTGCCGTCCGGGAATTCCAGGACGCCACACTCCAATTCGCGTCCCGGTATCGCCGCCTCGACGATCACCTTCGGATCATGTCTGCGGGCCAGCTCAATTGCGGCGGGCAGCTGGTCCCACGCCGTGACACGGCTGACACCGATGGACGAGCCGCCACGCGCGGGTTTGACGAACACCGGCAGCCCGAGCCGCTCGCGGTCCTCGAGTTCGACGGTGTCCTGGCGCGGCCGCAGCACGACATGGTCGCCGACCGGCAATCCCTCGGCGATGAGCAGCTTCTTGGTGAACTCCTTGTCCATGCCCGTCGCGCTGGCCAGTACACCCGCTCCGACATACGGCACGCCGGCGAGCTCGAGCAGCCCCTGGATGGTGCCGTCCTCTCCATACGGGCCGTGCAGGACGGGAAAGACCACGTCGACCGCTTCGAGCATCTCGCCACCCTGACCGAGGGACAGCAGCTGACCGCCGCGGACCGGGTCGGCGGGCAACGCCAGTTCGGTGCCCGATGCCTCACTCACCTCAGGCAGCCGGCCGTCGGTGATCGCGAGCGTTTCGGGGCGACCGTCGGTCAGCACCCACGATCCGCCGGGCGTGATGCCCACCGCGACCACCTCGA
>Ga0068863_100002345_pt1 | contig 18827 bp, 14 predicted proteins | sample KBSSwiS62_FD_66596 | JGI IMG/M metagenome (GOLD analysis project Ga0068863, IMG submission 66596) | Switchgrass rhizosphere microbial communities from Kellogg Biological Station, Michigan, USA - KBS Switchgrass S6-2 | ecosystem: Host-associated > Plants > Roots > Rhizosphere > Soil ...
ATTTGTGGACCGCCACCCGAACCAAATTTTTGTACTCGACCACATCGCCAAGCCAAGAATCGCAGAAAAGCTAGTGGAGGTATGGCGCAACAATCTGTTCGAACTGGCGAAACGCGAAAACGTTTATTGCAAACTTTCGGGTATGGTGACGGAGGCCGACTGGCAGAATTGGAGAGCGGCGGATCTGCGTCCGTACGCCGATGCCGCGCTCGAAGCGTTCGGTCCTGCCCGATTGATGTTCGGCTCCGACTGGCCAGTATGCCTGCTCGCCGCTACCTATAAGAGATGGTTCGATACGGTGCAGGATTTTCTGAGCCGGCTGTCTTTGGCGGAGCAAAGCCTTGTTTTCGGCGAAGTTGCCGCTAAAGTGTATTCGCTTGACTCCGCGAAACAAGTTTCGAATAAAGGAAAACGCGGATAAGGAGAAGCATGCCTCTTCCACCCCCTCGCGATTCGTCGAAGGGAGCCGCTTCGACGCACACCCTCTTCCCCACGGGCCAGGGCATACCTTTCGTTCTTGTAACCTTCCTCTTCTTCCTCTGGGGCATTCCCAACAGCATGAACGACGTACTGATCCGCCAGTTCATGAAGTCGTTCGAAATTTCGCGCTTCCAAGCCGGGCTGGTGCAGAGCGCTTTTTATATGGGCTACTTCATGCTCGCCATACCAGCCGCGTTGCTCATGCGCCGCGCCGGTTACAAGGCCGGATTCATCACCGGCCTGCTGCTGCTCGGAACCGGTGCTTTCCTGTTCTGGCCCGCAGCGTTTGCGGGGCGCTACGGATTCTTTCTGATCGCGCTGTTCGTGATGGCCAGCGGCCTGTCGTTTCTGGAAACCGCGTCGAACCCTTTTATCGCCCAATTGGGTGATCCGCAGAGTTCCGAGCGTCGATTGAACTTTTCGCAAGCCTTCAACCCGCTCGGCAATATTACCGCCGCTCTGGTCGGAACCGTTTTCATTTTTTCTGGTGTCGAACTTTCCAAAGCGGACATCGCCAGCCGAGTTGCCAGCCAAACTTATCAATCCTATCTGCGGTTCGAAACGCTGCGGGTCGTGCGGCCTTACGTAGTGATCGCCATAGTGGCGTTTCTATGGGCCATTCTCATCTGGCGCACCAGGTTTCCGCACATTCAAAGCGAAAACGAAGACGGTGCCGAACATGGCAAATTCTCCGAACTCTTTGCAGAGCGCCACTTCGTGCTGGCAGTGATCGCGCAATTCTTTTATGTCGGAGCGCAGGTCTGCACGTGGAGTTACTTGATTTCGTATGCGCAGGAGTACGCGCACTTGCCAGAGAAAACCGCAGGCCTGCTCTTGACCGGCAACTTTGCCATGTTTGGCGTAGGACGCTTCGTCTCAGCTTACGTAATGGGCTACCTCTCCCCTTCGCGCTTGATGGGTGTCTATGCGCTGACCAACGTGGGCCTGCTGCTGTTCGCGATTTTGCATCCGGGATGGCTGGGCATGTGGTGCGTGTTTTTCACAAGCCTGTTCATGTCGGTGATGTTCCCGACGATTTTTGCGCTGGGCCTGAAAGGCCTGGGCCGCAATACCAAGATTGGCGGTTCGCTGCTCGTAATGGCGATTGTCGGCGGAGCCGTTCTCACGCCGGTGATGGGGCTGATTTCAGAAAAAATGCACAGCATCGCTCTGAGTTACTGCGTACCGCTCGTAGCGTATGCGGTGATCCTGTTCTATGCGTTTTGGGGAGCGAAGCCGCGCGTGGCTGCGCGTGTAGTTTCTGCTACGGATTAAGGCCTATCGGTTTCGTGGGTGTAAGGCCATAGCGAGCAGCAAATGCAGGTACAACAAGATACCGCGACAAAGAGAAGTACGCAAAAGCCCGCAAACATCATGAAGGCCATCGGACCCTTGCCAAGCAGGCAAAGAACTTCAACCAGTAGTCCCAGAAGAAGGATAATCGCCGCCGTTTGCAGCCGGCAGCGGAGCCGCGCTCAACATCATCTCCTACCGTCCCAGAACTCTGATCTTTAATTGTGGCCACGTCGTGCACCGTCTCGTGGTGCCCAATCGCAGTATCAGTTCTTGATCCCGGGCACTTGTTCAAGCTGCGCGATGCTGGGCTAAAAACCGAAATGCAAGACAAAAGTCGTTAAAAAGTATAATAACTAGAGAAGTAATAAATAGTATCAGGACGGAGCACCTCTTAGCTTTTGTGCCCGCCTTCGGACTGCCCCGCTGTCACTTTCCCAGCGAACGACCGGTACACAAACACAAAATAACCCGTCGCCAGCAGCATTCCAAACACCCACCAAATCAGTCCGATTTTCAGCCCGTAAGCTCCCGCCTTCGCCGTATCGATCGTCAACGAATACTCGGGATTCCGTGCCGGCAATACCATCGGATACACGCCAAAAACCACGCTCGTCAGCATTCCCGCCAGATAAATGCACGAGGAAAGAAACGCGTTCCGCTCGTTGCGTTTCGCCATAAAGGACTTAACGCCAACCGCTCCAGCCACCGCCAAAACGGGAAACACATAGCCCGCCGGCCAGCGCGCAAAATTCGTCTTGATTTGTGGCTGCACGGAGAAGCTGACTACCGTCACCACCACGGTCAACACAGTGACCGCCCAAAACGCCGCCCCGCCCACATGTCCTGCCCGCTGGCTCACCGCTCCGGTCGTTTTCATCTGCACCCAAAGGCTGCCGTGCATCACCAGTGCCATTAGCGCGAGCACTCCCACCGAAATCGTGTACCAGTCCAGAATTCCCGTTTCTGCACCCAGCCGGAAATTGGTCCAAAGCGGTTCAAAAAAGTATCCGCTTCCATCCAACGGCACTCCCCGCACCACGTTCCCCAGTGCCGCGCCATAAAACACCGCCAGCAGCAGGCTCGATACGCAAAAAAGAAAATCCCACACCGGCTCCCACACCAGGCTGTGCAGATGACCGCGAAACTCAATCGCAATGCCGCGCAGGATCAGCAGCCACAGCACCATCATCAGCGGTAAATAAAATCCGCTGAATCCGCTGGCATACAATTGCGGAAACGCAAAGTACAATGTGCCGCCCGCCGCCAGCAGCCATACTTCGTTTCCATCCCACACCGGACCGATGCTCGCCAGCACTTGCCGCCGCTCATCATCCGTCTTGGCGACCAGCAGGTGAATCGCGCCAGTGCCCAGATCAAATCCGTCCAGCACCACGTACATCGCGACCATCAGCGCAACCAGGCAAAACCAGACTGTGGCCATCGTCTCTCCTCAATCCGCCGCGGCCGGCGTCGCACTGCCGTGGGTGTGCATCACAGGTGGTTCAGGTCCCAGATGGATTTCGCGTCCCATGAGGAAACACCACAGGATTGCCAATAGGCTGTACAAACCCATAAATCCGATCAGCGTAAACCACGCGTTTCCGGCTCCCACCCGTGGCGAAGCTCCGTGCGCCGTCCGCATCAATCCATAAATCAGCCACGGCTGCCGCCCCACTTCCGCGGTGATCCATCCCGCGGTGTTCGCTATGTAAGGCAGCGGCACGCATAGCATCAGCACCCACAGCATCCACCGCGACTGATACAGCTTTTTCCTCCAGTACAGCAAAAGCGCCATCAGCTGCACTGCAATGAATATCGTCCCCAGCCCCACCATCACGTGATAGCTGTAATACAGCAGCGGAATTCGGTCCGGCCACAAATCTTCCGGAAATCTGTCTAGCCCCTTCACGTGCGCTGTCCATTTCCGGTAGGTCAGAAAACTCAGCATCCCCGGAATTTGCAGCGGATTATCCAGCCGCCGGTTCTGCACGTCTGGCTGCCCCAGAATCGCCAGCGGCGCATTCGGCTGGCTTTCAAACAGCCCCTCCATCGCCGCCAGCGTCGGCTGCTGATACTCTGCGATTAGTTTTCCTTGCATGTCCCCCGTCGGGAAAAGCTGGAGCAGCGAAGCTACAACTCCCACCAGCACGCCGGCTTTCACAAACGTGCGCCCATATGCTTCGTCGCGCTTAGTCAGCAAATAAAACGCGCCGACTGCCGCCATCACAAAGCATCCCGTCTGCACCGCTCCGATCATCGTGTGCGCGTACTGCCACAGCGCCCACCTATTTAGCAGCAGCCCCCAAAAGCTCGTCAGCTCGATCGCTCCGTTCGCGCCGATCGCATAACCCGTCGGATGCTGCATCCAAGCATCCGTTGCCACAATCAAATATCCCGACAGCCACGATCCTAGAAAAACCAGAAACGCCGCCCACCAGTGTCCGATGCGGCCCAGCTTTTTCTCGCCGAATAAAAACAATCCTAGAAAACTCGACTCCAGAAAAAACGAAAACACTCCCTCCATCGCCAGCGTCTGCCCGATCACTCCGCCCGCCGCTTTGGAGAATTCCGCCCAGTTCGTTCCAAACTGGAATTCCATCGGGATGCCCGTCACCACTCCCACCGCAAAATTGATCCCAAATATCCGCGCCCAAAATCTTGCGGCCTTGTTGTAGTGCTCATCCCCTGTGCGCAGCGCTTTCGTCTTCAAATACACCAGCAACAACGCCAGCCCCATCGTCAGCTGCGGAAAGATGTAGTGGAAGGTTATCGTGAACGCAAAATGCAGACGGTGAACATCGAGAGCTGAGTTCATCGACTCTCCTGGGCTGACTCGCCCTACCTGGTTCGGCAAACGGTTCAGCACTCGCGATTCTATGCAAGCCAAGGACCAAGCACGGTGACGGCGGTCACAGCGGTTATACGCTCTTTCTATTCGAACGCCTACGCCGAACCACGCTCTTCCTTGTACTGCCTCGCTCGTCTTTTCGCTGGTGCAGCCAATTGACCTCGTCGCGCGCGCCATCTAAGATGCCACCGATCGATATCTTTCCAACTCTCTCGCCCAGGGGAGCCCATGATCCTCACAATTCACCGCACCCAGCTGGAACCCGACATTGACGTGCTCGAAATGGACGGTCGCATCGTCCTAGGCAACGACGCCAAAACTGTCGAATGGAAATGCGAAGAACTGCTGAAAGAAAACCGCAAGAAACTGATTTTTGACTTGGCCAAAGTCACCGTTCTCGATAGCACCGGCGTCGGCATCGTCGTCATGTGCTACGCCCGCGTCAAAAAAGCCGGCGGCTTGCTGCACATTGCCGGCGCCAACGGCATGGTTGAGCAAACTCTTCGCATGACCAACGTCGACCGCCTGATCGATCTCTATCCCACCGTTTCCGACGCCGCTGGTGCTTTCTCCGCAGCCAATTGATCAGCGCTGCTCCGCCGGTCCGTGCCAGATTATTGTGATTCGCTTTCTGCTGTCTCTGCGGATGACTTCCGTCCGATAACGATTTGTGGTAATGCTGGTTCAGCGGCTTCACTGGCAGACAAGGCTTTTTCCGTGCCTCTCCCTCAACCAGGCGCGTTTCAAGAATTCAAGGTGTATGACGACACGCGGCGTCCTCCGGACTGGACATCCCTGGTAAGGCCCACGCAATGCGCCGTGTTCCTGAAAGACGTGCAGACCGCAAACCCCCTCGCCGCCGACGGCAGCGAAATCAATCACCTGCGCGACTGCACTTTTCTGCGTTTCGACCGTTTGCAAGACGCGCGTGCTTTCTGTGAAGCTCAAGTCCAGCGCTATCCACTCATGTGCTGCGACATTTTTGATTCTGACGGCAAGGCCAAGCCTCCCATGCTCGTCATCATGCATCCCGATGCCGCGCGAATGGACGAGCTGAGCCCGGTCTGGGTCAAGCGACGCAAAATCGCCGCGATCGCCTCGCTGGTGGCAGCCACAGCGCTGTTCATTGCCGACTGGCGCTCCGAATACGAACTGTTGTGGCCCTCGATCGTAGCGGTAAACTTGTTCCTGGTTGGTCTGCGCCTGCTCTACTGGAACACCGCCAGCGCTGAGCGCCGCAAAAGGCAAGCGCAGCGGATCGAAGAACATCTACAACGCGAAATGCACCCGCAGGGAACCCTCCGTGATCCACGCTGACGATACGGGCGCACTCTTTTCCCGCAGTTGCTTTAAATGAAAAGCTCGCGCGTGATCCTCCTCTATGCCGCAAGTCTGGCCGCCGCGGTGGGCATCTTTCTTGTGATCCGCTTCGTTGGACTCCGGATTTCTCCCTTCGCCGCGCGACCGCAAGGAATTCCCGCAACGGCACCACCCGCGGAAACGCCCGCCGTCTTGTTGCACGTCCTTCTCGCTTTGCTGGTCATCGTAATTGCTGCCCGCATCTTGGGCGCGATATTTCGCTGGCTGCATCAGCCGCAGGTGATGGGCGAAGTCGTCGCCGGACTCCTGCTGGGGCCCTCCTTTCTCGGCTGGCTGGCGCCACAGCTTTCTTTGCAACTCCTGCCGCCGGCGATCGCGCCGTTCTTGGCCGTCATCGCCCAGGTTGGCGTCATCCTTTTCATGTTTATCGTCGGATTGGAACTCGACACCAATCTGCTGCGGCAGCGCACTCGGGCCACCGTCGCCATTTCGCATACCAGCATCGTTGTGCCGTTTCTCCTTGGCGCGGGCCTCGCACTCTGGCTCTATCCGCGTTTCGCCGGCGGCAACATTTCTTTCACCGCGTTTGCTCTGTTCATCGGCGTAGCCATGTCCGTCACCGCGTTCCCCGTCCTTGCGCGAATTCTTACCGACACCAGAATGCAAACCAGCCGTATGGGTGTGCTGGCCCTTGCATGCGCCGCCGTCGACGATGTCACCGCATGGTGCCTCCTTGCGCTTGTCGCTGGCGTAGCTCGCGCTCAACCCGGCCGCGTTCTGCTGACCGTCGCAGCGGCCATAGCCTTCATTCTGTTTGTGCTGCTGATTGCCAGAAGGGGCGCCGTCTGGCTGGCCCGCCGCCAAACCTCCCTCGGCTCCACTACACAGCCGATGTTCGCCATCGTCTGCGTCTCTTTATTGGTTTCTGCGCTGCTCACCGAGCGCATTGGAATCCACGCGCTCTTCGGCGCATTCCTTCTCGGCGCGATTGTTCCTCATGACTCTCAGCTCGCCCGCGACCTACGCGAAAAGTGTGAAGATCTCGTCGTCGTTCTTCTCCTGCCGGTATTTTTTGCGTTCACCGGAATGCGCACGCACGTCGGCCTTCTGCAGGAGCCCGCCGACTGGTTGATTTGTCTGCTGATCATTCTCGTCGCATCGTTCGGCAAGTTTGGCGGGACTTTCTTTGCCGCCCGCCTCACCGGCTCGGACGGCAGGGAAGCCGCCTCGTTGGGCATTCTTATGAACACCCGTGGCCTCATGGAACTCGTTGTCCTGAATGTTGGCCTCGACCTCGGCGTTCTCTCGCCGGGACTTTTTGCGATGTTCGTCCTCATGGCCGTGGTCACAACGCTAGCCACCACGCCCGCCCTGCAAGCCCTGTCGCCGCCCCGCCGCCTCGCACAATCCGAATAGCTGCAATGGTGGGTCGACACGAAAGAACTCAGCGATCTCGCAGCGGCAGAGCAGCATGAACACTACCTGAGTGGACAGTGTGACGCCATCAACCAACCGTGGCTTGAAAAACCCACCCAGCGCCTCTACTCCGAAGACTCGGGAGGAGAGGCGAGAGTCAAACATTATGTCGAGCCCTGGTATTCCAGTAAGACGAAGTTACTGTGGTCGACGTCTTGACTCATGCAGTGCAACAACAGTAGCTGTCTCCCGCGAATCGTTTTTGCCTGAAACCATGCACCTTTTCGAAGCACTGAATTCATTTCGGTGTTTAAATTTGTTTTCAGGACGCTGCTGCCAATCGAGCGAATGTGTGGCTGAGTGCGGTTTGCTTTGAAGGTCCCGATTAACACGCCTAGTGGACGTCGCGCGTTGGGCCGATTCGGTTCGGAACGTTCGTCGCGACATGGTGGGAAGTAAAACACCGTGGACTTGATGGGGCATCCCGCTCCCTGAAAGGGGAGTTCGCACAAGTAATCATGGTCGAGTACGGATTGGGCTCCGCAGCAGATCGCAGGCTGGAATACCCTGAGAACCCGGAGTTGTGGGTCACGTTCTGTAAAGGATCTCTCCGGACCGTACATTTATTGAACTGGCGCGCCCGGCAGGATTTGAACCTGCGACATTCGGATTAGAAGTCCGACGCTCTATCCAGCTGAGCTACGGGCGCGTCTTTCCTTCAATTTAACACAAGTCACCAAGAGGCGCTCAGAGTCAAACAAAAGTAAAACCACTCTGAAAATGCGGCATTTTATCGAGCAAAATGCGGTCAGAGGGTCCCATGTTCATGTAACGGCGGGCGCGCCATTTTTCCACGTTACATTTTTCGCGGCGTCCGACGCTCGGATCGAATTGGTTTTGCCTTGGTTTACCTTCCCTGGCGACCTTGCAAAAAGCGCCCTGAGGATTTTAAGTTCTTGGAAGACGGTGCATTGGATTGCCGTCCAACACTGGCCATCGCAAATGCCAATGAGTGTTCGGTGACCCCTATGAAAGACTTTATGGCGCATTTCCGGCTCAACGATGAAGGAGAGTTTGAGTTGGAAAGTGACGGCGAGGCCACGGAACTTCTTGTTCCGCGTAGTGCTTGGCCGATTCTGGACAAGGCGATTATGGAAAACGGGAACATTCGGGAAACTCTGGACAAAAAATGCGCTTCTGGCCCAAAGAGGGCGCACGAAAAAAAAAAGCACAGCAGCCTTAAACGCAGTGGGCCGAGACCTTAGGCTCGCACAGACGAGCCGACCAAATATTCTAGACCGAATCATCGGCAAAGAAGCCACATCATGAACGTTTAAGGAGTACCGGCCGATGTGATTTGGTGTGCCTAGATATATCGAGTATCGTTAATATTCGATTGAGATGTTCTCAAATTTATCCTGAGAGTAAGCTCTGAGGTTGCGAGAATCACAAGACGGACATTTTTGACCAGTACTGCCGCGACAGTCGGCGCAGCAACCGTGCCTTGCGCCCGGTTCACTCTACGGGATTACCCGTACGTCTGATGCGATCCCCCAATTGCATCTCACAGGATGAATCGTAGAATAGGTCCGGCACTATGCGGTCGAATCAAATGGCCCAATATTACTCAGCAACACAGCGGGAGATCGATACGCCGATGCCGGACCTACTACTCGACGGACGACAGCGTGTCATTGTTACTCGAGTTTCGCCCGAGATTGAGTGCGGGCGATTCGCCATTAAGCGTGTTGTAGGCGAAAGTGTGATCGTGGAAGCCGACGTCTTCGCCGACGGTCACGATCTGGTCTTCTGCCAGATCCTGTACAAGCAAAACGGGCATGAGTTGCAAGCTTCACCCATGAAGTCCCTTGGCAATGATCGCTGGCGCGGAGAATTTACGGTCAGCGAGTTGGGTAGCTATTGTTATACGGTAGAAGGATGGATCGACCGCTTTGCAACGTGGCGCAGAGATCTGGAAAAGAGAATTTCGGCGGGACAGGACGTTTCTGTCGATCTGCTCATTGGGGCTGATCTGATCGAGCGCGCCGCCGCGCGAGCTACGTCTGAGGATACCGGTGCCCTCCGGAAGTGGGCAAAGCGGTTGCGAGAAAACGCCAGCGACCCGTCGGGTGCGGCTATTGCTCTCGATTCGGAACTCCTCAAACTGGTTCAGCATCACCCTGAGCGCGAGTTCGCAACCCGGTACGATAAGCAATTATCCGTTGTCGTCGAGCGTGAGAAGGCTCGTTTTTCCACCTGGTACGAATTGTTCCCGCGATCATGCTCGCCCGAGCCTGGGCATCACGGAACCTTTCGCGATTGCGAGGGGTGGCTTCCGTACGTGGCCTCGATGGGATTCGACGTTATCTATCTTCCGCCCATCCATCCGATCGGGAAAACATTTCGAAAAGGCAAGAACAACTCGCTTCCGGCCCAGCCAGATGACCTTGGAAGTCCATGGGCCATCGGATCGTTGGAAGGCGGCCACAAGTCTATTCACCCAGAACTGGGCACACTGCAGGACTTCCAGAGATTCCTCTCTAAAGCGGCCGATCACGGCCTGGAAGTCGCCCTCGATATCGCCCTTCAGTGCAGCCCCGACCATCCCTACGTGCGACAGCATCCGGAATGGTTCAGCATTCGCCCCGACGGCACAATTCAGTATGCGGAAAATCCGCCCAAAAAATATCAGGATATCTACCCATTCTATTTTGAGACTCCGCAGTGGCGAGAACTGTGGCAGGAACTGAAGAGTGTTTTCCTTTTCTGGATCGAACAAGGCGTGCGGATCTTCCGCGTCGACAATCCTCACACCAAGTCTTTCGCCTTTTGGGAATGGGTGATTGGCGAAATTAGAACCCAACATCCCGATGTACTCTTTCTTTCCGAAGCATTCACAAGGCCCAACGTCATGTATCGGCTGGCGAAGCTTGGCTTTTCCCAGTCGTACACCTATTTTACGTGGCGCAACACGAAACGGGAGATCACCGATTACTTCAACGAACTCATGCAAACCCAAGTGTATGAGTACTTCCGCCCAAACCTTTGGCCGAATACGCCCGACATTCTGCCGGAGTTTCTCCAGGTCGGCGGGCACCCGTCTTTCATGGTCCGCCTCATTTTGGCTGCAACGTTAGGCGCTAGCTACGGCATCTATGGTCCGTCGTTTGAACTGTGTGAGAATGCTCCTCTGGGACCAGGCAAAGAAGAGTATTTGAATTCCGAGAAATATGAACTGAAGCGCCGGGAGTTGAATTCGAACAACAGCCTGAAGAATCTTATCTCCAAGCTCAACCGCATCCGCAAAGAGAACCTAGAGCTACAAAGCAATCGCAACCTGCGGTTTCATGAAACTGATAATCCGGCGCTCCTTTGTTACAGCAAGGCGAGCGATGATCTCTCTAGCGTAATCATCGTCGTGGTGAATCTTGACTGTTATCACGTTCAGACCGGCTGGGTCGGCATCGATCTGAGTTCGATTGGCCTGGATGCGCGTCATTCGTTTCAAGTTCATGACTTGCTCAGCGAAGGGCGGTTTTTATGGCAGGGTTCCCGCAATTATGTGGAGCTCGTGCCAGGGAGCCTGCCGGCACATATTCTGCGCCTGAGGCGGTGGGTTCGGACCGAGAGGGATTTCGACTATTATCTCTGAGTCGCTCTGTCGAACAGGGCTAACCGGCTAACAAGCCCCAGCACCAGAACGGGAGAGCGTATGACGCAATCACTGCTAAGCGAATTCGATCGGTATTTGCTTGCGGAAGGCACCCTCCACCGCGCATATCAAAAACTTGGCGCACACCTTACCGAGCGTAATGGGCAGCGCGGAGTTCAATTTGCCGTTTGGGCTCCCAATGCAAAAACAGTCTCCGTCATAGGTGATTTCAATAACTGGAACATATCGGCCAACCAGATGGAGCCCAGCTCGACAGGTGTCTGGGAGACTTTCGTAGCCCGCATTGGCCAGGGGGACGTCTACAAGTATCACGTGGAATCTCAATATCACGGGTATCGGACCGACAGGGCTGATCCCTACGGTTTTGCAGCGGAGATTCGACCTCATACCGCCTCTCGCGTTTGGGACCTGGAAAGCTATTCTTGGCAGGACGGTTCTTGGATGGCCGCTCGCGCCAAGAACAACTCTCTAGATGCGCCCATCTCCATTTATGAGGTGCACCTAGGGTCCTGGAGACGCGTTCCCGAAGAAGATGACCGGTGGCTCAGCTACCGCGAAATGGCCCCTTTGTTGGCAGACTATGTCCACAACGCAGGTTTCACCCACATTGAGTTGCTCCCAGTGATGGAGCATCCCTTTGATGGTTCTTGGGGATACGAAACAACCGGCTACTTTGCTCCCACCAGCCGCTTTGGAAGCCCGTCCGACTTCATGTATTTCGTGGACTACCTCCATCAGCGTGGGATCGGCGTGATTCTCGACTGGGTTCCGGCGCATTTCCCGAAAGATGAGGCCGGTCTCGGCTATTTCGACGGAACTCATCTTTACGAGCACGCGGATCCCCGGAAAGGAGAGCATCCCGACTGGAACACTTTCGTCTTTAACTATGGCCGTAACGAGGTGCGGAGCTTTTTGATCAGCAACGCGCTGTTCTGGTTGGATAAGTATCATGTTGATGGACTGCGCGTCGACGCGGTGGCAGCAATGTTGTATCTCGACTATGGGCGCCGTGAAGGCGAATGGATCCCGAACCGTTATGGCGGAAACGAAAACATTGAGGCAATTGAATTCTTGAGGACCCTCAACGAACACATTTATGGCGCGTTTCCGGGCGTGATGATGATCGCTGAGGAGTCAACCGCTTGGCCGCAAGTCTCCCGGCCGATTTACCTTGGGGGCCTCGGATTCGGTCTGAAGTGGAACATGGGTTGGATGCATGACATGCTCAGCTACATGTCCGAGGATCCGATCTATCGCAGCTACCACCACAATCAGATTACTTTTAGCCTGCTGTATGCGTTCAGCGAGAATTTCGTCTTGCCGTTTTCTCATGATGAGGTTGTCTACGGGAAGGGCTCCATGTTGCGCAAATTGCCCGGCGACGACTGGCAGAAATTCGCCAATCTCAGGCTGCTCTACGGGTATATGTTCGGGCATCCCGGAAAGAAGCTGTTATTCATGGGATGTGAATTCGGCCAATGGTCGGAGTGGAACCATGACGCGAGCCTAGATTGGCATCTGCTCGATACGCCGTTTCACTCCGCACTGCAACGCTGGGTGCGCGACCTGAATACCCTGTATCGCGGCCGGCCCGCGCTGCACGAGTTGGACTTCGATGGGGGCGGCTTTGCCTGGGTCGACTGCAGCGATGTTCAGCGGAGCGTCATCAGCTTCCTCCGACGCGGCCGAAATCCGGCTGACCAGCTACTCTTCGTTTGTAATTTCACGCCAGCGGTCAGAGAGAACTACCGTGTTGGCGTGCCACAGCAAGGTTTCTGGAAGGAGGTGCTAAATAGCGACGCGCCTCTGTACGGAGGCAGCGGTCAGGGAAATTTCGGAGGCTGCGAGGCCGTCCCGTTACCTATTCACGGACACCCTTTTTCGTTGAATATGACCCTTCCTCCTCTCGGAGTTCTTATCTACCAAGTTGAGTCCACCCTCCAAGGGTGAGGTAGGGGAAGAGATGGCCAAACGGCTGGGAAGCGCAGCGGACCCCCTCTGGTATAAGGATGCCGTTATTTACGAGCTGCATGTCCGGGCATTCAAAGACAGCAACGCGGACGGAATCGGTGATTTCCCGGGTCTAATTCAAAAAATGGACTATCTTCAGAACTTGGGTGTTACTTGTCTCTGGGTCCTGCCCTTCTTTCCATCACCGCTCAAAGATGACGGCTACGACATCTCCGATTATCTGAATGTCCATCCAATGTACGGCACAATTGACAATTTCCGTGACTTCCTGGCTGCTGCACATGATCGCGATCTCCAGGTGATGATCGAGCTGGTGGTGAACCACACTTCGGATCAGCATCCATGGTTTCAGTCGGCCCGCCGGGCCCCGGCCGGCTCACCCGAGCGTGACTTCTACGTGTGGAGCGACACGGAACACCGCTTCAAGGACGCGCGCATCATTTTCTCGGACACCGAGAGATCCAATTGGACCTGGGACCCAGTAGCCAAGCAGTACTACTGGCACCGCTTTTTCTCCCATCAGCCCGATTTGAACTACGACAATCCGGTCGTAGTCGATGAAGTTCTGAAAATCATGCGCTATTGGCTGGATATGGGGGTAGACGCGCTGCGCATCGACGCGATTCCTTACCTGGTCGAGCGGGAGGGAAGCAGCTGCGAGAACCTTCTGGAAACTCACGCGGTGATTAAAACGCTTCGCCGCGAAATCGATGCCGGCTATTCGAATCGCGTACTTCTGGCCGAAGCCAACCAGTGGCCCACCGACGTGCGGCCGTACTTTGGCGACGGTGACGAGTGCCATATGGCCTTCCATTTCCCGCTCATGCCGCGCATTTACATGGCGTTGCGGCAGGAAGACCGCCTGCCCATTACCGACATCATTGCGCAGACTCCGGACATTCCCGAGACATGCCAGTGGGGTTTGTTCTTGAGGAATCACGATGAGCTAACGCTAGAGATGGTCACCAGTGACGAGCGCGATTATATGTACATCGCCTACAGCGCGGATCCCCGAATGCGCCTTAACCTGGGCATTCGTCGGCGACTCGCTCCTCTTGTCGATAACAATCGCAGACGTATCGAACTCCTTAACAGCTTGCTCCTTTCCTTCCCCGGAACGCCGATTCTTTACTACGGCGACGAAATCGGCATGGGCGATAACATTTATCTTGGCGACCGCAACGGTGTCCGCACCCCAATGCAGTGGAATGCAGATCGCAACGCCGGGTTTTCCATAGCGACGCCCGCCCGCTTGTACAGCCCCGTGATCATGGATCCTCTTTGGGGCTATGAGGCCGTCAATGTCGAAGCTCAGCAGGGCGATCCATCGTCGCTCTTGAACTGGATGCGCAACATGATCGCTCTTCGAAAACTGTTTAGCGTGTTCGGTCGCGGAAGCATGAAATTCTTCGATCCGGCCAACCGCAAAGTGCTCGCTTATATGCGACAGTTTCAGGATCAGCGGGTTCTGTGTGTCGCTAATCTTTCCCGCTTCGCGCAACCTGTTGATCTCGACTTGTCGGAAGCGGAAGGAGCCATTCCGGTCGAAATGCTCGGATATGTTGAATTTCCACCCATCGAGCGCCAGCCCTATCGCCTCACCTTGGCCCCTTACAGTTTCCTTTGGCTCGAACTTCAGCAAAGGACTCAGCCGGCGGAGGTAAGTATGGATTTCGTTGAACAGGTACCCCTCAACGCGACCGCTGGCTGGGAGAGCATATTGAGTGGCGCCAGCAGCCAGCGCCTCGAGACAATCAATTTCGTTAACTATCTTCCGAAGCAGCGATGGTTCGCGGGTAAGTCTCGCCACATCAAATCCACCCGAATCCTTGACTGGACCACACTGCGGTCATCGCAGTCTGTCCTGATCTTGCTCGAGGTATTGTTCGATACTGGACGATCCGACGTCTACCTTTTGCCTGTCGCTATGAGCTTTGCAGAAGCAGCGGAGGAGCTGCAACGAACTTCCCCCAACGCCGTCGTTGCCGCGGTGGTCTCTGGTAAAGGATCTGGACTGCTGCACGATGCGGTCCTTGACGACAACACGTGCCTGGAACTTCTCTCTTTCATCGAGAATGGGGAGCAGCTGGAAGGGCGCCACGGACGCATTCGCGGTACGCCTGGCAGGTCTTTTCGAGACATCCTCGGTACAGCCAGTACTCCTTTGCCAGTGCGGCGTGGCTCGGCCGAGCAATCGAATACGTCGATCCTTTACGGTGATCGGTTCATCCTCAAAGTGCTGCGCCGTCAGGAACCCGGCCTGAACCCTGATGCTGAAATAGGACAGTATCTCACCGACAAAGCGCACTTCGATCGCGTACCTCCGTTTGCCGGACTGATCGAATACGAACCGAGCGCCGATGGCGCGCCGTCGGCCATGGCGATGCTCCAAGGGCTAGTAGCGAATGAAGGCGATGGCTGGAAGTGGACGACCGAAGAAGTTGAGCGCTACCTTGAAGCTTGTGCCCCACTTCCGTTCCCGGAGAACTTATTGGGGGACGAGCTGGATGATCCGGTAGAGCTTTCGGAGAAACCCGCCCTCCAGATCGCCCGAGATCATATCGGCATCTATCTCGATTCGGCGATGACCCTCGGATCGCGGACGGCCGAGTTACACCTGGCTTTGGCCGCTGCGACCGATGATGCAGCGTTCGCTCCGGAACCTGTGACTTCAGGAGACTTTCAGGCTCTGCTGGCAGACCTTCAGGAGCACGCTTCTAGTGTGTTGGACGCGCTCAAAGAACGTGTGCCTTACTTGCCGGACGATGTCGTTGAGATTGCCGCCGCGGTGCTGAGTCGGCGTACACGTATCCTGGATCACTTCAAGGGGATCAGACCGGAAACCCTTCGAACCTGGAGGACTCGGGTGCATGGGGACTACCATCTTGGGCAAGTCCTGAAGGTCAAAACAGATTTCGTGATCCTCGATTTTGAGGGTGAACCCGCACGGCCTTTGTCTGCTCGGCGCGCCAAACAGTGCCCGTTAAAGGATGTAGCCGGCATGTTACGCTCCTTCAGCTATGCCGCTTATTCAAGCCTACTCAACTACGCGGCTCGTCGAGCCAGGGACAGGGCCAGCATTGAACCCTGGGCCAAGTTATGGGAGCGCTGTGTGGCGACAGAATTTTTGCGCGCTTATCGGCAAACCGCACACGGTGCCGCGTTCTTGCCGAAAAACACCGAGGATTTTCGAAAGCTGCTCGATATTTTTCTCGTCGATAAGGCGCTGTACGAAGTTCTCTACGAATTGAATGCACGGCCAGGCTGGGTGCGTATTCCGCTAATGGGCATCATGTCGCTTCATTTGTGAGCTCTGTCGCGCTTTTTTTCCGCTCGAAGAAAGAGATCGTTGCCCTATGGAGGAATCAACGAGAGGCTCAAACGTGGAAGCTGACGCAACCCTGCAGCAAACAGACTCAACGGCCGAACAGATAGGCAGCGCCGATCTGGTCGTGGGGATTCTCGCCGAGTCCGATTCCAGCGCTATCGCAAAGATGTATGACGCTCTCGGTACGCTCCCCGGTCCCTTGCGAATCGCGGTGTTGCACGACGATCAGCAGCAGAGTCCGGCCACGGTCAATTCAGAGACCACGCTGGAGCGCGCATTCGTGTTCCAGGTTCCGTCACCCTTGGCAAAGAGGGACGTCCCCGCTACCGGGGTAGCGAGCATGTCCGAAACCTATCAATCGGTCTTCGCAGCGGCCGAGAAACTGCAGGCTCGAGGCTGCTGCATTGTCGCAAGTAAGCTGGAAGTGGCGACACCGCCGTGGGCCTGGCGGATCGCGCAGCCTCTGTTCGAGAGTCAAGCTGACTTGGTTCTACCCCACTACGCGCGCCGCAAATTCGAGGGTCTGCTAAACGCCAGCATCATAGCGCCTATGATGCGCGCTCTGTACGGAAAGCGAGTGAACAATCCAATGGGGCCGGATTTTGGAGTTTCGCAGCGCCTGTTTCAAAAAATGCTGGCCGCAAAGGCGGGCGGGAACCAACTTAATTCGATGGCATCCCTTACACCCACGGCTCTCTGCCAGAATCTGCAGATTATCGAGGTACATTTCGGCAGCCGCGTTTATCCTGCTACGGACTGGAGCAACATGAGCTCCGTGTTGGCCGATGTCTTGAACCCGGTGTTTGTCGACATGGAACGAAATGCCGCGTTCTGGCAACGAACCCGTGTTTCCCTGCCCGTGAGAGCAATCGGAGAGCCCTTCCCTTTGGATCAAGATTCGTCCGCTGTGGACACACGCGCCATGGTCGACTCATTTCAATTGGGTAATAGAGAACTTCAAGAGATCTGGAGCTTGGTGCTGCCGCCTTCCAGCTTGCTCGAGCTAAGAAAACTTTCGCGCTTGCCAGTGGAACAGTTTCGAATGCCTGACGAACTGTGGGTAAGAATTGTTTACGATTTCGCTTTGGCGCATCGCCTCCGCACGATCAGCCGCGATCATTTGCTTAGGTCCATGACTCCCCTCTATTTGGGTTGGGTGGCTTCGTATGCACATGAGCTGACGCTTGCCGGGACCATGTCTCCCGAACGCAGGCTGGAACGTCTTTCTGTCGCTTACGAAGCCGGCAAGTCGTATCTGGTTTCCCGCTGGCGCTGGCCAGATCGGTTCAATCCTTAGAAGGTGTGTGCAGTATCGGAGGGGTCTATGTGGGAACAAGTGAAGCAAGCCTTGGTGGACTCAACGGCCCGCTTCCTTACCAGGTTTGCAAACCTCCTGCCTGGATTGGCGGCGTTGATTATCGCGTTGCTCCTGTCTGTGGTTTTGGCGTGGATTCTGGCAGCGATTGTACGACGAGTCCTTGCCAGCCTCCATTTTGACGAGCGGCTCGGACAATGGGGATTTTCCTCGTTGGCCGAGTGGTCGCCGATGAATAGTCCAACGCGTCTGATCTCTCGATCGGTCGCCGCACTGGTCATGATCAGCGGGTTTCTTATAGGGATCGCCGCTTTCGATCTCGACTGGACCTATCTGTTCGTGCAGAAGATGTTCGCCTATATTCCGGATGTTTTGGCTGCTCTACTGGTCCTGTTGGTCGGTAACGTTCTCGCTCGGTTCCTGGCCCGAAGCGTGCTGATTGGCGCCGTTAACTTGAACCTTCAGTACGCGCGCCTCCTGAGCATCGGCGTGAAATGGATCGTGATCGTGCTTGCCTTCGCCATGGCTCTGGAACACTTGCGAATCGCTCCGGGCATCGTTGAGCTTGCTTTCGGGATTCTTTTTGGCGGTATTGTCCTGACCTTGGCGCTGGCGGTTGGACTCAGCTCGAAGGATCTGATCGGGAAATCGCTGGAACGCGACGTCAAGAAAGCGTCTACCGAACCGGTAGAGGACCCGCTGCGTCACTTATAGTCCAAGCAGTCGCGAGAGACCAGCACAGCGCGCTCTGTTGGGGCGGAAAGAATAGGTTCCCATTCTTGAACGACAGCGGTAGTGCTCTATGGGGAGGGAAGTAAGACTATGCGAGTCGGTTTATTTACCAGAGAATTCCCTCCCCAAATATATGGCGGCGCAGGAGTCCATGTCGATTACCTGAGCCGCGAGCTGGCGAAGGAAATCACGGTGGAAGTGCATTGCTGGGGTCCGCAGAAGGCTGATAATGGAAACCTGCATGTCCGCGGTGCGGTACCGTGGGAAGAGATTACAAACGGCACCGAAGGCAAGTTCAGAAATGCTCTTGAGGCGTTGAGCCTCAACTTGACGCAGGTGAAGTCGCTCGCCCGAATAGATATCGTCCACACCCATACCTGGTATACGTCGATGGCCGGCTATTTGGCCAAGAAGCTATATAACATTCCTTTTGTCCTTACTACGCACT
>Ga0068863_100002348_pt1 | contig 18823 bp, 19 predicted proteins | sample KBSSwiS62_FD_66596 | JGI IMG/M metagenome (GOLD analysis project Ga0068863, IMG submission 66596) | Switchgrass rhizosphere microbial communities from Kellogg Biological Station, Michigan, USA - KBS Switchgrass S6-2 | ecosystem: Host-associated > Plants > Roots > Rhizosphere > Soil ...
CGCTGCAGGAGCGCATCACCTCGACCAACAAGGGCTCGATCACCTCGGTGCAGGCGATCTACGTGCCCGCCGACGACCTTACCGATCCGGCGCCAGCCACCTCCTTCGCCCACCTCGACGCCACCACCGTGCTTTCGCGCGCAATCTCGGAGCTCGGTATCTATCCGGCGGTCGATCCGCTCGACTCGACGAGCCGCGTGCTCGAGCCGCGCGTCGTCGGGCAGGAGCATTATGAGACGGCCCGCGCCGTTCAGGAGACGCTGCAGAAGTATAAGTCTTTGCAGGACATCATCGCGATCCTCGGCATGGACGAGCTGTCCGAAGAGGATAAGCTCACCGTCCAGCGCGCCCGCAAGATCCAGCGCTTCCTCTCGCAGCCGTTCCATGTCGCCGAAGTGTTCACCGGCATCTCGGGCAAGTTCGTTCAGATCGAGGATACGGTGAAGTCCTTCAAGGCGGTGGTCGACGGCGAATATGACCATCTGCCAGAGGCTGCCTTCTACATGGTCGGTGGCATCGAGGAAGCGGTCGAGAAGGCCAAGAAGCTGGCGGCTGAAGCGGCCTGATGCATAACGGACTGCGCCTCGAGGACGCGGTCAACGAACACTGCCCATGGTCGGGAGAGCCGATCTCGGCGGATTCGCTGACCCGCTATCGTGGCGCAGTCGTCGGCTTCTGCAACAGCGGCTGCCGGGACAAGTTCGAGAGCGCCATCGACGCTTTTGACAAGGCCCTCGCGGCAAGACAGGATTGAACATGGCAGACCTGCATTTCGAACTCGTCACCCCGGAACGGCTTCTCCGCTCGGAAGAGGTCTACATGGTGGTGGTGCCAGGTGCCGAGGGCGACTTTGGCGTACTGGCCGGCCACGCACCCTTCATGTCGGTGGTCCGCTCAGGCGAGCTGGCGATCTACACCGGCCCCAATGCAATCTCGGCGCGGATTCACGTCGAGGGTGGCTTTGCCGAGGTCAATGAAAAAGGTTTGACGGTCCTCGCCGAGCAGGCCAGCGAGGCCTGAAGCAGGGTCTCTGCAATCGACATCTTCCCACCGGCCTTCTCATCCGCTGCAATCTCGGGTGAGCGTTCGCGGGTGCGGCCGTAAATCGCCGTTCACAGCCCTGGGCAATCGTCAGACCGCACAATGACAATGAATGGTGCGGACGCTTCATTCATTCGCTGTTATCATTCGCCTCCGACAATAGCGCCGACAGCGCTGGAGGATGAATGGCGGCGATCAATGCGGTGCAAGACCAGGAGGTCACGTTCCTTAGCGGCGTGACCGCCAGCGGGACAGCCGCTCCCATCAGCTACGGCACTTGGAATTACGACTCCCCGGCGACCTACGGCTCGGGTCCCGGAGAAAATTATACGGCTAAGTTCGGCCCGAGCACGGCTGGCACCGGAGCGACGATCACCTACACTTTTGATCTGGCTTCCAACTGGACGGCCAGCGAGAAAGCGGCGTTCGCTGCGGCCGCGCACCTTTGGTCCGCGGTGGCAAACATCACCTTCATCGAGTCGACGCCCGGAACGGCGCAGGTGCTGCTCGCGCGCTCGACCGACGAGAGCGCCACCGGCGGACAAGACAGTTTCACGGCCGCGGTCACCGGTACAAGCCAGCTCGGTGTGGCCAGAAGCGGCGTCATCGCGATCGATACCACCGTGGCCGGCTTCGGCCCGATCGGCTCGACATTGAGCAATTATGGCGGTTTTCCCTACACCGTGCTGATCCATGAGTGGGGCCACGTCCTGGGTCTCGGTCATGCGGGGCCCTACAATGAAGGCGACGTCAGCGCCGTTCCATATACCAGCGTCGATAATCGCTCCTGGTCACTGATGTCGTACAATGACGCCCCTTATAATTGGGGCGTTGCTCCGGGCGACAACGGGCTCTTCTACGATCGCTCGCCAACCAGCTGGATGCCGCTCGACATTCTGGCGATCCAGCGCCTCTATGGCGTCGCCGTGAACACCCCGCTCTCGGGTGGGCAGACATATGGATTTCACAGCAACATCGCAGGCGACATCGCGAAGTTCTTCGATTTCGCGATCAACACCCGCCCTGTCGTCACCCTGTGGAACAAGGGCATCAATAACAGCCTGGACCTGTCATCGACGAGCCTTCCGTCGACCATCGACCTGCACGATGGCGCCTTCAGCAGCGTGCTCGGGCTGGAAGGGAATGTTGCAATCGCATTCGGCACGAAAATCGACACCGCCATTACCGGAAGCGGGGCCGACAAGATCACCGGGAATGACGATAGCGACGTCATCATCGGCGGTGCGAACGCGGATTCGATCATGGGCGGCAGCGGCAATGATCATCTTTATGGTGGTGGCATGGTCGTGATCGCCAATGACGGAGCCGACACCATCGATGGCGGGGGAGGAGGCGACTATATTCAGGGCAATGCTGGAGACGACCTGTTGCGCGGCGGAGATGGATCCGATCGCATCCAGGGCGGCCAGGGCAGCGACAGCATCGAAGGCGGGACGGGCAATGACAGCATCAACGGCAATCTCGGAAACGACGTCATCGATGGCGGCGAAGGCAACGATTCCCTCCGCGGCGGGCAAGGCGCTGACAGCATCAGCGGCTCCGCCGGCGACGACATCTTGCTGGGCGATCTCGGCGCCGACACCCTTGTCGGCGGTGCGGGCGCGGACGTGCTGACCGGCGGCGCCGACAGTGACGTATTTTCTTTCGCGATGGGCGATGCCATCGTCCTCAACGGCATGACGGATGTGATCACCGATTTCAGCGATGGCGTGGATCGGATTCATCTGCCGATGACCATATCCACCATCCTTCACGGCAGCGCCTACGTCGATTTCCTGGGGGCTTCGATCGCCGCCGCCCAGACGCTTCGCAGCATCGGCGACTTCGGGAATGTCGACGTGCTCGCCGTCGGCAGCGATACTTATATCTTCTACACTTCGTCCGGCAGCGCCGCGGTAGAGGCAATCAAGCTCGCTGCATTTCCAGCGGCGCTCATCACGGCCGCAGATTTCGTCTGACGGTCCAGGCCTGCGGTCCTATCACCAGACATTAACCGTTTTTGAGGTGTTTCCGGCTAGTTGATCAGAGGTCGGTGAATTTGGCCCGGCCAAGGATCCTGTTCGATGAGTGCATTCGGCAAGCGCGGTGCCATGACTCCGGGAGCGAAGCCCGCCTTCGGCGTTGCCCGGCCGATGCAGGGCGACGCCGCGCCAGGCCCCCTCACCGGCGGACTACAATTCCCGCCTATCGAGCCTGGCGCACTGCCGAGCGGTGATGATCCCTTTGCCGGCCTGCCTTCGTTCGACGACCCCATACAGGTCAATGAATCCGAGGTGGCGCTGCCGCGGCATGCGGACGCGATGGCCAGGCTTGCCGTTCGCGAGGCGGCGTCCGGCGACGCCGGCAAGTCGCGGGTCGAAGGTTTCGAGGCATCGATCCACAAGATCAAGGAGCAGGTCCTGCCCCGCCTGCTGGAGCGGGTGGACCCCGAAGCGGCGGCGTCGCTGAGCAAGGATGAACTCGCCGAGGAGTTCCGGCCGATCATCGGCGAGGTGCTCGCTGAGCTTCGCATCACGCTCAATCGCCGAGAGCAGTTCGCGCTGGAAAAGGTGCTCGTCGACGAACTGCTGGGGCTCGGTCCGCTCGAAGAACTGCTGGGCGATCCCCTGATCACCGACATCATGGTGAACGGCCCTGATCAGACCTATGTGGAGCGCAAGGGCAAGCTCGAGCTGGCCAAGATCAACTTTCGCGATGAGGAGCATCTGTTTCAGATCGCGCAGCGGATCGTTTCCAAGGTCGGACGACGCGTCGACCAGACGACACCACTCGCCGATGCCCGGTTGACTGACGGGAGCCGCGTCAATGTCATTGTGCCGCCGCTATCGTTGCGCGGCACCGCCATATCGATCCGCAAATTCTCCTCGAAGCCGATCACCCTCGACATCATGGCGCGCGGCGGCTCGATGAGCGAGGAGATGGCGACGTTCCTCAAAATCGCCGGCGCCAGTCGCTTCAACGTGGTCATCTCCGGCGGCACGGGCTCGGGTAAGACCACCATGCTCAATGCATTGTCGAAGATGATCGACCCCGGCGAGCGCGTGATCACGATCGAAGACGCTGCGGAGCTGAGGCTCCAGCAGCCGCATTGGTTGCCGCTCGAAACGCGGCCGGCCAATCTTGAAGGCCAGGGCGCCATCTCGATCCGCGATCTGGTAGTGAATGCTCTCCGCATGCGGCCAGATCGGATCATCCTCGGCGAAATTCGCGGATCAGAATGTTTCGACATGCTCGCGGCAATGAACACCGGCCATGACGGCTCCATGTGCACGCTGCACTCCAACAGCCCTCGCGAGGCGCTGGCGCGTATGGAGAACATGGTAATGATGTCCGACATCAAGGTGCCGAAGGAAGCCATCTCCAAGCAGATCGCCGACTCGGTCGACCTGATCGTGCAGGTGAAGCGCCTCCGCGACGGATCGCGCCGGGTGACGAGCATCACCGAGGTGATCGGGATGGAGGGCCCGGTGATCATCACCCAGGAGCTCTTCAAGTTCGAATATCACGCCGAAGACTCGGAGGGTAAGATCATTGGCGAATACGCGTCGTCGGGTTTGCGCCCCTATACGATCGAGAAGGCGCGCCAATTCGGCTTTGATCAGCCGCTGCTCGAAGCCTGTCTTTGAGGTCAAGCCTCATCCTCGATCACTGACCGACTGAACAACGGCGGACAAACACCCTTTTCCCCGCCTACCCCCTCACGACGCGCGAGCGCCTGAGCGAGGATGCCGCCGTCCGGCCATGCAGTCTGTCGCTAGAGCGATTTCTAGGCAGATGGAATCATCTGCCGGCTCGGAAATCGGGTTGAATCAAGGTCCTAGAGCGGCCGATCCGATGCAATCGGATCGTGAACCGCTCTAGCCGTCGATTAGCCACATGCGCGCGCAGAAAGCGAAGCCGATCAGTGCGGTTACCATGATCCATGCCCACGGTATCAGCGCCGATCGACCCGCGGACCGATCGACCTCGCGCCGCCTGCTGCGATAGTGATCCGCAGCCGCCGAGCCAGCTACCACCGCGAGAAGCAGGATCATCGGCCAGGCATATTCAGATTGCACCGCAACGCCGCTCCATGGTCTTATCGCCCGCGCATAGAATGGAGATGTAGGTTGCGAAATCTTTTCCTGGCGAGTTCCCTCGCGCTCATCGCGGCGGCCCCTGCCGCCACCTCCGCGGCGGAGAAGCTCGATCCGGCGATAGCCCGCGCCATAGCCGATCCGCGACGCAGCGAAGCGAATCGCGCGCGCGACAAACATCGGCATCCGGCCGAGACCTTGGCCTTCTTCGGCGTGAAATCCGGCCAAACCATCGTCGAATTCTACCCTGGCGGCGGCTGGTATACAGAGATATTGGCGCCGGCGGCCAAAGGCCGCGGCCGTTATATCGCGATGTCGGGCGCAGGGGAAAAGGCGCGAGCCGCTACGCGCGCCATGCTCGACAAAAATACGTCGTGGTTCGGTCCCGTCCAAATGGTATCCTTCGATCCCGCTGCGCCAACCCCCGTCCCCAGCGGCAGTGCGGACCGCGTACTCACCTTTCGCAACGTGCATAATCTGCTGATGGCGGGCGACGACATGGCTGCCAAGGCCTTTGCCGAGTTCTACCGGATGCTAAAGCCTGGTGGCATACTCGGCGTGGTCGATCATCACCTGCCGGAGACGATGGACATCGCGCTGGAGAGGAAGAGCGGCTACGTCAAGCGCTCGACCATCGTGCGTCTTGCCACAGCCGCCGGCTTCCGATTGTCCGCGGAGTCGCCCATCAACGCCAACCCCAAAGACAGCCATGACTGGCCCGAGGGAGTGTGGACCCTGCCACCGACATACGCCCGCGGCGAAGCCGAGCGCGAACTCTATCGCGAGATCGGCGAAAGCGACCGCGTCACGCTGCGCTTCGTCAAGCCGACCCATTGAGACACGGGATCCTCACCTGAGCTTGTTGATCTGATCCTGCATGGCCGCCAACTGTGCCTTTAGCGCTTCCACTTCGTTGCGGCTTGCGGCGCTCTGAGATGCCTCGGGTGACGACGCGGTCGGCGAGGGAGGCTTCTTGAAGGCGCTGGCGGCCGCCTCGAACATTTCCATGTTGCGCTTGGCGATCTCGGCAAAGGGGCCGCCAGCAAAGGCCCCCTCCATCGCCTGGCGGAACTGCGTCTGGTTCCGCCGGAACGCCTCCATCGACGCCTCCAGATATTGCGGTACCATCGACTGCATCGAGTCGCCATAAAGCGAGATGAGCTGACGTAGGAAGTTCACCGGGAGCATCGTCTGACCGCGATTCTCCTCCTCCATGATGATCTGGGTCAGCACATTGTGCGTGATATCTTCCTCGGTCTTGGCGTCGATGACCTTGAAATCCCTGCCTTCGCGCGTCATTGCTGCGAGGTGGTCCAGCGTTATGTAGCTCGACGTTTCTGTATTATACAGCCGGCGATTGGCGTATTTCTTGATGATGACCGTGCCCGAGCCGTCCGATGATTTCGCCATGATACCCCGCCTGCCGATGGATATAGCCCTTAACATAGCACCAAAGCTTTCTGCGCCGCAACACAGACCGCGGCCCCTGCCCCTATTCCTCGCTATGCTGCGCAGCGAAACCGCGAACGACCCCGCGCGTCGGCGTGCTGCGCTGCACGGATTGGCGGCATATCAAGCGGCGGTTCGCATCGATCGCGCAGAGCGAGGGACTCCCGTTGGCCGCATCGGGCGGGTGACTTTGCGCCGCTTCGGCGCTGGCGGGAGGCCGGTGCTATTCGTTCCTTCGCTCATCAACGGCTCTGAGATCCTTGATCTCTCCGAAGGAAATTCCATGATGCTGGGGCTCGCCCGACGCGGGCTCGACCCTATCCTGCTCGACTGGGGCACAGCCGAAGCAAGCGAATGCGACCTCGATATCGGCGGTCACGTGGAGCGCTATATCCTCCCGGCGCTGGAGATGGTGGGGAGCGACGCCCTGCTCGCCGGCTATTGCCTTGGCGGCACGATGTGCATTGCAGCAGCCGCTCTTCATCCTCCGAGAGCGCTGGTGCTTGTTGCGGCACCCTGGGATTTCAGCGGCTTTCCTTCGCAGACGCGAAACGAGCTGCTGGAGCTGTGGAACGCCACAGAACCGCTGGCCCGGCGTCTCGGCGTGTTGCCGGCCGAAGTCTTGCAACTGATATTCTGGCGAATCGATCCCGCGCGCACGATCGCGAAGTTCGAGCAGTTTGCAGACAAGGACCCGAACAGTATCGAAGGGCGGAATTATGTTGCCGTGGAAGACTGGGCCAATGGGGGCCCACCGCTCACGCTGGCAGCGGGTCGCCAGCTGATGGACGAGTTCATGAGTCAGAATAGCACCGGCGAGAACCGATGGTCCGTAGGCGGACAGATAATCGATCCAGCGAAAATCTCTTGTCCCCTGCTGAATGTGATATCGACAACTGACAAGATAACGCCAGCGGCGAGCGCCTGGGCCGGAGGCGAATCATTGCCACTGACGGAAGGCCATGTGGGGATGGTGGTGGGGCGCAAGGCCCCGCAATCGCTTTGGGCCCATCTGGCGGACTGGGTGTCCGAACAACGGGTATAATCCGCAGGACTGGTTCTTAACGCAATCTCAACCGAACGCCTGTGTAACCGAATGGGTGAAAATCCGTGGAGACGATCATGGCTGACATTGCGGCAGAAGGCGCAGGCCTGTCCGGCAAGCGAACGGGCAAACGGGATCATCTGCTGCTCACGGGCCGGCTGAGAGACATGCGATTCCCGCATCGAGAACCGGTGGCCGTGCGAATCCGCAACCTTTCCGCGACGGGCCTCCGGGTCGAAGGCGCCCTGCGGCTGTGCGATGGAGATCAGGTCGAAATAGAGCTAAACCGGATCGGCACGGTGCCCGCCACGGTGATCTGGGTGGATGGCAATCAGGTTGGCGCGAGATTCACGGCCCCGATCGATCCCGCTCTCGCTCGTCGAACCATCACTCCGAAGGAAGATGAACATCTTCGTAAGCTGGTCGACTTGGGTCGAATTCGCCGGCCTGGATTGAGGATCGGCTGACCCTCAATCCCCCGATTTGCCGACTTCAAAGGCGAGCGAGCGCCTCCTTCAATCGCAGCTTCTGCTTTTTGAGCTGATTGATCAGCATCATGTCAGGTGCCGGCCTCGTGAACTCTTCGGCAATCCGAGCCTCGATCCCGGCGTGCTTCGCAAGCATTGCGGACGAATGAGTAGTCAACATCTAGGCTGTCTCCTTTCCCTCCGACTGGGCCATTGAATAGATCATGATTCGGCGCTGATGTCGCGCGTAAAAATTTGGCCTCATCGGAACGAGGGCACGATCGAACGTGCCAGCTGTCAAACAGCTTGGCGTCTCCGTTACGGGGTTGAGGGCGCCCCCCCGAAGCCGCTAAAAAACATAGGCCTGCACCTCGATCTGGAGCGAGTCATTGGACACCGAAGTCATATCCCGGCGCATCGAATTGCTGAGGCAGGAGCATGGCGATCTGGAGGCCGCCATCACCGCGTTGCTCACGGCGCCGGCGGTCGATCAGCTTCAGATTGCGCGGATCAAGAAAAGGAAGCTGCGAATCAAGGATGAAATAGCGCAGCTCGAAGACATGCTGATCCCCGACATCATCGCCTGATCACGCTCGGCGCCTGGCCTGATTGGTGTGGATGTACATCGAGGCGCTGATGAGCAAAGACCTGTGCCGCGATACCGGACCGTCCACCTGACTATTCTTCGCGGCTTACCTTTTCGTTCCGCTCATGGCGCTCCTGCGCCTCGACCGTCATGGTTGCAATCGGCCGGGCTTCGAGCCGCCCCAGCGAGATCGGTTCGCCCGTAACCTCGCAATAGCCATATTCTCCTTCTTCGATCCTGCGCAAAGCCGCATCGATCTTGGAGATGAGCTTGCGCTGTCGATCACGCGTCCGAAGCTCGATAGACCAATCGGTCTCGCTCGACGCGCGGTCGGTCAGATCGGGCTCGCGCAGCGAATCGATCTGGAGCTGCTGGAGTGTGCCAGCGGACTCCTTGAGGATGGCTTCCTTCCAGTCGAGCAGCTTGGCCTTGAAATAAGCAAGCTGGCGTTCATTCATGAATGGTTCGTCAGGCGTTGGCCTGTAACCTTCGTCGAGATCCACCGCAGACATCTACTGGACCTCGACCATAAGAACGCCATCCAGCGACGATGCCATGCGACTCTCCGCCTTGCCTTCCGACGCCACTCCGCTGACTTTTCAGCTGGCGGGCGGTGTTGCCGCGGCGGCCTATAGACAGGGCTACGCCCGCGCACAAGCTATCAACCTGTCCGCGGGCGCAGTTTGTTGCCGCTTTTGCGTCGCTTTTCAGCCCGCGGGCGAGGCGGCACCCTTGGCGGCCGCTTCGAGCTGCGCCTGCGTCATGCTGATCACGGCACCATTAGGGCCCATGGCGACAGCGCTCTTGGGAAGCTTCGCCTTTATGTTGGGCGTTGCCACAGTGATCATGTCGCCTTCAACCGCCTCGATCGTGCCTACCGAACCACCTTTGGCGTCCATCACGGCCACACCCGGCTTGAGAGCTGCGTTGGCCTGGGCCTGGGCCCCCTGCGCCGCAGCCTCCAGTTCCGCCTTGCTCATCCCTATCAGCAGGCCTTTTTCGCTCTTCGCGAAGGACGCAACCGGAATGCTGGCCTTCACAACGCCCGTATCGATAACGGCCACGTCGCCGGAAACCGACGCAATAGTGCCGACAGCGCCACCCTTGCTGTCCATGACCTGAGCGCCTGCGGTAACTTGAGCTCCTGCCGCACCCGGCGTTGCATTTGCCGCCACTGCAGAACCCGCGCCCGGAGCGCTAGCTTGCGCCAACACCGGCGCTCCGCTGGTTACCGCAACGAGAGCAGTCGACAACAATATCGTTCGCAGTGTCACATCCTTACTCCTTCATGATCGTATAGGTCGATGCAGATCTCAGTCGGGGCGACGCCTGGAGGTGACCGCGGTTCCCGGCGCTTCGATCAGCCGCGCGGCTCACGGGGCGAAACGACCCGGCAAGCGAGCCGGTTTGCTGCCACCTGTCCCTCGCCACGCAGTTGCGCGGCGCATGCTTCGACGCCATAGGGCCAAGATGCACGACATCAGATTGATCCGCGATGAACCTGCAGGCTTCGATGCTGCTCTCGCCCGTCGCGGCCTCGCTTCCATAGCAACCGCCCTCGTCGACTTGGACGAACGCCGACGCACGATCGCTACCGAATTGCAGGCCGCCCAAACGCGTCGCAATGAGGCCTCAAAGGCGATCGGACAGGCCAAGGCTACCGGGAACAGTGGGAACGCCGAAGCTCTGATGTCCGAGGTCGCCGCCCTGAAAGAAAAAATCTCGCGGCTCGAGGCTGAAAGCGGCGAGATCGAGCGGGAACTTCATGCTGCGCTCGCGGCCATCCCCAATCTGCCCGCCGCAGACGTCCCTACTGGCGCCGACGAGAACGACAATGTCGAGCAGCGTCGCTGGGGGGCACTCCGCCAATTCGATTTCAAAGCGCGAGAACATGCCGAGTTCGGGGTGGGTCTCGGGCTGGATTTCGAAGCGGCGGCGGCCATTTCGGGTGCACGGTTCGCTGTCCTCAAGGGGCAGATGGCCCGGCTGCAGAGAGCGCTTGGTGCGTTCATGCTGGACCGGCAGACCGAGGCTGGCTTCCTGGAGGTTGTTCCGCCGCTGCTGGTGCGTGACGAGGCAGTGTTCGGAACCGGACAGTTACCGAAGTTCGCGGAGGATCTGTTTCGGACGACCGATGGGCGCTGGCTGATCCCGACCGCGGAGGTGAGCCTGACCAACCTGGTCCGCGAGCAGATACTGAACGAGGCAGACCTGCCATTGCGCTTTACCGCGCTGACCCCCTGTTTCCGGTCGGAAGCGGGTGCGGCTGGACGCGATACGCGCGGCCTCATCCGCCAGCATCAGTTCGAAAAGGTCGAGCTCGTGGCGATCGCCACCCCCGATCAGTCGGCGGACATCCATGACCAGATGACGCTCGCGGCAGAGGCGATTCTGGAAGCACTCGACCTTCCTTATCGGCGGATGCTGTTGTGCACTGGGGACATGGGGTTCGGCGCCAGGAAGACCTTCGACCTCGAGGTCTGGCTGCCTGGCCAGGGGCGCTATCGCGAGATCAGCAGCATATCAAATTGCGGCGACTTCCAGGCTCGACGGATGAACTCCCGCTTCCGTCCCACAGGTGAGGCCAAAGGAACGCGCTTCGTTCACACGCTGAATGGCTCTGGCCTCGCAGTCGGCCGTACGCTTGTTGCCGTTCTCGAAAACTATCAGCAGGCGGATGGCTCGGTTCGCATTCCTTCGGCGCTCGTCCCTTATATGGGCGGGCTGACCGAGCTGCGTGCGAAATGAGAATATTGGTCACCAATGACGACGGCATCAATGCGCCCGGTCTCGCCGTGCTGGAGGAGATTGCCCGAACCTTGTCCGACGACGTGATCGTGGTTGCGCCCAGCAGCGAGAAATCGGGCGCGGGTAGATCGCTGACCCTTACCCAGCCACTGCGCGTACGAAGGGCTGGCGAACACCGCTATGCCGTCTCGGGGACCCCGACGGATTGCGTCATGATGGCTCTGGCGCACATCATGAAGGATAGCGCGCCAGATCTGATCCTGTCGGGCGTGAACCGCGGCGCCAATCTTGGGGAGGATATCGGCTATTCCGGCACAGTCTCGGCAGCGATGGAGGGGGCTCTCGCCGGCATCCGGTCGGTTGCACTAAGCCAAGTTTATGCGAAGCCCGCGGCAGGAGAATCCGTCAGTTTCGCCGTGGCGCAGACCTGGGGAAAAAGAGTGCTTCTTCCGCTGTTGAACGGCCAATGGGCACCTAGGAGCTTCTATAACGTCAATTTTCCGGCATCCACTCCGGAGGAAGTACGCGGCATCCGTGTCGTGCCCCAGGGGCTGCGCGATTATGGCGGCACAGAGATCATCGAACGCACCGATCCACGAGGGTTCGACTATTACTGGATCAAGCTACCGGGCAAGCCGCACACGCCGGGCCACAGCACCGATTTGGAGGCAGCCGCAGATGGTTGGGTGACGGTCACGCCGCTACATTGCGAGTTGACCCACCATGCGTCGCTTGGCCGCACCAGCAGGCTCTTCGACATAGACTCCTAGATCTTCATGCGACCGACCCGCTTTGGCGCTGCAGGGGCCGAAAAGATCGAACCGGCGGCAACACGGCTACCGCGCACCACCAGCACGACCTGGTCCCCGGGCTCGATCGTCACCTCCTCGCCGGGATGGAGGATGGTCTGACCGTTGGCACGATCGATCTGTACCACGAAGAACGCACCCTGCCCTCGCCGCTCCGCATCCCGCACCGTCTCTCCGGTTACCGCGCCCTCGCGCGTCGCGACCACGGCCTCCAACTCCAGGCCGAACTCGTGCAAGCCGCGCTTCATGTCGCGCATCTCGGGCGACTCCCCGACGAAGCGCGCCGTGCCGGGATAGAGGATCATCTCGGCGATGCGTTCGGCACCGATGTGCGTAGGAAGCACGACCTTGTCGGCACCCGCGTGGAAGAGTTTCCGCTCCGTCGTCGGCGCCTCTCCACGAGCGATGATCTCCAGCTTCGGGTTGAGATTGCGCGCGCTCAGCGTGATGAACACGTTGACTGCATCATCAGGCAACACCGTCGCCAGAACGCTGGCACGGCCGATTCCCGCGGCGCGGAGGGCACTCTCCTCGGTGGCATCGCCGGTGAGGGACAGGTAGCCCAGCGTCTGGGCTTCCGCGATTTTGTTGGGATTGCGTTCCAGAACGACAAATCCCTTTCCGGCGGTGTACAGCTCCTTGGCGAGCTGAACGCCGATACGTCCAAAACCACAGATGATGACATGACCAACGAGCTTGTCGATCTGAGTCTGCACGCGATCTACTCCCAATATCCTGCGAAGTTCGAAGATCGTGAAGACCTGGACGAGGGCACCGGTCAGCACGATCATCCCGGTACAGCCGAGCACCATCGTGGTAATCGTCAGTGTTCGGAGATAGGCAGTCTCAACCGGGTGAACTTCGCCATAGCCCACCGAAAATATGGTCAGCGTGACCATGTAGATCGCGTCGCTGAGCGACCACCCTGCATGCAGATAACCGAGGGTCGAGAAGAAGAACACCATCGCGACGAAGATCAGCGTGCCCGCCAGGATGCGAAGCGGCGAGCTCAAAACAACATCTCTGCCCGAACGCTGCTCAACCATGATCCTGCGCGCCCCCACGCGCGTTCCCTGCCGCGCCTTCGTGCAGCTTCGCAGCGCGGGAGTCGAGTCGATCCACAGCTTTTTCGAAGGTTTTCCGCGCTCGGGGTAGCAACATGAGCGCAGGCTGTTAACAACACCCCATGGGCAAGTCTGATCACCGTTCGATGTCCGCGGTCTTGGCCGTCTTGCTGCTTACCTCCGCCTGCATCCCCACGCCGGACCGTGCCGAGACGCGGCGCCCTTCACCCGCCGTGCCGTTGCCGAAGCGCGTTGCGGTGCCGCCTCCGTCATCCTCTGTTCCGCCCGCGCCGGAGCCTGTTGCAGCTCCTCCGGCACCGCCTCCGCCCGCGGTATCGGAAAATGCGCCGGTGCCGATGCCCCCCGCCTGGCAGGTGAAGACTGTTGCCCCTTCCGCGATCGATGTCCCCTCATCGACTTACGTCGTTCGCGCCGGAGATTCACTGCGGCGTATCTCCGAACAAACGGGGGCAGGCTCTGAGGCGATTGCGCGCACGAATGGCATCAAGCCGCCATTCACGATCAAGACAGGTGAGAAGCTCAAAATTCCGGGCGGACGCTATCACCGCGTTGGCAAGGGCGAGACCGGCATCGCCATCTCCCGCGCCTATGGCGTGGAGTGGATGCGCATCGCCCAACTCAACGAGCTGCAAGAGCCCTATGTTTTGCGCGAAGGACAGCGCCTGCTGCTCCCCAGCAGGCAGGAGGTGGCACGCATGACCCCCGACCAGCGGGCGGCGGCGTTCCGCCTGGACATCGAAGACCTGATCACCGGATCCGAACCGGCGCTGGCAACACGCGAGCAACCGAAACCGCCGGTAACGACACCCAAACCGGTTGCTCCTACCGTAGCGGTAGCAGAGCCGCCGCGCTTCTTGGGGAGGTTCGACTGGCCGCTGCGCGGCGCTATCCTTCGCGGATTCGGCAACTTTTCGAGCGGCCAGCGCAACGATGGGATCAACATCGCGGCGGAGCGAGGCACCCCGATCGCCGCTGCGGCCGATGGCGTGGTTGCCTATGTCGGGCGAGACATTCCGGCCTATGGGACGCTGATCCTGGTCCGACATGGCGATGGCTGGCTGAGCGCCTACGGCTATGCGGACAGCATCACGGTGACGCGGGGGCAGAAAGTAGTTCGCGGCCAGACGATCGCGAAGAGCGGCGCCAGCCCCTACAGCCCCGAGCCTCAGTTGCATTTCGAAATCCGCAACGGGCGCAAGCCGGTCAACCCGCTGAGCTATCTCCCGTCGCGGAGCTGAGCGCTCGGCCGCGCGCAACCGCAATCGCGGAATCAACAGTTTCGAGAAACTGCACCTGGGGTGTGGTGATCCCGTGGGCGGTCAATGTCTGGCGAACGGACGGGCGAAGTCCCGTGACATAGAGCCTGGCGCCTTGTCGGGCGGCATTGCGGACGATCCCGTCGATCATCGCCGCGGCGCTCGAATCGAGCATCGGCACATCAGCGAAGTCGACGATATAGGATTTGGGGTGCTCCCCTATTCGGTCGAGGGCCGCTCCAACGGTGGCCGCCGCACCGAAGAAGAATGCTCCGGAGATGCGGCAGATGACAATATCGGGATCGGCAGCCAGATCGGCGTCGTAACCGCGGTATGTCGCGCTTTCTTCATCGTCGGCCGTATCTTCCGGGAACAGCGGCCGATGCTCCACTTCGATCGATTGGGCAAGGCGGTGCAGGAACAACAGGGCTCCCAGCGAGAAGCCCACGACAATGCCTTCGGTAAGGTCGCGGAATATGACCAGCAGGAAGGTGGTGAGGACCACCACAGCATCGGCGCGCGACGCCCGCACCAGTGTGACGAATTGGTGCTTCTCGGCCATATTCCAGCATACGACCGTAAGCACGGCAGCCAGCGCGGCCAACGGTATGTAGCTCGCGAGTGGTGCGGCAATCAGGAGGAATATCAGCAGGAAAGCAGAGTGGAGGATGCCCGCCACGGGACCGCGGGCGCCAGCGCGAACATTCGTCGCCGTGCGTGCAATCGTTCCTGTCACGCATATTCCGCCAAACAGGGCCGACGCGATATTCGCCGTCCCCTGCGCGACAAGTTCGACGTTCGATCGATGACGACTGCCCGTCATGCTGTCGGCGACTACCGCGGAAAGCAGGCTTTCGATGCTGCCGAGCAAGGCGAATGAGAGCGCCGAGGGCAACACCGCGGTGACGCTTGCGATAGTGAACACAGGAAACTGCGGTGCCGGCAGCGACCGCGGGATACCGCCGAAGCGGGTACCGATGGTCGCTACGTCGAGTCCGGCAAATCGGCAAAGCAGCGCAGCGAATACAATCGCCAAAACGAACGCCGGCCAATGGGGGCGCAGCCATCGGATTACCAGGATGATGAGGATCGACAGCAGCGCCACCGCCATTGAAGGCGCACTCGCCGTCGGAAGTGCGCCCGCCAGCGCCGCCAGCTTAGGAACGATTGCGCCCGGCTCGCTAGCTGCGAGGCGGAGGCCAAGCAGCTCCCTGAGCTGGCTCGCGAATATCACCACGGCGATTCCCGCGGTGAACCCTACCGTAACCGGATAGGGAATATATTTGATGTAATTGCCCAACCGCAGCAGGCCGATGCCGATCAGCATGAGCCCCGCAAGCATGGTCGCTAGGATGAGGCCGGCGAGGCCGTGGGCGGCCACCGTTGCCGACACGAGCAGTATGAAAGCTCCGGCCGGCCCGCCGATCTGAAATCGGCTGCCGCCAAGCGCCGAAACGACAAAGCCGCCCACGATCGCGGTATAGAGCCCTCTGTCCGGCCCGACCCCAGACGCGATGGCAATCGCCATCGACAAGGGCAGTGCGACAATGGCGACGGTAAGCCCTGCCACGGCATCAGCGCGCAGATCTGCAAGCCCATAATTTCCACGGAGGATCGTCACCAGCTTCGGAGTGAATAGCTCGCGAAAACTCGATCCTGATGGCTGCGCGATCATAGGCTATTTCGCAGCGCGGGCGATCATCACGGCCTCGGCTCGCCGTCGCCGGTCGAGGGGTCAGCGGGTGCCTCTTTGAGGCGAACGCCACGCCCGATACCGGTGCTGGGAGCATTGTTGCCGATCAGTTCGATGCCCGCATGATCAAGCGCTTCGACGATCCTCGTCAATGTCCCGATCATGCCGCGCACCGTTCCGGCACTTGCTTCCATCCGCTGCACAGTCGGGAGCGAAACGCCGGCGAGTGCGGCAAGCTGCCGCTGATCTATGCCCAGCAAGGCGCGGGCGGCGCGCATCTGACCGGCCGAAATCATAGATAGAACCGATATTTCGACCGAATAAACATGACATCTGATGTTTAATCTTTCAGATAATCTTTGCAAGCCTGGTTGTTTGCTCAACGATCGTGATCAACAGGGCTACACAGGATGAGCCGGGTCTCGCATTTTTGGAGCGGAACGCCTATGTGCGCGCACTCCATGGCCATCGACCTTCCCTCAGCGCCCAAAGTGGGCATGGTTTCGCTCGGCTGCCCCAAGAATCTCGTCGATAGCGAGCGCATCCTCACCAAGCTGCGTGCGGATGGCTATGGTTTGTCGCCTGATTATGCGGGGGCTGATGTCGTCCTCGTCAACACCTGTGGATTCCTGGACAGCGCGAAGGAAGAGAGCTTGGAAGCGATCGGCGAAGCCATCGCTGAAAATGGCCGCGTGATCGTCACCGGGTGCATGGGAGATGAAGCTGAAGCGATCCGCGCTCGCTTTCCGGACATTCTGGCGATTACCGGAGCGCACCAATATGAGGCGGTCGTCGGGGCGGTGCATGAGGCGGCTCCAGTGCCGCCGTCACCCTATGTCGACCTCGTTCCCGAAAGCGGACTCAAGCTGACCCCGCGTCACTACAGCTATTTGAAGATCTCCGAGGGGTGCAACCATCGGTGCAGCTTCTGCATCATTCCATCGATCCGCGGCGACCTTATCAGCCGACGCCCCGACGCCATCCTGCGTGAGGCCGAGAAGCTGGTTGCTGCTGGTACCAAAGAGCTTCTGGTGATCAGCCAGGACACCTCCGCCTATGGCCTCGATCTCCGCCATGCATCATTTGCCCTCAAGGGCGGCGGAGAAGTGCGGGCGCATATGACGGACCTGGCTCGCGAGCTGGGTCGTCTCGGTGCCTGGGTGCGGCTGCACTATGTCTATCCTTACCCACATGTGGACCAGATCATCCCGCTGATGGCGGAAGGGCTGGTGCTCCCCTACCTTGATATCCCGTTCCAGCATGCGTCGCCGCGCGTGCTGAAGGCGATGAAGCGGCCCGCCAACGAAGCGAAGGTGCTCGATCGCCTCCGGAGCTGGCGCGCGATCTGCCCGGACATCGCGATCCGCTCCTCCTTCGTTGTCGGCTTCCCTGGCGAAACCGAGGGAGATTTCGAGTATCTGCTCGAATGGCTCGACGAAGCCCAGCTCGACCGCGTCGGCGCTTTTCGCTTCGAGCCGGTATCCGGCGCGGCAGCCAATGCCTTGCCGGATCCGGTGCCGGAAGACGTCAAGGAAGACCGCTACGCCCGGCTCATGGCGAAGAGCGCTGCCATTTCCGCTGCCAAGCTGGAAGCAAAGGTCGGTCGGACATTGGACGTCATCATCGACATGGTCGATACCGAAGAGGGCGGCGCGACCGGCCGGTCGAAAGCCGATGCCCCCGATATCGACGGCGAGGTTCACCTGCGCGATGCGGCCCATCTGCGCCCTGGAGATATCGTGCGGGTTCAGATTGAGGACGCCGACGAGCACGACCTTTATGGGGTGCCGATCGCATCCTGAATGCGGCGATTTCAATCCGGTAGCGGAAGGCGATCGATCAGCTTGTCGACCGTTAGCGGATAGTCTCTCAGCCGGATTCCTGTGGCGTTGTAGATGGCGTTCGCCACCGCCGCTCCTGCCCCGCAGATCCCGAGTTCGGCTACACCCTTTGCTTTCATCGGCGAACTCATTTCGTCGAGTTCGTCGATGAAATGGACATCCTGCTCGGCAATGTCGGCATGCACGGGTATATGGTAGCCCGCCAGGTCCCGGTTCACGAAATAGCCGAAACCTGTGTCGACGTGCAGGCTTTCCATCAGAGCTGCCCCTGCGCCCATCGTCATTCCGCCGATGATCTGGCTGCGCGCTGCCTTGGGATTGAGAATGCGACCGGCGGCAAATGCGCCTCCTTGGCGGCGAATGCGAACCTCGCCGGTCGCGCTGTCTACCGATAGCTCGCAAAAGTGCGCGCCGAAGGTCGCCTGGGCGAAGCGCTCCGTCAGGTCTCCGAACTCGATCCCGTCTTCCGCGCTTAGGCCGGTGCTGCCTACCGCCTCGGCCAGCGCGACGCGGCGGTTGCCGCAGATAACATAGCCGTCGATGAACTCGGCATCGGCATTGAAGCCAGCGCGCTGGGCGATAGCGCGGCGAAGCTTTTCGCAGGCCGCATAGACGCCTGCGGTCGAGCAATTGCCACCAAATTGCCCGCCTGAACCTGCCGAGACGGGATAGCGACTGTCCCCCAGCCTCACCTCGACCATATCGA
>Ga0068863_100002349_pt1 | contig 18812 bp, 18 predicted proteins | sample KBSSwiS62_FD_66596 | JGI IMG/M metagenome (GOLD analysis project Ga0068863, IMG submission 66596) | Switchgrass rhizosphere microbial communities from Kellogg Biological Station, Michigan, USA - KBS Switchgrass S6-2 | ecosystem: Host-associated > Plants > Roots > Rhizosphere > Soil ...
TCGGCGGATTACATCCACACGGTGATTGAAGCAGAGAAACTTGCGTTGGCGGATCGCGACGAGTATTACGGCGATCCGAACTATGTGAAAGTGCCGATGCAACGATTGCTTTCCGAGCAATACACCAAAATGCGGCGCGGGCTGATCGATCCGAAAAAGGCATCGCTCAAGCTTCGGCCGGGCGACCCGTTAAATATGAAACCGACCAAGCCACCCACAATCACCGGCCCTTGGCATGGCGGAACCACCGTGATGTGTGTGATTGACAAGTTTGGGAACGTCATCGCGGCGACTCCTAGTGGCCTGTCGAGCACGGCTGGCGTGGCAGGAAACACGGGCATTATTCACGGAAGCCGGCTCAGCAGCCTGAACACGTTTGTGGGAACTCCGAACGTCATCCAGCCCGGCAAGCGGCCGCGCATCACGCTGAGCCCCACGCTTCTTTTCCATGACAACCAGCCCGTGTTGGCGATCTCGGTTGCGGGCGGCGACCAGCAGGATCAGGCAGCTATCCAGGTCATCCTCAACTATGTTGAATTCGGCATGAGTCCCGAGGAGGCGTTTAAGGCCCCGCGCTTCTCCACCGCGCATTTCATCAGTTCCTTCGGCCAGGACCGCGCCGACCTGGGCAGCTTGTCTGTCCCCAACGCCCTGACTGAAGAAGTGCAAGCCGACCTGAGGGCTCGCGGTCACGTTGTTACCCTCGGCCGCGGCGCAGTGGGCGGAGTGGCGCTGATCGGCATTGACCCCAAGACCAAGCACGCCACCGCCGTGGGTCCGGCCGCTGGCAAAATGGAATAGACTCCGTATACCTCGGCGTAGCGCTTTTCGGGTCATGCTGTGTACTAATAGCGGTGTCGGAACCGCTGTTTACGCGGCTATCGGGTAGCCGGCAGCTTTCCATGCTTCGACACCGCCCTGGAGCACTTTGACGTTGGTAAAGCCTTCCGCCCGGTATTTGGCTGCCTGACCGACAGCGCTCGCGTCGGCGAGTCACGCTCAATAGAAAATGATTTCTTGTGTCTTCGGCAGCGAAGCCAGGCGAGATCGGAAATTAGCCAGCGAGATCGAGCCGTCCAGATTGAACATCCGGTGTTTAGCCTCGTTTTCATAAGCGCAGACTAGCAGAGCCTGATGTGCTTTCTCGCGCGCTTGTTTCACATCGATTCGCTCAATGTGCGCCATGTCTGCCATGTTTCCTCCTTGCGCCAATGCATTCCGGCCCGCAGCTTAAGGCAATGCTACTACCGTGAGTCAAGTGCAGCGCTGCAAAAGAAAATCACAATGCATTTGCAGGGCCTCAAGAAAAGGTGCTTTGACCAGTTCGTTCTGATCGAGAGCGCTATAATGCACAACAGCTCTGGAGGATGTCATGCGGGTAGATCGAGTGGAAGTCTCCTGGGATTCGGAGCACACGAAGTGGTCCGTTCGAATCGAAGCTGGCGAGGAAGTGATTCGCCGGCACAGCGATATCCCGAAGAGTACGGGTGAACCAACCCTGCGCGCTGCCGCCGCACAGATGGTGAGAGATGAAGGCTATGAAGTAGATGAGGCCCAAGTGGTCGTCCGCCGTTAGTTCAGCTCCTGTGCGACCTGGCATGCCGCCGACTAGCAGAAAACTGAATTCCATTTGGGGAACGCTGTGCTCGTGGCACGTTCTCGATGCTGCGTACATCAAGCCCCACGCAAAAGGTGGAGAGCATGCTGTCACAAATGGGATTTTACTTCGGCAAGACCTGCACACGTTGCTAGACCGCAACTTTTGGATGCGTTCATTTCGGTTCTTTGGGAAGACAACTATTTGTCGTTAATGCCGGACGAATCCCGCGTGGTTGTCGCGCGGTTCCACAACTCATCGCAAAAGCTCGAACGTCCGCAGCTGGAAGTGAGCGGATGGAATATCGAGGCTATGGAGATTCCTCTCGCAGCGCCTGGGCGAGACAAGATCAATTAGAAAAAGAAGCCACGATCGGGCATAACAATTCCGTGAATCTTCGTGCGCTTTACAGAAGTTCGACTCGAACGTCAGCGCCTCCAATCACAGCGATCAAACGCCGACCAGTTCTTGAACCCTGGTTGGAAGTTTCGTCAGAGTCTCCACGCGAGCACCGTACTTCCCGAGGGTGTTCTCCACCACGCAAAAATCGAAACCCGGAATCACGACGTCATTCCAGCGATCTCCGATACCTCGCAAAGCCACGTCAAGCATCGTTACGATTTGTCGCCCGAGCGGTTCGTGGCTGTCGAGCGTGATCGCTCCAAAAAATTCCTGGCATTCCGTGTATCCTGCATTGTGAGTCCCGGTGTATGGTTTTTGTTGCGCTAGATCAATAGGTCTGCCGATCCGGCGCGAAATCTCGCCGGATCTTTCTGCAAAAAACTTGACCAGAGCCTCTTCCTGCAGCCGGGCAGGCAAGCGCTCGCTGGCGACTTTTCGGTACCAGTGCTCGCCTATGTCGTATGCTTTTTCGACCAGGTCAGCCCAATAATTTTGTTCAGCAGTAACCTTAGTAGGGCTGTTAACGGCTATCACGGATCTACGCACACATGAATTCAACCCATCTCGTTTGGGGGCAACACCGAGATGCACCCAGTCACCTTCGCGAATCGGGCGATTCAATGCCGGTCCGATCAATGTACGGTTGGCATCGTTTGCTCCCACCATGATTTGAAATCCGTCGCGCTCGGAGCCTAACATTCGCCCAACCCAGGCTCCCCATGCGGCCACCTCCGTCTCCAGGCGCCCCGGCCGAAGTACAGCGAGCATTGCGCGCAACATCGCATCGGCAATCACACTGGCGTCCGCGATCAGACGCATCTCAATGTCGCTCTTTTCATACTTCACCCGGTAGTAGAGTTCCTGTGCATCAATGATTCCCTCGCGCCCGTACATGCGTTCAAGGCAGTCGACGATGCTTGCCGGCAGCACCTGACGTGGGGTGAGCAATGCAATGTGGTCGACCTCCTGGCCGGCAGCCATTGCAACCACGTCCTCTAGGCGCTCGGCGCGGATGGGGTACTTTTCGTCAGCTAACTGAAGCAGCTCGACCTTATGGACAATCGCGCCTGCTCGGCTTGCCAACTGTTCGGCGACGTAGCCGCCCTCAAGACCGGCTGCTATGTGAAACCCTTTCGGCCCCACCACACCGGCTGTCTGCTCGATAGAGACGTTCGTGTTCCCGCCAAGATACGGAACGTCCCCCGCGTATTGCTCATCCGAAAAAACTAGCCCGACCACGTGCCCATGTTGTTTCAGCGCATCGTTTACGCGTCGATGGCGCGCCTGGAATTCTTCGATAGGGGCCATATATTCGCGGTCAAGTGACGGTGTGTCCTGAAGAACTCGTAATACCTTTTTCAGATCATCATGATGCGGTTGTAAAGAAGGTTTAGGTTCACTCATGCCGCCATTATGCATCAGTGGAGCGCCTGCCTGACGAGCATGCGAGCAGGGCTAGGCGGAATTCCGCAGTTCACTAAAACCGAGTGTCACAAAAGTGTCACGGTTTTCGTTTCAAATCGAGGCTGAAGCAATCAGAACCAATCAACTCGAGGATCGCGTAAGAGGTTGACACTGCATATATAATCGAAAATTTTCAACACAGATCAAAACAGCACTCTGAATTATGGGTCCGCTGCTCTAACCGCTGAGCTACGAGCCCTGATGGAACTAAATTTCTGATTCTATATTCGTTATCAGCTGCGGGCGAGAAATTCGATTGCACCAAAATAGTGCAGTGTCATAAAACTGTCATGGTTTGTTGTTCAAATTGCGGCAGAACGAATCAGACCGAATCAATACAGTGATTTCGTAAGATGTTGACACGACAGAATCTTGGAAAGGTGACATTACCGCTTAGTAATATCTCGCACCGCAGCAAATGGACTTTCGCGGAAGATTAGTAAGTTTCAGCGCCGGATCAGCGGAAGTTTTCAATGAGCATCAGGTCGCTGCCGCGTTGATCGAGTTGCGAGTAGAGTAGGTAGCGCTCATCCGGAGAGATCGAGAGGGGACCCGACCGGCCCTGAGGAAGCGTGATAACCGGGGCCACTTTGCCGGTTGCGAATTTCAGAAACTGAATGGACTGACAACTGTGGCTCATTCATCGCCGCAAGTTTTCGAGCATCCAGATGCTGCCCGAGACTTCCAAGATGCTCAACAACAGACGATCTTGGGTGAGCGAAAAGCCGACGGGTTGTATGAAAAAGGGCACCATCAATTTGGGGCGTGCAAAGGAGGTCACTCGGTGTGGTGCACCGATCGGTCTTCCTGTTGTTGGTTCGAAGCGTCTCGCCCATACATTGAAATATCCATCTTCCTGAGAAAGGAAATAGATCGTCTTTCCATCCGGAGCCCAGCGAGGCTTATCAGCCCAATGCTCGCCATCGGTAATCGCTTTCCAAGGCCCACCACCGGCTGGCGCCACATATAATTTGGACTCAACAGCTGTAGCTAGTTCGGCGACAGCCTTGAATACAATCCATCTGGCGTCCGGAGAGAAGTGCGGCTCATAGAGATCGCAACCAGAACAACTGATAAGTCTCCGCGAAGCAGTCTCCGCGTTCGGGCCGGCGGAAACAGGGAGAAGCGAAACATCCGAGTGTCGCGTCTTGCTGTCCCATTGCGTTACCAAGATGTTCCTTTCATCCGGCGACCAGTCGTATGGAGTTATTTCACCACACGTTGCAGTCAGTGGCTCTTCGCTATGAGTTTGAGCGGACCACAGCATCAGTTGAGAAGCATCGCTGCACTCCCGAGCGTAAACGAGATGTGTCCCGTCCGGCGACCACTGTGCAGACCCTCGCTTCCTGTCATCGGCTATAACCGGTGACTCACGCCCCTCTTCTAGCGTTTCTTGGTAGACAGCGGACTTGTTAGCACCATATTTACCGCCCCAGAAAACCATTTTTTTGCCATCCCGCGACAAGGCTTGTTGCCACGCCATCAGTGAGGAAGGGGATATCGCGCGACCTTCGCCGAGAATACGCCCGTTAGTGGCATCGAATTGGAACAACCAGCTTCTAACTTGTTCGGATTTCGCTGTGAATGCGAGCTTATTGCCATCCGGCGAAACGGCGACCCCCGTCTCTGGTCCGGGTCCTGTCGTCAGCCGCTCCACCGCTGTCGCCCGGAATGCTTCGGGCTCGACGTTCATTTTCCAAACGTTTCTGGCTCCCCTATAGTTCCGCTCGAAATAGACGACCCTCCCCGACGCCGACCACGCGAAGGAGAAGTCGCCGGGGTACTCCGTGCCTTCAGCTGCTTCGCGGAGTTGTTTTTCAACGTCCGGAGTGATTATCAGTTTAGTTCCACTATGCCCAGAAATCTGGGCTGTCCAGAAGTTGGGGCTGGGCCTGTCGTCCATGGCCCAGAAAAAGACCTCATCGCTCCGGCGCCACGCGGCCGAAGCGGGCCATAGATCATTCTTGTCAATGAAATCAGTCAAGATCTCTCGTGGAGGCGTACCGTCGAGGGACGCCACATAGAACCTGTTTCTACTTAGGCCTTGTACAAAATCTCTCTGAAATAGGATTCGCGAACTGTCGGGGGACCACCGAGGTTTGTAGCCGTAGGAAGAGATCTGTCTTTCTAACCCCGCCCCGCCCAGCGCGGGCGTGACGTAGATGCCTCCAGCCCCAGCCTCGGATCTGTAGGCGATGTATTTGCCATCCGGTGACCAGTCCGGTTGCCAGTTTTGGCCAGGTCCATGAGTGACCTGGACAGGATCACCCCCGCTTACCTGCTGTACCCAAACATCGAATTTACCGCCTCGATCGGAACCGTAGGCAAGAAAACGGCCGTCGGGTGACCAGGTAGCCCCGAGCTGCAGACCGGAGTCAAACGTGACGCGAGTGAGAGCACGTTGATGCAGGCCTGCAGGCCAAGGTTTGTGGAGCACCAAAGCTAAGGCCAGCAATACAGCAGCGGCCAGAGCGCCTGCCGTGTACACGACAAGTCGCCAAGGGATGTGTCGGTCGCTGCGCCCGTCTACCACGGCGTGGGTTTCCACTTCCTTGCCAGCGACACTGTCAATCGGTGCCACGAAGCGATAACCGCGTCTTGGCAGCGTTTCGACGAAGCGAGGGCTTTCCGCTGAGTCGCCCAGGACCTCCCGAATCCGATTGACGGCTGTATTCAGGTTGTGATCGACGTCAACAAACGTGTCGGGCCACAAGACTTTCTGCAACTCATCCCGCGTCACCACCTCGCCGGGCCGTTCTAATAGGATTGTAAGAACTTGGAAAGGCTGCCCTGTAAGCTTGAGCTTTACGCCACTCTTACGTAGCTCACCGGCGCGAAGATCCACCTCAAAGGTTCCGAACCGAACAAACCTGGAGCGTTGTGGGACCGGCTCCACTGAGGCACCTCATTTGCGGACAGTCTAGCACCGAAACCGTTTCGACATCGTCTCCGCACCGTTTGACCAAATCGCCGACCCAAACACCGGTGCTCCTCATACAGTTCAGGAGTGGTTCAATACATCCGCCTTTGCGAATCCCCCATCGGACGGAGTTCGTCCAGGCAATGCGCGTGCCAGGGCCGCCTATGGTCCCGGCGAAATTCGCTGGGATGCCGCACTACTAAAGGACACAAACTTAGGTGAGCGAACTTCGGTGGAGTTTCGCGCGGAGGCTACCAAATGTGCTGAACGTCGTCCATGAAGACGGCTCTCATAGGCTTGGTCTTCGGCCTTGGCGCATCGCTGCTTTTGACCCGCGCCATTTCCAGCGCTCTCTTCGGCATCATTCGAATCGAACCATCGCTCTTCGCTTTGTTGACGGCACTCCTCGCGTTCGTTGCAGTTGCGGCCGCTTACATCCCCGCGCGTTGAGCCACCAGGGACGATCCCATGCTCGCCCTGCCCCGCGACTAGAACTTAATTGAGTCTTTTGACTCTTAAGTAGCCCGAACATCTTGAACAAACACGACAAATCAACCTCGACCTGCTATTCAAGCTTTCTAATTCTGGCTTGACTTTGGCGCGGCTAGGCATATGGTAGCGGTATTCTGCAGAGCTGATTCAACCTCGCTGGATAGGCTTCACTAATCAGCTTTCGACGACGTGAAACGACCAAGGTTTAGGTTAGACGTTTGGTTCAAAACGTTTGGCTCAGGAGTTCTTCATGACACAAACGCCATTCGCAAGCCCGGAACTAAAGCTTGAGACTGTGACCACTTCAGAAGAAACGCTTATCCGATGCATCGGCAAACTGACATATACAAGTTGCGAATTGTTGCGGAGTACGGTACACGGTCTACTTCCTCAAACAAAGCGCCTGGTGTTGGACTTAAAAGACATGACGTACCTGGATAGTTTTGGTCTGGGAGTGCTGGTGGGCGTCTATTTGTCCGCCAAACGGCAGGATTGTCAGCTGAGGCTCATCAATGTGGACCAGCAGGCGAAGAACATTATACGAATTACGAACCTGACTTACCTCGTTGAGTGACAAGGCGAATTCGCGAAGGGAAGATAATTGTGTTGGAACTACTCCAAAGCTAACTTCACTATGGCTGTTCGAAACAAACCAATCAACTACCGGACCATTGGGTGCACCAAAATGGTGCAGTGTCATAAAAGTGTCATGGTTTTCCATTAAAAAGCTTTTGTGGCGGGTTGCCGCTGTAGCTTTTGATTTTTCAATGGTCCGATGAGATCAACACATTGCAAATCCGAATCGTTCCTTGGACCAACTATTCTTCGGCGCCACTTCCGTGGTCGGTGTCGCACGCAATACAGTAGTGAATGCGATCGGCGAAGAGCCGCCGCCGCTAGCCTACTTGCCGATGACGCAGGACTGTTCGCCCGCTGTGATCATGCAAGTGCGAACGAGTGGCGCCCGAAGCCGTAATCCCAACGGCACTTCGCCAGGTTCAATCGCTGGACACGAATCTGGCCCTGACGAATGTGAATAGCATCGGTGAACTCATCGACCAGGGATTATGGGCCCCCCGGATGTGGGGGCGGCATTGCTCACTATATTCGGCGGCCTGGCGCTGGTCCTGGCGGTCATTGGGGTTTATGGCGTACTTTCTTATTCAGTTCAGCAGCAAATGCGGGAGATCGGGATTCGCATGGTCATGGCACAGTCTGGGCGGCGCATCTACATTCATCGCTGTAAGGTTAGGTCCGCGCGATCAGAGATCCAATCGCGTCAGCGCTTCCGGGCTGCCACTGGTCTCCCAGCAGCTTGTAGTTCATACGGGGAAAGAAGCCGTAACGCTGTCCCATTTCTCCGCTGAGCAGAGTCATCCTCTCGATGGTGCGGGCATTCTTCAGATTGCCTGCGTCGATGTAACGAAATGGCGTACCTTGCACTAGTTCGAAGAAGGTTTGTTTCGCCCCGGCATCGTCGCTGACGACGAATACATCACTCAACGTGTCTCCGAATTGAGGCGCATCGAAGACTTCCCACCAAACATTCTTGAACGCACCCACCACGCGGGCTTCCGGCGCACGTACCTGTATCTGTTCTGCCCCACTGGTGTCCCACGGCAGGATGAAGTCGCTGTAGTCATCGTTGAAGGGATTGGTAATGTCGATAAGCAGTTTCCCGCGCAAAACGGGGCGTAACGGTGCTAGCTGATCAAATAGGCCATCACGGATGAACATCGCCGGCAGAATAATTGGTGAGCCTGTCGCCTGCTCGTAGCTCCCTGCCGTAATATTTGCCCTGCGCAAGCCCGAAACGATCTGCCTTGCCCGCGACAAATCTCGCGAACCAAGGATCACTGCATGTCCGGCATCGGCAAACATTACTGCTAGTCGAACCCCCATTCTTCCCGTTCCCAATATTCCGATTTGCATCAAAATCTCCCTTTCGTTGTGTCTACCTACTACATGGTAGATGCATTGAACAAAAAAATGCTACCTCTGCAAAAGCCTCAGCATTTGTTTCGCTACTTTCGAAAAATCCTTCACTCCCGCTGCTCCCCGTGCGACCAGCATCTCGCCTTCCAGTAAGGCGAAGATCAGCGCAGCTGTTGCCCGGTGATCGCCGGAGAAATTGAATTGGCCGTCTTTCAACCCTTGTTGCAAAACTCCAGTCAAAAAGCCTTCGTTCTTCTTCCGGAAGAGTTGCACCAGTGCCGCTGACGCCGTACCCAACGACGCCAGCTCGGCGCCCAACATCCCAATGGGACAGGCTCGATCATGTTTTCCCTCTCGCAACGTTGCTTCGAACAATGCGATGTAGCGCTGCAACTTGACAGGTGCGGCCACTTTGGCTCGTGCGATGCCATCCAACCAGGTAAAAAATTGTCCGCTGTAGCGTTGGATAAGCGCCTCTAGCAAGTCTTCCTTCTTGGGGAAATGATGATGGATGCTGGCCTTGCGAATGCCGACCGCCTCGCTGATATGTTGATAGCTCATCGCGTTGGCGCCGATGCGCTGAACCAAGTCTTGGGCCGTGTCCAAAATCCGTGTTCGAGTATGGGATGGCTCATTCACGAATCAATCCTACTAGTTGGTAGGCTCCTAGTCAAGCCCTTCGACGCCTAAACCCTTGTGCTGACCAGAAATCCGCTTGTGGGATGTTCGGGGTCCCCGTCGCCTATGGCCGAATCACCTATGTACAATGGCGTATCTGCCACCCTATCTCAAGCCTTTCTTGGCATCTATATCTTGTGAATTGCAGGACGCTGTTCGGGAGCCTGCTGGTCACGGAGGAGGACCAAATGAGCGAACACTACCACGATGTCGGCGATCTGCGGTTTCTCAAGGAGATGGGCAAACTCGCGCCCACCGAATTCAACGCCTGGTTCGGCCTGGATAAGATTGTCGGCCGCGACGGCGGCGCCATTCCGAGAAAATATCGCGAACTCATCGCCTTGGGCGTTGCTTTCACCACCCAGTGCCCCTACTGCATCGAGGTGCACACCAAAGCCGCAAAAGCGGCGGGTGCATCTCGCGAGGAAATAACCGAAAGCTCGCTGATTGCCGCCGCCTTGCGCGCTGGAGGAGCGGCAACGCACGGTGCTATGGCGCTCAAGTTCTACGACCAACCCTAAACCTGTAATCACCTTGGTTGAATACAAATTCCATTCTGGAGGAAGCCATGAACAAAGAACGTGCTTTACAGATTGTTTTAAGGCTGGTAGGCCTGACTTTTGTTTTTGGGATCTATTCGCTCACCGCTGTTTGGCCGTCTGGCTGGTCGTGGCACACAGGCCATATGCCGCATTACCTGCAGATGATTCTGGGGGTTTACGCGACACTGGGCGTCTTCTTGCTGATCGCTTCACGTCGTCCCGCGGAGCATCGCAGCCTCATCGCCTTTGCTGCTTGGTCGAGTCTTGTCCACGCTGGCGTCATGGCCATGCAGGCATTGACGAGCCCCGACCAACATGCCCATCTGCTCGGTGATGTTCCGGCTTTGATCATCGTAGGCATCGCGCTGATTGCCTTGGCCCCGCCGAAACCCCTTGCACGGGCAGTTGCCCTGGCTCCGGCCGAGGCAGCCGGCGCTTTACCGAGTCGAAGGCTGGAGATTCGAGATTGAAGCTGTGACGATCCCCGCCTTCGCTACCGCTTGCCGCCATAATTGTACTTTCTGTCGGGACTAGATAGCGGCCGGTAAGACTTAACAAGCTACATTAGCAGAGTAACGACGCTTGTCGGCGATGTGCCGAGCTGCTCTATTCATGCGAGCGTGGAGCTTTGGGTCATGCCCAAGTGAACGACCCTTAGCAGCTGAGGCGTCGCCACGGACTTCGGCTTAGTGTTGCATCGACTGTTGAATCCACCACGTTAATCAGGCCTGGAACACAGCGGGATGGTACGAGCGATGCAAGTCTCTTCACTCCCACAAGAACTAGTAATCTTGCTCGTGGTTGTACTTCATGATGGCCAGAAAGATGAGGCCTACCACGATTACGACAAATAGGATCGTCTCTCCGACATCGACGCCGATTTTGGCGCCACGCGTTTCTGAGCCCCGGATCTTGACAACGTCTGCGTACGAGATCGTGATCAGCCGCTCTTTCGGTGGAAGTGGATCGAGTTAGTCTGGGTCCGTTTGCAGCTCGAATGAATCCTCCTCAATCCGGGTGATATAGCCTTTGAGCTCATGCCCGTCTCGGAACTTCACCCGCACTCGCACTTTCTCACCCACACCCCGCTTGCCCACTTCTGCCTTAAGCTTGCCAGCTTCTTTTGTTCGGCTGTTTGCGCCGTCGCATTTTCAACGGGCGTCTTAGTTTGAAGACTTTTACGCACGCCACTTATCGGCAGCGCTATTGCCAGCGGCCACGCCAGCCATTGCATATTCGTCTGCCCTTTTCATCTCTTAGCCTACTCGCGGGCAGGCTGGCCCTCCGAATGGAGTTCCGTTAGCCTCAGCGCATGCTTGGGGCCCTTTTAGTCAACGGCAAACGAAGAACTGTGTGCCTTTACCCATTCGTTTTTCCGTACTTGGCAGCTGGAAGACTCTTCCGGTTTAAGTCTTCTTTGGATCGAAGATAGCTTGTCTGTCAGCTCAATCTTGAATTTGGCTGCTATCTGCGAGAATTCTTTGTCCCAACCGCTTTTCCGATCGAGTTCGTCGGCGATCATGTACCAAGCGCAGGCAGTTACCGTGTCGCGAGGGACTCGACCGCGCGCAGACTTCCAGAAACTTGAATGGATATCTCCCAAAGCCAGCGCTCCGGGAGGAAACCGCTGCTCGGCGGCCTTGGCAAAATTGTCGGTAGCAACGAGGGATGCAAACGAGGTATGTCCAGCCTCCCCGTTCCAGTACATCACTGCGATGTAATAGCTGGCCTGCCCCGATCCGTTATCGCTCGCTTGAGAAAACCACTTTTCGGCCAGATCTTTGTCCTTCTTGAGGCCGTCGCCGGTGTAGTAAGCCCATCCCAAATTGAATTGTGACAACGCATCGCCCGCCTGGGCAGCTTTCTCGTACCAGCGCACCGCTTCGGCATGATCTTGCGGCACTCCACTTCCCGACATGTACATCTCTGCTAGAAGTCTCTGTCCAAGCGCATCGTCTTGTGCCACGGCCTTGCGAAACCACTCTACTGCCATAAGTTCATCTTTTTGCGCGCACTTGCCATCTCGATACGCGTATCCCAGCCGGACTTGGGCTAGGGCATTTTCCTTTTCGGCTGACTCAAGCAGCCATTGGATAGCCTCATCGCTATTTTGAGGGACACCTTCACCGAGGCAATAGGCCCACCCAAGGCTCGCTTCTCCGGCGGCATAGTGTTGCTCGGCAGCTTTACGGAACCAGGAGACTGCCGCGCCAGCATCTTTGCCTACACCCTGTCCGCTCATATACATCGTGCCGAGGATAGTTTGTGCAGATGGGTGACCTCGATCCGCTGCCTTTCGCAACCATGCAGCAGCCTTGCTGTAATCCTGGGCTGTTCCTTTTGCACCCAAGTAAGCACGACCGAGCAAAATCTGTGATTCCAGATCGCCCTTTTCGGCCTTGTCGAAAAGCGCAGGAAGGTCATCGGGCTTCAATGACGCAGCGCGTGCAACGGATGCTTTTCGTTCAGACTCTGTCACGACAATAGGATGGTTTTCCGCGGCGTCTTGCACCAACTCGCCAGCGAATGACCCGAGACTTAAGACAACCAGACAGAGAGTTACGCGAATCGACATATAGCCTCCCTGATGTTGGCTCGGACGGGATGTATTTTGATCCGTCTCGGAGCTGATACGTCCACATAGTTCAGAAGCTGTGCCCTGCTCACTCCTTTGGAGGGTCGTAATTTAGCTGCCGATTCATCAATGCTCTGCGCTCTCATGTCGGCAAGTAGATTCGATTGGAGACAGCACGATCGGCAACCCTTGAAATTGAGGCCAGGAGAGTGAGTTTCGAAACAGTCCGCCGCTTCCTCATCAAACCGATGGGTCATCTGCCTCTTGGTTAGGGCCGTGCGGGTGGAATTCAGGACGCGCGACAAATAGCCTTTGGGAAGACTTTTCAGAAGAGGATTGACCAACCAAGCGAAAAACACTGGAACACTGCGGCTCAGCCCAACAGATTCAAGCTCTACGTAGATCCCACCGTCTTTTTCCTCGAGCCTCCAGTAGCTGTAAAGCCGCCATAAATAGCCGCGGTCGTTCCCGACAGGTCTTTCCCGCTCCCTTGGTAGGTCCGGGTTTTCCACCTCGGCGATCCGCCTGGAATAGGATCGGCTGTGTGCGCGACGCTCGTCCACACGGAAGTACGTCACTTCGAATTCGGCGTTGAATACAGCAGTAACAATGGTCTTCTGATAGAGGCGGAGATAGATATTGAAATGCGTTCCGTCGGTGCTCAACAGTTTCGAGCGTTTCACGTCGGGCTGATAAACCACTGAGTACTGCTCGTAGTCCTGCAAGAAGGCAAGCGCCTGGTTCAGGTTTATACCGGGGATAAATCCAAGAGCGATCCAATGGTGGACAAGACCGCCCGGCACCGTGATGGTTCGCTCTCCATCTAGCGTCTCCATCTGATCGATGACAATTTCGCCTTGACGGAGTCGGATGCGGAGCGCTTCGCGCTGCAACTCCGGCTTGCCACTCATCGAATAAAAGGAATCGCCATCGTGGAGCGACCTGGCCATGCGCTCTTCGGTGAGCACGATGTATCTACTGAATGCGTTCGAGGTTTCTTGCTTCAACTCCGCCGCTTCCAACGTCTCGGCTGCAAAACAGGTGAGAGCAAGAAGCAGGGTTGATGTGATTGGTCGCATGGCTGGGCTCCTTGCGATCTCTTCAACCGGAAAGGACTTGACACTACATTTGCATTTGGTGGTCCATGGCGTTCGTAAGCCTGCAACGGCCACAATAATCGCTTGCGCCGGAGAGACCTGACACTGCTCCGCAGGAATGCTCTGACACTGTCATCCAGTTCAGACAGCCGAAGTCTTAGGATTTGGCCGACACAAGCTGCGGATCACCGGACAGACTTTTCGGGATAGTCCTGCAGAATGGAAGGACTTGCAATCGATTTGTTTGACTTGTCAGCCGTGCCAGCCTAACATGGCCCGCCAAGAGCAAGTTCTTCTCTCCATTATGGTCGGTCAGACCATCTCGCATTTTCGAATCCTTGCGAAGCTGGGCGGCGGTGGCATGGGTGTGGTGTATAAGGCGGAGGACACCAGGCTGGGCCGCGTGGTGGCGCTAAAGTTCCTCCCTCCCGAACTTTCCAGGGATCGCCAAGCTGTCGATCGTTTTCAGCGTGAAGCTCATGCGGCCTCGGCCTTGAACCATCCCAATATCTGTACCGTGCATGATGTAGGTGAATGCGATGGTCGCTGCTTCATTGTCATGGAGCTGCTTGAAGGTGCGACCTTGAAACATTTCATCGGTGGGAAGCGACTCACAACGGTGCGCTTGCTGGAGCTGGCGATACAAATTGCCGACGCGCTGGAGGCCGCACACCAGAGGGGAATCGTTCATCGCGATATAAAACCTGCGAACATATTCGTGACATCGGAAGAACGGGTGAAAGTCCTCGACTTCGGTGTCGCGAAGGTTCTTCGTCCCATGAGCAGCGACTTGACGGGAAACTTGGAAGCATCAGAGACGGCGACCATGTCCACGACAGCGGGAATGCTAGTTGGTACGGTAGGTTACATGGCCCCGGAACAGCTAGAAGGCAAGCCCGTGGACCTTCGCATCGATCTTTTCGCACTCGGTCTGGTTTTGTACGAAATGACCACCGGACACAATCCCTTTCTCGGGCAATCGGCCTCGTCCACAATTGCGAATATCTTGAAGGAGGAAGTCCCGCCAATTGCCATCTACAATCCCGTGACGCCGCCGGAGTTGGAACGCATCCTGCAGAAATGTTTGCGCAAGCGCAAAGAGGAACGTTACGCATCGGCTCGTGATCTGGCTTTGGATCTTGCCGTTCTGCGAGGCAGCCTCGAGTCGGGCGGGCGAAGTAATTCAGCGATAGCTCCGTTCGTTCCTGCACCGCCGGTTTCTCTGCCGCGATGGGTAGTCCGCGGTCTGTTCGCACTCATTCAACTCGGATACCTGGGAATGTATTCGCTGGTGCTCTACAAGTTTGGCGATGTTTTGAGAGTGAGTCTCGAGCTGTACGGCTCCGTGGCGCTAGGCAGCGCTCTAATTGTGGATGCTGTACTTGGCGTTCCGTTGCGTCTCTACCAACTTACAGCCGTGGCCCTCGATTATCCCGACGTCGGCCGCAAGTTTCGATGGTTGTTTCCGGCGGTGTTGTTGCTAGATCTCACCTGGAGCGGGACGCCCTTGCTTTTCCTCGGACAGCTGCAAGGCGCCGTCTTGCCGTGCGCGGCAGGGTTGGCATATCTTCCTTTCTGCCAGCGCACGCTCCTTTACGCCGCTTACGCGCCTAGGGGCGGAACTTCTTCGGCGATCCGGGCAACGGAGATCTGCTGATTTCGTAAGCCACTCCGTGACGCAGGAGGTTCAAACTGCCCTTGGTCACAACGGCCAGGGTTGGCGTATTTTCGTCCTTACCCTCAGAGACCTAGTGCCTCCTAAATGTGGCGGCGTTATCGGCTCAACGGTTGGAGTCAAGGTCACGCTCCTGATCACTGAGCCCATGAACGCTTCGCTGCTGTGAGCCAACCGCAAAGAGCGCTACACGGCGTAGCAAGAAAATGACATTGCGGGTGGTAGAATTTGGTACTTGACCGAATACTTATCATAAATAGAAAATTAGTATTCAGGTTCTAATTCGGAAATGGAGGCCTCGATGAACCGTCTATTTTTCGTGGTCCTGTGCCTGGGCTTTATGTGTGCCTCGCGGGTGAAAGCGGATACCACAGGCGTTTTCACATACCAAAACGGTAGCTTCGCAACCATTCCCAATTCAGCATTTGATACGCCGCTCGGAATTGATAGCCAGGGAGCGTTGTTGTTGGCAACCGACGGCAATATCGGTAATCCGGTCCTCTTCAGTGCAGACATTTTTACCAGCATAAGCGTGCCGGGTGCAACGACCGAAGCGTATTCTATGAGCCAGAACGGCACAATTCTCGGATCTTACGTTACAGGTACTCGCATCTATTTCACCGATCTTAATGGTTCTTTCAGCAACATTGACCTCCCTGGATTCCCTAGAACCACCGGAAACGCGTTAATCAATGACAAGGGCCAAATCATCGTCTCTAACTTCAGCTGTTGCAATCTGCCCGATTTCATATTTGACATCCAGACGGCCGGCATCACGCCTATAAGTTTTCCCGGGGCAACAGTCACTTCTCTGATCGCCATCAATAACAATGGCCAAGTTCTGGGACTTGCCTCGGGGGGAGCCGTAGGCGTAGCGTATTTTATCTATAGTGCTGGCGCTTTCACTCCTCTTGCGTTACCGGCTGGTTGTACTCCTGTCGGTATCAACGACAGCGATGAAATCGTTGGAAACTGCTTAAAGGACGGTGTCTTCCAGGGTTTTCTTTACAAGTCGGGGTTCTTGAAGTACATCGTTTATGACGGAAATTCAAATTTCAACAACACGTTGATAAGCGACATTAGTGACTCGGGCGAGATTGTGGGAACTTTTACCGACGTACCCGAGTCAAGTACGCTCTCACAGCTAGGCATCGGCTTCCTATTCGTTGCAGGATTGACTTTGAAGCTGAAACGGCTCGCATAGATCGCATTTTGCATTATTCCCACTGAATGTACCGCCGACGCCACGAACATCCATACCGGCCACTCTCACTCATATTCGTTCAATCTCAGATGGTTAGGTTCCATCCCGGAGATCTTCTCTGGTGGTGGCCGTTTCAGTCTCACACCCGACCCTAGGCCCTCTCGGGCCCGAAGTACGACGCAAAGATTTGCGGCGGCCACGACCATAGGCTTTCCTGCATGTAGCCTCGGTCACACGAGTGATGTAGACTTGCGCATCATTCTTGACTCAGGAATCGCTCGCACAAGTGACTTTGATGCGCAGGCCCTGGAGGCGGAGCAAATTCCGAATCCCATGCTTCGGCGAATCGACGCGCTGAGCTTCCTTCTACTGACAGCGACAACCTGTCCCGCGGTCACGCATCAGGACGGCGGTGGCCCAGCCTTCACGTCCGTGCCAGAGCTATCGGCGGGATTTCATTCGCTCTACGCGCAGAACTTTTCTAGGGCACGAGAACAATTCGACGACTGGGAAGCGCAACACCCCGAAGAACCGTTCGGTGAGGTCGCCGTCGCGGCCAGCTATCTATTTGAGGAGCTCTTCCGTCAAGGCGTTCTGAGCAGCGACTTCTTTCTGAATGAAAAACGATTCCTTAATGGAATTGAAGGGAAGCCCGATGCCGAGAGAATGAAGAGTTTCGAAGAGGCCATCGCCCTTGCCCGTAAGCTAGCCAAAAAACGGCTTACAAAGGACGCTAGAGAGCCGGAAGCCCTTTTTGCGCTGACGTTGGCCGCAGGGATGGAATCGAACGCCGACATGATGCTCAAGAAGCACCATATCGATAGTCTGAAGCGACTCAAGGAAGCGAACGAATACGCCAAGCAATTGCTGGTGGAGCAACCAGACGCGGACGATGCATATGTCGCCATGGGCTCCGCCAATTACATCATCGGAAGTCTTTCCGGCGGAGCGCGTTTCATGCTGTGGTTTGGAGGAATCCACGGCGACAAGAAGCTCGGTATGGAACAGCTGAAAAAAACGATTGATGGCGGACGCTACTTGCAGCCGTTTGCGAAGATCCTACTGGCATTGGCCGCCCGCAGGGAAAAGCAAAACAACGTGGCGCAAAGACTCCTTCGCGAATTGAGTGAAGAATATCCAGAAAGTCCGCTTTTCGTGACGGAATATGCAAAAGCTATGTCCGCAACGTCTAGCGTCATTGGGAAAGAACCGTAAAGCGTGCGCGACTGCCGGACCGTAAACGCCGGTGCTCGGTAGAGTTATTAAAGAGCTGATGCGACGGTGTGCGCTGTATTGCCTTCAAAATGGCGGAAGTGAAGCATTTGAGAGTCAGGCCCTAGATACTGCTCTGGAAGAACTGCTATTCACGGTGGCTCGCTAACGCTAAATTACTTGGAGCCACAGGCGCGGAAAGAGATCGGTCCGGTTAAATTTTGTCGGGCCGTGTGCAGCGAAATCGGCGGAACCATGTGCTCAGCCGGTAAAAACGGATGTTACTGGGCAACTCAACGGCGTCCAGAACGATGACGCCTGTCAGGCGCCGACAGCGATGTGCCCCACCGGATTTCGCCACGCATGGAGGCCCGCTCGCTGAAGCACGGATACAGCCCGATCGGCGAACTCGGCCTCGATCTCACGCACGATCTCGTGGTAAACCGGAAGCGCTCGCGACGGCTCCATGGGGTCGGGCGGCTCCACGAGACATCCATTCCCATCCCGAACGGCCATCCTGTTTTCTGCCAAGAGAGCGTCCAAGCGGGCGTCGTAATCGCGCAGAAACTCCCGATCGGACCGCAGAGTTCCCAACAGCTCCGCAAGCCGCCAGGTTTCCCGCTCGCCATCGTGCAGGGCAAACCAGACGGAATGGCGGACTGTCTCTACGCCGAACGCAAATTCCTTCTCTACTAACCGGCCGCCCTCGCTGCGGTACACCGAATAGTGAGCATTTAGCGATTCCGAGTCGTCTCGGCCGCAAATGAACAATCCCCCAGGCCGCAGAACCCGCGCCACCCATTCTTCCGCTTCGTGTCGAAAATCCGCGTCGTAGTAGATAAGCACGTTGAAACTGCGCACGACTCCAGCTTCCGGCAAGCCGCTTGATCCAAATCCCCCCTGAACGAATTTGAGATTGGATCGCTCGTACGCACTCAAAGGATGGCGGACCAGACGCCTCCCGCCGTGCTCCGCAGTGGACAGTGTTCCCTCATCGGTGGGAAGACTGGGCAGCAGTT
>Ga0068863_100002356_pt1 | contig 18789 bp, 14 predicted proteins | sample KBSSwiS62_FD_66596 | JGI IMG/M metagenome (GOLD analysis project Ga0068863, IMG submission 66596) | Switchgrass rhizosphere microbial communities from Kellogg Biological Station, Michigan, USA - KBS Switchgrass S6-2 | ecosystem: Host-associated > Plants > Roots > Rhizosphere > Soil ...
GACTACTTCGACTGGGGCACCGCCATAGCCCAGGACGTCTCACAGAACCCCGTCGGAACCGATCTCGGCAACCCGGGCCCCACTCCCCGATGGGGATACCACGGTCTCGTCCACTGACCCGTTTGCCGCCGACCCCCAAAGCCTTCTCATCGCGACCTGCTGGCCACCGGCGACGTCCCCGCAGTCGACATCCGACAGATCGCCAGCCTCGATCACCGTCACTTCCTCGCTGTGACAGCCAGGCACCGCGCAGCCTTCGAGGCCCTTCCGCGCTGACCAGCATCCCGCCCAACCGGAGACCGCGGACCGCGAGGCATGGCTGACGGGGTCGCATCGCTGGCCATCTTCAAGTCCTGCCTGCACGGATGGCCGTCCCAGCAGCTGATCGTGGTCTCCCGACTGCCTGGGTGGACATCGACGATGTCGACCCTCCGTGCCCGAACTCCGCCGAGGTTCCGAAGGGCGCCACCAGGGTGGCAGGTCAGCACGCCAGAGGCATTCGAAAGAGGTAAAAGGCGACGCTAATTCTGCTCGTTCACCGCCGCGGCGTCCCGGCTGGTCTCGGGCAGCAGTGCTTTCACGTGCTGCCACGCCTGTTCACCGGTGAGCGTGGTGTCGCCCGTCAACAGGGCGACGCTCAGCCCGTCCATGAGGGCGACCACTCGCTGCGTGAGCGTTTCGACGTCATCGGTCAGCTCACCGAGGATCTGCGCAATCGCCGCGCGCCAGACGGCGTCGAACTCGAGCTGAGCCTCACGCAGGGTGGGCTCGTGCATCACCCGCGGCCACAGCTCCACCCAGAGCAGCCAGCGGGGGTCGCCGGCGTAGCGCGGGAAGTTGAGCGTGCACAGGCTGTGCAGCCGTTCCTCGGCCGAGCCACCGGACTTCAGTACCAGCGCCAGTTGCTCGGACAGCTCCTCCTCGCTCCAGCGCAGCAGTTCGAGGAGCAAGCCACTCTTGCTGCCGAAGTAGTAGGAGAGGTGGCCGGCGCTGGTGTCCAGGCGACGCCCGAGTTCGGAGAGGCTCAGGTCGGCCAAGCCACGTTCGGCGAGCAGTGCCCACGCCTCCTGCATCACCCGCTCGCGCGGGTGCTCGAGCCGGCGGTGTCGCCTCACCTTCTGACCGGTCACCCCTTGACTCTAGTCGCGGCCTAACGGATAGTGACGCGAAACGACTTGAAAGCCTTTCAAATCGAGGAGTCATCGTGGCATCGGCACTTTCCGAGATGACCGCCGAACCTCCCGCGCGGGCCTCGGACCGGCTGAAGCCGGTGCTCGGTGTGAGTGCGGTGATCCTGCTGACGGTCTCGTGCATCACGCCGGCCTCCAGCCTGTTCATCATCGTTCCGGAGCTGCTGGCCACGCAGGGGTCGGGCGTCGTCATCGCGCTGGTCGCCGGTGTCGTGATCTCGATCGCGGTCGGGGCCTGCTACGCCGAACTGGGCACGCGCACCCCGAGCTCGGGCGGTGAGTACGCGATGATCACCCACACCCTCGGGCGCACGCTAGGCTGGCTGACCTTCGCGCTCACGGCCGTCCTGCTCGTGATCATCCCACCGATCATCGCGCTCGGCACCGCGGACTACCTGAGTGCGATCGCCCACCTCGACCGGGCCACCACCGGTGCGGTCGTGATGCTGCTGGCGACCGGCACCGCCATTTTGGACATCCGCGCGAACGCGTTCGTGACCAGCTGCTTCCTCGCCCTGGAGGTTCTCGCGGCCGCGGTGGTCGCCTTCCTCGGCTTCACCCACGCCGAGCGCCCGGTGAGCACGCTGGTGCGGCCGGAGGCGCTGACCGACGGGAAGCTTTCCCCGTTCACGCTCGGCGTCCTGGTGTCCGGGCTCCTCGTCGCGATGCTCATCGTCAACGGCTTCGGCACCGCGTCGTACCTCGCCGAGGAGATGATCGAGCCTCGCCGTGACGTGGCGCGTGCGGTATTCGGCTCGATGTTCGTCGCCGCGGTGGTCATCATCGTGCCGACGGCCGCCGTCGTCCTGGGCGCCGGGTCGCTCGAGGACCTGGGGGCGCGGAGCTTCCCCGACTTCGTCGAGACCTGGGCCGGACACGGCGTCGCCGCCGCCGTCAGCGCCGGCATCGCGCTGGCGATCCTCAACGCGGTGATCGTGATGGTGCTGCAGAACGGCCGCGTGATGTACGCGTCGGGACGCGATCAGGCATGGCCCGCTCCCGTCAACGCCGCACTCACCCGCCTGCACCCGCGCTTCGGCACGCCGGTCGTGGCGACGCTGGCGGTGGCGCTTCCTGGCGCGGCGTTCGCCTACTTCGTCGACATCGAGTCCCTGCTGGGGGTCACCGGCGTCATCGTCGCGGTCGTCTACCTGCTGCTGGCCGCCGGGGCGCTCGCGGCCCGTCGCAGACCGCACGCCGGCTGGAAAATGCCGCTGTGGCCGCTGGCTCCCGTGGTGGTGATCATCGCCCTGGGCTATGCGGTATCCCAGTCGGCCCCAAAGGATCTGGCCGTCACCGCCGGGATCATCGTCGCCGCGCTCGGCTATGAGGTGCTGTACCTGCGCCCTCGTCGTGGCACCCGCTTCGTGGTGGACGCGAGGGAGGACCGATGAATCGGCTCGACGGCATCGACCCCGAGCTGCGGGCACCGCTGGAAGAGCTTCGCCAGAACTTCCCCGGCGGTTTGTACGCCATCGAAGACCTGGCCGAGCGCAGGCGCGTCGACGCCATGCAGGCGGCCGAGATGACCGAGACGGTCAAGGCGACCCAGACGTGCTCCACCGAGGACGTGCGGGTGCCCGGCCCGGTGGGGTGCGCGGACGTGCCGGTGCGCATCTACCGGCCCAAGGAGTTCCGGCCGGCGTCGCCCGCCGTGTTCTTCATCCACGGCGGCGGGATGTACCTCGGTGACCTCGACTACGAGCACGCGACGGCCGTGCAGATCTGTGAGGAACTCGGGGTACTCGTCGTCTCCACTGGCTACCGCAAGGCGCCTGAACACCCGCACCCGGCCCAGCTCGACGACTGCTACGCCGCTCTTGGCTGGATGAGCGACAACGTCGTGTCCCTGGACTTCGACCCTGGCCGGCTGGCGATCTTCGGGGGAAGCGCGGGTGGCAATCTGGCCCTGGCCACCGCCCTCAAGGCCAGAGACCTCGGCGGCCCTGCGCTCTGCTACGTAGTGGCCCTCTACCCCATGGTCGATCACCGGAACACTTCGGAGCCGCCGTACGAGATCGGGCCGTGGGACCGCAGGGCCAACACCGAGGCCTGGGAGTGGTTCCTCGCCGGGCAGGAGCCCGACGGATATGCCGCCCCGCTGCACGCGGAGGACCTCGCCGGCTTGCCGCCGACGTTCATCGACGTGGGCACCGCCGATCTGTTCCGGGACGAGAACCTCGCCCTGGCGCAGCGGCTCCTCGCCGCAGGTGTCCCGACGGAGCTGCACCTCTACCCCGGCGTCTACCACGCTGCCGAGTACTACGCGCCCGACGCGGAAGTGGCACGGCACATGTGGGCGGTCCGGTTCCGGGCGCTTCGCCAGGCTCTCGGCATCCAGTACCGAGGGCAGCAACAGTGACGACGGATCAGAAGAACCCGGCGTCCTGGCGGATGCCCGCGGAAACCGAACCGCAAGCACGCGTCTGGATGGCCTTCCCCACCGGCACCTCCTACCTCGCCGAGAACGCCGACCGGGCCCGGACCGCCTGGGCCCGGGTCGCGCACACGATCGCCGAGTTCGAACCCGTCACCATGGTCGTCGATCCGGCCGAGACCGAGCAGGCGCGCAGCCACCTCGACGAGGACAAGGTCGAGATCGTCGAGGCGCCGCTGGACGACTCGTGGATGCGGGACATCGGCCCGACCTTCGTCGTGGACGAGTCCGGACAGCTCGGTGCGGTCGACTGGGTCTTCAACGGCTGGGGCGCTCAGCGATGGGCGACCTGGGGCAAGGACGAACGCATCGGCTCCTTCGTCGCCCAGCGCGCCGGCGCCGAGCGCGAGGTTTCGCGGATGGTCAACGAGGGCGGCGGGATCCACGTCGACGGCCTCGGGACCGTGCTCGTGACCGAGACGGTGCAGCTCGATCCGTGGCGGAACCCGGGCTGGACCAAGGCGGACGTCGAGGCGGAACTGGCTCGCACGATCGGCGCCGCACACGTCATCTGGCTGCCGCGCGGCCTGTATCGAGACTCGTTGCGGCTGGGCACCCGGGGACACGTCGACCTGACCGTCACGATCCCCTCTCCCGGCGTCCTCCTGGTGCACGTGCAGGAGGAACCGATGCATCCGGACTACGCGATCAGCCGCGAAATCCTGGACGTCGTCCGCGACGCCCGGGATGCCACCGGCCGTCCCTGGGAGGTCATCGAAGTGCCCGCGCCACGGATCGTCCGCGACAGCTTCGACTGGGTCGACTACAGCTACATCAACCATCTCGTGGTCAACGGTGGCGTGATCGGGTGCGGGTTCGACGACCCGAACGACCGGCAGGCCAAGGAGATCCTCGAGGCGGCGTACCCGGGACGGGACGTCGTCATGGTCCCGGCGAAGGACGTGTTCGCCGGCGGCGGCGGCATTCACTGCATCACCCAACAGGAGCCCGCCACCGGCGGCCGTGAGGTGGGGAAATGACGACCGGATGGGACTTCTTCGACGCCGTCGCCCTTCCGGCACCGCGCGTCGACGAGGCGTGGGCGCGAAGGGTTGCTCGCGAGTCGTTCGGCCAGGATGCCCTGGCGCACCAGTTGGGCAGCAACCAGGACGCCAACTTCCTCCTGCGGACGCCGGCCGGGCAGCCGGTGGCGGTGCTGAAGGTGTCGAACCCGGCCTTCAGCTCGGCCGAGGTCTCCGTCCAGGACGCCGCGGCCGACCGGATCGCCGCTGCCTGCCCGGAGCTGAGGGTCGCCCAGGTGCTCCGCGCGGACGACGGAGCCGTCCAGCGGGCAACGGTCGCCACGCCGGACGGCCCGGCCGTGGCCCGGCTGATCCGGTTCCTGGCCGGCGGCACGCTCGCCGACAAGGGGTACCTGTCCCCGCGGAGCGTCGCCCGGTTGGGCGAAACCGCCGCCAGAGTCGATCTGGCGCTCGCTGATCTCACCGACGGCGACGGGCTCGACCGGGTCCTGCAGTGGGACCTGCAGTACGCCGACCGGACGGTGGCCAAGCTCGGCTCGGCGCTGCCCGTGGCCCGGAGAGCCCGGATCGAAAGCGCCGCGGCGCGGGCCTGGGACCTGGTGGCACCGCTCGTCCCCGACCTGCCGGTCCAGGTCGTGCACCTCGACCTCACCGACGACAACACCGTGCTCGGCGCGGACGGTCTCGTCGACGGGGTGATCGACTTCAGCGATCTGACCCGGACGTGGACCGTCAGCGAGCTCGCGATCGCGATCTCCTCGATCCTGCACCACCCCGGCGCCGAGCCCGCCGACGTCCTGCCCGCGGTGCGTGCGTACCACTCCCTGCGTCCGCTGACCGCCGCCGAGGTCGACGCGCTCTGGCCACTCGTGGTGCTGCGTGCCGCGGTCCTGGTCGCCAGCGGCTGCCACCAGGTGGCCGTCGACGGCGACAACGCTTATGCCCAGACGCGCCTGGTCAGGGAGTGGCGCATCGCGGACCAGGCCCTTTCCGTCCCTTCCGAGGTGATGACCGCGCTGATCCGCCGCGCTCTCGGCCTCACCCCGAGCGCCGCGGCTTCCGTCCCCGGCGGCGTCCTGCTCGCCGTTCCGGACGCGGTGGTGCTGGACCTGTCGCCGCAGTCGACCCTCTTGGACGAAGGTGCGTGGGAGAACGCCGAGATCGCAGAGACATTGGCCGCGGACCGATTGGCGGGGGGACATCGAGCCGTCGTGACGAAGTTCGGCGAGGCACGCCTGGCCGGAAGTCCACCGCTCGGCCGGGCGGCACCGGCCTCGGTCGCGACCGGGATCGACCTCTGGACGGCCGGATCCGAGGAACTCCGGGCACCGTGGGACTGTGCGGTGTCTGCTACCGGCTCCGCCGTCATGCTGCGCGCCGACGACGTCGAGTTGGTGGCGCACGGTGTCGAAGCCCGCGTCACTGGAGCCGTGGCCGCCGGCACGGTCGTGGGAAAGACGGTGCCGCGCAGCCGAACCCGGATCACGGCGGGTCACCGAGCGGGGAACGTCCCCGAGGGCGTGGCCCCGAAGTACGCCTCGGGATGGCTGGCCACGCTGGCCGATCCCGCTCCGCTGCTCGGGCTGCCGGCGACGAGCGCCGATAACCTCGGTAGCGCGGCCGAGTCCGTTCTCGCGCAACGACAACACGCTCTGGCCGAAGTCCAGGAGCACTACTACCGCGAGCCGCCCCGGATAGAACGCGGCTGGCGCCACTTCCTCGTCACCGACGAGGGACGTCCGCTGCTGGATATGATCAACAACGTCGCCGTGGCCGGTCATTCCCACCCCCGCATCGCGCGGACCGCCGAACGCCAGCTGCGGCTGCTGAACACGAACTCCCGGTTCAACTACGAGGCGATCGCCGCGTTCGGCGCCCGGCTCGCGGATCTCGCGCCCGATCCGCTGGACACCGTCTTCCTGGTGAACTCGGGATCGGAGGCGACCGACCTGGCGATCCGGCTCGCGCTCGTGGCCACCGGCCGGCCGGACGTCGTGGCGATGAGCGAGGCCTACCACGGGTGGACCTACGCATCGGACGCGGTCTCGACCTCGGTCGCCGACAACCCCAACGCACTGCACAGCCGGCCGTCCTGGGTGCACACCGTCCCCGCGCCCAACCCTTACCGGGGCCGGCACCGGGGCGTCGACGCCGCCCGGTACGGACCGGAAGCGGCCGCGGTCATCGACGAGCTGGCCGCGTCCGGACGGATGCCGGCCGGCTTCATCGGCGAGTCCTACTACGGCAACGCAGGCGGGATGCCCCTGCCCGAGGGTTACCTCGCCGCGGTGTACGCCGCGGTGCGCCGCCACGGTGGCCTGGCGATCGCCGACGAGATCCAGGTCGGCTACGGCCGGCTCGGGCACTGGTTCTGGGGATTCGAGCAGCAGGACGTCGTGCCCGACATCATCGCCGTGGCGAAGGCGGTGGGGAACGGCGTTCCCGTGGCCGCCGTCATCACCAGCCGTGCCGTGGCCGCGAAGTACCGCGAGGCCGGCTACTTCTTCTCCTCGACCGGAGGGAGCCCGCTGTCCTCACGCGTCGGTCTGTGCGTGCTCGACATCATCCGTGACGAGGACCTGCAAGGAAACGCCCGAACCGTCGGTGCTCATCTCAAAGCACGTCTCGAAGAGCTGGGGCAGCGGCACGACATCATCGGCGCCGTCCACGGTTGTGGCCTGTACCTGGGGGTGGAGCTGGTCCGCGACCGGAGAACGCTCGAGCCCGCGGCGAGTGAGGCAGCGGCCATCTGCGACCGGATGCTAGACCTGGGAATCGTGGTCCAGCCGACGAGTGACCGGATGAACGTGCTCAAGGTGAAGCCGCCGCTGTGCCTCGACCAGCCTGCGGCCGACTTCTTCGCCGACACCCTCGACCGGGTGCTGTCGGAGGGGTGGTGATCGGCCGTGCGGCTCACGCCGGGTGAACGGGACCGGCTGCTGATCTTCACCACGGCCGAGCTCGCGCGGCGCCGGCTGGCCCGTGGGCTGCGGCTCAACGTGCCCGAGGCCACCGCGCTGATCGCCGACACGGTTTGCGAGGCTGCGCGAGACGGACAGCGGCTCCGCGAAGCGATCGCGGCCGGCCGGGCCGCGCTCGGTCCCCAGAACGTGCTTCCCGGGGTGCCGGAGGTCATGGGCGACGTCAAAGTCGAAGCCGTGTTCGACGACGGCACCAGGCTGGTCGTCGTGACCGACCCGATCGGCGAGACGGCCGACCCCGGTACCGCACCCGGCGCGATCCACCTCGGACCCGAGCCGCTGGCCGACTGGCCGGAGGCGGTGACGGTGTCGGTCACCAACACTTCGACGGTGCCCATCAGCGTCACCTCGCACTTCCACTTCTTCGAGGCCAATCCGAGGCTCCGGTTCGACCGGGCCGCGGCGTACGGCAGGCGGCTGGCGATCCCGGCCGGCTCCTCGATCCGGTTCGGCCCCGGCGAGCGAAAGCCCGTGGACCTCACGCCCATGGGAGGGGACCGCGTCGCCATCGGCTTCGCCGGTCTCGTCGACGGCCCGCTGGATGCCCCCGGAGCGAAGGAAGAAGCGCTGCGCCGCGCGATCGCCTGCGGTTACCAGCACGAGGAAACGACAACCAGTGAAGCGGAACGGGACCGGCCGTGAACTTCACGCCAAGCGACTACGTCGCCACCTACGGGCCCCGCAAGGGCGACCGGGTGCGCCTGGGAGACACCGGCCTCGTCGTCGAGGTCGAGTCCGACGCGAGCAAGCCGGGCGAAGAGTTCGTCGTCGGGTTCGGGAAGACCGCCCGCGACGGACTGCACATCCTGGCCGCGACCGCCCGGCAGACCTGCGACCTGGTCATCAGCAACGTCCTGCTGATCGACGCCGTCCAAGGCGTCCGCAAGGCGTCGATCGGCATCCGTGACGGGCGCATCGCCGGTATCGGCCGGGCCGGCAACCCGAACACGCTCGACGGCGTCGACGTCGTCGTCGGCAGCGGCACGACGATCATCGCGGGCGAGGGCCTGATCGCCACGGCCGGGGCGATCGACACCCACGTCCACCTGCTCTCGCCCCGGGTCGTCGAGGCCGAGCTCGCCTCCGGCGTCACCACCGTGATCAGCCAGGAATTCGGGCCGGTGTGGGGGCCGGGGATCAGCACGCCGTGGGCGCTGCGCCACGCGTTCACCGCCTTCGACGCGTGGCCGATCAACATCGGTTTCCTCGGCCGGGGCTCCGTTTCCGCCCGCGAGCCACTGGTGGAGGCCCTCGTCGAAGGCGGTGTGTGCGGGTTCAAGGTCCACGAGGACATCGGCGCGCACACCCGTGCCCTCGCCTGCGCACTCACCGCCGCCGAGGAGTACGACGTCCAGGTGGCGCTGCACACCGACGGGCTCAACGAATGCCTCTCGGTCGAAGACACCCTGGCCGTGCTCGAGGGGCGGACCATCCACGCCTTCCACGTCGAAGGGTGCGGCGGCGGGCACGTCCCCAACGTCATGCGGTTGGCCGGCGAGCGCAACATCATCGCGTCTTCGACGAACCCGACGCTCCCCTTCGGCCGCGACGCGGTCGACGAGCACTTCCACATGATCATGGACGCCCACAGCCTGAAGGCCGACCTGCCCGGCGACGTGCTGATGGCCAGGGAACGGATCCGGGCCAGCACCATGGGCGCCGAAGACGTGCTGCACGACCTGGGCATCATCGCCATCACGTCATCCGACGCCCAGGGGATGGGCCGAGCGGGCGAAACCTTCCGGCGCACCTTCGCCATGGCCGCCAAGATGAAGACCGAGCGCGACTCGACGAACCTGCGGCACGACAACGACCGGGCCAGGCGCTACATCGCGAAGCTCACGATCAACCCCGCGATCGCGCACGGCATGGCCCACGAGATCGGGTCTCTGGAGACCGGGAAGCTGGCCGACATCGTGCTGTGGCGCCCGGACCACTTCGGGGCGAAACCGGAGCTCGTGCTCAAGGCCGGCTTCCCGGCCTACGGCGTCACGGGCGACCCGAACGCCAGCATCGACAGCTCGCAACCGCTGGTGATCGGCCCCCAGCTGGGAGGCCATGGTCCCACGCCCGCCGACCTGTCGGTCGCCTTCGTCAGCCAGGCCGCCGCCGAATCCGAGGAAGATCGCCTGACCACTCGCCGACGTCGCGTAGGCGTGCGCGGAACCCGCGGGATCGGACCCGCGGAAATGATCCACAACGACCGGACCGCCGAAGTCCGCGTGGAGGACCGGACGGGACGCGTCACCGTCGACGGCGAGCCTGTCTCCTCCACACCGGCGGACTCCGTCGCGCTCTCCCGCCTGTACTTCCTCTGAGTGACCGGTTCGCAATGAGCTCGCGCGTCGGGTTCCGGCCGCGATGTAACACTGCCCAACGTCCTGAAGATCAAGCCCCCGTTGTGCATCCAGGAACAGGACGCCGACGGGTACCTGTCCTGCCTGGGCCAGGTCCTCACCGAGCACGCGGAGCTGCCGAGCGAGCGCGCGGCCGTTCCTGAGCCGACCGGGCCGAGCCGGGTCTGGCTCCACTGTGGATGGTCAGGCACGTTCACGCGGCGAGCTCGGGCGCGCGGTAAACGATCGTGCCGGCCACCACGGTGAGGGCGATGGGCGCGTCGACCAGTTCGTCTGGAGCGGTGTGCAGCGGGTCGAGCGTGAAGGCGGTGAGATCGGCCGGTGCGCCGATCGTGATGCCGCCGGTGCGGCCGGCGGCTGCGGCGGCAAGAGTGGTGTAGCCCTCCAGGGCCATGAGCGGGGTGAGGCTCTGGTGCGGCTGCACGGGTGGGACATCGGGGGCGCCGGCGGGACGGCGGAGCTGCGCGGCGGCGAGGGTTCGGCGGGGGTCGTAGGGGGCGATGGGCCAGTCGGAGCCGAGGACGACCGGGACACCGGCGTCTCGCAGGTCGCGGCAGCGCCAGGCCCGGCGGGCGCGTTCGGTGCCGAGGCGGGCGGACCAGTTGTCGGTGTGGTCGGCGCGGGTGAAGTGGGTGTGGCTGGGTTGCATGCTGGCAGTGACGCCCTGGCGCCGGAAACGGTCGATCAGTTCGGTCGGCAGCGTTTCGATGTGCTCGATCCGGTGCGGTGCCGCCGCGGGACGGCCGAGTCCGTCGAGGGTTTCGAGGACGTACCGCACCGCGGCGTCGCCGATGGCGTGCGTCACGGTCGGGATGCCGGCGGCGGCGAGGGTGTGCACTGCTTTCGTGAAGGCGGCCGGGTCGGTCCAGAAGCTGGCGGTCGATTCGCCGTGGGAGTCGGGCTCCTCCAGCCACGCGGTGCCGTTGTCGATCGTCCCGTCGATGAAGAACTTGACGCCGCCGATCGCCCAGCGGCGGCCGCCCCGGCCCTGCAGTTCGGCGAGTTCGGCGAGTTGGTCGGTGTCGGCGCCGGGGTTGCACCACGGGGCGAACCGCAGTCGCAGCGGGAGGTCGCCGAGTTCTTCGGCGGCGGAGACGACTTCCGCGCTGTCACCGAGCAGATCCATGGCGTGGCCGCCGGTGAGCCCGGTGGCGGCCATGCCGGCGAGCAGCTCGCGCAGCCGGGCCGCCCGCACCGCGACCGGTTCGCGGGGGACGTGTTCGGCGACCAGGTCCATGGCGGCGGCCTCCAGCAGCAGGCCGGTGGGCCGCCCGGTGTCGTCGCAGACGACGGTCGAGCGCTGGGCGAACGAGCGTGGGCCGTCGACGCCGGCGATCCGCAGCGCGGCCGGGGTCGCCAGTGCGGAGTGGGCGTCGAACAACCGCACGAAGGCGGGGCGGCCACCCACGGCGGAGTCGATCGGGGCGGCGGTGACCGGCCGCCCTGCGAAGACGTTGGGATCCAGGCCCCACGCGTGGACCCAGGAGTCCGGGGCCCGGCCGGCGGCCGCGGTGGCCAGCAGGTGCGCCACCTCCTCGAGGGAGCGGGCCGCGGAGAGGTCGACGGCCGCGGCAAGCTGCAGGCCCATCACCGGGTGCAGGTGCCCGTCGGTCAGGCCCGGCGTGACCGTGGCGTGGCCGAGGTCGACGATGTCGGTGGCGGGGCCGCGCCAGTCGCGGACGTCCCGGCGGGTGCCGGTGGCGGTGATGACGCCGCCGGTCATCGCGATCGCCTCGACCGGGCGGTCGTCGCCGGTGAGGGTGTGGACGGTGTCGGCGCAGACGACGAGGTCGGGGTTCACGCGGCGAGCCCTTCGGGAGTGGGGATCCCTTCGGGAGTCAGATGGGTTTCGCCGTCGCCTTCGCCGATGCGGGCGTACGTCCCGGGCCGGCGGCCGCGCAACCAGAGGGCGAGCAGGCCGCCGGCCAGCAGCGTGGCCGGGACGATGCTGACCAACGCCACATTGATGGCCGCCGAGGCGTTGGTGAGCAGGCCGACGTTGTCGACCAGGATGTAGGTGGCGACCGAAAGCAGCAGCGAGGACGCGATCCCGGCCGCCACCGCGAGCGGGGTGCTCACGGACCGATTGCGGCGCAGGAAGTACACGACCGTCGCGATCGCGGTCAGCGTCTGCAGCACCAGGACACCCACCACACCCGGGGTGTTCACCCACAGCAGCAGTTTCGTGTACGGGTCGGCCCCGGCGATCACGAACACCGCGATCACGACGACCGCGAGCGCGGTCTGCACGAGGCTCGCACGGTAGGGCGAACCGTACCGGGGGTGGACTTTGCCGATCCAGGCCGGCAGGACGCCCTCCTGGGCGAGAGCGTAGGTGTAGCGGGTGATCGCGTTATGGAAGGCGAGTTGCGCGGCGTAGACGCTGCTGATCACCAGCAGGTGCATCAGCGTGGCGGCCCAGGAACCGACGTAGGTGTCGATCGCGGTGAAGAACAGGCCGGCGGTGTCGGCGGCGGCCGCACCGGCGACCCGGGCGCTGCCGAAGGCCTGGATGACCGTCCAGAGGATGAAGCAGTAGAAGACGGCCATGAAGCCGACCGCGACGTAGGTGGCACGGGGGATCGTGCGCTCGGGGTTGCGGGCCTCTCGGCGATACAGCGCGGTGGATTCGAAGCCCATGAACGCGGCGAAGCTGAAGGCGAGCACGCCACCCATGCCGGGACCGAACATCGCGCCAGGGGTGAAGGACTTCGCGTCTATGCCGGCCGCCCCGCCTTGGGCGAGGACGGCGATCGCCATCAGCAGCAGGATGCCGGATTCGAGGACGAGCAGCACGCCGAGCACCTTCGCGCCGACGTCGATCCCCAGCCAGGCCACCACGAGGACCAGTGCGATGGCGGCGAACGCGATGACCGGCCACCGGACGTCCAGCCCGAAGACGTCGGCCAGGGTCGCTTTCGCCTGAACGGCGAGCAGCCCGTAGACACCGATCTGCAGGGTGTTGTAAGAAACCAGCGCCAGCAGCGCCGCGGCCAGGCCCCAGGTCCGGCCCAGGCCTTTCGCGATATAGGCGTAGAACGCGCCGGCGCTGCCCACGTGCCGGGTCATCCGGGTGAAGGCGACCGCGAAGACGGTCAAGACTATGCCCGCGGCGATATACCCGGCCGGAGCCCCGACCCCGCCGACGACGATGGCCAGCGGGGCAACGCCGGCCATGACGGTCAACGGCGCGGCCGCGGCCACCACCGTGAAGACGAGGCTGCCGGTGCCGAGGACACCACGTTTGAGCGAGCTGCTGGGGTCTGGAGCAGAAGAAGATCCGGCCATGGTGGGGGTCCTCTCGGTAGCCTGCGATGCTTAACCGAATGAAATTCGGTTAAGCATGCGGGGGGCTGCCGGAGACGTCAAGAACTTCGTCGATGGTTACGCTCCGTGGCGACCGGTAAAGTGAAGGACTTGTGGTGCAGCGAAGAATTTACAGTGCGACCTGGTGGTGCAACGAAGAATTTACAGTGGAGGACTTGTGGTGCAGCGAAGAAAACGCTTACTCGATATCGAGACCATCCTCGAGGCCGCCCTCGCGTCCATAGACAGCTCCGGCCGGCTCACGATGGCCGATCTGGCCGAGCGCCTCGGCGTGAGCGCGTCCTCCATCTACCACCACTTCAGCGGCCGGACGGCGATCATCGAGGCGCTGCGCGAACGGCTGAGCGCGGTGATCGCGCCACCCCCGCTGGACGGCAGCGACTGGGGCGAACAGATTTCCCGGTGGATGCGGGACTACCGGGGGGCGCTGGCCGAGCACCCCAACCTGATCCCGCTGCTGAACGCGCAGACGATGACCGGCGGCTCGGTGCTGCTGGGCTACGAGCGGGTCGCGGCACTGCTCCGGCTCGCGGGTGTGCCGGTCGGCGAGGTAGTGCTCTGGATCAGCGTTCTCGACGCCTTCGCCCTGGGATCGGCTCTTGACCTTGTGGCGCCGGACGACGTCTGGCCCGCCGAACGCGACGACCTGCCCGTACTCGCCGAGGCGATCCGGGCGGCGCCGGTCGGGCGCAAGCGGGCGGACGGCGCTTTCGATCTGGGGCTGGAGGCGCTGGTCGCGTCGCTGCGGCACCGGCTTGCCGCCGGCTGATTCACGAGTACGGCGGCCGCCTCACCATCCCCAGCAGACCGGTGGGCTGGACGATGATGGGTGGCCGTTGCCTGCGGCCTTGGCGCAGGTCACGATGTCCGGAGGCCAAGACAACACGAGCCCGAGCGCTATGCGACCTCAGCGGCCGAGCTCGACGCTGAGGTATTGGGTCTCCTGGAACTCCCGCAGCCCGTCAGAGGCGCCCTCGCGGCCAAGGCCGCTCTGCTTGACTCCCCCGAACGGCGCGGAGGGGTCGGAGACGAGTCCCCGGTTGATGCCGACCATGCCCGCGTCGATCGCCTCGCCGAGCCGGATCGCGTGGCCCAGCTCGCCGGAGAACACGTACGCCGCCAGCCCGTACTCGGTTCCGTTCACCATCGCCAGCAGCTCGGTCTCGTCGGTCCAGGTCACGACCGGCGCGACCGGTCCGAAGATCTCCTCTTGCAGGATCGCGGCGTCGGCCGGCACGTCGAACAGGACGGTCGGCGGGTAGAAGTGGCCCGGTGCATCCGGCAGTGTCGCCTGGTGGGTGATGCGGGCACCCTCGGCGACGGTCGCCTTGACGACCTGCGCGACGCGGTCGCGAGCGGCTGCGGTGATCAGCGGGCCGATCGCGGCGCCTGCGTGGGCGGGGCCGACGGTCAACTTCTCCACCGCGGCCCCGAACCTGGAGACGAATGCCTCGGCCACGTCGGCGTGGACGTAGAAGCGGTTGGCCGCCGTGCAGGCCTGGCCGCCGTTGCGGAACTTCGCGACCATCGCGCCGGCGACCGCCGCCTCGAGGTCGGCGTCGGCGGTGACCACGAACGGAGCGTTCCCGCCGAGCTCCATCGAGGCGTTGACCACCCGCTCGGCGGCCTGGCCGAGGAGGAGCTTGCCGACGCCGGTTGACCCGGTGAAGGAGACCTTGCGCACTCGATCGTCGGCCAGCCACGCGCCCACGACCCCGGCGGCATCCGTCGTGGTCACCACGTTGACGACGCCGTCGGGCACGCCGGCCTCCGTCAGCAGCCGTGCCACGGCGAGGGCGGTGAGTGGCGTCTCGGCCGCGGGCTTGAGTACCACGGTGCACCCCGCCGCCAGGGCGGGCGCGATCTTGCGTGTGGCCATTGCGGCGGGGAAGTTCCACGGGGTCACCAGCGCGGCCACGCCGACCGGCCGGTGGGTGACGAGCGTGCGGGTTCCGCCGGCGGGCGCCTCGCCGTACTCCCCACGCGGGCGGACCGCCTCTTCGGCGAACCACCGGAAGAACTCGGCGGCGTAGGTGACCTCCCCGGCGGCGTCGAGAAGGGACTTGCCGTTCTCGCGCGCGATGAGGTCGGCGAGCTCGTCGCGGTCACGCAGCATCAATGCGTGTGCCCGGGCGAGCACCTCCGACCGGTGGCGGGGGGCGGCGCGGCGCCACGTGGGCAGGGCGACCGCCGCGGCGTCCACCGCGCGCACGGCGGCGGCGGGTCCGTGGTCCTCGACCTCGGCGACGAGCTCGAGCGTGGCCGGGTCGTCGACGACGAACGTGCGGGTGCTGGTCACGGGTAGCGCCCTCTCTGTCGGTGAGCCTCGGCGACGCGGCGTACGGCGAGGCGCGTGGCGGCGGTGCGCAGGGAGAGCCGGCGGTGCTCGGCCTCGGTGAGCACCTGCTGCCAGGCGCTGCACCGGTGGCCGGTCAGGAGCTCAATCGTGCCGTCGTCGCGGTGCAGCGGGATGCTCACGGTCAGCTCGCGGCGCGGGGCGCAGAGCATCGGGAGCATCCCCTCGTCGTAGCCGAGCAGGGCCACCGCCTCGCGGAGCTGGGCCTGCGCCTCGTGCAGGGGGCCGTCGACGCGGACCTCACCGGCTGACCTCGAGCGCGGCTGCCAGGACGTCGAGGCCCTCGGTGAGGAGAGCGTCGTCGATCACCAACGGTGGCAGGAGGCGAAGCACATTCCCGTAGGTGCCGCAGGTGAGCACGACGACACCCTGCCGGTGCGTCGCCGCCGCGACCTCCCTGGCGAGCGCCGGATCCGGCTCGACCGTGCCCGGCCGGACCAGCTCGACGGCGATCATCGCGCCCCGGCCGCGCACGTCACCGACCCGGTCGTCGTCGGCCTGGAGGCGATGCAGCCGGTCCAGCATCAGCCGCTCGATCTGGCGCGCGCGGTCCACCAGCCCGTCGGCCTCGATCGTCTCGATCGCGGCCAGCCCTGCGGCGCACGCGAGCGGGTTGCCGCCGTACGTGCCCCCGAGGCCCCCGACGTGCGGCGCGTCCATGATCGCGGCGCGGCCGGTCACCGCAGACAGGGGGAGCCCGCCGGCGATGCCCTTCGCGGTGACGATCAGGTCGGGTACGACGCCCTCCCGCTCGCAGGCGAAGAGGTCGCCGGTGCGGGCGAAGCCGGTCTGCACCTCGTCGACCACGAAGACGACGCCGTTCTCGCGGCACCAGTTGGCCAGCGCTGGCAGGAAGCCGGGGGCTGGCTCGATGAAGCCGCCCTCGCCCTGGATCGGCTCGATGACCAGCGCGGCGAGGTTCTCTGCGCCCACCTGCTTCTCGACCACGTCGAGCGCGCGGCGCGCCGCCCCCTGCCCGTCCATCTCCTTGTGGTCGCGGTACGGGTAGGACAACGGAGCGCGGTAGACCTCGCCGGCGAACGGCCCGAAGCCCTGCTTGTACGGGACGTTCTTCGCCGTCATCGCCATCGTCAGGTTGGTGCGTCCGTGGTAGGCGTGGTCGAAGACGACGACCGCCTGCCTGCGCGTGTGGGAGCGTGCGATCTTGACCGCGTTCTCGACGGCTTCAGCGCCGGAGTTGAACAGCGCCGTGCGCTTCTCGTGATCGCCGGGCGTGAGCCGGTTGAGCGCTTCGGCTACGGCCACGTAGCCCTCGTACGGCGTCACCATGAAGCAGGTGTGGGTGAACGCGGCGACCTGGTCGGCGACGGCCTCGACGACGCGCGGCGCGCTGTTGCCGACCGTGGTCACGGCGATTCCCGAGCCGAGGTCGATCAGGTGGTTGCCGTCGACGTCGATCACAATCCCGCCACCGGCGCGCGCAGCGAACACCGGCATGGTGGTGCCCACCCCCGGAGGCACCGCCGCGTGCTTGCGCTGCATAAGCTCGCGCGATCGGGGGCCGGGAATCTCGGTGACGAGGCGCCGCTCCTGGGCGACAGGGGTGCGGTCGGACATGGCGGGTGCTCCTCCGGAGGTCGGGTTCGCTCCGAGTCTGCGGATGGCGGTCTATGCTGCCCAATACTTCTTCGTCATGGTGACGATGCCTGGTAGGCATGGAGGTGCAGATGGAGCTGCGGCACCTGCGGTACTTCATCGCCACCGCCGACGACGGCACCGTGAGCGGTGCCGCCGCGCGTCTGCACGTGACCCAGCCCGGGCTCTCGCGGCAGCTGCGCCAGCTCGAGCAGCACCTGGGCGTCGCGCTGTTCGACCGAGAGGGCGGGCGGCTCTCCCTCTCCCGCACCGGCCGGGCACTGCTCCCGCTCGCGCGCGACCTGCTCGAGCGCGCTGACGCGTTTCGCGTGGCGGCGACCTTCCAGGCCCACGGCCGACTCGACCGGATCACGATCGGCGCGCCGACAGTGACGCTGACCGAGGTGGTCGCGCCGTTCATCGTCACCCTCGAGCCCGAGGACCCGATCGCGGCCGTGTTCGAGACCGACGCCAGGGACCCCGTGGAGGCGCTGCGCCGGGGGGCCGACCTGGCGATCGGCACGGCCCGACCACAGGCGCGGTACCTGTCCAGCGCCCTCGCGGTCCTGCCGGTCTGGGCGTACGCCCCGGCGGGGCATCGCTGGGCGGCGCGGGCGAGGGTCCCACTCGAGGAGCTCCTCGCTGAGCCGGTCATCGCGCTGCCGCAGACCTTCACGTCACGACAGGCGCTGGAGGTCGCCGTCGCCGCCACTGGCGCGACCTATGCCTCCCTGCTCGAGGCAGCGAACGGCACGGTCGCGCAGGCGCTCGCGGCTTCCGGGCGCGGGATCGCGATCGTCTCCGACGATCCGCGATTCGGGCTGGTGCCATTGGCGATCGACACCGGTGAACGGCCCCTCAGCATCCGGATGCTCGCGGTCTGGGACGGGCAGCATCCCGCCGCCGCGACCATCGGAGACTTCGCGCAGCGGCTCGGGGTCTTCGTTCGCGAGAGGTACGGCGCGCCGCAGTCCTGACCCGGCGCAGCCGCCGCAGAGCAACCGGCCGGTCATGCCCCATCGCCCCCTCGAACAGTGGTGTGTTCGGGGACCTTGGGCCTGAGGTGGCGAGTCGCGAGGTTGTTGAAAATGGTTGTCGTTACGATGTCGGATAGCTCGACTCGGCGACGTAGCCATGACTCGGAGTGCCCATCGTGAAGATCGCTTTTGTGGGGAAGGGCGGCAGCGGCAAGACCACGCTGACCGCGCTGCTGTGCCGTCATCTCGCCGCCGCCGGTCGCCCGGTGCTGGCAGTCGACGCCGACATCAACCAGCATCTCGGCGCCGCGCTCGGCCTCGGCGACGAGGCGGCCCCGGTGCCGCTCGGCGAGCATCTCGGGCAGTTGAAGGACTACCTGCGGGGCGACAATCCGCGGATCCCGACGGCGGAGGTGATGGTGAAGACGACCCCGCCGGGGTCGGGGTCGCGGCTGCTCACGCTGGCGGAGGACAACCCTGTCTGGTCGCGCTTCAGCCTGGAGGTGGGGGATGTGCGGCTGGTGGCGACGGGCGCGTTCACCGAGGCCGATCTCGGGGTGGCGTGCTTTCACTCCAAGACCGGCG
>Ga0068863_100002357_pt1 | contig 18788 bp, 13 predicted proteins | sample KBSSwiS62_FD_66596 | JGI IMG/M metagenome (GOLD analysis project Ga0068863, IMG submission 66596) | Switchgrass rhizosphere microbial communities from Kellogg Biological Station, Michigan, USA - KBS Switchgrass S6-2 | ecosystem: Host-associated > Plants > Roots > Rhizosphere > Soil ...
CGCGCGCCTGAGCGAGCGAGGCCCGATTGGTCGAGGTGCTGTCCGCGGTCAGATATGACACCTGGGCCGGCGAGATCGACCCTTCCGGACCGAACAGGTTGACCGGCACGCAGCCGGTGATGTCCCCACCGCCCGGAGCGCCGCCAAGGCACGTAGTCGTGTTGGTCGCAAACGCGGCCGAACGAAGCCGCGACGTCAGCACATAATTCTGGATGGTCTGGACGTTTTCAGATTCGCCATAAGACCCCCCGATGTCGAGGCCGATCGAATCGGTGATGCCGATCTTCACGCCGGCGCGATAGTCGAAGATCGTCGTGGTGAAGTCGGACAGGCGCGGGCCGACTTCGGTCGTGCGACGGTTTGTCGCGACGTTGAAGTAGCGGAAGTTCGGGTCGTTGACGCTGGTCGCCGCGGCGGCCGCATCGCACTGCGCGGCAGTCAGCTGAGCGACCTGAACGCCGCCTGCGGTGAAGGTCGGGTTCTGGGCGCAGAAGGTCGCGCGCGCGGCCGCCGGCAGATAGGGGTTCGAGAACGGGATTGCCAGCACCGAACCGAAACTGCCCGACGGCGCGATGATCGTGCTCACCGTGTTCTTCGAAAACAGGCCGCGCGTATAGAATTCGATATTGTCCGAGATCTCGTAATGGCCCGCGCCATAGATGTTGAAACGCTCGAACGGGGTCTGGAAGACGTTGTAGGGATTGAAGTTGAACGGGATCACCGGCGACTGAAGCGCGCCGGTGACCGGATTGATCTGCCGATTGCCGATGCCGGTCACCGAGAAGCGAGTCGGGACGGTCGTACCGGATCCGCCCTGCGCACCGGTGGTGGACGTATAGTTGTTGCGCGAGAATTTGCGCGCGCCCTGATAGACCGGGTCGGACTGCTGATAGCCGACCGACAGCACGGCGTTGCCGCGGCCGTCGTCGAAATTGGCGCCGACGGTCAGATCGGCGCGGAAATAATTGCCGTCACCGCGCTCGGTGATCTGGTTGGAGACCGACGCCTCCATGCCCGCGAAATCCTGACGGGTGATGAAGTTGATGACGCCCGACACCGCGTCCGCGCCATAGGTGGTCGCGGCGCCGCCGGTCAGCGTGTCGACGCGTTCGATCAGCGCCAGCGGAATATTGTTGAGATCGACGCGGCCGACCGTGTTCGACGGCACGATGCGGTTGCCGTCGAGCAGGATGACGTTGCGGAAGTTGCCGAGGCCGCGAAGATCGGCATAGGATGCGCCGCCATTGCCGTTGTTGACGGCCGAACCGATACTGGCGACCGCGCCCGGCAGGTCGCGCAGGATCTGCTCTGCGGTGTTAGTCTGACGAAGGGTGATTTCGTCCTTGCCAATCACCGAGACCGGGCTGGACGCGATCAGGTTCGGATTCTTGATCAGCGAACCGGTGACGATGATGTCACTGCCCGTATCGGCGGGCTGGGCTTCGTCGGCTGGCGCGGCGGCGGTCGACTGCGCAAAAGCCGGTGCCGCGATCAGCGCCAGGCCGAGCACGACTGGTGCCGTGCCGTTCTTGAGCTTCGCAATTTTGGAGTGTTTGTTCATGGCCCCTATTTCCTTTCGATCCGCGGGTCCCCCGCGGAAATCCGGCCGACCGCAAGCGAATTTCGGTTGCGTTCGGCAATGGATAGGGAGTGCCCGTCCGGCGGAGGAGTGTAAACCGGCATTGCCTGCGGGAAACGAATTGCCGCAATAGTGTTGCGCCGCTGCCACATAGCCCAAGCGGTGGAATGGCGTCATCAGATGCCGATGGGGTCCGGTGAGCGTCGATATTCGGGGCCGCCGCCGTCCGCACGGGACGAGCCGCCGGTCCGTGTGCTGCGGTTCAGCGCGTCAGGTCGAGCGGCCGCGCCCTGATCCAGCGCGAGGCGATCAGCTTGGTGCCGCGGCGCACCGGCAATCCGGCGTGCCGGGCGGCCGCATCGGGTTCACCGGTGTCAGTAACGTTGCGGAAGATCAGCGCGTCGCCGGTGCGGCCGCGAATGGCGAGATCATCGGCCACGAACCGGGTTTCCCCGCCCTCATAGCCTTCGTTGAGATAGACCAGCGCGGTGATGATGCGCTGATTGTCGGTGCCGGGCAGCGCATCGCTGTGCGGCTTATATTCCTGCCCGGGCCGGTAGCGCAGAATCTGGAGCGGCTCGCCCTGGCGCACATCGGTGCCGGTGGCAGCGGCGAGGCGGCGGTTGAGCGCGCGGACGGCCGGGTTCTCGATCGCGAGCGGAAACGCGGCGACGTCGGACGTGCGGACCGGATCGCGGATCTGGCGGCCGGTGCGGGGGTCGATCACCACCGACGGTTCGAGCATCGGCGCGGCAAGGTCGGCGAGCCACGTGCATTCGGCGGGCGTGAACAGAGCCGGCACCAGCATGACGCGCGGCGCGGCGCTGAGCTGTTCGCCCTGCGGCAGTCGGACAGGTCCGCCATCCGGTGTCAGCGCCATCGCGCCGAGCAATGCCAGCTGGGCGCGGGCGCCATCGTCATGCGAAGCGCGGCGTTCGAGCCACGCCAGCGCCTGGCGCCAGTCGGCCAGCCCGCCGGTGCCGTTGGCGAGGAAGGCGGTGTAGACTGCGCCGGCATCGCTGCTGCCCGCCTCGGCCGCGCGACGGAACAGGTCGCGCGACCGCGCGAGGTCCCGCGGCATGAACTGACCGGTCAATCGCCAGATCGCGAGCGTGAACAGGGCGTCCTTGTCGCCGCGCGCACCGGCCTGGGTCAACAGCGCAACACCCTCGCCGGCCCGTCCGGCCGCCGCCAGCGCTTCGGCGCGTTGGGTGGGGGAAGATGCGGTGATCATGACGATCGGACCTAGAATTGCCGGTTTGCCCGGTCAAAACAATGGGGCCGGAGCAAAGCTCCAGCCCCTTGATCGCGTCACGCTGCGATCAGAATTTCGCCGTTACGCCGGCGTAGAAGAAGCGGCCACGCGCGCTGTAGATGCCGCTGCCCTCGCCGACACCGGTCAGACCCAATGGCGGCAGCCGATTGGCAACATTGTCGACGCCGGTGTAGAAGTTGAACTTCTCGTTGACGTCCACGCCCAACCGGATGTCGTGATAGAATACGGCCGGATAGTAGATCCGGTCGGCATAATCGGCATTTTCAGGCGGACGGCCCTGGACACTGAAGATATTTTCATATTCGTTCAGCACCATATGCCCGATGTAGCGCATCTGGTAGCCGACGGTCAGCGGTCCGAACTTGGCATCGACGTTCCAGTTGAACGCATCCTTCGGATCGCCGAGTTCTCCGAGATTCTGATCGGCAAACGTCGGGTCGGACTGGTCGACGAAATCGTCACGCTGCAGCACGTGGGTATAGGCCAGGGTCGACGAAAGCTCGGCAAAGCCTTCGAAATTATGGCGATAGCTGACATTAACGTCGATTCCGCGCGCCTTGAGCTTGGCGAAGTTCAGCGAGGTCGCCGAGAGATTGCCTTCGAGGATGCGGTACTGCTCTTCCCCCCTTGGTCCGCCACCGGCGCCGGCACGCTCAAACAGGCTGCAGAAGAAGTTGCCCGGCGCCAGATCATAGCAATTATTGGCAATGGTTTGCGCGTCGGGGGTCGAAATAACCTTGTTCACGGTGATATTGTAATAATCCACTGAAAGCGAGAAGCCGGGCATGAAACTCGGCGTCAGAACGCCGCCAATGTTGTACGAATTCGAGGTTTCCGCCTTCAGATCGGGATTGCCGCCCGTCAGGATTTCCAGCGACTCGCTGTAGATATAATTGAAGTTCGCAGGAATGCCGGCTGCCGCACAGTTAGCGGCGCGGTTCGACGAGCCCGTGCCGATCTGGTTGGCCCCGCAAGGATCGACGAAGCCTGGCGCGAAATTCTGACCTTGTGCCGAATAAAGTTCGGTCAGGTTCGGCGCGCGGACAGAGTGCGAGTAATTGCCGCGGAAGACGAGGCCGCCGATCGGCGACCAGGCGACCGCGCCGTCATAGGCGTAGACGGTTCCCGTCTTGCCCTTGTAGTCGGCGACACGCCCGGCACCGCTGACCGTCAGTTCCTGGAAGAACGGTACGTCCTTGAGCAAGGGCAGGCGAATTTCGGCATAGGCTTCCTTCACCTCGAACGATGGCGGCGCGAAGGTTGGCAGCTGATTATAGAATGTATAGCCTGCCTGAACCAACGGATCGGCGGTAAACCGGTTGGTCTCGCGACGATATTCGCCACCAGCCGCGAAATAGACCGGACCGCCCGGCAGTTCGAACCATTTGCTCGAATTGCCCGATACGAAGCCGCTGACCACCGCTTGCGTGATCTTGCCGACCGAGGTGGTGTCCTGAATGACGTAATTGCGCGCGGCCTGGCTGATGTTGCTTCCGAACGGATTCAACGGTTGGCATGCCGCGATGTCGGCCGCCAGCACGTCCTGATCATCGATCCACAGGGCATCCTGCCCGGCATCGGGATCGATCCTGGAGCGGCAGACGATGTTCCCGGCCCCGTCACGCGTCGAATCCATCGCCAGCAGGAAGCGCTGAATGTTCAGATTGCCCTCGACCCGGGTCTTTTCCTTGAACTCGCCATAGTTGCCGGAAATTTCATATTTCCAGTCGCTGCCGAGATCGCCACGGATACCGGCGACGATGCGATATGTGTCGCGCGTCGACGCTTCGTTGCGAACGCCGAGATCGAGCAGGTTCTTGCGCAGCGAGAAGCGTCTGTCGTCGGTGATCACGGCCGCCGGATTGCCCGCCAGAATCTGCGAGACGATCAGCGCGCGCGCCTGCGTCGACAGGAAAGGGTTGTCGAGCCGTGGGCGCTCGAGAAAGCCGTCGAGCGTCGCGCCTTGGAAGAAGGCCGGACCGCTGGTCGAACCCGTCGTCTTGATATGGACGAACTTGCCTTCGAAGAACGGGACGAACGCGGGCGAGATCTCGAAATGCCCGATCACATTGCCGCTGTAGCGATCCTGCCGCGGCTGCAGCACGAGTTGCTTGCCTTCGCGGAAATTGGTGCCGTTGCCGCCCAGGAAGCTGCCATTGGGACTGAGGCCGACGCGCTGACCGGTCTGCGGGACCAGACTGCCATTGTCGGTGAAGATGAAGGTGCAATTGTAGTTCGCACCATTCGCTGCCTTGCCGCAAGCGCCGGTCGGGCTGGCGAAGGAGAGCGATCCCGTGTTCGCGATCGTCGTGCTGCGGATGTCGCGCGAGAAAACCCGGTCGGGAATGCCGTCGCTACCGGAAGGATCGGTATCGACGACTACGAAGCCATCATTGTTACGGATATTGGGCCGATCCGAACCATAATAGTCGGCTTGATGGGCATATTCGAAATTGGCGGCGATATTGCCGCGGCCATCGGCAAAATTCTTGCCGGCGAGGATGCTGCCGTAATAGGAACCGGCATCGCCATATTGGCTGATGCCGCCCTGCAGATGCGTTTCGATGCCGTCATAATCATCCTTGAGGACGAAGTTGACGACGCCCGCGATCGCGTCCGAACCATAGACGGCCGATTCACCGCCGGTGATGACGTCGATCCGCTCGATCAGGTCGGTCGGGATCGTGTTGGTGTCGACCGACACGGCGTTGTTGAGGATGTCGCTGCCGACATGACGGCGACCGTTGACCAGCACGAGCGTGCGCGACGTGCCGAGTCCGCGCAGATCGAGCAGGTTGAGACCGGCCGTGCCCAGGAAGCGCGTCGAGTTGGCGGTGCTGAACGTCGAACGCAGCGCCGGCAGCTCGTTCAGCGTGTCGCCGACCGAAACCGCGCCGGTCTTGAAGAATTCGACGCCTTCGACCGACGTGATCGGGACGGTAGAGGTCAGGTTGGGCGCAGTGATGCGCGAACCGGTTACGATGATCGCGCTATTGTCGTCGGCCGCCTCATCGGCCGGCGCCGCGTCGGCGGGCTGGTCCTGGGCGAAAGCGGGAGCCGCGCCCAGCGAAACGACGCCTGCTCCGAGCAGCGCGAGCGCGCGCAAAGCCGAGCCGCCGCGCAGCGCGCAGCGCACGAAATTGGTCTTCTTCATCAGCAATCCCTCGCTAGAATCGCGCCTGGCTTCGATTTGGCCCCGCCGCCACGACGCTATCTGTAAATCGCTCCGGACCATGTTCGAGCCGGTGCATTGGGACAAGTGATGGAGTGCGGCGTTGTTCCTTGTAAAGGCTGGGTTCAGGAAATTGGCGCGTTTTGGTGGGCGGTGTAGCAGTTATGCAACATCGATTCATCGCAGTTGCAGCGATGTCCAGTTGCACGCACAATCATTACATAATGGCAACCATAACCAGAGCTTTATTGCGCCATCGGTCCGGCAAGCAAAAGCGGGTCGATGCGCTGGTCGCGCCACTTCATCCCCCAGTGGAGATGCGGGCCGGTCGCGCGGCCGGTCTGGCCGATCTCGCCGATCTTCTGGCCACGGCGGACGACGTCGCCATCGCGCACGACGATCCGCGACAGATGGAGAAAGGCGCTGTTGAGGCCCATGCCATGATCGACCATCAGCAGATTGCCCTCCAGCGTGAACGGCGCCGAAGCGGCGAGGATGACGACGCCATCGGCGGGCGCCAGCACCGGCGCACCGACGCCGCCGGCGACGTCGACGCCGCTGTGGAAGGATCCCGGCTCGCCGCGATAGATTCGCTGCGATCCGAACAGGCCCGAGATGCGGCCGGTGGCGGGCCACATGAAATGCTGGCGCCAGCCGTCGCTGGTGATATTGCGGCGCCGCGCCGCGTTGATCTGCGCCAGTTCGGCCGGGCGGCGGCGGGCGAATTCGGCGCTGGGCTGCGACACCTTGGGCAAGGTCGGCAAATTCTCGATCTTCCAGGCGCGCGGCGCGATCGTCAGGTGCCGGCGGACGACGTCGCCGCGCACCGTGGTCGCGACGAGATCGGCATCCGTCCCGAAATCGCGGCCGAAGGCGATCAGGAAGCGGCCGTCGGGCGCCACCGGCACCGCGCTGCCGTCGAGCGTCAGGCTGCGCGTGCCCGATGGCACGGTGCCGAGCACGACGCCGCCCTGGCTCATCGCGCCTTCGAGGGTGAAATCGGCGCGGTCGGACGGTGCCGATATCGCTTGCAGTTGTGGCCGAGGCTGGGGCTGCGGCCGGGGCGCCAACGGCGGCACCGCCACCATGCGTCGCGGCGGTGGCGCAGCGCGGGGAATCGCGGTGCAGCTGCCCAGCAGCAGCATCAGCGGCCAGCCGATCACCAGCCGGCCGCGATATTGCTTGCGGAGCGGAGCGATCTGAACCTCCCTCTACCGCTTGCGGGAGAGGGAAAGCCGCCGCAGGCGGCGAGGGTGAGGGCCTGTGCGGGTCTCGCCCTTCAGGCCCTCACCCTGGTCCGCTGCGCGAACCTGTCCCTCTCCCGCAAGCGGTAGAGGGTTTTTACGGCTCATCATGCGGCCAGTTCGCGCTGGACCGAGATATCGGCGGTGGCATAGGGTTCCTGCCGCGCCACGCTCCAGTAGCGCAGCGATTCCAGCGCGATCTTCTCGCCGCTGACCGCGCAGACGACATGATCGCCCGAACTCAGCACGCGAAAACCATTGGCCATATAATGCAGCCGCGCCGGCCGGCCGCCCTGGGACATCAACATCGGTTCGTTCCGCTCTCTACATCACAGCAATTTCGGCTGCTTTTCCTCCGACCGACCATAAGCCGCCCCGCCCGGCCGCTCAACCCGCGCATCGACCGCGCCGTCGGCGAAATGCAGCACAAGCGATCCGGCGGCGCGGGCATCGGTCGAATCCTTGACGACGGCGCCGCCGATCCGGCGGGTGACGAAGACATAGCCGCGTTCAAGCGGCTTTTGCGGGTTGAGCGACTGGACCAGCCGCCAGGTCGCGGCGAGCCGCTCGGTCGCGCGGCTCACCCGCTGCGTCAGCATCGCCGGCCGCAGCGCGCCCGATGCCCGTGCGAGATCGCCGCGTGCGTCCGACAGCCGGCGGCCGAGCCCGCGCCGCAGCCGCTCGCCATAATCATCGACGCGCTGGCGCTGTGGTTGCAGCAGCCGGTCGGGTGATGGCAGCAGCCGCGCCAGCGCCGTCAGGCGTTCGGCTCCGCGGTCATGGTAGCGGCGCGCGCAGCGTTCGCTCCGCAGCCCCAGTTCGCGCAGCTGCGATCGCAGTTCGGCACGGACGGGCACGGCGATCTCGGCCGCTGCGGTCGGCGTCGGCGCACGGACGTCGGCGGCATGATCGCACAAAGTGGTGTCGGTCTCGTGGCCGACCGCGGAGATGATCGGGATCGAGCAGCCGGCGACGGCGCGCACCACGACTTCCTCGTTGAACGCCCACAGATCCTCGATCGACCCGCCGCCGCGCGCGACGATCACCAGATCGGGCCGCGGCACGCGGCCGCCGGGCACGATCGCGTCGAAGCCCCTGACCGCGGCCGCGACCTGCGCCGCCGCGCCGTCGCCCTGGACCTGCACCGGCCACACCAGCACATGCGTCGGACAGCGATCCTCGAGCCGGTGGAGGATGTCGCGGATCACCGCGCCGGTCGGCGAGGTCACGACGCCGATCACGCGCGGCAGATAGGGCAAGGCACGTTTGCGGTCGCGATCGAACAGCCCCTCGGCGCCGAGCTTCGCCTTGAGCTTTTCGAGCAGGGCCATCAGCGCGCCCTCGCCGGCCAGCTCCATCCGTTCGATGACGATCTGATATTTGGAGCGGCCGGGAAACGTGGTCAGCCGGCCGGTCGCGATCACCTCGATCCCGTCCTGCGGGCTGAACGCGAGCGCACCGGCGCTGCCCTTCCAGATCACCGCGTCGATCACCGCGCGATCGTCCTTGAGCGCGAGATAGGCGTGGCCGGAGGCGGCGCGCTTCCAGCCCGAAATCTCGCCGCGCAGCCGGACATGGCCGAAGCGATCCTCGACCACGCGCTTGAGGCTGGCGGAAAGCTCGCTGACCGAAAGCGGTGCCGCGTTGTCGCCCGCCGCCACCTCGGCTACCAGCCGGCCGCTATCGTCGGGAAAGAAGGGATCGGCCATGAATGTCCTGCTGCTGGGGTCCGGCGGGCGCGAACATGCGCTGGCATGGCGGCTCGCGCAATCGCCGCTGCTCGATACGCTGTTCGCGGCGCCGGGCAACCCCGGCATCGCCGACCATGCGTCGCCCGCAGAAGTCCATGGCGTAGCGCTCGATCCGGCCGATCACCCGGCCGTGGCGGCGTTCTGCGCCACGGAAAATATCGGGCTGGTCGTGATCGGACCCGAGGGACCTTTGGTCGCCGGCCTCGCCGACGATCTGCGCGCGGCCGGCGTCGCGGTGTTCGGGCCGGGCAAGGCGGCGGCACGGCTCGAGGGATCGAAGGGCTTCACCAAGGCGCTGTGCGACCGCGCCGGAATCCCGACCGCGGCGTACCGCCGTTGCACGTCGCTCGACCAGGCGCTGGCGGCGCTCGGCAGCTTCGGCTTTCCGGTGGTGGTGAAGGCCGATGGCCTCGCCGCGGGCAAGGGCGTGATCATCGCGGCCGACGCCGCCGAGGCCGAGGCGGCGTGCCGGCTGATGTTCGACGGCGGCTTCGGCGCGGCCGGCGCCGAGGTGGTGATCGAGGAATTTCTCGAAGGCGAGGAGGTCAGTTTCTTCGCGCTGACCGATGGCGCGACCGCGCTGGCGTTCGGATCGGCGCAGGACCACAAGCGCGTAGGCGACGGCGATGTCGGACCCAACACCGGCGGCATGGGCGCGTACAGCCCTGCGAAGGTGTTGACTGCAGATCTCGAGGCGCAAGTGATGGCCGGGATCGTCGCACCGACCGTCGCCACGCTGGCGGCGGAGGGGATGCCCTGTTCGGGCGTGCTGTTCGCGGGGCTGATGCTGACGGCGCAGGGGCCGAAGCTGATCGAATATAATGTCCGCTTCGGCGATCCCGAATGCCAGGTGCTGATGATGCGGTTCGAGGGCGATCTGCTGGCGCTGCTGCTGGCGGTGGCCGAGGGGCGGCTGGCGGATGCCGCGCCGCCGTCGTTCTCGGCGGATCCGGCGCTGACGGTGGTGATGGCGGCGAACGGCTATCCGGGGACGCCGGCAAAAGGCGGCACGATCGCCGGCGTTGCTGCGGCGGAAGCGGGTGGCGCCAAGGTCTTTCACGCGGGGACAGCGGTGGTCGGTGAGAGGCTGACGGCGAATGGCGGCCGTGTGCTGGCGGTCACCGCGACGGGCAAGAGCGTCGCAGCCGCGCAGGCCGCCGCCTATAGTGCGGTCGACGCGATCGACTTTCCGAGCGGTTTCTACCGGCGCGACATCGGCTGGCGCGAGGTGGCGCGGGAGCGGGACGCAAACTGACGCTCGCGACGACGCCGGTTCTGCAGCCCTTCCCACGTAATTCGGTGACGGTGCATTATTTACGCCGGCCCCTGATCGTTCGATCGACATCGGCGCTGCGTAAATAATGCACCGTCACCGAATTACACATGTCGCGCCGAGTGACGTTCATCACAAATTCAGAGCTGCTCATCGCATATTGGTGATAGTATCTCATCAAAGGGAGGCGATCATGACCGGACGCGCAACGCGACTCAACTCGATATTGACGGCCGGTCTGCTGACCTTGGCGCTGGCCGGTTGTGCGAGTACCGAAGTGGCCGAAGCACCGCCGGCAGCGCCACCCCCTGCCCCTGCGCCGCCGCCGCCCGTCCTTGCCGCAGAGCCTTCCGCCGAAATCGGCGATGTCGTGGTGACCGCCAGGCGCCGGGAGGAGAGCGTGCAATCGGTGCCGTCGGCGATCACCGTCCTTTCGTCTGAGCAATTGACGCGCGGACCCGCCGCCAAGGGCGGCGTCGCGCGCAGCGCGGTGCAGGGCATGATCGCCCCGCGTCCCTATCCCCGTCCGATGCCGATGCCCGAGCAACGCGAGCGCTATGACGGCAAGGATGTCGCCTCGATCATGAGCGTCGCCGATGCGCCGGTCTCCACTTTCTCGGTCGACGTCGATACCGGCGCCTATTCGAACGCGCGGCGCTTCCTCAATGCCGGCCAGTTGCCGCCGGCCGACGCGGTGCGCACCGAGGAGATGATCAATTATTTCCGCTATGATTATGCGAAGCCGGCCGATCGCGACACGCCGTTCACGGTGACCACCGATCTGGCGACCACGCCGTGGAACCTGAACAGCCGGCTGCTGCGCATCGGCATCCGCGGCTATGACCTGCCGCGCGCCGAGCGGCCGGCGGCAAACCTCGTCTTCCTCGTCGACGTGTCGGGATCGATGAACAGCCCGGACAAGCTGCCGCTGGTGCAGGCGGCGCTGTCGATGGTCGCGGACAAGGTGACGGCCCGGGATCGCGTCTCGATCGTCGTCTATGCCGGCGCGGCGGGCGTGGTGCTGGAGCCGACCAGCGATCCGGCGAAGATCCGCGCGGCGCTGTCGCAATTGCAGGCGGGCGGATCGACCGCGGGCGGCGCCGGCATCCAGCTCGCTTATGCGACAGCGCGGGCGCACCGGATCGCCGGCGGCATCAATCGCGTGATCCTGGCGACCGACGGCGACTTCAACGTCGGCGTCAGCAGCACGAAGGAGCTCGAGGAACTGGTCAAGCGCCAGCGCGACGACGGCATCACCCTGACGACGCTCGGTTTCGGCGAAGGCAATTACAACGAGTCGGCGATGGAGCGCATCGCCGACGTCGGCAACGGCAATTACGCCTATATCGACAGCGCGACCGAGGCGCAGAAGGTGCTCGACGACGAACTCGCCTCGACCTTGTTCACGATCGCCAAGGACGTGAAGATCCAGGTCGAGTTCAACCCCGCGCAGGTGAGCGAATATCGCCTGATCGGCTATGAGAATCGCGCGCTCGCCGAAGAGGATTTCGACAATGACAAGGTCGATGCCGGCGATATCGGCGCAGGCCATCAGGTGACCGCGATCTACGAGATCGTGCCCAGGGGCGCGAAGGGCTGGCTGCCCGACCGGCGCTATGAGGGCAATCGTCCGGCGGCGGAGGCCGGCGTGGCGAAGAGCGGCGAACTGGCCTTCGTCAAACTGCGCTACAAGGCGCCGACCGGCGATGTCTCGAAGCTGATCGAAAGGCCCGTGCCAGCCTCATTGATCGCCTCCGCCCGGCCCCCAAGCGGCGACATGGCGTTCGCGGTGGCGGTGGCGGCGTTCGGCCAGCGGCTGCGCGGCGACAAATATCTCGGCAATTACGGCTTCGCCGACATCAGGGCGCTCGCCGGCAGCCAGACCAATTTCTGGCGGCAGGAGTTCATCAGGCTCACCAGCCTGGCCGAAGCGCGCAGCGGCGGCGGATCGCCGGCGGCCGGGCGCTGAAAGACCGGGAGCGGGCACCGCCCGCTCCCGCTGGACTCATCGGCGGTCGACCACTTCGGGGCGCGGCTTCCGAGCCTCGGGCTTGGCGCGGACCGGTGCGGGGCGTTCGCCCTGCGGCTGCGGCCGTTCGGCCCTCGCCTGCCGGGCTTGCGCGACACGGGCCTGCTGGGCCTGCGCGCGCGCCTGTTGCGCCTGGGCACGGGCCTGTTGCGCCTGGGCGCGGGCCTGTTGGGCTTGCGCGGCGTCCTGTTGGCGGGCCTGGGCTTGCTGACGCGCTACCGCCTGCTGGCGGGTCGCCGCCTGCGCCGCCTGGCGATCGCGCGCCTGGCTCTGCCGCTGCTGCGCCTGCTCGCGCCGCTGCAGCGCCTGTTGACGCACCTGCGCCTGCTGGGCGGCCGCACGCTGGCGCTGCTGCGCCTCCGCCCGCTCGCGCACCTGCGCCTGACGCGCCGCGACGGCTTTTTGCTGGGCTTGTGCGCGCGTTTGTTGCTGCGCCTCGGCGCGGGCGCGCTGCTGGGCGACCTGCGCCTGACGCTGCTGCGCCTGCTGGCGCGCCACGGTCTGTGCCCGGCGCTGTTCGGCCTGGGCCTGCTGCGCCTTCAGCTGCTGCTGGCGCACCTGCGCCTGCTGCTGGCGTGCAGCGACCTGCTGCTGCCGCGCTTCGGCCTGCTGTCGCGCCTGCTGGGCCTGCACCGCTGCCGCGCGCTGCTGCTCGCGGACATCCTGCCGGCGCTCGACCACCGCCTGGCGCTGTTGCTCGACGGCCGTCCGCCGCGCGGCGGACAGCTGCGCCTGCCGCTGGTCGTAGCGGCGTTCGGCCTCGGCGCGCTGCGCGATCAACGCGTTGCGGCGGCGATCGTCGTTCGCACCGGCGACCAGCGCGGGCCGGTCGCCCCGGAAATCGCGCGCCCGCCATGTATCGAAACGCTGGGTCTCGGCCACGCGTAGCGCGCGTTCGTCGCGCCAATGGTCGGCGATGCGGTCGCGCCGCTGGGCGTGATAGTCGCGCCGCTGGGCGTGATAGTCGCGCCACTGCGGCTCGCGCTCGCGGGTCTGGTTCCAGCGGATCCGGTCGGCGGCGATATCCTGCCGGCGATCCTGCCAGCGCGCCGCATAGACCGCACGGCGATCACGCGCCCGCGACGCACGATAGAGATTGCCGCCGCGCTGATAATAGCGCGTCGCATAATCGTTGCGCGGCCAGCGGTCATAAGGCAGCGCGCGGCCATAATTGTCGTAGACCACGACCAGCCGGTCGTCGTCATAGCCATAGCTGTACCAGGGATCGCTCACCAGATAGGGCGATCCGCTGCCGGCGGCGTAATAATAATTGCGATATCCGCCGTCGATCGGTTCGACGAAATAGGCGGAATCGTCCTGCGCTTCCCAGCCCCAGGGTTCGCTTCCATCGTCATCTTCCCAGGCATAATCGGGCGGCGCGTCGCCGATCGCATCGGAGAAGGCGGCAGCGCGATCGATATAGCCATAGCTGTCGCGCGCATCGGCGACCCGGGCATAGGGGATCGGTTTCGCGGCCGGAAGCGCGTCAGCCGCGGGCGCGAGACGCACCGGGCCTTCGGGGACGCCTGCCGCCAGCGGGATCGATTCCGGCAAAGCGGGAAGCGCCTGATTGGCCGATGCCAGTTCGTCGGCGACGGCGGCCGGATCCTGCTGGCAGGCGGAAAGCGCAAGCGCGGCGGCCAGCGCGCTGGGCCAATATCGAATACGGGGCCTGATCATGGTCATGGCGAACCACTCCTGTTCTGCAACATTCTGCAGTCATGAGTGACACAACGCCGCTGAACCGGCCGTGGCTCCACCGTTCAGCTCAGGTATTGTCGAGCGGACCGGCGCCGGCTGGTCTCGCCGCGCCGATTCGTGCCGAGAGTCGAACCCGGTCCAGACCGCCCTGATCTAGATTGCGGCGACGATCTCCATCGCATGCAGCGGCGCCCGCTGTTCGGCGACCATCGGCGGCGCCACGAGCGCCGCATCCTGGATGCGTGCGACGATCTTCGTCATCTGCTCGATCGCCGGCGGGGTCGCCGCGATATAGGCGCGACGATGATCGTCGAGATCGGGCATCCGTTCGACGAGACCGATCTGGTCGAGATACTCGATGTGCCGCAAGGCGGTGGAATTGGGCACGCCCGACGCATAGCAGAGGCTCGAAACGGACACCTGGCGCCCCTGATGTGCGGCGACCAGCAGGTCGAGCATCATGTCCCACGCGGGGTCGCGAAACACGCTCGCGCCCATCGTGTCGTTGCAACGATTGCGCACCGCCAGCATGCCCGAGGCGAATTCGGTGACCGAACGGCGCCGCGGAACGCTCTCGGCGTCGATGACGGCGGATTCGATCAGGTCCACCGCTTCAGTCGAGGTGATTCGTCTACGTGCGGCCAATTGACCCGCCAACGTCATCAACCTCGAATAATCCTGTGAAGACAGAGCTATTTGCATTCCCACTTCCTCGCCTTCATGGTCACGACATCTTTTTGCAGTGTCACGCCCCCACATCGAATTTCTACCGCAATGGTATTCATAAGGTAAACGCCGCGCCGTCATCGGCGTCATTTTTTTGCCGTGACGTCATGACGTCAGCGACGTCATTTCCCGTCATGTCGAGGTGTCTGCACGATTGTCGCCGAACCGAGAATATTGACGCTTGCGCAAGACAGATTGACGTCCGGACAGAAAATTCCGTCGGCCTTCGCGCCGGCCCCATGCTGCGACGCAACGCCGCCGAAAACCGCAAGCAGGGGACCGCGGCGGGTTCGTCGTTTTGCTAAGGCAGGATTCGCCGCGAGGAGAATGGCCGCGAGGAGAATCAGCGTGAAAGACCGGACATTGGACATATGGCATGAGCGGATCGATGCGGCTGCCGCGCTGCTGGCCGACCGCCTGGACGAACCGCCATCGCTCGACGACCTCGCCGCCGCCGCCGGGATTTCCGCGTTCCATTTCCATCGGATCTGGCGCGCGCTGACCGGCGAGACGGTCGGCGCGACCGTGATGCGCCTGCGCATCGAAATGGCGAAACAGGAACTGGCGCGGACCGGGTCGCGCGTGACCGACGCGGCGATGGCCTCGGGCTTCGCGACGCCGCAGAGTTTCGCGCGGGCCTTCCGGCGGTATGAAGGGATGAGTCCCTCTTGCTTCCGGCAATCGGCTGCGCCGACGCGGGCGTCCGCGGGCGCCCCCGTCGTCACCATCGTCCGCCGCGATCCGGTGCTGCTCGTCGCGCTGCGCCGCGACGACGAAGGCCATGACGATCTCGAAGCGACCTTCGGCAAAGTCTGGGCATGGGCGCAATCGGCAGGACTCGCCGGCCGTCTCGCCGGCATTTACGGGATCCCGCTCGGCGATCCCTGGAGTCCGGCCGACCGGGATCGCTCCTATGACGCCTGCCTCGCGCTCGGTGCCGCCGCTCCGCCGCCGCCGTTCCGCACGATCATGCTGGCGGGCGGCGACTATGCCCGCCTGCGCCATGCCGGCGCCTACACCGGGCTGGAAGCCGCCCGCCAGAGACTCGGCGGCGAATGGCTGCTGCATTCGGGGCGCGATCCCGCCGACGCACCGATGGTGCATCATTTTCACGACAACCCCGACCGCGTCCCCGAGGCCGACCGGATCACCGACATCCTGTTGCCGCTGGCGCCGCAAGCCGGAAACACGGCATGATCGCGACGACGCCGGCGACGCGTTTGCAGCATCGCGTCAGCAAGCCAGCAGCCGCGGCATACTCGTTTCGATGATCTCGACGATCGCGTCATAGACCAGCTTCGTTCGATCGCTGATCGTATCGGTGGCATGAGCGACGAGCCATAAGGGTTCGATCGGGGCCGGGGGCGTTTCGAGCCTGGTCAGCCCATCGGCCAGAAAACAGGGAAGCACGCCGATACCGATGCCGGCCCGAATGGCCGCATATTGTCCGGCAAGGCCATTGATGAGGATATCGGGCTTGCGCCCGGCGATCTGCCGGAGCCAACGGGCAGCCGGCAAATCATAGGCTTCGCTCCACCCGACCAGACGCGCATGATCGCGATCGACGTCGCCGTCGGACGCAGCATAGAGCGCGTGCGCCATACGCCCAACCTGCCTGACAGTCAGGGCGCCGCGATCCGGGCGGACCAGCCGCAATGCGATATCAGCCTCGCCACGCGCGATACCGATCGGGGCGATACCCGTCACCACATCCAGCGTCAGCAAGGGGTATCGGTCCAGCAAGGGTCGAAGACCGGGCAGGAGAATTTGCGTCGACAGCGTTTCAGGCGCCGCCAGCCGCACAAGTCCGGCAAGCTGGTCCGTCCGGGAGATCGCATTGGTACGGAGCCGCGCCATCGCTTCCTCGACCGCCTCGGCATCGACCAGCATGGTTCGGCCATCGTTCGTCAATCGGTAGCCGCTGGGATGGCGCACGAAGAGCGGAACGCCGACATCGGCTTCCAGCGCGGCGATCCGTCGCCCCACCGTCTGGGCGCTCATGCCCAGGTCTCGCGCGGCGCCACTCAGCCCGCCGCAACGCGCGACCGCGGTGAAATAGCGCAGATCGTCCCAGCCCATTGCTGCTCCATAAATGGAAAACCGATCTCCATGGTCGACCATTTCTGAGGGTACGACAAGATCGTATTGATCGGGAAACGGAGATGAAACATGGCAGATGATCGGTATCGGCGCGGCTTGGCCCGACTTGGAGACATTGACGGCGCGGCGGGCGAAGCGGTCATCGCGGGCCTGGCCGACATCGCCCCCGACCTTGGCCGCTACATCGTCGAGTTCGGCTTTGGCGACGTCTACAGCCGGCCGGGTCTCGATCTGAAAACCCGTGAACTGGCGACGGTCGCTGCGTTGACGGCGATGGGAAACGCCCGTCCACAACTGGAGGTGCATCTTGCCGCCGCCCTGAACGTCGGCGCGACGCAAGCGGAGATCGTCGAGATCATCATCCAGATGGCGCTCTATGCGGGTTTCCCTGCCGCCCTGAACGCCATCACAGCGCTACGCACGGTGCTGGAGACACGCGACGACTGAGCCTCGCGCGAACGCCGAGAAAAATTTGCAGAACCATGTCGATTTCCGACAAGCTCGTTCGTCATGTCCGTGAGACGCCAAAGGGGCCGGCTCGAACAAGGAGACAGGCAATGCGGGTTATGGTGTTCATGATCGCCACTGAGGACAGCGAAAAGGGCGTGCCACCCACGGCCGAGGCATTCGAGGCGATGGACCGGTTCACCGAGGAGCTGGTCGCGGCCGGCGTCATGGTGGCCGGTGCCGGCCTCAAACCCGGCGCCCAGGCCAAGCGCATCGTCTGCGATGGTGCTGGCCGTACGGTCATCGACGGGCCGTTCGCCGAGAGCCGCGAGATGGTTGCCGGCTTCTCGATCTGGGAGGTCAAGGACATGGACGAGGCGGTGGCCTGGGCGAAGCGCTGCCCCAATCCGATGTCGGGTCCGAGCGAAATCGAACTCCGGCCGTTCCTGGAGGCGACGGATCTGGCCGGGTTCCTGACGGCCGAGGAACTCTCGACGCCCCGTGACGGGACGCGCGGGAGGCTCGGCGTCGCCTGACAGCGGGCATCGAGCCTGACCAGTTCGGCAACATTGCCCGAACCGTCTGGTTGCGGCGCGCACTGCCAACGCGCGGAAAATGGGGGAGCCCGAAAATCGGGCTCCCCGTCTTCATCAATAGTCCATCGCCGGCATCGGCGCGGCCTTCTCCTCCTTCGGCGCTTCGGCAACGAGCGCCTCGGTGGTGATGAGGAGCGAGGCGACCGAGGCCGCGTCCTGGAGCGCGGTGCGCACGACCTTGGCCGGATCGATCACACCCGCCTGTACGAGATCCTGATATTCGCCGGTCGCGGCGTTGAAGCCCCAGCTATAATCCTCGCTCTCGAGCAGCTTGCCGACGATCCAGGCGCCGTCCTCGCCGGCATTTTCGGCGATCTGGCGCGCCGGCGCGCGCAGCGCCCGCCGGACGATGTCGATGCCCGACTGCTGGTCGTCGTTCGCGGCCTTGAGGCCGTCGAGCGCCTTCAACGCACGGAGCAGCGGGACGCCGCCACCGGGAAGGATGCCTTCCTCGACCGCGGCCCGGGTTGCATGGAGCGCGTCGTCGACGCGGTCCTTCTTCTCCTTGACCTCGACCTCGGTCGCGCCGCCGACGCGGATCACCGCGACGCCGCCGGCGAGCTTGGCGAGCCGTTCCTGCAGCTTCTCGCGGTCGTAGTCGCTGGTCGTCGTCTCGATCTGCTGGCGGATCTGCGCAACCCGCCCGTCGATATCGGCCTTGGTTCCCACGCCGTCGATGATCGTGCTATTGTCCTTGTCGATCGTGACCTTCTTCGCCCGGCCGAGCATCGATACCGTGACGTTCTCGAGCTTGGTGCCGAGTTCCTCGCTGACGACATTGCCGCCGGTGAGGATCGCGATGTCCTCGAGCATGGCCTTGCGGCGATCGCCGAAGCCCGGCGCCTTGACCGCCGCGACCTTGAGGCCGCCGCGCAGCTTGTTGACGACCAGGGT
>Ga0068863_100002360_pt1 | contig 18785 bp, 18 predicted proteins | sample KBSSwiS62_FD_66596 | JGI IMG/M metagenome (GOLD analysis project Ga0068863, IMG submission 66596) | Switchgrass rhizosphere microbial communities from Kellogg Biological Station, Michigan, USA - KBS Switchgrass S6-2 | ecosystem: Host-associated > Plants > Roots > Rhizosphere > Soil ...
TGTACATGCAGCGCTACATGCAGCATTTCCCGGCCAAGGGCGAGGTCGTGATTTTTGACCGGAGTTGGTACAACCGTGCCGGCGTCGAGTACGTCATGGGCTTCTGCACTCCGGAACAACACGCTCGTTTCCTCGAAATCTGCCCTGAAGTGGAGCAATTCGTTATCGACGGCGGCGTCCAACTCATCAAGATCTGGCTTGAGTCTAGTGACAAGGAGCAGAAGCGCCGGTTTGAAGCGCGCATCGACGATCCGCTCCGCCAGTGGAAGCTCAGTCCGATGGATCTGCCGTCGCGTAAGCGCTGGTTTGATTACTCCCGCGCCCGCGACATGATGCTCAAGGCCACGGACACCAAGCACGCGCCGTGGTATATCCTGCGTTCCGACGACAAGAAGCGCGCACGGTTGAACTGTCTCGCCCACATTCTTAAGTTGATTCCGTACAAGAAGTTGCCGCACGAGAAGGTGAAGCTGCCAGAGCGCTCGATGAAGCACGCCTACAATGACCAAAAGCCGCTGAAAGATCGAAAGTTCGTGGAGGAGAAGTACTAATTGATGACGAAGAAAGCGTTCATGCGATGGCTGTGGTTGGTGGCCGTGTTGCCAGGCGGCAATGTGTTTGCCGCGGAGACGGGACACGGCCTGCCACAATCCGCAGTCAAAATCGAACATTGGGGTGGCTTCATCACCAATTCGATGGTCGTCAGTTGGGTTGTCGCCATCCTCTTGATCATCTTTGCCAGAGCCGCAACGCGGAACATGAAGGGTATTCCCGGTGGGGCTCAGAACCTCCTGGAATGGCTGGTCGAAAGTCTGTACGACTTTTTGGAGAAAATCATTGGGCCGCACCTGGTCAAGCGGACGTTTTGGTTTCTGGCGACGATCTTCATTTTCACTTTATCGGCAAATTGGTTAGGCCTCATTCCAGGAGTTGGCACAATCGGATGGGGACAGCGGACTGCACAGGGCTTCGTGGTGGACCAACCGCTATTCCGCGGCGCGAATGCCGACTTGAACCTGCCGCTCGCCATGGCCATTATCTTTTTCGCTTGTTGGATCGTCTGGGCGTTGCAGGAAGTCGGCCCCCTCGGATTCGCGAAGGAATTGTTTGCGCCAAAAGGTGAGACTACCGGGCTTTTGAAGCTTCTGATGATAATCGTGTTTTTCGCGTGCGGCTGCCTGGAGATCATCTCCATTCTCTTCCGGCCGGTCTCCCTGAGTTTTCGTCTCTACGGCAACATTTTTGCCGGGGAAAACATGCTGGAGACCATGGCACGTCTGAAGCCTGGCTTCGGCTGGTTGCTGCCTATCCCGTTTTACTTCATGGAATTGTTGGTGGGCTTAGTGCAGGCGCTGGTTTTCATGTTGTTGTGCGCCGTGTTTACGCTGCTGATCTGTCAACACGAAGATGTTGCACCGGCGTCAGAACCCAGGACGGAACACTGAATTCCGCTAGTTTGACCGCGTTCAATCGCGGTAGCCGGCGAGAAAGCAAAGGAAGGTACGGCATATGGTCGCAACCATGTTGGCAGCGGAGTTAGGCGGAAATCTCACCGTGGGTTTGGCAGCGTTGGGCGCGGCGCTGGGCGTAGGTTTGATCGGCATGAAAGCTTCGGAAGCGGTGGGGCGTAATCCTGGCGCATCAACGAAGATTTTGGTTCAGGCGATTCTGGCCATCGCCTTCGCAGAAGCGATCGTGTTCTACGCCTTGTTTCTCGCGAAATAGCAACTACCGGAGGGCGCAGCATGAATATATTTATTTTGTTGGCCGCCGCCGAAAGCGAAGGCCAAGTCGAGCAGATCGCCCGAACCTTCGGCGTAGACTGGCAGCATTTGGGCGCGCAAATCATCAGCTTCTCCATCGTATGCGCCGTCCTTTACAAGTTCGCTTACCGGCGTATCCTCACGATGCTGGAGCAGCGGCGTCAACAAATCGCGCTAGGCATTGCCAACGCCGAAAAAATCAAGGCGGAGTTGGACAAGACCGAAACCCAGCGCCAGGAAGTGCTGGCGCTGGCCCACTCCCAAGGCGCCAAATTCATCGCTGAATCTCGGGCCGCGGCGGCCCGCGTGCAGCAGGAAGAAACCAAAAAGGCCATTGCCGCTGCCGAGCAGATCATGGTCAAGGCGCACGAAGCTGCCGCGCAGGATCACGACCGCATGCTCGTCGAACTCAAACGCGAGGTCGGTAAGTTGGTGGTACAGACCGCGGCCACAGTCACCGGCAAGATTCTGACCGCAGAAGACCAGCGGCGTCTGGCCGAGATCACTTCCAGACAGTTCGTGGTGTAACGATGAAGATCACCAAGCGAATGAAACGCAACGCCAAACAACTGTTCCGCGTTTGTATGGTGAAGGGTTTGCTCGATGAGAGTCGTGTCCGGCAAGTCGTGCAGCACCTCGTCGCGTCTGGAGAACGGAATTCCCCGCCGACGCTCGCGCATTTTCTCCGGTTGCTGAAACTCGGCACCGCACAGCACACGGCTGTCATCGAGAGCGCAATCCAGTTACCGGCTGACCTCCGGGCTGCCGTCCAGAGCGGATTGGCGCAGCGGTATGGGCCGGGGTTGGCTATCACGTTCGCCCAGCGCCCGGAATTGATTGGCGGAATGCGGATTCAGGTGGGATGCGATGTTTACGACGGCACTGTGCGGGCCGGACTAGAAGCGTTACAGAGAAGTTTTTGAAGCAAGGTGAATATGGCAAACCTACTAAAAGAAATCGAAGCGCAAATCGCGGGCGCAAAGACCGCAGCAGTGAAACAAAACGTGGGCGTCATCCGTGAGGTTGGCGACGGCGTCGCCAAGATCGAAGGCCTAACTGACGCCATGCTCAACGAGATGATCGACCTCGGCAATGGTGTTACCGGCCTGGCATTGAATCTCGACGAGACCGAAGTCGGTGTCGTCATTCTCGGTGACTACACGCAACTCAAAGAGGGCGACGAGGCCCACACCACAGGCAAGCTTTTGCAAGTGCCCGTGGGTAAGGGCTTGCTTGGTCGTGTCGTGAACATCCTCGGCGAACCGGTCGATGGAAAAGGGCCGATCAAGAGCGACAAGACCTATCCGGTCGAAAAAATCGCTCCCGGTATTATCCGCCGCCGTTCGGTTAGCCAGCCGGTGCAGACCGGGATCATGCCGATTGATGCAATGATTCCCATTGGACGCGGCCAACGCGAATTGATCATCGGTGACCGGGCGACCGGTAAAACGACGGTCTGCATCGACACGATCATTAGCCAAGCGCGGTTGAATAAGGCCGCTGAAATGGCGGGCGACAAGGAATATCGGCCGCTCTACTGTATCTACGTTGCGATCGGCCAGAAGCAATCCACCATTGCGCGGGTCATTGCGGTTCTCGAAGAAGCCGGTGCCATGCCGTACACCGTCATTGTGGCGTCTCCGGCCTCGGAGTCCGCCGCCAACCAATATCTTGTACCGTTTGCTGGCGCAGCGATGGGCGAGTGGTTCATGGATAACGGGATGGATGCGCTGATTGTCTACGACGATCTAACCAAGCAAGCGGTGGCCTACCGCCAGGTATCGCTCTTGTTGAAGCGGCCGTCGGGCCGCGAGGCGTTCCCCGGGGATGTGTTTTATCTGCACAGCAGGTTGCTCGAACGTGCGGCGCGAGTCGGCGAGAAGTATGGCAACGGCTCGCTCACGGCAATGCCCATTATCGAGACTCAGTCCGGCGACGTTTCGGCGTACATCCCTACCAACGTCATCTCGATTACCGACGGGCAGATTTTCTTGGAAACTGATTTGTTCTATCAAGGCGTGCGGCCGGCGATCAATGTCGGCATCTCGGTCTCCCGCGTTGGCTCGGCTGCGCAGCTCAAGGCTATGAAGCAGGTCGCCGGAAAACTCAAGGGCGAGCTTGCCCAGTTCAGGGAACTGGCGGCTTTCGCGCAGTTCGGCTCGGACCTCGACGCCAAGACACAAGCGCAGATCGACCGCGGCAAACGCATTATGGAGATCTTCAAGCAAGCGCAGTACAACCCGATTCCGGTTGAGATCCAGGTTGTTGTGCTCTGGGCCGTGCAAAACGGTTACATGGATCAGGTACCCGTCGCGCGGGTCAAGGAGTTCCAGAACAAGCTGACGGAATACTTCACCACACGCAAAAACCAGTTGCTCGCCAAGATCGGTCGCGAAAAAGCGCTCAATGATGAGTTGAAGGCCGAGTTGAAGGCAGCCGCCGACGAGTTCAAGCAGACATGGCACTGAACACTGACTGGTGAAATATGCTCAGCCCCCGCGAACTTCGCAGACGCATTAAGTCGATCACCAGCACCTCGCAGATCACCCGTGCGATGCAAATGGTGGCAGCGTCGAAAATGCGCAAGGCACAACAGTCCACGCTGATGACGCGGCCGTTCGCGCAGCTGCTGTATCGCATCCAGCGGCACGCCACCACTCATTCCAGTGAGTTCACCCATCCTCTGCTGGAAGTGCGTGAAGTTCGCAAGCGCGCGGTGATTCTCATCGGCACAGACAAAGGGTTGTGCGGGGGCCTCAACACCAACCTGTTTCGAGAGGCTGCTCGGTTTGATCCGGAGACCACCGTGTTCATCACGGCAGGCAAGCGGCCGTCGCAGTTCATCGCACGTACCCACCGCAAGTTGGCGGCGGAGTTTACTTTCACGGACTCCCCACGAATGGACGAAGCCCGGCCGATTGCCAACTTTGCTCGCGACCTATTTTTGAAGGGCGAGGTGGATGAAGTGAAGGTCATCGCGACACTATTCATCAACACGCTGACACAAAGGGCCGGAGTGGTGGAGTTTCTTCCAATTGGCGAAATCAAGGCGATGAAAATTCCTGGTTTGGAATCCGCAGCGGACTTGGCCTCCGACGCAACCGAGATCCTTTTTGAGCCCGACCCGGAGACGGTTCTTTCCTTTCTCTTGGGGCATTACCTCAACATCTTCATCTACCGGGTTCTGTTGGAAGCCAAAGCCAGTGAACAAAGCGCACGCATGGTAGCCATGAAGAACGCCACAGACAGTGCCAGCGGCTTAACCGACGATTTGACCCTCGAATACAACAAACTGCGGCAGGGCAATATCACCAAGGAACTGCTCGAGATTGCCGGGGGGCAGCTCGGAAATGATTAGCGAAAGAGTGCCACATGAATAAAGGCAAAATTGTCCAAGTCGTGGGTCCGGTGGTGGATGTCGAATTCACGGAAAACCTGCCGGACATCTACAGCGCGTTGACTGTCGAATTTAAAGTCGGGAAAGAGCCGTTCAACCTGACACTCGAAGTGCAGCAGCATCTCGGTGATCATTGGGTCCGCACCGTCTCCATGTCTGGCACCGAAGGTCTCAAACGCGGCTACGAAGTCATAAACACTGGTGCGCCTATTTCCGTGCCCGTCGGAGAAGGTGTGATGGGGCGGATTTTCGATGTGTGCGGCAACCCGGTCGACGAACGTGGACCGGTTAAGGCAGAAAAACGTTACCCGATCCACCGCCCGGCTCCCAGGCTCGTAGACCAATCGCCTTCACCGCAAGTTCTTCCCACCGGCATCAAGGTTATCGACTTGATTTGCCCCTTCCTGAAAGGCGGCAAGGTCGGCGCATTCGGCGGTGCCGGCACGGGCAAGACTGTCATCATCATGGAACTGATCAACAACATCGCAAAGCTCCATGGCGGCGTGTCAGTGTTCGCTGGCGTCGGTGAGCGGACTCGCGAAGGCAACGACCTATACAAGGAAATGTCGGAGGCCGGCGTCATCAAGCAAGACAATCTGGGCGCTTCGAAGATCGCTCTCGTGTATGGCCAGATGAACGAGCCGCCCGGCGCGCGCCTCCGCGTTGCCCTGTCCGGCCTCGCAATGACTGAATATTTCCGAGACGAGAAGAATCAGGACGTGCTGTTGTTCATCGACAACATCTTCCGGTTTTCTCAGGCTGGCTCTGAGGTATCGGCCTTGCTCGGCCGCACTGCGAGCGCCGTAGGTTACCAGCCGACTCTCGCTGCTGAAATGGGCGTGCTCCAGGAACGTATTACCTCGACCAAAAAGGGCTCGATCACCTCGTTCCAGGCGGTGTACGTGCCGGCCGACGATCTGACTGATCCGGCGCCGGCCACCACGTTTGCGCATTTGGACGCGACGATCGTTTTGGAACGATCGATTGCGGAGTTGGGAATCTACCCGGCGGTTGATCCGCTGGCCTCGACCTCCCGGGCGCTCGCGCCGGAAATTGTCGGCCAAGAGCATTACGATGTCGCACTTGGCGTACAGCGCGTGCTCCAGCGCTACAAGGATCTACAAGACATCATCGCGATTCTCGGCATGGACGAACTTTCCCCCGAGGATAAGACCTCGGTGTTGCGCGCGCGCAAGATTCAGCGCTTCCTGAGTCAACCCTTCACCGTGGCGACCGTGTTTAGCGGCATCGAGGGCAAACAAGTCCCGGTGGCCGATACGGTGCGCGGCTTCAAGGAGATCCTCGACGGCAAACACGACGCGGTGCCGGAGGGCGACTTCTACATGAAGGGCGGGATTGAAGAAGTCAAATCGAGTTGAAATATGGCAGATACGCTAAAACTTGAAATCGTTACCGCGGAAGGCCCGGTGTACACCGAGGATGTAGAGATGGTCACATTGCCGGGCGTAACCGGCCAATTCGGGGTGTACCCACAACACGTCGCCCTTATTACGCAGATGGTGCCGGGCGAAATTATTGTGCAAAAAGGTGGCCATGACACCTTCTTCGCGACGGGAGGAGGACTCATCGAAATTAGGGGCACTAGCGTCGCGGTCCTCACCGATTTGGCAGTTCAAGCCGACAAGATTGATGAAGCCAAGGCCGAAGAAGCCCGGCAACGCGCCGAAGCCCGCCTCAAAGAGAAACTTTCCGACGAAGAAGTCGCTCACATCAACGCCTCGCTGGCTCGCGCCTTAGCCCAGCTGCGTGTCAAGCGGCGGCAGCACAGATGAAGTCTGCCCATGGATAATTGGATTGCCTCTTACCGGAAAGAATGGCTTCGACCTGATGTTATCGCGGGCGTGACCACTGCGGCCATAGTCATCCCCAAAGCGATGGCGTATGCAACGATCGCCGGCCTACCGGTACAGGTGGGACTATACACGGCCTTTCTGCCGATGGTGATCTATGCAGTGCTAGGTACCTCGCGTGTACTCAGCGTAAGCACATCCAGTACGATCGCGATATTGGCAGCCGCCGAGCTGGGCGAAGTGGTCCCGGGAGGAGATACCGCATCGCTATTGCGTGCCTCTGCCATGCTGACGCTGCTAGTGGGGTTGGTGCTCGTGGTCGCTTCGATCTTGCGGCTGGGCTTCGTTGCCAATTTCATCTCCGAACCAGTTTTGATTGGTTTCAAGGCGGGCATTGGTCTCGTCATCGTTCTGGATCAGGTTCCTAAGATTCTCGGCATTCATTTTGCAAAGGGTACGTTCGTCCATAACCTGCTTGCAATGGTCCACGGCATTCCCAGTACATCGTTAATAACACTGGCCGTCGGAGTCTCGATTATCGTTCTATTAGTCGCTATGGAGCGACTCATGCCTCGGGCTCCAGCTCCGCTATTCGCGGTGACGGCAGGCATTGCCGGTGCTTACCTGTTGAACTTGCATGCGCAGGGGGTTGAACTGGTCGGCCCAATTCCACAGGGCCTGCCGTCGTTTACCGTTCCGGCCTTTTCCCTCGCAGCTCGACTCTGGCCCGGTGCCCTGGGTATCGCCCTCATGAGCTTTACTGAGACGATCGCGGCTGGGCGTGCTTTCGCAAAGAACGATGAACCCTCGCCGCAAGCCAACAGGGAGTTGCTGGCTACTGGACTTGCAAATGCTGGCGGCGCGCTTCTCGGCGCAATGCCTGGTGGCGGTGGTACCAGCCAGACGGCAGTGAATCGTCTGGCCGGGGCACGCACCCAACTGGCAGAAATCGTGACGGCGGCTATCGCACTCGTGACGATGATTCTGCTGGCGCCGCTCATTGCGTTGATGCCGCAAGCGACTCTCGCGGCAGTGGTCATTGTCTACTCCATAGGACTGATACGGCCCGAAGAGTTCCACGAGATTCTCAGGGTACGTCGAAAAGAGTTCATTTGGGCTTTGACAGCGTTTGCGGGTGTGGTGCTTGTGGGGACGCTAAAGGGAATCATCGTCGCCATCATTGTCTCCCTTGGGGCGCTTGCCTACCAGTTGGCAGATCCGCCGGTGTACGTCCTCGGACGCAAGCCGGGCACGAATGTATTCCGGCCCCGCTCAAAGGAACATCCAGAAGATGAGACATTTGCCGGATTGGCGTTGCTGAGATTGGAGGGTCGAGTTTTCTTCGCCAATGCTGAACACATCGCGCAGAAAATGAGAGTCTTGATTGAGAATGAGAAGCCGAAGATCGTTGCGGTTGATCTAAGTGGAGTTTTCGATCTCGAGTACACCGCTCTCAAGATGCTGATCAACGGAGAGAAGCGATTCCGTGAGCGTGGCATCGTACATTGGCTGGTCGGGATGAACCCAGCCGTGCTTGAGGTGGTGCAGAAATCGCAATTGGCTAAAACGCTCGGACACGACGGTATGCACTTCAATCTAGAGATCGCGGTTGACAACTATTTGGGTACCGCTGGGCGCAGCCAGGAGGCCTGAACCATGCTACTAACAAGCTTCGTGTCTGCGATGGGCGGACGGCGATCGTGGCCCTAATCGTACTCGGTTTAAGACGCGCTTGCTGTCGTGCACAAACAGATGTCTGTACCGAAAACTTAACCTAAGCGGATGCCCGCGCTTCCTACGGCAGCCACTACGCAAGACGACTCTGCCGTGTATTCACGTCCTCGGCTTATCGACTTGGGAGAGGCTTCCCTATGGAACCACTGCCGATCGCATTAGTTACTCTCGCTAGTGCGCTGATCATCGGCAATCTGGCTATCCATTCTGTGGTACGTTCTTCCTGCTTTGGGGTTTCGTGAAGTTTACGGCCACGAACTCCGGCTGGCCCGCATCCATGCGGATTACCGTCGGCGTGACGATCCGTGTCCTGGCTTTGCTTCTGCTTCACATGCTAGAGGTCGCGCTCTGGGCGGCTCTCTATTACAAGGAGGGCTGCTTCTCTGATCCTCGCACCTCCCTTTATTTCTCCCTCACGGTAGCGCAGAAATCGCCGGTTCTGACGCGGCAAATTGTAAAGTCGACGGTAGCAGTCCGTCGTTGGTAGTCACAAAGTCACCGAGATCTGCTTCTTTTTGAACTCATAATCCGTTGGTCCCAGCTTCGAATCCGGGCTAATCCATCAAGTTACTTTATTCCTGGATAAACAGTTCTTTTAGTCGGTTGAGATCCGCCGAAGAAACATCGGACACCCCGCAAAACGTGAATCCATCTTTATTCCAGGCGGTCCAGTGATAGCCCTGCGCCTCGCCCGAGCCACTCCATGAAGTGTCGGGCGCTGCCTTCTCCACAAAGACGCTGATGAAGTGCTTACGACGGCCATAAACCAGTGCTGCGACCGTGCGCCCTTCAATCACGTCTAGTCTTCCGCCGAGTAAGGGGAAGTCGGCGGAAGAGAAATCGCGAACGGGCGGAGCAAAATCGAGCTTGCCGTCGAACCATGGTTTGACGGTGTGCTGATCGGTGGACTGCACGTCCGCCAAATGGCCCGGCTGCAGAGAGCGGAGATGCGCATCCACTGCGGCGACAACTGCCGCAGTTCGCTGATTCCCGATGCTCAGCTGCCGCCAGCCGACGAAAGCGGCCAACAGCAGCGCCATCGCAACTGCAAACCAGCGCCACGATATCAAGCCCAAGCCGGCAGACTTTTGTGCGCGAATGCCGGGGAGGCTTTCTGCAATACGCAGTTTCAAGCCAGCCGGAGCCCTCGAGTAAAGCCTGGCTTGCTGCAAACCCTGACGAAGTGCTTCTTCCTCTTCTAGGGCACCCGCACAAACAGGACAGTTCCGCAGATGCTGGTTGAAATCGGCCGAACCGGTGGCATCCAGTTCGCCATCGAGGTAGGCGTGCAGGCGAGTTTGCGCGAGCTCACAGCCCAAGTCGAGCCTCCTTCGAAGCCGGCGCGATCAGCAGAACGCGCAGTTGCTGCCGCGCACGAGCCAGCGCGGACATGATCGTGCCGATCGGTCGTGAGGTAATTGCGGCGATCTCCTTGTAGGAGCAACCTTCCAATTCGCGCAACACGAGAATTTCGCGGAAGTGCGGCGAAAGCTGCTCGAGGGCGCGAGTCAAGCGCTCGCGATCGTTGAGGGAAATCGCCAGCGTCTCCGGCGTCTCCTTCTCGCGGGGGACCGACGCGTCGTCCAGTTCATCCACGTCCACCCACTTGCGATTTTTCTGCAGCCAGGTGTAACAGCAGTTGCGCACGATCTGCAGCAACCAGGCGCGCGCGTCGCCGGAATGAAATGTGTTGAAAAAGCGGTAAGCGCGCAACATAGCGTCCTGCGTCACGTCCTCTGCCTCGTTTCGGCCGCCAAGCAGCCATCGCGCCAGGTTGTAAGCGGCGTCCAGATGAGGCATGACGATTGCCTCGAAACGGCTACGATCATCCTCATTCAACACGTCCGTAGCCACGTCTGCCTCTTTCAGGCTCTAAAAAGAGATAACCGAAGGATGCTCGATTTTATTCCCGCCGAATGGAATTTTTCCAATAAGAAAATTGCACCTGCTAGGGGAATAAAGGCGCGACCGCCCGAGTCTTGCATGGTGAGACGCATCAAGCCACACGAACTGCAAGGAGCTTTCACTGTGACGCGAAAAAAGGACGAAATCCAGTTTGACCACAACCACGATGACATCGACCGGCGTGGCTTCTTGAAATGCATGGCCTGGGCCGGTACCGGCGCGTTCTGCGTGGTGCAGGGAGGAGTGTTGAAATCCTACAGCTTGAGCCGAATCGCCGACCTCGACCCTTCGACGATAAAAGGCGAGTTGAGTTTCGCGCAAATCAGCGACAGCCACATGGGCTTCAACAAACCGGCCAACCCAGATGTTGCCGGCACACTTAAAGCGGCCGTAGACAAGATCAACGCCCTCGACACACCACCGGAATTCCTGCTGCACACCGGCGATATCAGCCATCTCGCTAGGCCAGAAGAATTCGACAACGTTGAGCAGATACTGCGAGGCGCTAAGGCCCAAGACGTTTTCTATGTTCCGGGCGAACACGACGTGGTCGGCGATGACGGGAAAGAGTATCTCGAACGCCACGGGAAAAAATCCAAAGGCGCAGGCTGGTACAGCTTCGACAAGAAAGGCGTGCACTTTGTCGGGCTGGCAAACGTGCTGAACCTGAAGGCGGGTGGGCTAGGTTCGTTGGGCCCCGAACAACTGGAGTGGCTGGAAAACGACGTGAAGCCACTTTCAGCCAGCACTCCGATCGTCGTGTTCGCGCACATTCCACTTTGGTCCGTGTATCCGCAATGGGGTTGGGGCACCGAGGATAGCGCGCAGGCGCTCGGTTACTTGAAGAAATTTGGTTCGGTGACCGTACTGAACGGCCACATCCACCAGACCATGCAAAAAGTAGAAGGGAACGTGACCTTTCACACCGCGGCTTCGACGGCGTTTCCTCAGCCTGAACCCGGCAAGGCCGATTCGCCCGGCCCGATGAAAGTGCCCGCTGCCCAGCTACGCAGCTTGTTGGGAATTACCGACGTGAATTTCGTGCAAGGCAGAGATGCTCTGGCGATTGTGGATTCGAAGTTGGGTTAAATCGAGCTGTCGAAAGAAATTCAAATACGGAGAAAACAAATGAATCGCAAGAAAAGATATCTGGCTGTCGCAATGTTACTCGTCGGACTCGGCGGAGCGCTCCTGGGGACGACGCGTCCTGCGAGCGGAAGCCCCGCCCAGGTCGCGTCGAGTGACCAAGTCAAAATTGATAACTTCACCTTCGCTCCCGGCGAAATCACAGTTGCCAAAGGAACGACCGTAAAGTGGGTGAATCGCGACGACATTCCTCACACCGTGGTCAGCGACGACAGGAGCACTTTCAAGTCCAAGCCATTGGATACCGACGACAAGTTTTCCTACACCTTCACCAAAGAAGGGACCTACAGCTACTTCTGCTCGATTCACCCCAAAATGACGGCGAAAGTGATCGTCAAGTGATCGCCGCATCGACAAATGTGTTTGATTGGAGGACTGCGCTGCTGGCGCGGCACGCGCAGCACGTGGTGCTGATTCACTTTCCGATTGCGCTATATCTGGCAGGTGTGGTTTTGGATCTGGCCGGATCCTGGTGGAACAAGGAGAAATTTGGAGAGGCCGCTTATTACAATTTCGCTCTGGCTGCGATTTTTGCCCTGCCAGCAGTGGCAACCGGTCTGCTTGCTTGGCAGTGGCAGCTAGAAGGCCAGAAATTGACGGGCACTTTGCTGGAACATCTGTTGGCCGGGATCACGGCGGCCGTGGTGATTTTTGTCACGTGGACGTTACACTTTCTCACGCGCCGTAAGGGGAGCAATTTACCGCGAGCCCGCTTCCTGCTGCAAGCAGCCGGAACGCTAGCCGTGGTAGTTACCGGCCACCTGGGTGGTTTTCTTAGCGGCGTAAACGGTTCGAACTAAATCCGGCGGCGAGGCTTCGGATGCACTCAGCAGCAGAAGTATTCAATTGACGAGCTTCGTACTGCTGTCCAATCGTGCGCGGGCCACACCGACATACTTGTCGGCGCCGCCATAGTAAAAGAGCCAGTCATTTCCTTTGCGGGCCATGCCTTCGACAAAAACCACATTGGGAACCTGCCCGACTTTCTCCCATTCGCGTTCCGGTGCGAAGAGCGGCTGGTCGCTGCGGTATAAAACTTTACGAGGATCGCGACGATCAAAAACTGCAATTCCCGTCCGATACACCAACCTGTCGTCCGCGCCGTTGTAAATCAAAACGATTCCTTGCGGGGTAAGGATGGGTGGCGGTCCCGGTTCCACGACGCGCGAATCGAACCTTCCGGGCCGCCGCGGCAGCACCGGTGTTGCGGTTTCTTCGTGCCAATGCACCAGATCGGTGGAACTGGACACGCCCATCTGATCGGTTTTATCAGTCGCAGTCCCTAGCCAATACATCCAATATTTCCCGCCGATTTGCTTTGAAACGATGGCGCCGGACTTCGTCCACGCGCGATTCCAGTTGCCCTGATAAGCCGGAAGAATCACGCCGAGCCGCTCCCAGTGGATGAGGTCTGCGGATTGTGCAAGACAGAGCTGGGCATCCTTCTTGTTGTAGCCGGTGTAGGTCAAATAGAACGTGCCACCAATTTGCACCAGGCGCGGATCCTCGACACCACCATCCTTCTCATAGTCCGCCTCCGGCACCAACACGGGCTCAACGCGCCGAGTAAAGTGAATTCCATCAGCGCTTTCGGCATAGCCAAGCCGTGAAGTACCACCGGCGTCCTGCGCGCGATACAGCATCACAAATTTTCCGTCACGAACGATTACCGCCGGATTGAAAGTTCCGGCGCTCTCCCAGCGATCACCCATGGGCGACAAAATCGGCGCGTCACCGACGCGCCCCCAATCCCGAAAAAGAGCGAGTTGCGATTGCGCAATCAGCAGCGCCGCAAACCTGAATGTTGCAATGAGGAGTGGCACGGCCGCGCGAAAAAGGGAGTCGTTGTCTCTTCTGCAGCCATGTGCATTCATTGCGGGAGATTTTAGCCAAAACGCTCGGCGGAGTGCTATCCCAGCGTGCCTTGCAAGACTTCGCGCAGGACATCCTGTTTGCGCGAGTCCAATTTCCTTCCCTGCGAAGTCAGATAGAAGACGTCGATCGCTTTCTGGCCCTCGGTGTCGATCAAGGCGACTTCGATGTTGCAATCGAGCCGCGCGAGCGCCGATCCCATGTCGTACAGCAGGCCAGCGCGATCTTGCGTAACGACTTCGAGCAGCGTGCTGTGGGCTGAAGCCCCTTCATCGAAGTTGACACGCGTGGCGACGGCAACTTTCGGGGGTCTAGCGCGGCTAGCCGATTCGCGACTTTGCAGCAGCGGCTCGAGCGCCGCCTTTCCGCCAAGAACATCGGCCAAACTTTTCTGGAAGCGTTCGACCTCGCTGGGATTGAGTTCGAGCGTGCGATGCAGATCAGAGAAATGGAAAGTGTCCAGCACAACACCGGCCGCGTTGGCAAACGCGTCCGCTTTGATGATGTTCATTCCCCAAGCTGCTAGGACCCCAGCGATCGTAGCGAACAGGCGCGGCCGATCAGCCGTAAGCAACGTAAGAGAAAACCCATGCCGCTCAGCTTTCAGGTCCGTTTGCAGCGGCGCGTTGCCAAGTTTGCGATAGAGCCCAAAATGGGCCGCTATTTCTGCCGCAGAATGCATTGCAAGATACCTGCGCGGGAAACCTTCCAGGAAGCGTTCGATATCCGCACGAGCCGCGCCGCCGGCGATCGCCTGGACTTGCGCGAGCAAAGAAGCTTCATCTGAAGCATGCAGCCGATCGGTATCAAGACTACGGCTCAGATGATTTGCCGTGGCCACAAAAAGCTGCCAGAGCATTTCGGCCTTCCACGGAGTCAACGCTTCGGGATTGACCGCGTGAATGTCCGCGTAGGTCAGCAAACACAGGCGCTGCAACCGTTCCAGCGTGGAAACCGTCGCCGCGAATCCGGAAACAGTAGAAGGGTCGAAAATGTCGCGGCGCTGCACCGTGGCTGACATATCCAGATGGTGCTCGATCAGGAAATGCACCTCCGCCTCTTCCTCCGAAGTCAAACCGAGGCGCGAAGCCGCGCTGGCGAGCGATGTCAGGCTGCCCTGCACATGGTTTTCCACCGGCATGCCCTTTCCGGTATCGTGCAGCAACAGCGCAAACACCAGCAAGTCGCGTCGTTCCTGCGCTCTCCACAACGCAGCCACTTGCGCGCCTCGCGCGTCGGGCGGATCGGCCAGCGCTTGCAAGTGCTCGATGGTTCGCAGCGAATGCTCGTCTACGGTGTAACGATGATAGAAATCGCGCACCACCAGCGAATCAATCGCCCGAAATTCCGGCAGAACCTCCATAAGGATGCCCAAGCGTTGCATCGGCCGTAGCGCCATGCCCGGATAATCCGCCGCCAGGATTTCCTTTAAGGTGTCCCAGGTCATCGCCTGATTGATCGCATGCAACTCCGAATGCGATACAACGTAGGCGATTATGCGTTCCGCGTCGCGGCTCAAGGGCGTGCCCGCGCGCGCCGCTTCCGTAAACAGGGAATAAACGATCGCGCGGTCCGCCAATGCCGCTTGGTTCAGGATTTCGAATTGACCATTGCGAATCGCAAAATGCGCCCCGCTGGGAGGCGCCTCAGGCCTCGCTACACTACGAGCCGCACTAAAAAACCGCTCTCGAAGCGAGAGCGGCATGGTGATTTTCTGATCTAGGTAGCGCAGCAACTGGCGGCTCAGCGTGCGCGCGTGGCGAAAATAGAGCCGCATCCATTCCGCCGCGTCGCGCTTCACGCCGTCGCGTACAGCCAGAGAGCGGTTTGCCGATTCTTCCTGCATTTCGTAAGTCAGTGTGTTGTCGTTGCGCAAGTTGGCATAGTGCAGCAGACATCGGATCGCGCTCTGAAATTCGACCGCCTCAGCTGCGATTTCTTCATCGGCAGCGGAAGACCCGCGCAGGTCCGGCCGGTCGCCGAGGATCTGCCGCAACCAGAACGCCGCCTGATAGTCGCGCAATCCGCCGGGCGCTTCCTTGACGTTCGGCTCCAAATGAAAAATGGTATTGCCGTAGCGGGCCAGGCGTTCCTTGGTCAGCCGGTGCAGCTGCGAAAATAAAAACGGCCGCGCCTGCTTTTCCGAGGGCGGCAGGATCCGTTTGTCGAGCTTGTCGAACAAGGCCTGATCGCCCGCCAGAAACCTTCGATCCAGCAACGCCAGGTGGAACTCCGCGTTGTCCTCTTCAATACGCTTGCACTCATCGATCGTGCGGCCCGCGCTGCTCACCCGAAAGCCCAAGTCCCACATCGTGCGGGCAAATTCGGAAATCAGCGGACGGAATTCTTCTTCGGATTTCTGGTTTTCGAAGAGGAAAAGAATATCCAGATCCGAGTAGGGGAACAGCATCTGCCGGCCATAACCACCGAGCGCCAGCAGCGAAAGCCCTTCCTCAGGCGTCTCGTGTACCTTCATCATGTCGCCGAACATCTGGTGGATAGTGCCGTCGGCAAGTTCGCAAAGTTGTCGCAGCGTCTCTTTGGCGGTCGCGCCCGCGTCAAATTGCGCGCGAACCCGCTGCCGCTCCGCTTCCACTTGCGAAACGAGAACACTCATCGGTTTTGCTGAACCTGGCATCGTCCTTGCGTGAGGCTTTTCCGGAGCAGGGCCGGTTTGAGCAGCAGGGGACACAACCTAGAGCGCGCTTTCGCCGCGCTCTTCGTTGCGGATGCGGATCGCCTCTTCCACCCGTGACAAAAATATTTTACCGTCGCCAATCTTTCCTGTCTTGGCGGTCTTCAAGATGGTGTCCACCACGGTGTTCACCAGCTTATCGGGGAGGACCATTTCCAGTTTGATCTTCGGCAGCAGGTCCACCGTGTACTCGCGGCCGCGGTACACCTCAGTGTGGCCCTTCTGGCGGCCGTGACCGCGCACTTCCGTCACCGTCATGCCTTCGATCCCTACTTCGCGTAAGGCGTCTTTCACCGATTCAAACCGTGACGGCTGAATGATGGCTTCCAATTTCATCATGGATGTTCCGCTCCGCCCGCCCAGAAGATTTTGGTCGCCGAGAGTTTATCGCGCTGCCTTACAAACCCGGCTCTCTTATGATTCCAGCCAGTTCATGATTCCAGATAGTACGCTTCTTCGCCGTGTTGCGTAATGTCCAGCCCTTCCACTTCGTGTTCCTCACTCACGCGGAAGCCGGTCACTAAGTCGGTGATTTTAAGAATCACGATGGTTCCCAGCAACGCGAAGCCCCAAGCGAAAAGAATGCCGATCAATTGATTCCCGACTTGGCCCCAGTGGCCATCCCGCGCACCCACAGGTTTGCCGTCCCCAAAAATCGGATTGACGATCGTCTGGGCAAAGACGCCGGTTAGCAAGGCGCCAATCGTTCCGCCCGCGCCGTGTACTCCGAACGCATCCAGTGCGTCATCATACCCGAACAGCGCCTTCACTTTGGTCACCATCAGGTAGCAGAACACGCCGGCAATCAGTCCGATCACCAACGCCGGCATTGGCCTAACAAATCCGGCCGCAGGCGTGATGGCAACTAGACCTGCAACCGCTCCCGAAATTGCGCCGAGCGCGCTAGCCTTTCCATTCTTCAACCACTCCGCCGCGCTCCAGCCAAACGCCGCGGCGGCCGCTCCAAAATGTGTCGCCACAAATGCACTGGACGCCAATCCGCCCGCGGCCAATGCGCTGCCCGCGTTGAATCCGAACCAGCCCACCCACAGCAAGCACGCACCGATAAAACTCAGTACCAGGCTGTGCGGTGGCATCGGTTGTTTTGGGAAGCCTACGCGCTTCCCCATGTAAAGAGCACAAACCAGTGCAGAGACTCCCGAAGAGATGTGCACGACCGTACCGCCCGCGAAATCGAGGCAGGGAAACTTGCCGCCAAGCGAGGCATTAAGCAGGCCACCTTTGCCCCAAACCATGTGAGCCAGGGGAACATAGACGACGAAAAACCACAGCGTCATGAACAGGACGGTTCCGCTGAACTTCATGCGCTCCGCCGTCGCGCCGGTAATCAGCGCGGGCGTGATCACCGCAAACATCAGCTGGTAGACCATGAAGGTAAGTTGCGGAATCGTCGCGGAATAATCTGGGTTAGGTGCAACTCCGACGCCCCGCAAAAACGCGTGTGAAAGATCTCCGATGATCGGACCGTTTCCACCGAACGCCAGGCTATATCCCACCAAGGCCCACAGTATCGTGATCCATCCCATCATCGCGAAACTCTGCATCATGATCGCCAGCGTGTTTTTGCGGCGAACCAGGCCACCATAAAACAGCGCTAGGCCGGGGCCCGTCATCATCAGCACCAGCGCCGCACTGGTCAGCATCCACGCATTGTCGCCCGCCGACTGCGCAGTCGTGACGCGCTGGTCCAGCTGTGCGAGCTTGTCATTCAAATCCTTGGAGGCGTCCGGGGAGCTGGCTGTGGCGGGAGTGCTGGCGGCCGGAGCTTGCGCCGGGAGGGGAACTGCCATGACCGACAAACCCAGCATCAAAGAACAACACAAAACCACACGCTTCATCACTCGCTCCACTCCGCTGTTTGGGATTGCTCTACCGAGGACGGCTCATCTGGCATGCGGCATTATACGCACCCGTGATGGTGGTCGAAGTCAGAAATTTTAATTGCGCTAATTGGTTTTTCCGATGTGAACGCTGGTGGCGGCGTCCGCACTTTCTCTTTTTGTTTGGCTTACGAACCGGTCCGCCTCTCGCGTCGGCCGAGGAACCCTCGTCCCGTCACCCACGGAAAGCGTCAATCGTAGCGCTGTTTCGAGCGATACTCGGTGCCCGCTCGATATGTAGACCGGACGACAGTCGGTCCGCGTGCGCAGCGCAGCACCGATCGTTTCCTCGCCGTCGCGAATTGCGCTCCAATCGCCCTGTTTGCGGCCTACCGGGCCATGCTCGCCGATCAGCACGCTCTTCGCGCAACCAATGGATGGCACGTCCAGCACAATTCCCAAGTGCGACGCCAAGCCCATCCTGCGAGGATGCGCGTAGCCCTGCCCATCGCAAAACAATAAGTCCGGCATTCGCCGCAATTTACCCAACGCCGCCAGCAGCGCCGGAATCTCCCGAAAACTCAAAAAGCCCGGCACATACGGAAATTCCAGCGGAACCTC